>Ga0137300_1081_pt1 | contig 25687 bp, 21 predicted proteins | sample RamsorwD2O_NANAE_FD_97190 | JGI IMG/M metagenome (GOLD analysis project Ga0137300, IMG submission 97190) | Mouse cecal microbial communities from Vienna, Austria - N-Acetylneuraminic acid amended with D2O_NANAE | ecosystem: Host-associated > Mammals > Digestive system > Large intestine > Cecum... | reverse complement strand
AGACAATCCGGTTTCGGCCAGCTCAAGAGCTGTTCCGACACAAAATCCTGCACTGCCGCACTGTTCAACATTGATACACCTGCACATCTACAATCGAGTCCTTAGCGCGAATCCTTGACAACCGCTCGATTTTCCACCGGCCGAACGCCGGCCTAAGACAGTCTTTCCCCGCTTTTCCACACCCTCCCCCCAGCCTGTTGCGTCGGGCCGGCACGGAGGTTCAAATCCCAATGCTTCCCGTCCTCTCAGATTCCCAGAAAGACATCTGTGCCGAATACCACCTCCATCATCGCCAAAGAGCTCACCGTCCGTGACGAACAGGTCCAGGCAGCGATCGACCTGCTGGACGGCGGCGCGACCGTCCCGTTCATTGCTCGCTACCGGAAGGAGGCGACCGGAATGCTGGACGACGCCCAGCTCCGCACCCTGGAGGAACGACTGCGCTATCTCCGCGAAATGGACGCACGCCGGAGCGCGATCGTCGAAAGCATCAAGGCGCAGGGCAAACTCACCCCCGAGATCGAAGCCGCCCTACTCACCGCCGACACCAAGGCTCGTCTCGAGGACATCTATCTACCCTTCAAGGAAAAGCGCCGGACCAAGGCACAGATTGCCAAAGAGGCCGGCCTCGAGCCGCTGGCCGATCTCCTGCTCTCCAATCCCGGGCTGATCCCCGACTCTGAGGCTGCCGCCTTCGTCAAGATCGACGGCGAGCACCAGGTCGCCGACGTCAAGGCCGCACTCGAAGGCGCCCGCGCCATCCTGGTCGAACGATTTTCCGAGCACGCAGATCTGACGGGAAGCCTGCGCGAGGAAATGTGGAAACGCGGACAAATGAAGGCCGCCGTGCGGGACGGCAAGAAGGAGACCGGCGCCAAATTCTCCGATTATTTCGACTTCTCCGAGCCGTACGAGAAGCTTCCCTCCCACCGGATACTGGCACTGCTGCGTGCCGAGAAAGAGGAAGTCATCAGCCTCGACTTCGGCGATGGCGAACCGGCAGATTCCCGAGACCCGTCCGTCTATGAAAATCGCATCGCGACGACCTTCGGCATTTCACGCAAGGGTCGGCCCGCGGACGCCTTTCTCTCCGATTCCGTGCGTTGGGCCTGGCGCACCAGGATCAAGAGCGGACTTGCCCTCGACCTGCGGATGCGCCTGATGCAACAGGCCGAAAAGGAGGCGGTCCGAGTTTTCGCGACCAACCTGCGCGATCTGCTGCTCGCCGCGCCCGCCGGCGGCCGCGCTACGATTGGACTGGACCCCGGATTCCGCACCGGCGTCAAGGTTGCCGTGATCGACCGCACCGGCAAGCTCGTTGATCACACGACGATCTACCCCCACGAGCCGACCCGCCAGTGGAATGAGAGCATGCTCAAGATCGCTCAGCTCTGCATCAAGCACCAGGTCGACCTGGTTGCGATCGGCAACGGTACCGCTTCCCGCGAAACCGAGAAACTGGTCACTGACCTGATGAAACTCGAGCCGGATCTCAAACTCACCAAGGCGGTGGTCTCAGAGGCCGGCGCCTCGGTCTACTCGGCGTCGGAGTTCGCCTCGAAAGAATTCCCCAATCTCGATGTCTCGATCCGCGGCGCCGTTTCCATCGCGCGCCGGCTGCAGGACCCCCTTGGCGAGCTCGTGAAGATCCCGCCCCAAGCTATCGGCGTCGGTCAGTACCAGCACGACCTCAACCAGTACGAGCTCGCCCGTACACTCGATGCCACCGTGGAAGATTGCGTCAACGCCGTCGGCGTCGATCTCAATACGGCCTCGGCGCCGTTACTTGCTCGCGTCTCCGGCATCGGAGATGGACTGGCCCAGAACATCGTCGCCTACCGCGATGCCAACGGTCCGTTCCCCAGCCGCGACAAGCTACGGGACGTCCCGCGGCTGGGCCCGAAGGCCTTCGAACAGTGCGCGGGCTTTCTTCGGATCCGCGATGGCGAAAACCCGCTCGACGCCTCGGGCGTCCATCCGGAATCCTACCCGATCGTCAAGAAGATCCTTGAGGCAACCAAGAGCGACATCAAGGCGCTGATCGGCCAGTCCAAGGCCCTCAAGACACTGAAGCCGGCGGCCTTTGCCGACGAGCGGTTTGGCGTCCCAACGGTCACCGACATCATCCGTGAGCTCGACAAGCCCGGCCGGGATCCGCGTCCCGAATTCAAGACCGCAACGTTCCAGGAAGGCGTCGAGAAGATCACCGACCTGAAGCCTGGCATGATCCTGGAGGCAACGGTCACCAATGTTGCCGCGTTCGGCGCCTTCGCCGACATCGGCGTCCATCAGGACGGCCTGATCCACATTTCGGCGATGTCCGAGCGACGGATCAATGATCCTCGCGAGGTCGTCAAGCCCGGTCAGGTCGTGAAGGTGAAGGTGCTCGAGGTAGACGTGCCACGCAAACGCATTTCGCTTACCCTGCGCCTGTCGGATCCCCTGCCCCAGGCCGGTGAACGGCGACAGCAGGGCGGTGCCACTGCAAAGACCGTCGACCGCTACAAGCCACGTCCGGAGGCTGCCGGAGGCGGCGCATTCGCGGCCGCCATGGCCAGGGCCATAGACCGCCGCAAAAGCCCCTAGCGATAAATCACGGCGGACACCCCGATCGACGTGTCCGCGGCTTTTCCAATTGCAGGTGGCACCTATACGGTCGCTCCGACTTCCTGGAGGATCAACCGTGAGCAGTTCAATGCGCAAAAGCGAGATCAGGGCCTGCGCTGCCGCTGAGCGCCAAGGCCATTTCGACCGCAGCAAGGCCGAAAGCGATCTCGATGATGTCATGCGATCGCTTGGGATCGGCAGCGGTGCCGGACCGTCGGTCGTTCCGGGCGTTGCCGTCTATCTCTGCGACGATTGGGCAGACGAGAACCGCATCCGGCTGGAACTGGAGAAGCGTGGCCACAAGATCGTCGAGGTGAGGTCGACAACCTGGGTCGTCGAAGATGGCACGGACGAAGACGTCATCGCCGTTGCATTCGACACACCGTGCCTGCCGGCCGAATGGAGAGAGGATTCGCCCTCACCGGCGATGCGATAGCCTTTGTAGCGGGACATAACCGTCACCCCTCCGGATGCTCTTCGCAAACGACGAGCGCTTTGAGACGATGCGGTGCGCTCCTGGACCTCATCGACGCCGACGCCAGCCGGTCGCGCCCGCGCTAAAGACCCCGTTCCAGCTTGCCGATCCGGGCGATAGATTGCTGAACGTCACCTAACACTTCTCCACCAGAGCACAGACACAGATGACCATGCACGACGACGAGATCGACCGGAACATCGCCATCCTTACGGAACACGCACCGCAATTCGCGAAATACGCGAAATTCCTGGCGGACTGGCGCGACACCGTCAATCAGTCGAGCGATGGCTGGGGCGTCTGGAAGCCCGGCACGCAGGCGGCCAATACGCTCATGGCTCACCTCAAGGCCGTGGAGACCGATATTCGCGGAATCGGCACATACAGCCCCAATCCGAAGCCGTTGCCCGCCGACGCAGACTTCCGGAAGGCCCTCAAGCCGATCCGCGACGCCGCGGCGCGATTTAAGCTTTCACCGCCAGCGCTCCTTGAAGATGCGCAGAAGCCGACGGCAAAAGCCGCGGCCCCGGTCATTCCTCTTGATGCCGATGCCTTCGTCACGGTTGCCGAGCGCCACGGTGAAGAAAGTGAGCCGGAGCACGAGGTCGGCGACCTCCAGACCTTTTTCCGGGCGGCCTACGACCTCCTCCCACCGGAGCAGCGCAACTCCTTCCTGACACTCTCGATCGTCCGTGAAACCATCGAGAGCGCGTTGCCGATCGAGCCTTTGCCCGCCGGACCGGCGGCGGCCGACGCCCTTCGCGAAGTGCTCTCCGGCGCCAACAAGCCCGGGCTCGCGCGCTGATCCAATCGGGTGCTTACCGCCGGTTTGCAGCTTGCCGGCGCCGATGAGACGAATCCTTGCAATCGCACCTGAACCCAAGGATCGTCCCGATGAAGAACAATACCAACGTTCAACTCGCCCTCGAAGGCGCGGGACGGCATACGCTGATCGAGTACATGTACCGCGACGCGTCGAACTATAAGCAGACGAACGTGGTCTTGCTCGACGGCCGCCTCACCGAGGCGCAGATCGAGAAAATCCTTGCCTCGCTGGACGACAAGCAGTTCTTCATCCCCGGTCAGGTCGGGCTCCAGGATCTCCAGGGCGAATTCGAGCACGGCGCCGGCTGGCACGAACAAGACGACCACGTCTGGCACGAGCTTCAGACCATCGAGTACCGCGACGGCCGGCCGAATGGTCTGAAGGCCGAGGACGTGGCAACGGCCTGGCCGACCAGCGCCGAAGGCTGGAACGTCGCTGAACACCAGGCACGCCTCTCCGGCTCCGCCCCCTTGACACCTGGATGCTGAAGGGAGCCCTGAGAGGAGTCATGGCAGAACACCACGATGTCTTCACCTCTGCGCTCGAAACCACGATCGGTGACGACGAGCTCTTCGGCCAGGATGCCCCCTGTCCGATCAGGACCGAAGGGGAAAACTCACGCATCGTTTTGATCACGGGCCCCAACGCCGGTGGAAAATCATTCTTCGCGCGCGCATTGTCCGCCAATGTCTCGGCGCAGCGCGATACCTGCAACATCGAGTACCTTCCGGTCTCAATGGGGATCCGGACAATGCAGGGCATGCACCGCGTCTTCATGTACGGCGAGGAAGGACGCGACTCCACGGGAAGGATTTCGCTTCGCGCCGTCCTGGGCGGCCTCAAGACCTGCCGCGGCCGCGAAGGACCGCACATGCTTTTGCTGGACGAGCCCGACGTGGGGCTGAGCGACAGCTATCAGCGCGCCCTGGGCGAGCTTCTGTGCGGGTTTGCCAAGGATCTTCCTGACAACACATCGGGCCTCATCCTGGTGACCCATTCGCGTCCATTGGCTGCCGAATTCATGCAAGCCAAGCCGACCTGCATTCGGGTCGGCGAGGATCTTCGTCCGACCGCGACCTGGATTCGCGAAGGCGACCTGCCGCGCACCGTCGAGGACGTCGAGACGCTTGCTGAACGTTCGGCCGCGCGCATGCGCGCCATTCAGGCGGTCCTCAATGAACGTCAGCAGGCAAGAGCTTCCGCGGCCCCGCGCCCCTAGTCGCTCTCGGCCGGTGCTTGCTCCTTGTTTGTTCCCTCTGTCGCCTGCTGCTTCGGCGTCGGACACACGTGCCGCCGCCAGGCAAAAGCATTGCTCGAGACCGACTGTCGACAATCAGGACAACGCAGCCGTCCCGGCCCGTGCGGCCGGAAGCCGTGCTTGAGATACTCGGGCAGACGCGACACCGTTCTCCTAACCAGCCGCGGGCGGCTGCTGGGACACCTGGCTGTAGACATACAGCGGCCGCGACTTCCCCTCGACGCATTCCTTGGTCACCTGCACCGTCTGGACGCCCTCCATGGACGGCAGCTCGAACATTACCTCGAGCAACAACCCTTCCATGATGGCACGCAGCCCTCGCGCGCCGGTCTTGCGCTCGATCGCCCTCCTTGCCACCGCCGCGATGGCGCCGTCGGTGAAGCTCAGTTCGACATCCTCGAACTCGAAGAGCTGCTGGAATTGCTTCACGAGCGCGTTCTTCGGCTCGGTCAGGATCTTACAGAGCGCCGGTTCGTCGAGGTCCTCGAGCGTCGCCACGACCGGGAGGCGGCCAATGAGCTCCGGGATCAGCCCGAATTTCTGCAGATCCTCCGACTGCACCTCGCGCAGAACGGCGCCAACCCGTCGGTCCTCGGGGGACATCACGGTTGCACCGAACCCGATCGACGTTGTGCGCCCGCGCTCGGTGATGACCCTCTCGAGCCCCGAGAAGGCTCCGCCGCAAATGAACAAAATGTTGGTCGTGTCCACCTGCACAAACTCTTGCGCCGGATGCTTGCGACCGCCGGACGGCGGCACGGAGGCGACAGTACCTTCCATCAGTTTCAGGAGCGCCTGCTGGACGCCCTCGCCGGAGACATCCCTGGTGAGGGACGGATTGTCCGACTTGCGCGAGATCTTGTCGATCTCGTCGATATAAACGATGCCGCGCTGGGCGCGCTCAATATTATAGTCGGATGCCTGGAGCAGCTTGACGATGATGTTCTCGACGTCTTCGCCGACGTAGCCGGCTTCGGTGAGCGTGGTCGCATCGGCCATGGTGAAGGGTACATCGAGGATGCGCGCCAGGGTCTGGGCGAGCAGCGTCTTTCCTGATCCGGTCGGACCGATCAGCAGAATGTTCGACTTGGAGAGCTCGATTGCATCCTTGTCCTTGGCGGTGCGATCCTGGTGAGCCAATCGCTTGTAGTGGTTGTGCACGGCAACGGAGAGCACCTTCTTCGCGTGGGTCTGCCCGATCACGTACTCGTCGAGAATCCTGCTGATCTCCCTCGGCACCGGAATTCCGCCGGTGCTCTTACCGAGGACGGTCTTGTTCTCCTCACGAACGATTTCAACGCACAGCGAGATGCATTCGTCGCAGATGAAGACCTGCGGGCCCGCGATCAGCTTCTTGACCTCATTTTGGCTCTTGCCACAAAACGAACAATACAGCGTCTGTTCGCCTGATCCGTTCCTCGCCGCCAACGACCTTCTCCTCATTCCAGCGGACCTCTTCCGCCTCTTTCAAGATCAAACTACCCGTCTCATCGGTCTCGACCAACTTCGAAAGCATTCCTTTCCTTGTGGAAACGATGGGGAGAGTTAACAAAATTCGACAATAGGCGGCCAACCGTGCCGGGCCAAACGAAAACACCGCCCGGGAGTACGGGCGGTGCAAGGACTCGTTGATTTTGATCAGCTTTTCGGATTCCTGCCGTCACCAGTGGAAATTGATGCCGGATCTAAGCAAACCGGCATTGAACTTCGAACTGCCATCAAAGTTCGCCGGCTGCCCCGCCGACGTGTCGTTCACGGACGCATTGGCGCTGCCAAGATCGTAGTACAGAGCTTCCGCCTTGACGCTGGACCACGAGTTGATCCGATATTCGATCCCGGCGCCGGCGGTCCAGCCTACTCTGACCTTCGAAACCGCCCCATTGGCACACAGCGCTGTTCCAGCACACGGCACCGAAGTTGAGATCCGTTGGGCCGAAAACTCCGACTTGACGTCGCCAAAAGCAGCACCTGCGGTACCGAAAATCATGAAATCGCCGGTCAGGAGATAGCCAACCCGCGCCCGGAGCGTGCCAAACCACCCGAGCGACTGCTCGGCGGTGGTCGTCACGCCAGTGGCGGGATCGGTCCAACCGTTCGCACCGGCAATGCGGGCATAACTGAAATCGCCTTCGGCGCCGATGACTTCACGACTGAACTGCCAGTTGTACCCTACCGTCAGACCGGCAGTGACACCCCCCGCGGACACAGGAATCGATGCTGGAACCGCACCCATGCCAGCAATGACGTTGGCGGCACCCGTGTTTGGCGAGAGACGCGCGGCGTCGGTTTTGGAGAGGTTCGCGCCGTAGCCGACCACCGGGCCGGCATAGAAGCCGGTCCAGGACGATCCCGCGCCATTGAAAGTCGAGTAAGGCACCGCGACGCCGGCGGCTCGATCGCCGAACTTGTAGCCTGCCTGCAGAAACACGCCGTATCGATCCTGCTCGACCTTGATCGGCTGGGCACCGATCCCGGCAAGCCCCGGGAGTGCATCGAAGCGCGAGCTGCCGTCACCCTCGATGTGCCACCAGCGCCCGCCGACGCCGAGGCTAAGACCCTGCATGACTTGCCATGACAGGATGGATTCCACCATGAACCCATTGCCCTCGGCATCCAACGCGACCCCATTGATATCGGGACGCAAGACGTGAAAATCCTTCCCAGCGAACCAGCCGCGGACATAGGCGGCGTCCGCCGACAACTTCAGGCCAGGGTAGAATTCCCAGGATCCGGCGGCGCCGACCCTGAGCATGTTCCACACCGGCTCGCCATTGAGCGTGTTGACATTGGTTCCGATCGCAACCGGCGAGCAAACCGGCCCGCCGATCTGCTGGGCACATCCGAACGTGTTGAGCCGCTCGGCCCAATAGCCGTAGCCCACGAAAGCGCCAAGGCCGGCAAATCCCGTGTCAACCAGGGTGTAACCCAGGTCGACATTGGCGTACCGGACAGTGGAGTCCTTAATCTCCTGACGGGTGTTGGATTCCGGCCGCGTAATCGGGGGGAAATCCTGATCGCTCATATGACCACCGGAAAACGAGCCGCCGCCCAAGTTGCCCTTCACAAAGGTGCGGTTGTAGTCGAAACGCCAGTAGGCCTCCGCCGTCTGGGCCACTGAACCGTCATAGGTCAGCCGCGATACGTTCAGGCTGCCGCTCGTGTCGTAGAGATTCAGCTTGTAGCGCCCGCTCGAGAACCAGTACCGCATGCCGGTTTCCATCGTCATGCGCTGGATCGGGGCGATCGGCGAAAGCCCCGGCCAGGCGGCCGGCTGCGCATAGGGCGCGCCAAGGGCCGAAGCGTCGAATTCCGGCTCCTTGAATGAATAGGCGTGCACAACCGAAACGGACGCGGTCGTTGCGAGTAACGCAGCAAGACACAAAGCACGAGAAAACATGACCCAGATCCCACTTTCAGAAGAATTGAGGTCATGGGCCTCGTGTGGAGACAAGTGCCGCAAAGCCACACCAGGCTACAGGCCGCCCGCTTTCCACAGCTCAAGGATTCGTTTATGCGTGAGCACTTGCACCCGGCGCCGTCGGCGCGTCCGCCGGCGGCTGCCGGCCGCCAGGCGTGCCTCGCGGGCCGGCTGCGCGCGGCCCAACAGTGCCATCCGGCCGGATCAAGGCCGGTCCGTGCGGATTGCCCAAACGCCTGTTGGTCCGGTTCATCACCAGGATCGAGCCATCCTGGCCGGCACGAATGTGGTGAGTCGTCCGGTCGTAATCCAGCTTCAGTGCGTGGGCATCAATCAAAGCCGTCTCGAAGCTCCTGATATGCCCGGCAATTCTGGCATCTGCCGGCGCTCCGTCGTCGAACCTCAGAAGCTCACCGTCACGGTCGTAGTCGGCGGCGCGAACTGAGCCGTCCTTCGAGACCCACGCCATCGATGTCGATCCATCGACACGGTAGCGGACGATGGAAGCCTCCTTCGGCGCCCCCGGCGGGGCAATCAGCACCAGATCTCCCTGTAGCCGATGTCGAGCCTCCCCGGCGCAAAGGGCCTCAAGGGCAACCGCCAGGTGCCGTCGATCGGCGAAGATCACCGATGTCGATCCCTGGCCCTGTCCGGCCCAGAAATCGGGAAAGAAGCCGTGGGAGGCCGCAACGCCCCTCGTCTGCCGCAACGCGCCGATCATAGCCTTCAATCCGGGTCCCCTCACGGTAGCGACCAGCATATGGCGCAGGTTGGCGCCGGCCTTCATGGCCTTCTCGCAGAACTGCCGGAAACCACGGTCCACCCCCGATAGATGGTGCTCAACGAAATCGCGCGCGCGCTCGGCCAGTATATCCTTCAACACCACAGCGGCGGTGGTGGCGACCACGAGCGTGGTGCCGCTCGCGAGCAAATCTCCAAGTGCCGACGTTTCCTCTCCAATATGCAAGTGATGGGCGCCGGCGAAGATGGCACCGGAAGAAACCGTGTAGGCGAGCACGCGAAGCGCGCGGCTCCAGATATGGTCGCGGGCAAAGGCACGCACCGTACCATCGAGCTCGGCCTTGTCGAACGAGCAGTTCGCGACCGTGGTCCAGGCCGTCCGATCCGGCAGGTGTGCAGCATCGACACCTGTGGTGGTTGTCAGTTTCGCCTCGTCGAACCGGCAGCCGGCCAGCACCGAAAAGCCGAATGTCACGTCATGCATCCGTGCATTCTTGAACGACGCGCCGGCCGCCTTCACTCCCGACAGGTCCGATCTCGACATCGCCGCATGATCGAAAACGGCGCCGTCAAGCACTGCGCCCGGGAATTTCGCGTAGGTCAGACGAGCTCCCTCAAAATGCGATGGGATGCTTTCCTCGTCCCGCTGATCGTAGTGTCGCGCCGAAACATCCGGATCCGGCGACGCATCGACACCTGCAAAATCCGCCCCCTCTGCCAAAAGCCCCTGCGCAATAACGCCACGGAGCGAGGCGTTGACGAAAGTGCCCTTGTACGCCGACATGCCGCGCAGATCCGCCCCGTCAAGCCGAGCTTCCCGAAAGTCCACGCCGTTCAGGTCGAGACCGGACAGATCGCGACGGCGCAAGTCGGTTCGAGCCAGAGAATTGCCGTTCTGCACGAGCTTCTCGATGAACTCCTTGAGCGAGCCCGCCTCACCCTCGTACAGCACGTTCCCGTCGAGATCCTTGACGGTCTGCTTGCGAAGCTCGGCCATGTTGCTGTCCCCTTGGTTGGTCCGGGCAGACTCAACACCCGGCCCCTGCAAGAGGGAATCCGGCTTCTGCAGGAATACCCAAATCGTATCCTGCCCTCCTGCGCCGAGGCAGCATCCATGAGATGACCAGGTGCGGGACGTTGAGAGACGTTGACCGCAGCAGCGCGGAGCTCTAGCACCTTCCTAACGGGGCCATAGCTCAGCTGGGAGAGCGCTTGCATGGCATGCAAGAGGTCGGCGGTTCGATCCCGCCTGGCTCCACCATCGTCCCCAGCCTAACCGCGCTCACGACTTCCCCATCCCATTCCGACCGGTCATGTTCGCTCGATGAGCAGACCCATGAAAGACCATCCCAGCAGCTGCGCGATCCGCAATATGCTGGACCGCCCAGGCCTTCGAACCAGCGAGGACTGCACCTGGGACACCGTGCGCTTCGTGGTCTCCAATGATTGCGCAGTAACCGTGCTCGAAATCACTCTTGAGCGGGCGGAGGGCAATATCCTGTGCGGCGTGATCGATCGCGGACGACGACGCCCCTATAAGCAGCCTTTCACCTATCGCGATTCCACCGAGGGACCGCTCCAGAAGCACGACCGGCAAATGATGTCGCGCGCCAGCGACACCGTGCGGGCCATCGTGGCCAAGCATGAGCGTCCGGCCGACCGGACACCGGAAGCCCGTGACGAGCTCCTCAAACGAATTCAGCAGATTCTTGATGCCTTCCCGGAAGATGCAGCCGAGAAGATCGCGGAGGCCATCTCCGCCAATTCCAGCGCCATCGGAATGAACGCCATCTCCGACAGCCTGGGACAGGCGGAGTTTGATTAGTCGAGTCCTTGCTTGCATTCTAATGGATGAGAAAATTCGGTGGTCGGACTCATTGTGAAGGATTCGATTAACGAATTGAGAACTCGGAGCGACGCATATTGGGACCAGGCCGCCGGTTCGCCGGCAGGCCGCGAAAGGAACCCCATGCTGACTGCCCAAGCCAAGCCCCCCGCCGAAGCCCGTGACATCCGCCCCTCCGATCGTGCAACTCGCCTCGAAGCGTTCGCCGAGACGCTGCGGCAGAGCGCAACCACGCTGGAGAAGGATATCGCGGCCGAGGAGACGGTCGCCCACAAGAAGGACCCGAACGCCTTCGACTATCCCATGACCGCACGGTCGATGCGCGGTCGGCTGAAGAACATCCGCGTGTCCCTGCAGACGATCGAAACCGAAATCGCGAAGTGCATCGTCGCCGGCACGATCCGCGCTGCCTGACCGGACGCTGCGAATGTGGACCTCGGCAAGGCCCGCGTTGAAAGGCGGGCCTGAGTCGGGGCACACTCGGCAAAATGTCCGAGCCCCAACGCCAAAGGAAGGTCATCCACGTCGACATGGACGCGTTCTACGCATCCGTGGAGCAGCGGGATCATCCAAATCTTCGTGGCAAGCCGGTCGCCGTAGGTCATGCCGAAGGGCGAGGCGTCGTTGCCGCAGCGAGCTATGAAGCGCGCGCCTTTGGCGTTCATTCCGCGATGCCCTCCTTCAAGGCCCGCGAGAAATGCCCTCACCTCATATTCATGCCGCCGCGGTTCGAGGTCTATCGCGCGACAAGCGCCCAGATCCGGCAGATCTTTGCCGAGCATACCGATCTGATCGAACCGCTGTCGCTTGATGAAGCCTACCTGGACGTCAGCCAGAACAAGCAGGGCTTGCCCACCGCGACGGCTGTCGCGCGCGCGATCCGACAGAAGATCTTCGAGGTCACCGGCCTGACCGCATCCGCCGGCGTGTCCGCGTCAAAGTTCTTGGCCAAAATGGCATCGGACATAAACAAGCCCAATGGAATGTGCGTGATCCTCCCGGAGGATGGTCAGACGTTTGTCGCCAGGCTTCCCATCAAGAAATTTCACGGGATTGGACCGGCGACCGCAGCCAGGATGGAAGGGCTTGGCATATTCAATGGAGCCGACCTCCGGGAAAAGAGCCTGGAGTTCCTCACCCGGCATTTCGGCAAGCAAGGAGGTCACTTCTACAAGATCTCCCGCGGGATCGACGATCGGCCGGTAGATCCCAACCGGATCCGCAAGTCGATTGGCGCCGAGAACACTTTCGTGCGCGATCTCACGGCCCTCGAGGAGCTGCTCGGCGAATTGACGCCGCTTTCCAACAAGGTATGGGCGCACTGCGAGCGCACCGGCGCGCGCGGCCGCACGGTGACGTTGAAGCTCAAATTCTCAGATTTCACCCAGGTAACCCGCAGCCGTTCGCAGAATTCCGACGTAGCCTCGCTCGACGAGCTCAAGCGCATCTCCGAAGGCATCCTGCAGGGCGAATTCCCCCTGCCCAGGGCGTTGAGGCTAATCGGCGTCTCAATTTCAACGCTGAATACGGACCCGGAGAGCCGCGCCGTCGCGGCGCAGCTCTCCCTGCTTTAACTGCAGATCCAACCCGCTCTATTTCATCCGGAACTGATCGACGGTCGTATAGTACGGGCTGGTCGCGTTGAAGCGCCAGTAAGTGGCCGTCGCCGGGCTAAAGATGCCGAGCCCATTCAGAGAAACAGGCCCCGGGCAACCCGATGCCGGCGGGTAGTTGAAGGTGCCTGATGCCCGTGTGGTCCAGGTAGTTCCGTCGGTCGAACTATCGATCGTATAGGTCACACCATTGAGACCCCCAAACCCGCTACTCGGACAGTAGAACGACAGGTTCACACCCGTGGCCGCTACTGGCTCGGAGTACTGGATCACGATCGGGAAGCCCGACGAAGCCTTGACCCAGCCCCCGAAGCTTCCGTCTGTATCTTGCGTGGCGGTTCCAACAGTCCCGTAGTTGATAATTGCGCCACCCGTCACGGCTTTGATCAGCGCCTCTGACGGTGGCGGCGGGCCCGTCACGGTGATCGTGAATGTCGGGGAGACCGCCTGGCCTCCGCCGGCATCCTTCACGGTAATCGTTCCTTGCCAACTGCCCGTGGCGCCCGGAGTACCAGCTATCGTGCCGGTGGTGGTGTCGAAGGTCAGATTGAGCGCCGCAAGCGTCCCGACAGTGGTGGTCACCGTGAAGGAATTGCTCCCTGACCCGCCCGACACGTTCGGAGTGAACGAATAGGGCTTGTTGATGGCTCCGCCCGAGGGCAGACCGCCGATCGAGAGAGCAGCATTGACCGTCACCACCACGTTGGCCGAGGTCTTGCTAACCCCATAGCTGTCTGTGACCGTGAAGTTGCCGGTCCATGTGCCGGGGGTCGATGGCTGACCCGAGGATGTCCCCACGACATGGACCGTTGTCCCGCTGATTGATGCGGAAAGACCGAGGGCCCCAAGCGACGTCCCGCTTACGGTGTTCGGCGTCAGGCTATTGTAGACACCCGAGCCGCCAGAAATGGTCGCCACGGCCTTGTCCATGGACTCGCCAACCGCGCCGACGACATTCGCCCCCGCCGTCACGACAAGAGGCGGAGCAACCGTGATGGTGAAGACATTCGAAGTCGTCGAATGCCCTGCTCCATCGTCAACTCTCATCTGCAGACCAGCAAAGCTGCCGCTTGCCGTCGGGCTACCCGAAATCACACCGCCGGACATCGTGAGGCCCGGAGGGAGCGCCCCGATCATGGTCCAGGTGTAGTGGAGATCACCGCCAGTAACGGCAAATGTGGACGAGTAGGATTGCCCGACTTCGCTCGTCAGCGATGGCGTTCCGGTCATAACAAGGGGAGCAAGGCCCACCGTGATGGTCCAGGTCTGCACCTGCAACGTGTCGCGATACTCACCTGCATCGGTCACGGCCAGCGAAATGGGGCCATAACTGCCCGCCGCCGGCGGCGTGCCCGAGAGCGTGTAGGTGTTGTTGCCCGGACCGGACGGCGTTGCCACGAGCCACGACGGTGGATTGGTGAGCAGCCAGTTATAGCTCCCGCTCTCGCCGGAAGCTGAGAACGTCGCACTGTATGGCACGCCGGCCAGGCCGGCCGACGGCGCCGTTCCTGTCGCAGCGAGGGCGTCAACCACTGTCACTGTGAAAGCCTGCGAGGTGGCAACACCACCGCCCGCGTCCGTCACGGCAACTTTGACGCCTGGATAATTGCCCGCGGATCCCGGCGAAGGCGATCCGGAGAGAGCACCAGTCGACGCGTTCAGAACAACGCCTGCCGGCAGACTTCCTGCCGCGACAGAGAACACGTTGGAGCCCGATCCGCCTGTGGCCGAGAAGCCTGTAAACTTGGCGCCAGCGTCCTTTCCGACAACCCAATGGGCGGCTTCATTGAACGGACCGGATGTCGGAGAAATCGCGATCGCATCGGTGACCGTCACCGTCAGTGTACCGGACACTCCGGTGCGCCCGAAGCCATCCTTGGCCTGGATCTGTCCCGACCAGGTGCCCTTGGTTATCGGCTGGCCGGTGATGCTGCCGTTTGCGCCCGAGAAGGCCAGCCCGAGGGCGGCAAGCGTCCCGCTCACGTTGGAAACGGTGAAGCTGTAGGTCCCATCGCCACCGCTGGCCGTCGGCACGAAGGAGTAGCCCTCGCCAAGCGCCGCCATGCGTGGAGTACCTGTGACTTGAACAGGTGCTAAGACAACGATGCTAAACGGCGCGCTGTCCGCGGTCACTCCGCCGATATCCGTCACCCGCACCTTCAACGGCCCGACCGTTCCAGCCGCGCTTGGCGTTCCGGTGAACGTGCCGTTTGCGCTGACGGAGAAGTCGCTTGCCGTCCCCACGATTGAGTAGCTGTAGCCCGGCCGGCCTCCCGTCGCAGTAAAGAGAGCGTTGTAGTTCACGCCAACAGTGGCCTGCGCCGACGGCGATCCAGCAATTGCGAGAGGGCCGTTCACCCAAATTGCGAAGGTGCTTGGTCCAATGGCCGTGGAGCCGTCGGCAGCGTCCGTCGCCCGGATCTGAAGATTGTTGAGCGTGCACGTTCCGGTCGGCGTCCCCGACACGCCGCCCTGCGCGTTGAGCGCAAGGCCAGGACACAACGTCGGCAGAGAAATCGGAGCTCCGTTCTGCAAGAGATCGTAGCTCAAGGCGCCCATGGCGAAATTCACGGTCGAGCCGACCGTGGCGAGAGCCTCACCCACAGCAAACAAAACCGGTCCACTAGGAGAGGACGCCACCGCCAAGGGCGGCGCAACCTTCAGCGTGAACGAGGCTGCCGATTTCTGATAGCTCGATTGGACCGCCGTCGCGGTCACCGTGTACGTCGTGATCTGGCTGACCGCGGGCGCGGTCCCGGAGAACGTCGAGCCCGAAGCCACGAGGGAAAGTGCCGGCTGTCCAGCCGGGGCTGAGGTTGTGGCGAATGTCCAGTTCGGAGAAGCGAACGACGACGTCATACCACCGGCGATCGAAGCTCCTATCCGCATGACCGCCGGCGATGTCAGCGAGGCTTGCGCGGTTGCATCGATCACCGTGATCGAGAACGCGTTCGCGGAGACCTTCGTGCCGTTCGCATCCGAGACGCTCACGACGAGGGGGCCGACCGTGCCGATGTCCCCCGAGGACGGTGTACCGGCGAGACGCCCCGACGTCGCATCGAGAGACAGCCAGGCAGGCAGCGATCCCGAGGCCAGCGCAAATGTCTTCGTTCCGGCGCCGCCGACTGCGGTAAACTGCGCCACATATTGGCCGCCGACGGTTGCTCCTTCCGAAGGACTGCCGCTGATTGACAGCGCCGCGGCGACGTCCATCGTTCCGCCGACAGACGTTTGCCGTCCGTCGGCATCGCTGACGAGGATGGTGACCTGATAGCTTCCGACGCTCGAAGGTGTTCCCGCCAGGAGCGATCCGTTAAGCGTCAGTCCGGGGGGAAGCACGCCATTCATCGAATAGGCGTACGGTCCGCGGCCGCCGCTTGCCGAGAATTGGACCGAAACCGCCTCTCCGATCGCAAGCGATGAGGGTAGCGCTCCGGAGATCACAAACGCATCGGCGATAGAAATCGAGAACGGCTCGGAGGTCGCGGTAAAGCCCATCGAATCGGTTGCGAGCACGGCAATCGGACCGACGGTTCCTGCCGCGCTCGGCAACCCGGAAAGTACACCGGTCGTTGCGTTCAGCTGCAGCCAATCCGGCAGCGAACCGGACGCCAACGAGAAGGTCGTCGTCCCCGGACCACCAGTTGCCGTAAAGTTCGTCGAATACCATTGCCCAACCGTGGCAATCTTTGGCGGCGTTCCGGAAAGCACATAATTGGTCGGCGTAATCGACATCGTGAACGGCAGCAGTGCCGAACGGCGATCGACGTCGAACACGGTCACCGTTACGGCAAAATCGCCGCTCGTGGTCGGCCGCCCAGTCAGGGAACCTGCTGACGGATCGAGCGTGATCCCCGGCGGAAGCGAGCCTGACGTCACGACGTACTTGTACGGCGGACGACCACCGCTGGCGGTCACAGAATCGAAATAGGAGAAGCCCACCGCTCCGGCGCGCGGAGCGCCTGCAATTGCCAATGGCGTCGACACCACGATGGAGACCATCGCTGAATCGACCTTTTGGTCGGCATCGGCAACGGAGACGGTGAAGTCGAATTTCCCGCTCTTCGTTGGCGTCCCCGCGATGAATGTGGAGTCGTCTCCGGTCGAAACCATCGAGAGCCCCGGCGGGAGCCCGGTCGCCGAGAAGGAATATGGCGCCCTGCCCCCCGTGGCTTTGAACGTTGGTCCGGAGTATGCGAGATCCACGGTCCCAACAGGAACGCTGCTCAGGTTCAGCGCGAGTGGCGGCGGACCGCCGGGGCCGCCGCTGGAAATTTCCATGTTGAATTGCGCCGCACCCTTGGCGCCCGAGTCGTCAGCCGCCGACAAGACCAGACCTTCGACCGTCCCCGCCTGCGTCGGCGTGCCGGCAATGATCGCAGCGTCGCCCGCGCTTGCGAACGATAACCCATCGGGCAGCCCCTTGCTGAGGCCCCAAGAGTAGATGCCATCGCCATTCCTGACCTTGAACGAGGTCGAGTAGTTTTGGCCGACCTGGCCCGCAGGCACAACGCCGCTGATCACCAGCCCAGCACGGCTGATCGTGATCTCGAAGGGTGAGGTCGATACCTGCGCACCGCTCGCGTCGGTCACTGTGACGACAACGCTGTCGGTTTCCACAGCGGTCGGTAGTCCGGACAGGACACCGGATGAACTGAAGGCCAGGCCGGCTGGCAGTTGGCCTGTGAGCGCGAACGAATACGGCGATCGCCCACCGGCGGCACGGAAGGTCACAGCATCGAGCGGCTGACCGATAATCCCGCCAACGGCCGGCGCCATCGGCGAGAGTGCCAGCATCGGAAGCATCTTCACGTCGATGGCGAAATTCGCAGTGCGCGCCAGCCCGGCGGCGCTGTCCGTCGCCTGAATTGCGAGAGTGTAGGATCCCGTCACATCGGGAGTGCCCGAGAGTGCGCAGGAGCTCGCGTCAAGCGCCAGCCAGGACGGCCAGCTGCCGACTTGAGCATAACCATACGGCGGTACGCCGCCCAGGGCTCCGCAATTGCCCCGGTAAGGAATTCCGACGTAGGCGACCTTAGGAGGATAGGCCGAGACAGATAGGCCCGCCTCCAGAACCCTCAACGTGGCCGGCGCTCCAACGGCGGTGCGACCATCCACGTCGGTGACCTGGACGACGAGATCGTCGTAGACCCCAGCGTTCGTCGGCATACCCCACAGCTTGCCATCCGCCGCCAACTTCAGACCCGGAACCGATCCTGAAACCAGGTTGAACGAGTATGGAGCCCGACCGCCGGACGCCTCGAAATAGCCCGAGTAGTAATCGTTGATCCTCGCGTTGGGCAGGCTTGCGGTGACGACCGCAACGGGCCCAACGACCGAGATTGCGAATGCCTGGGTCGTGCCCTTCAACCCGCCGGCATCGGTCCCTGAAACGATAATTCCGTTCCAAGTCCCTTGTTGGGACGGCATACCTGAAATGGCTTGACCATCGAACGACAAGCCCGAAGGAAGCGCGCCCGAAAGCGAAAGACTGTACGGCTCCGTTCCGCCCCACGGCGTGAACTTGGCGGACAATGGTTGACCGACATCGGCAGCCGCCGGCAAAGACCCCGCGATACCGAATGACGTTGCCGGGAGGGGATCTATCTCGAGATCGATCGAACGACTTACCCGGCGGCCGTCGATGTCGGTGGCCGAAATCTGCACCGCGTACGTTCCAGCCGTTATCGGCACGCCCTGGATTGCGCCGGCCGAGTAGGACAATCCAGGGGGCAATCCTGTCGCCGTGTAGGCATAGGGAGAACGACCCCCGTCGGCGGAAATATGCGCAAGATAGTCCTGCCCGACATAGCCCGGCGGCGCGTCCCCAACCATCTGGATCGCCGGATAAACGTGGAGCGTTACCGGTCCATATGACGCAAACCGGAAGTCAGCGTCCAACCCCGTCGCAGTCACCGAGTAGGTTCCGGGCGTCGTGAACACACCCGTAATCGTCGCGAATGACGCCGTCGACGACGTCGTCAACCCAGGGGTGTTGGTGAAAGCATTCAATTGATAGGGCTGGGTCCCACCGCGTCCCGTAAACGTCAGCGCGGCATTGTCGCCCACAACCACGGACAGAAGATCGCTCGAGCCGACCGCAAAGGGGGACTCGATCACGAACGGCTGCACCACGGTGATGACGAACGGCGCCACGGCCGTCTCGATGCCGTCCGTGACCTGGATGTTGGCGGAGAACGCGCCGTACTGCAAAGGTATGCCGGACACACTGCCCGAAAGCGGATCCAGCGAGAGCCCGACCGGAAGCGTTCCGTTCAAGAGCCTGAACGAGGTCGGTCCCTGAGCCCCGGTTACGACCGCAAGCGCCGTGTAGGACTCGCCTGCGGTGGCCATCGGCTGTCCCGCATAGAACAAGGCCAGATCGAAAGACGGATCCGGCGGATTCGGCGTCGTGTACCCATTGTAGGGCCAGCGCATGCGGAAATATGGGAAATCCGCAGCAGAAGCGGCCGCGCCGGCGAGCGTTGCAACGACGCCGACCATCACGACCAGTTTCTTCAATGCTCCCAACACAGCCATCGCCCGGTCCTGTTTCGTCTGGGAAATGCTAGAAACACATCCTTACCCGCGCCCATCGCATCGAACAAGTATCGGCCGCATTCTAATCCTTGGACGAACTCCGACGAATCCTTGGCGATATGTTGCAAATTGCCGCAGGCCGCCTCAGGCTTCCCTGCAGGACAATCGCAGGAACAGGCCGATGTCGCCCAGCGTATCGTTCACGAGCAACCGAACCCTCGCCATGGAAGAGGTCTGCACCCTTCTCGAGGCTCACGGCGCGGCCGTCCACGGCGAGCCGGATATTCGCACCGGCGATCCCTACGCCGGCATCTCCCGGTATTTCTTTCTTCGGATCACCGACCCGGCCGGCCGGCCTCGGCACATCAGCGGCATGCACGCCTTCCCTTCCGAGCAGGCCGAGGACGGCTGGACGCGGTTATCTCTCGGAGGAGACCCGATTTCCCATGATCTGATGCTCTCGATCGCTCGCTCCGAGGGAGGCTACCTGTTCGACGGAACGACCGAAGACGCCCGGCGGATCGACAGGGAAATCGAGCCGGAATACGCCCCGGCCTTCGACTGATCCGGGCCCCTTCACCCGATCCGTTCGGACGGCTAAGAAGGGGGTCGATGGCTTCGTACGACCACAAAAATCCGACCAACCGGCTAAGAGCGGCCGCGCTCCTCAAGCAGTTGCTTCCGCTCGCCCATGAAGCCGCAAGAACAACAAGGACGCCTCTTCTCCCGAGCTCTGGGGTCGGCGAAAACGCCCTGCGTTGGTTCAGGACGGAGGACTGTTTGGGAGTGCATGTTTATCAGGGCGATCGCGGAGGTTAGTTCGCCGACTTGCAGTTCGGAAACCTGCCTCTTGGAATTGCCGACACCGTCGGCAATTCCGTCACAACTGCCGGCAAAGAGCCGGCAAGACGCCGTTCACCAGGCCATCCACCTCCTCGCAATCTTCATGAATCAACCCAGACCCGACGGGCCCAACGACGTCGTAGACGGGATCTTCTCATTAGACGCGGTCGAGATGCGTGTGCCCGCGGAAGTATTGCGTCGCTTCAAAGAGCGATCGCCCGACATGCCAACGGTGCAGGAGGTCGTTGACGAGCTCGAGCGGCTGCGGCACGAGCTCACAGGCGGGGCGCCCATCACAATGGACGTGATCCGCAGTCTCCCTGAAGAGGCGCTTCAGCGGCTGCAGATCGCATGCGCGCTGGCAGTACTGGCCGGCATGCCGCGGTACCCAGCATTCGAGGAAGCGCCTCCAGCGCCAGAACCTGGCGGGCTCCATTAACTGTCGACAACACCTCGCCGGGCTGGCTACCGCGCAAGGGACGATTCCATTCCCGCGCCACCGCAACCTGCAGACAAGCCGCTCCGGGCCCGGATGGCAAGCGGAACCAAAGGCTCTCACCCAGGCACACCCGCCGATGGCCCCGGGAAGCGGCGCCGTCCGAAGATCGGGGAAACTAGCCCCAACACGGTTGCGCTGGCACTCAAGGATTAGGGAAAAAGCCTCTAGACTCAAGCGAGGACAAACTGTCGTCCGTGTGGACGGCACAATCCAGGACTGTCGGCTGGGTTCAGAGGATCGGATGACCAAATCTGTCGCATTCGTGCTTTCCGCCAGCCTCGCGCTGGCGGGCTGCGCGCGCGAACATGCGACCAGGATGGCCCCTCCCGAGAATAACCTCGCCTACGGATCGATCCATTTCAGCGGACCGGCCCCGGCGGCCGCGTCAAACGTGACGGCAGCTGCCTTGTCACCGATCGCTCCGGAGCGGCCGATCCGGCCTCCGAAACTGCAGCAGCTCGACCTGGTCGGCCGCTGGGGCTACGGCTCATTCCTGCGCGACGAAGACCGCGATCGTACCGTTGCTGCCGCCGAGAAGAGTTGCTCCAATCCCTACCTAATCGGCCAAGGACCAAACGGCGGCGTGATCATGCATCTTGCCGACAAGGCCGAACCAGTCGAGCTTGCCATTCGCGGCTCCGACGACGGCCACGACTATATCGGCCCTGGCGGCCCGCCGGGCGGACAAAAAGACCGCATGGTCGAGTCCTTCGACGGGCACGTGCTCGTCCTGCGCTGGGTCAGCAAGGAGATTACGGGCCGCTACGGGACGTCCGTATTCGTCCGCTGCGACCAGGTACCAGCTTCCGCTGACGTTGACGACGAGCCGCGGCTCTCGAGGACGCACGCACGCGGCTGACGACCCTCACCGCGAGAACGGCCGGGCAGTCCTCTCAGGATCCGCGATGACGGCAAGCAGGTCGGCCGGCGGCTCGTACTCGGCGAGGTTCTTGTAAACGGCGGTCCCCGCGGTCACCTCGGCGAAGGTCAGCGCGCCCTCCATCCGTCCGAGAAGACCGAACACGCAACCCGTGTCGATGCAATATACGTTGCCGATCCGCAGGTTTTTCCGCAGCGGGGTATGCCCGACAAAGACCCGCCCGATGCCGTCGACGCCGGATTCGTCCATGTCATTGATGCGATCGCGGCTCCACAATGCCTTGTTGATCAGCTTCTCATCGCCAGCCTTCACCCGCTCCAGGAACGCTTGCCAGGACAAGCCAAACGGCACGTCAGCATGCACGAAGCCAACCGGCCCGCGCCCGGTCTCTAGCTCGATCGCAATCGGAAGCTTGCGAACCGCGGCCAGAACGTCGGCGCGCACCGAGTCCGGCGTGTCGCGCCACCAATCGAACCCATTTCGGGAAGTAGCGTATTCCAGGACCGCCGGATGCGGCTCTCCGTCGGCATAGATGGTGAGCAGCATATCCTCATGATTGCCCCTCACCGCGTGCACCCAATCGTGCGACAGGAATCGCACCGTGCGATGCGACCCCGGACCGCGATCGATCAGGTCGCCAACGGAGAAGATCCGATCGCACGACGGATCGAACTTTACCGCATCCATCGCGCGAAGAACGACATCGTAGGCGGCATGAATGTCACCTACCGCGTAATCACGGCCTTTCCTGTTCATCGCTACGTAACGGATCGGATCAACGTTCGGCATTTCGACACCAGTCCTTTTAAAAAGGCAACTTCACGAACTACACATCTCGCTCAGGCTGCGGGAGAGCTCGGCCTGCGCTCGGCACTCCAGGATGCGATGAGGCGCTGAAAAAACGGCAACGCGAGGAAGTTCTCCACACCCTCCGGCGTCTCGGAATCATAGTGGCGACCATTCAAGCACAGCCAGGTATGCGTCCCGCCGGAGAAGCCGGCATCTTCAGCGAGTCGATCCAGATCGTCCCAGCCGAGACCCTCCGGCGGAATGACCTTCGGCCAATGGCATTCGAGGAGCTCGCGATCGAGCGGCCTTCCCGCCAAATCATCCTCGTCGGGAACCTGAAAGCTATCGATGCCGAGTGTCTCGATGCCAAGGCTCTCAACGGCGAGCGCTCCACCAAGATGACCAATCACCGCGGCGGCAAAGTCCGAGCAACAGCCGCCGCGCGCAGCCCCGGAATTGACCTGTGTTGCATCCCTGGCAAGGCCGCCGTCCAGCCATTCTTGCAGCGTCGCGCGAATTGCGAGCGCAAGGCAGATCGGGACGTCCGTCGGCTCCCTCAAACTCCGTGACATCAAAGGCCTCTTGCAGCGGTTCGTGTAATTCCGCAATCCCGCCAATCAAGAGAACTGATGCGCAAGCAAGGCGCAACGAGCGCGAGGCGAATTTGCGACTTGCAAGGCCGTCGTGTCTGCTCACCGTCAGACAACCGAAAGGCCTTCAACATGAGAGCGTTTTTGAACTTCGCAAAGAACGGGGCAGTCGTGCATTTCCCCGCCGGCACCAGCAATGACAGCATTCCGCTTTCCCGCCTCGGCAAGCTCGCCACCGTTCTCAGCGTGGTCAGCTCCGTTGCCGTCGTGACGCCCTCAACCGCCGAGGCGCGTGGCGGCGGGGCAATCATGGGCCTGATCGGCGGCATGATGATTGGCTCGATGATGGCCCGCAACGGCGGGGCAATTGCGGGTCCGATGTACTCGGCGCCGGCCTATTCCGCACCCGTCCAACAGCAGTATTACGGCCCCTACGGCGTTACTCCCGGCTACGGCGTAGCCCCCGGTTATGGTGGCTACGGCGGCGGCTACGGTGTCCAGGGCGGCAGACCGGGCGACTACTACTGCCCCCGCGGCCCGCAGCATCGCTGCTACTGGCGCGGCAGCCAGCTCGAGATCCATGACGATCTCAAGAAGGACGCTGAGCTCGACCTGAACGTAGCGCCGACGCCCCGCATGGGCTGATCGGCTTCCTTCAGGGATTGACGAAAGGCCGGGAAATCCCCGGCCTTTCGCTTTTGATCAGAGACGCGGAGCTTGAACTGTGAGGGCAGCACCGCCGCACAATTCTTCCGTCCTTCGAGACAAGATCGCGTCCACGTCAAAGGACCGGACCGGCCTCAAATCCAGCGACCAGGACATCGGCCTCGGGAAATGCCCCCATGATCGCCAGGGCCGCTGCCCTTTCCATGGGACGGATGTCATGTATCAGGATGAAGTCATACTTGGCCCCGGCGGGATTGCCTTCGTCGACGAGCTTCCTCCTGGCGGAGAAGCAACTCGCAACTTCAATCAACTCTCCTGAGCCAAATTGGCCCACCTTGAGACCGTCGATCGAGCTGAACTCCACCAACTTGGCCTGAGGCCTGGGATAGAGGACGAGGCACTTCGATCCGGCGGCAATCCGCTCGCACAGCACCCCCCCCAAGGGTCCGCGTGATCCCAAACCCTGTGCCCTCCCTGAAGGTTACAATCCGACGGACACCACGCCCGAACTGCTCCCGGAATAGGTCCAAGGCCTCTTCCTGATCTTTCCGCAGGTTCATCCCTCAATCTCCGCCTGATCCACAGGACAGCCTACCGCCCGGGGCAGCCGTCGTCCACGGCCAGGTCACATGTACGTCTGTATTCTAATCCTTGCCATCGGTTAACCTTGTCCTCCATTTGCCCCTTTCCGGCCGAGCGCTCAGGATCGTAAATGACAAGGAGTTCTCGATGATCGATCTCATTCACAACAAGGCCACCGGCTTTGCGCTCCTCCATGACGAGGAGAGGCTCGACGGCGCCCCAAAGGCCATGGTGTCCCGGGACGGACGGCTTACCGTGACGGAAGCATCCGGTCGTATGCGGGTACTCCCGAAAAAGATCCCGCTGGACCTGCTGCCTGAGCTTCGAAAGGCAACAGCGGTTCCGTTCATCCGCGTTCATGGCATGCACGCCGTGAACGTCGGCACCATCTCGGTTTTCATTGCGGTCTGAGGCGCGCACCATGACCACCACCGACAAGCCGCGCCTCGTCGTTCCCGACAAATCCTTCTTCGTGAAGGAGCGGGCATCGCTCTACAACCAGTGGCTCATCAGCTGGTGGCGCGAAAATATGCAGAATTCCGTCGACGCCGGCGCGAAGACGATTCACATCGACATCTCGGATGCCGCGCCGAAGGGCTCCTTCGGCCGCGAACCGGAGCCCGGCAGGGTCACCCGCGTCGTCTTCGCCGACGACGGCGTCCGGATGGGCGCCACCACAAAGGACGACGAAACCAGCGTTGGCGGCTTCGGACGCGCCCGCATCATGACCTGCTTCAGCCAGGTGCGGTATTCGATCGAGACCCGCGACCGATATGTTGAAGGCGATGGTCCCGAGTTCCTGAATTTTTCCCGATCCGAGGCAATCGACGCGCTCGCGCGTTGGCAGCAGGCGTCCTCCGACCGCAGCAACGCCGCCAGCGACGCAGCGGCGGCTACACTGAATCGCGGTGCAACCGACGCCATCGCCGCCGATCGCGCGCGCCTGGTCTCGGCAGAGAACTTCGCCGGCTGCCGCCTCGAGGTGGACCTGCCCCCGGACGAGCGCGATCGCAACGGACACCGATCCACGCCCGAGGGCATGCTGAACACCCTCCAGACCTACCTCGCGCAAAGCGACCTCAAGTGCGAGGTGATCATCAATGGCGAGCCCTATCAGAAGCCGGCCGTGAAGTACGCCAAACGCAAGGCGCTCATGGCAACGATTGGCAAGGACGCCATCGATCCATCCTGGATCACCAACCGCCGGATCGAGACAAAGCTTCGTCCGGACGGCGATTATGATGTGAAGTTCGCGACAATCAGGATCGTTCCACCCGAAGACGCACCTCAGGGCACTCGGGACAGGCTGATCTATCGCGTCCACGGTGCCTCGATGTTCGCCGAATACACCTCGGTGGCCTCGGCACTCTTTCTCGAGATCGACCCCGCCATAGCCCGCCAGGTTCTCACGGCCAATCGAGATGGTCTGAAGGAGCCGTTTTCGAGTGCCGTCGAGGACTACAAGCGCCTTCTCGCTACCGATGCACAGCAGGCCACAAAGGCTGATAACGGCA
>Ga0137300_1080_pt1 | contig 26325 bp, 22 predicted proteins | sample RamsorwD2O_NANAE_FD_97190 | JGI IMG/M metagenome (GOLD analysis project Ga0137300, IMG submission 97190) | Mouse cecal microbial communities from Vienna, Austria - N-Acetylneuraminic acid amended with D2O_NANAE | ecosystem: Host-associated > Mammals > Digestive system > Large intestine > Cecum... | reverse complement strand
ACAACAGGCAGGGTGGCTTTCGGGAGCCGTGCGGCGGAAATCCTACAGACGGCAAATGCGGCACCCGTAGGCACTATGGGCGTCCAAGGAGTGCCCGATGTGTCGCCTGCGTTGTCACAAGTCTCGGGAGCCAACTCAAGCCAGATGGCCGGGCTCTACACCACTCCCAGCTTCTCAGGAGCATCACGCGCCTATTCATCTGGCGCGGCATCCTCCCGTATTTACACAGGGAATTGCCCGACACCAGACAGCTATGATGCGGCGGGTAGGCGCTGTGGCGCTCGAAGTGCGGCGTCCAAACCCGGTGGATATGATGGGTATGGCTCTTGGGCCAGCAGCAAGAGCTATAGCGGCGGGAGCACATACGTCCGGGGATACTTCCGCAAGAACGGCACCTACGTCCGGGGTCACTCCCGGCGCAGGTGATCGAAAACATGTAGACGCCCCGACAAAGGGACGCCTGCGGATATGAACATGCGTCAACTCACTTCCGCCATCATGCGATAAACTGTGGACCGAGCGACATTAAAGCGCTTGGCCACAGCCATAGGCTTATCCCCAGCGGCCAATGCGGCCCGTATAGCGTCCCCGTCAACCGTCACAGGGCGCCCTTTGTATCGCCCCTCTTCTTTCGCTTTGGCGATGCCTTCGCGCTGTCGCTCTTTCCTCAGGTCGGTCTCAAACTCGGCAATGGCACCCAGCATGTTGAACATAAGGCGTCCCGTGGGCGTCGTGGTATCGATATTCTGTTCCGTTGCGATCAAGTCCACGCCCTTGACCTGCAACTCCTGAGAGATTGCATGCAGGTCGGGCACCGAGCGCGCTAAGCGGTCGAGGCGGGTCACCACTAGGGCGTCTCCTTTGCGAGCAAACCGAATGGCCTCAGCGAGCTTTGGTCGGCCTTCACGGGTTGTTCCGCTTGCCTTGTCGATAAACACCTCGTCAACGCCGTGGCGAGTGAGGATATCAACCTGAGCGGTTTCGTTTTGGCCAGTGGAAGACACGCGAGCATAGCCGATTTTCATGAGACACCTTTTGTCCGATAAGGTCTAGGATGAAATCGGAATAACGTCCGATAAATCACATGTCAATCCATATCGGACACTTTCCCGACTGATACGACCGTCCACGGTGGGTATACCTTATAGGACATCCTCCCGTCTCCACTGCATGGACGGGAACTTCTTCATCGCTTAGGCTAAGCAACATCAAGCTCGATTCGCATGTCTGCGGAGATGGAGAGACTGTGGAAGACGCAGAACAAAACAACGTCAACGTCATAACGAGGGACGAAGCCGAGATAACTGGCCTGCTTGAATACTGGAAGCAAACCATTGAGCTTCGTAACGATCAGATCACCACGTTCGACAAATCGGTTCTTTGGGCAAGTGGTGGTGCACTCGCGCTAACAATAGCAAACGTAGAGAAAATTAGCGGTCCTACGGGTGTTACACCGCTTCTGATTTATTGCTGGGCCTCTTTCACCGCTTCAATCGCTGTGAATATAATCTCGTATTGGACGAGTGCCCAAGACTCTGAAATGGAGCTGAGTAAGATACGGGCCAGCATTGAGAATGAAACACAATACAGTCACGGAAATTTCTACCGGACTGTCACAAGCGTACTTAATTTCGCAGCGCTGTTTCTGTTTCTTGTCGGGATATCTTTTCTGTTAGCGCATAGCTACGTTCACTTAATGGAGCCTTTGCATGATCAACATACCGTCAAACCCATCTAGGCCGACACCGGGAGGTGGAAAGCCATCCGCACCGCCACCGCCACGTCCACCCAAGAAATAGGACACATACTATGAAGACACCTCTGAACATTCCGGAAAGCGGTATGAGCATTTCTATCAACGGAAAGCTCACATCCGGGCCTGTGCCGCGCCCGCCTGCTCGTCCCGCTTCCGCTACGGTTTCAGTGCCGCCAGCCTCAACAACAAGCAAGTGAGCGCTGACGGCTCAGAAAACCATCAGCCTCTTCGCTAGCTCTCTACCGGCCTTGGTCAGATGTATCTCAGGTGACCTAGCACCTGTTGGACCGCATCGCTGCTCCACGAGACCGAGACCCGGCTTCCCATGGCGGTCATGTTTGCCAAGGGCATAGACGTTCCGTGAGACTGACGACTGGCTGATGCCAATCAGGTCCGGTAGGTCACACTGGAGAACTCCGGGGTGCATCGCCACGGCCAAAAATACCGAGACCATGTGTATCGGCATATCGGTTCGAAACTCCCGCAGTACCTCAATGCGGTCGCTCAGGGTCCGCAACGCACTCACCCGCTTGGGCGTCTTCCTTCTTTCAATCGCTAATTCCATATGGTCTCCCTTTGCACGTCATGAAGATGCCGGAAGGAATGCCAAGGTCAAGACTTGATCTTAATGAGGAGGGAGCCTAGCCGCGCCTGTGCACCTGCCCGAGCTATTCCGAGCGTCCATGGGGGCACGGGGGAATGCGCGCGAGCATTTCTATCGATTGCCGCCTCGAATTTTTTGCCAAAATGGTTGCGTGGAAAGAACATAATTGGGGGTCCTGTGACGAGACATAAATTACCTGAAGAAATCCGCGCACTAGTTCATGCAAGGAATATGTTGCGCACTAGGTTTGAACACCACGGCCTTAGTTTCACCCTTGACGGCAATCTTGTGGGCGACTTGGGTGAAGCCGTGGCCGCTGAACTTTTCCATCTCAAGCTTGTGCCCACTCGAGCATTTAAAGCCGTCGATGCATACGATACCGAAAACCGTTCTGTTCAAATCAAAGCATCAGGTCGGGGCAAGACGTTTGCCTTCACCCACTCCGAATTATGCGCGGACAGACTTATCGCGCTCGTTTTCGACTATGAAAATGAAGAAGTTGAAGTGGTCTATGATGGCGAGTATCGCGCAGCGATCAGCCGCCTACCTGATACCTGGGATGGCCAAAAACCGGTTTCGGTTCACTTTCTACGGACTCTGAAAGGATGAGCCTCAGGGAGGTTTAGGGGCAGCTATTCAGCGCAGATATGATCTTGGCTTTGAACGATAAGATACGTATCTTTGTGTACGGTAGCGGTGGCTACCACCGGGCCTCATTACGCTAGAGGGGGCTGAAACACGAGGGTCGCGGTGATCGAGGCTGCGGCCCTCATCCCTCCAGCATCAGGGCTGCTTGGGTTTCCCATAACGATTATAGCTCTCCAGCCCGACACCGCCTATCTTGAGCGCGGCAGCAAAGGGGCTAGGGCCAGTTGCCCACGGCATGGAGTTGATACGGTCCTGAGCTTTCGCCTTAAGGCCGTCCATCTCCCGCGTGAGGTTTGACGTGGTGAAACCTGAGTTCTGGCTGATACGGTCCTTGGCGGTCGCCTCTTTACCGTAAACGTCCGCGAGCAGAGCATCGACCGAGAGGCCGGATACACCGGCTTCCCCGGCTGCGGCCATGGTGGTGGCTCGGGCAGCGCGGGCTTCACGGGAAATGTCCTGCTTCTGGACAGCCGCCGCATCCTCTTCCTGAATTTGCCGTGTCTGTACGTCAGCATATTCACGGACAAGGTTTGCGTTTGCGGCCTTCTGGTTTTCACGGGCCATTGCGTTTTGCGCTGCTGCGGCCTGCCGTTCGCCTATGTATCCGGTAACTGTCTGTGCAGTACCGAGCGCCGCAGCCACCATCGTTATTGGATCACACATGCGGCGCTCCTGATTTTGAATGCTTCTTGGAAATTGTGTCCGCTGGGGCTTTTGGCGATCTTGCCGAAATCGAAACCGCAACGCTTCAAAATCCGCTTTCGAGAACGATCACGGCAATCCATGAAACTCGATAAGATGGGATACTTTCCATGGAAGGTTTCGACATAGTGGCTGGCTGTAGCGCTCAGACGCTCGGTTTCGATATCCAGATCATCCGCCGCCAGAAACCATAGGTTCCCCACGGTGCCGTCTTGGGTATACGGAACAGTCCCGAACATGACTGCCGGTCGCGCTTGGTCATCCAAGGCGGTCAGGCATATATCGGAATGTCGGCGACCACGGGTAAGGCTGACTTCGGCGGAAGGCGATGCACATGCCACGATGCTTTCGAGGTCGGCCTTGCGGAGCCTTGGAGCAAGATAGGTAACGTCATTGGAGACTGATGGCCGGACCTCAAGACGAGCCGGACACGGCGGTGGTTTGCGGTTCATGAAAATATCCTTGCGGGTGTCGCATACAGAAAGCCGCTCCTCGAAGATGAGGCAGCGCTGTTGGGATGGTGTGATGGAGGTGAGTTTGAGCTGAGCGTTTGATGGCCAGCGAAGGCTATCTATCCCGGCAGCGATAGAATTGGTCAAGCTTGCCGAGGGGACATAGGCGACCATGGGTCAACATGAAGACGCCAGAAGTTACCATAGGTATTACCTATGCTTATCCTTTTATGATCATCCTATGAATAAATATTCTAGGTTTTACCTAGGGATAACATGTCTCCTCCTATGGTGGGCTATAACATCATCCTCCTATGGTGAGGTGTAATTGACGATCTGTTTTTTCGGTCTGGAAATCATGGTCTCGGAAAGAACCAATCCAGATGCTTTTTCCTGATTGACAACCGCCCTTTTGGAAAGCCTCCCTCTGCTGCTGCATTCGCCAGAGTGTCAGCCATCTCATTGAGACGATGACCGGAATGACCAAGCACCTTCTCCCAGTAGATGGTCTTCCCAGCACATGCAGCATCAAGCCTTTCCCATAGCTCCCTGTTCTTCACCCATCCGCAAGATCCGAGCGGAAGACGTCAGCCGCTGTTTCCCGGAGGCGCCCGATCTCGATCCGCAATTGGACCTTTGGGCATTGTTCGGCGCGGACGGGACGCCAATTCTCCTGACAGACAATCGTTCGAGCACCTTCTTCAAGGCGGCGGAAGACGATCTTAAAACCGTCAGCCTGCATTAAGAAAAAGCCCGCCGGTTGAGCGGGCTTTCTGCTTTTTTGGATTAGAGGAACGGCCGGTCCGGCATGTCGTCGATGGAGATGACGCCGTCCTTGTTCTTGTCCAGCCGTTCAAACATCTTTTCTCCGGCGGCGGCGAATTCGGCCTTGCTGACCTGGCCGTTCTCGTCAGTATCGGCCCAGCGGATCAGCGCGAAGCCGCCACCTTTACCGCCGTGCTTGCCCCAGCCCTGATGGCCGAAACGACCACCATGGTCACGCTCGGCACGCTTGCCCTCAGGGGCTTTGGCTTCATCCGCCTTGGCCTCTTCCCGCTCGGGGCGCGGGTGAGCGGCCCGGAAGGCCTCCATCTTTGCCTGACGATATTCGCGCATTTCCTTTGGCGTGATCGAGCCGTCCTTGTCCTTGTCGATCTCAGCGAACAGGGCATCCTGACGGGCGGTGAATTCCTCCTTGGAAATCTTGCCATCCTTGTTCGTGTCGGCCACCTTCAGCAGGTGAACGAAGGCAGCCTCCTGGCGGATCGGCATGCGATCCTTATGGCCTTTACCAGGTGCGGCGAAACTGGCCGTTGCGGCCGTGCTGAGCACAAGGGCTGCGCCAAGAGCAGACAGGGCGATTTTGCGTGTGGTCATCGTCATTACCTTTCTTTGGTGTCCCTGAAGAAAAGATAGTGACGTCCAGCAAGCCCCACCACTTAAACATCCGTAAGGTGCATGAAGCTTCGGTAATGTTCGCTACTCAGCGGGCGATGGTTTTTGTCAGGAACCCGGTCAGATCGTCGGTGATGTAGTCGATATGCTCATCCGTCACATCAGGGATTTCCCAGCGTTCCATGATGACGCCCTCAAGATTTGATGGCACGAGTAGCACGGTCTTCATGCCCAGCGCTTTCGGGGCCGCGAGATTGCGCGGCAAATCCTCGAACATCGCAGCCTTTTTCGTATCGAGTTTTGCAAGTGCTGCAAACTTCTCGTAGGTTGCGCTGGCAGGTTTCGGCAAATAACCCGCGGCGACGATATCGAAAATATCCTCGAACTGATCGAGAATGCCGAGCGCTCCGGCGGCAGCCTGCGCATGCTTGACGCTGCCATTGGTGAGGATGAACTTCCGACCCGGCAAAGCCTTGATGGCCTCACCCAGTTCCGGATGCGGTTTCAGCGCCGAGTAGTCGATTGCATGGGCGCGTTCCAGAAACTCGTCCGGGCTGATGCCGTAATGGATCATCAGGCCCTGCAGTGTCGTGCCGTGGTCGTGATAATAACGCTTCTGCAAGGCGCGCGCTTCGTCGGGGTCGAGCTTCAGAAGCTCCGCCACATAGGCCGTCATGTTGCGGTCGATCTGGGAAAACAGATTGACGTGATGCGGATAGAGCGTGTTGTCGAGATCGAAGACCCATTCGCTGACATGGGCGAAATCGGCGGCGTCTGGCAGGTTTTTCGGCTTTGTGTCCATGGGCAGCTTTATGCCTGTTTCGAATGCGGAAGAAAATCGAAAAGAGGACGATTGATCAGAAATTCGGGCTTGGCTGCGGCCTCGCGCGCATGATACCGCCAAAGCCATGGAACTCTGGATAGGCATTACTTTCGCAAGCGCGTTTTTGCAGAACCTGCGCTCGACTTTGCAAAAACACCTCAAGGGCATGATGGGCACCACGGGCGCGACCTTTGTGCGCTTCGTGTTCGGCATGCCCTTCGCTCTCGCTTATCTTGCATTCCTGCATCTTGGGCTTGGCCGTCCGCTGCCGGTGCCGAACATGGCCTTCGCCGTGTGGGCAACGGTCGGGGCCATGGCGCAGATCGCCGCCACATTCCTGCTGGTGCACCTGTTCTCTTTCCGCAATTTCGCTGTCGGCACGGCCTATTCTCGCACGGAGCCGGCACAGGCGGCGCTGTTTGCTCTCATTTTCATAGGCGAGAGCGTCACGGGCGGTACATTGGCGGCGATAGCGATTTCGGTCGCCGGCGTCATGCTGATTTCCGTGGCGCGCACGGAAGTAACGCCCGCTTCCTTCATGACCTCGATCTTCAGCCGAACGGCGGGTATCGGCCTCGCCTCGGGTGCGTTCTTCGGACTGTCGTCTGTTGCCTATCGGTCGGCATCGCTGGCGTTAGCACCAAGCCTGCCTGCCCCGGATGCGATGATGCAGGCGGGCTTCACCCTCGTCATCGTCATCGTCATGCAGACGGTATCGATGTTCCTGTGGATCATCTGGCGGGAGAGGGAAGAACTGCGGCGCATCGTCAGGGTGTGGAAACCGTCGCTTGCGGTCGGTTTCGTGGGTGCCACGGCCTCGTTCGGCTGGTTCACGGCAATGACCCTGCAGCAGGCCGCCGTGGTGAAGGCACTGGCGCAGGTGGAGATGCTGTTCGCCTTCGCCTCGACGGTGCTTTTCTTCAAGGAGAAGATCAACCGGCTTGAACTGTCCGGCTGCCTGCTGATTGTGGTCGGTGTGCTGTCGCTCCTGGCATTCGGGTGAATGCCTGATGTGGCGGACAGGTTTTCCGTCCGCCACCCTGAAGCACATCAGGGCACGATGAGCGTGCCGGCGCCTTCGGTAAAGATTTCCAGAAGGACGGAGTGCGGCGTCTTGCCGTTGAGGATCACCACACCCTGAACACCAGCCTTGATGGCGTCGATGCAGGTCTCGACCTTCGGGATCATGCCGCCGGAAATCGTGCCGTCCTTGATGAGGGCGCGTGCCTGCGAGACGGTGAGCTCCTTGATGAGTTCCTTGTTCTTGTCGAGAACGCCGGGAACGTCGGTGAGGAACAGCAGACGCGAAGCGTGAAGTGCACCCGCAATCGCGCCGGCGAAGGTATCGGCATTGATGTTGTATGTCGCGCCATCGCGGCCAGGGGCGACCGGTGCGATGACCGGAATCATTTCCGATTTAGCGAGCAGGTCGAGCAGTGTGCGGTCGACTTCCACGACTTCGCCGACGAAGCCGAGGTCGAGCACGCGCTCGATGTTGCTGTCGGGGTCGATCACGGTCTTTTTCGCCTTCTCGGCGAAGACCATGTTGCCATCCTTGCCGCACAGGCCGATGGCCCATTCGCCCGTCTGGTTTATGAGGGCGACGATTTCCTTGTTGATCGAGCCAGCCAGAACCATTTCAACGATCTCGACCGTCTTGGCGTCGGTGACGCGCAGGCCGCCCTCGAATTTTGACTCAATGCCCATCTTGCTCAGCATGGCGCCGATCTGCGGGCCGCCGCCATGCACGACGATGGGGTTGATTCCCGACTGCTTCAACAAGGCGATGTCTTCCGCGAATGCCTTGCCAAGCGTGGAATCGCCCATGGCGTGGCCGCCATATTTCACCACGATGGTCTTGTTCTCGTATTTCTGCATGAAAGGCAGAGCCTGTGCGAGCAGCCGCGCCTGAGTTTCGCTTTCGGAAGACGTCATCTAAAAACCTCGGTCTGTGGTTGCGGCCGTTGAAGCCTGTCACCGCTCTAAAGCAAGTCTTTGACGGATGAAATAACCTCCGGGCCTTATTGTGTCGGCTGCGGTCAAATTTCTTTTTTTTGCCTGTTCCGGCCCTGTAATGAGATTGACATAAAGGGCCAATGGGACCAGCCTTGCTGATGAAGGGGAGGGGTTAATTCAGGGTGATGAAGACGTCTCGCGCCGCGGAAATGGTGCACCTGAACGACCGAGGAGTGATTGAACACATGACGGCACCCGATCGAGACAAGCAAAGCGGTTTGCGGGACGAAGTGCTCGCCGGCGAATATGTGCTGGGTGCCCTGCCGCCGGAAAGCATGGCGGAGCTTGCCAAGCGCGTAAAACGCGACAGACAGTTCGCGGCCATGGTCAGGCGCTGGCGTGACAATCTGGCGGAAACCGAATATCGCGAAAATGCGACCGTCGCTGCGTTGCTGGAGCGGGACCCCCGCCGATCCGGTCTGCCATTCAGGAGCCAGCCGTTGCGGAGTGGCAGCATGTTCGCAGCCATGCTCTCGGAGATATGGCATTCCGTGCGCTTCTGGCGCCTTCTGGCTTTGACGGCGATGCTCTGGACAGCCGTTCTGCTTTTCACCATCGCCTGAGAGGCACGCCTCTCAAAGAGAGATCGTTCTGATGATCTCGGCCCGCAGGTTATCCAGCCCGACTGATTTTTCCGAGGATGTGGCGAGAACTTCCGGATAGGCGGCAGGGCGCTTGCGGATTTTCTCAAGCGTTTCGCCAATCAGCCGCGGCACGCCGGCATCCTTGATCTTGTCCGTCTTCGTCAGCACGATCTGGTAGGACACAGCCGCCTTGTCGAGGAGGGTCAGAACCTCCTCGTCATTCTTTTTCACGCCGTGGCGGGAATCGATCAGCACGTAGACGCGCTTCAGCGTCGCACGGCCGCGGAGGTAATCGAAGACGAGCTTCGTCCAGGCATCGACCTGATCCTTGGGGGCCTGCGCATAACCATAACCCGGCATGTCGACCAACGCCATCGGCGGAAGATCGCCCTCAGCACCGGAGTAACCATCGGGAACGAAATAATTCAGTTCCTGGGTGCGTCCCGGCGTGTTGGAGGTGCGGGCAAGCCCTTTGTGGCCCACCAGCGCATTGATGAGCGAGGACTTGCCGACATTCGAACGACCGGCGAAGGCAATTTCCGGCGGCCCTTCAGGCGGCAGGAATTTCATCGCGGGGACGCCGCGAATGAAAATCCAGGGTCGTCCGAATAGTGGCTTTTCGGTTGCCGCGCCGGTTTCACTCATTTCGATTGCACCGGCTTTCGCTTGAACAGCCCTTTGATGTTATCGAACAGCTCAATCTTGGCGCCCTGGCGCTTCATGATGACCGCCTGCTGGGTGATGGAGAGCGTATTGTTCCATGCCCAGTAGATGACCAGACCCGCCGGGAAGGACGCCAGCATGAAGGTGAAGATCAGCGGCATCCAGTTGAAGATCATCGCTTGCGTCGGATCGGGCGGCGTCGGGTTCATGCGCATCTGCAGGAACATGGTGATGCCCATGACAAGCGGCCAGACACCGATCATCAGGAAGTGCGGCACATCGTAAGGCAGAAGGCCGAAGAGGTTGAACAGCGATGTCGGATCCGGCGCGGAAAGGTCGTGGATCCAGCCGAAGAACGGCGCGTGCCGCATTTCGATGGTGACGTAGATGACCTTGTAGAGCGCGAAGAAGACCGGGATCTGCAGCAGCATCGGCCAGCAGCCGGCAACAGGATTGATCTTTTCTTCCTTGTAGAGCTGCATCATCGCCTGCTGCATGGCCATGCGGTCATCGCCGTGCTTGGCCTTCAGCTCTTCCATCTTCGGCTGCACGCGCTTCATGTTCGCCATGGAAGCATATTGCTTGCTGGCGAGCGGGAAGAAGAGGGCCTTGACGACGATGGTGGTGAGCAGGATCGCTACGCCGAAGTTACCAAAATAACGGAAGAAGAAATCCATCATTTTGAACATCGGCTTGGTGATGAAGTAGAACCAGCCCCAGTCGATCAGAAGGTCGAACTTCGGAATTGCGTAGGTCGTCTCGTAACGGTCAACCAGCGGCACTTCCTTGGCGCCAGCGAAAACAAGGCTCTTCAGCTCGATCGACTGGCCGGGCTCGACCGTCATCGGGTCACTCTTGAAATCTGCCTGATAGCTCGGCTGATTGCCGGTGATGTGCGAATAACGGGTTTCGAATGGCGTCGTCTGGGGCGGAACGATGGCCGCAGCCCAATATTTGTCAGTGATGCCGAGCCAGCCGCCGGTCGCCTTGGCAACCGTTACCGGTGCTTCTTCGACGTCCTTGTACTTTTCTTCCGTCAGGCTGCCGTCTTTGCCCGAAACGCCGAGAAAACCTTCATGGATGACGAAGACCGGGGGAACTGCGGGCTTGTTGTTACGCGTCACGCGGCCATAGGTGGCGAAGGAGATGGCCGCCTGGCCGGGGTTCTCAACCTTGTCGGCGACCGAGATCATGTAATGCTCGTCGATCGAAACCGTACGGGAGAAAATCACACCCTTGGCATTGGTGTAGGTGAGGGTGACGGGCGTGTTTTCCGTCAGCTTGTCGCCGCTTGCGAGCGTCCAGACGGTGGTCGGACCGGGAACGCCGCCGACTTCCTGCGCTGCAACGTAACCGAGTTCGGTGAAGTAACCGTCCTTGGTGTCAGCGGGCGAGAACAGCGTGATGATCGGGCTCGAGTCATCGACGGTCTCATGGTAGTCCTTGAGCCGGATGTCGTCGAAGCGGGCGCCGGTGAGATTGATCGAGCCGGCGATGGCATTGGTGTCGATGGCCACACGCTGGGTTCTTGCAATCGACTCTTCGCGGGTCGCCGTTGCGGCAGTCTGCGGTGAGGAGGCGGGCGGTGCGCCTTCAACGGCAGCACCTGGTGCGGCGCCCGGCGCCGGCTGCTGTTGCTGCGTGGTCTGCTGCTGCGCCTGGCGGGCCTCTTCGGCGCGGCGCTGCTGCTCGATACGCGGATTCATGTAAAGGAATTGCCAGGCGAGGACGATGACAACCGAAAGGGCTATCGCGATGAAGTAATTGCGGTTCTTTTCCATCATTCTTTCCTGGAGCGGGTCTCCTGGGACCGTTTCGGTTTCGCCGTTCCTTCAATGCGCTCGGCAAGGAGAGACTGAAGTTTCGGGAAGGCCGTATCAAGCACATCCCTGCGGGCGACAATCACATAGTCATGACCGGGCTTCATTGCGACCCCGGCAGAAAGCCTTACGGCTTCCTTCAGACGGCGGCGCATGCGATTTCGCTCGACCGCGTTGCCTTGTCTTTTTGTTACGGTGAAACCGACGCGAGGCTCGGTTTCTGGGGATTTCCGATCAAGTACTTCCAGAAGAAAGGTGCTTCCCCGCCGTTTTTCACCTGCCTGAACGGCAAGAAACTCCGACCGGTTTTTAAGCCGGCCGGGGCTTTTCTTAGTCTCGCTCATGTGCCCGCGACTTTCATCGGGCCACAGATCGGCAATTAAGCCGACAGACGAGCGCGGCCGCGCGCACGACGGGCTGCGAGAACTTTGCGGCCGCCGGCAGTAGCCATGCGGGCACGGAAACCATGACGACGCTTGCGAACAAGCTTGGACGGTTGGTAGGTACGCTTCGACATTTATTTAATACCGCGGTGTGCGGCCCTTCTTGAATTTGCAATTATTTGCAAGAGCGTTTCGTTTTTTGCACGGCTAAACCCGCCTGGGCGAGCTTTCAATGGCCGAGCGTGCGCGGCTTATAAGGGCATAGGCCAAGCAAAGTCAATTGCCGAAGGGGTTTTCGCCCTTCACCTTTTGCGGAAAACGCACCGCGATTTCTCTTGTCGACGACAGATGAGGGCCGATTCCCATCCGCAATCGATAAAATCTGAAATTCTTTCTTAAGGCCGCATTGATAAATCTTGTGACGCGAAAAGTTATGCCAGCTTCCCATTTTCATAGCGCAGCTGGTTTTTGTTGGGGGAACGAAATTGAGAATTCGCGGTCGTATCAATCTACTTGTCGGGCTGATGAGCCTTGTTGCCTGTACCATCGGCGGGCTGTCCATCTATGCGATCAACGAATTCTGGGTTCGGTCGCACCATTTCGAGCAAGCGGCCGAACGGGCTTACAAGGGCGAGGCGCTCAACCGTCTGGTAACGGCAGTCGTCATGGAGGCGCGTGGCATCTATGCAGCGGCGGACATTGCTGCGGCCGCACCCTTTGCCGACGGCATGGTCAAGAACCTCGACGCCATGGACAAGCTCATTACCAGCTGGGCACCGCTCGTGCCGGCGGAACAGAAGGCTGGTTTCGACAAGCTTGCCGGCCGCTCGAAGGAATTCCGGACTTTCCGCTTGGAGACCGTCCGGCTGGCTAAGGAAAGCGGGCCGCAGGCGGCGAGCCAGCAGGGCAACAACGAAGCAAACCGCGCCAATCGCAAGGCCTATCAGGCGGAGATCGACAGTATCGTGAAAAACGACATTGCCGAGCTTGAAGTCGTCAAGGCGGGGGTCGACGCTTTCAGCACTGCCATATTCTGGGTGATTGTCGCGGTGACTGTCGCCGGCGTGGGGGCGGGGGCTGCTTTCGGCCTCTATATCGGAACGCGTCAACTGAGTGCGCCGATCCGCCGGGTGTCCCAAGTCATGAGCGAGGTGGCCGACGGAAATCTGGATGCGGCAGTTCCCTACCTTGGGCGCAAGGACGAGATCGGCGAAATGGCCGCGGCCGTCGAGGTTTTCAAGACCAATGGCCGCGAAGTGCGCCGCATGAACGCTCAGGAATCCGCCATGCGGGCCAAGAGTGACGACCTGCAGGCCGGCATGGCCGTTGTCGTCGATGCCGCCGCAGCAGGGGATTTCAGCCGCCGTATCAACAAGGATTATGGCGACGACAACCTCAACCGTTTCGCAGCCACGATCAACGCCCTGCTTATCGGCGTGGACAATGGTGTCTCCGAGACCAGCCGAGTCATCGAAGGTCTTGCGCGGGGCGATCTGACGGAGAAGATGGATGGCGAGTTCCGCGGCGTGTTCGCCGAACTCCAGTCGAACGTCAACCAGACGCTGGCCAAGCTGCGGGAAACAATGCGCGAAGTGCGCAGCAGCACGGAGGGTATCAGCGGTAATGCCGGCGAATTGCGCTCGGCCGCCGATGATCTTTCCAGGCGAACGGAACAGCAGGCCGCGGCGCTCGAGGAAACATCCGCCGCTCTGGACGAGATCACTGCCGTCGTCCGAAATTCCACCGACCGCGCCCAGGAAGCCAGCGCCATGGTGGCTGAAACCAAGCAGAAGACCGAAGAATCCGCTAATGTCGTACGCGATGCCGTTTCGGCGATGGACCGTATCGAGCATGCGTCGCGGGAAATCAGCCAGATCATCAATGTTATTGATGAAATCGCCTTCCAGACTAATCTCCTTGCCCTGAATGCGGGCGTGGAAGCGGCCAGGGCCGGCGAGGCAGGCAAGGGTTTTGCAGTCGTCGCTCAGGAAGTGCGTGAGCTCGCACAGCGCTCGGCAACGGCGGCCAAGGACATCAAGGCGCTGATCACCAAGTCCGGTGAGGAAGTCGGGCGCGGGGTATCGCTGGTCCAGAGAACCGGCAGCGCTTTGAGTGAGATCGAAACGCGCGTCCTGGCGATCAACGAGCATATCCACTCCATAGCTACCGCGGCGAAGGAACAGTCCACAGGCCTGCACGAGGTGAATACGGCCATTAACCAGATGGATCAGGTTACACAGCGTAATGCCGCCATGGTGGAGGAAACCTCGGCCGCAACCCATAAGCTCAGCAGCGAGGCGGACCATCTTGTCACGCTGGTGACCCGCTTCAATGTCGGCGCGGATGGTGTTCAGCGGAACTTTCGCGCCGAGACCGCGTCGCGTCCGGCCCGCGCCGCGCAGCCCATGCGGCCCGTTGCAGTGTCAGACAGAACGACGGCGGTGGCTTCTCCGGCGCGCAAATTGATGAACAGCGTCAGCCGGGCACTTAGCGCTCAGCCAGCCGCAGCGCCGGCGCAGGGGGACTGGCAGGAATTCTGACGGGGTTGCCTGATAACTAAGCCGCCTTTTTGCTTCAGACGCCGCCTTGTGGCGGCGTTTGTTTTATTGCGATGAAAACCTTGCGTCGCAGCGCATTGGAAAAAAATCCGTTAGGTCCTATTATCGTTGGTGCATATAAACCGAGCCGTTCAACCGAAGCGGCGGCGCGCATACAGGATCAGGGCCCGGTGTTTTCTAAAGGCGTAGACAGCTTGGACCGCACGGAAGACAATCCGGCGCACGGCATGCCGGGATTGACTGCCGGTCTTTCCGGGCGGCTGCTGTTGCTCACGGTCATTTTTGTCATGATCGCGGAAGTGCTCATCTTCGTGCCTTCCGTCGCCAATATGCGCCTGTCCTGGTTGAGGGATCGTCTGAATACGGCTGCCGCGGCCGGCGCGGTGATTGACGGACTGCAGGCCGAATTGCCGCGAAGTGTGCAGAACGATACCCTGATGGCGACAGGGGCAAAACTGATAGCCCTGCGCAAGGACGGTACGTCGCGGCTGCTGGCGGCTGCGGAAACCCCGCCCGGCGTCGATGAGCAATATGATCTTTCCGATGTGTCGCAGGTGGCCGCAGTACGCGATGCCTTTTCCACCCTGCTGTTCGGCGGTAACCGCGTCATCCGCGTTTTCGATGTCGTTGGCGACAGCGACACCATCATCGAACTGGTGCTGGGCGAGAACAAGCTCAGGGCTGCCATGCTGGCCTATGCCCGCAATGTGTTCCTCATTTCCATCGTTCTGTCGCTGATCACCGCCGGCCTCATTTTCATCTCCATCAACCGCATCATGATACGGCCGATACGCCGGCTGACGCTCGGCATGCAGAATTTTTCGGAAGATCCTGGCAACCCGGAGCGGATTTTCGTGCCGGAGGAGGGAACGGACGAGCTGGCCGTTGCCGGGCGTCATCTCGCCGATATGCAGACGGAACTGCAGAAAACGCTGCGGCAACAGAAAAACCTCGTGGATCTCGGCCTCGCCGTCTCGAAGATAAACCACGACATGCGCAACATCCTCTCATCCGCGCAGTTGATGTCTGACCGTCTGGTGGACGCAAAGGACCCGATGGTGCGAAGCTTCGCGCCGAAACTGCTGCGTACCATCGACCGTGCCGTTGCCTATACCGGCGAAGTTCTGGCCTATGGCCAGGCGACGGAAGGTGCGCCGAAACGCAAGATGGTGCAGTTGAGCCTTCTGGTGCGGGACGTGCGCGATATCCTGGCGCTGGAGCCGGACAGCGGTATTGAATTCCGCGACAGCGTGCCCGCGGAGTTGACGGTGGATGCGGATTCGGAGCAGCTATTCCGGGTAATCCACAATCTGTGTCGGAATGCCGTCCAGGCCCTGCAATCCGATGCCGCCAATGCCGCGCCGAGGTATCTTTCCATCTCGGGCCAGAGGGCCGGCAGCGTCGTCAGCATCGTGATCGACGATAACGGTCCGGGTATGCCGCGGAAGGCCAAGGAGAACCTGTTTTCCGCCTTCAGGGGCTCGGCTCGTTCCGGCGGCACCGGGCTCGGCCTGGTCATCGCCCGCGAACTGGTGCTGGCCCACGGCGGCACCATCGCGCTTGTCGAGAAGCCGGGCCCCGGCACGCAGTTCCGCATCGAAATCGCCGATCGCGCCACGACGGTGCAGGCGGCCAGAACCGCCTGAAAGGCCCCCACCCGGATCGTCCAGCGCAGCCTTCATACCCGCTGGATGATATGCGGCTCACGCGCTCTCGAAAACGCACGTTTAGGAATGTCGTTTATTTTCAACGCGATAATTGAATTGCTGCGGAAAAATGACAATTTCGAAGCAAAATCGCTTGCAATCGGAATGAGGACGTTTTAGAGGATCGCCACGCCACCGGAAACGACCGGAACGGCACGCACCCGTAGCTCAGCTGGATAGAGCACCAGACTACGAATCTGGGGGTCAGGAGTTCGAATCTCTTCGGGTGCGCCATTTCATCTACTTGATGGAAAACAACAATCTGATTTTGCTGATGTTTCTTTCGCCGCTTTTGATACACAAAGGTGGCACACATGGTCCTTTCTATGCCTTCCCCGTTTAAGCATCCTGCTACAGGCGTTTATTGGTATCGCCAGCGGGTTTCAGCGCGGTTGAAATCGGTAGCCAAGGGGAGAGCCGTTACCGTTACGATTGACGGCTACCCTTCTCATCCAACGATTGGCGATGAGATAAAAGTCTCCCTGCGTACCAAGCTCCCAGCGGACGCCAAACGATTCGCTCTGGAGGCCCAGTCAGAGTTCGATCGAATCTGGTTGAGTTTTGAGACCGGGCCTGTGTCGCTCACGCTCAAGCAGATTGTAGCCCTTTCGGGGGAAATGTATCACGTTATTCGGTGCGCGCTTGAGGACGACCCCGGCGAGGCAGGACAATGGCTGTCGCGCAGGCAGGAGCGCCAAGCCGATAGCGTCATAGCGTCCAAGTCTCCCCGCGCTGCATTGATGATAGACCCAGCCGGGACGCTGCATAGTCGCCTCAGTTCGTGGGTGGACGGGGCGTTGGCTCAGCGCCACCTCACGGTAACACAAGACACATATCAGCGTCTCTTGGTCGAATTTGATCGCGCTGCGGGTGATGTCGCTGTTCTGCTGGATAAGCGCGCATCCGGTGACTTTAGCGCAGACACCACGGGGGAGCGCTTCCCCTCCTTTGAAGTAACGGCAACCAAAGCCACAGCGGCGCGGGTTTACACAGGCGTAACAATAACCAAGTTGTTGGACGGTTGGTCCGGTCGATTGAAAGCACCGAAGCCGCAAACGATTAGCAGGTACAGCGGAATTATTTCCCAGCTTGTTGCCTATCTCGGCCACGATGACGCTGAACGTCTGTCTGATGCTGACATCGTGCGCTGGCATGGTGACCTGATCGCTAGCGGCGCTGTGACGCACGACACCTTCATCAAAGCTTATCGTGCTGCCATCAGCACAGTCTATGCCTACGGGATGACTGCTCAAGGTGGAAAGCTCGTTAAATCCAACCCGGCTGCTGGCCTGTTGTTGGAAGGTCCAGCAAAAAAGCAAAGCCGTCCCAAGAGCTTCTATGTCGAAGAAGCCCAAGCCATCCTCCGTTGCTCTCTTGCGGCTCTTGTAGCGGAGAATAATTATTCCGCTATCAACCGCACTGCGATGCGCTGGGTGCCGTGGATATGCGCGTATACAGGCGCACGGGCAGGGGAAGTCTGCCAGCTCCGAAAACAAGACTTCATCGAGGTAGATGGCGTGAAGTGCATAGCTTTGCTGCCGGACGCTGGAACCATCAAAACCGGGCAGTTCCGACATGTGCCGTTGCATCCTCATCTATTGGAGCAGGGGCTATGGCAGTTTGCGGGCAAGGCGAAGAACGGTCCGCTATTTTTTAACGGTAACCTCAAGTCAGCACAGCCTTGGGTTCAAACGGTGCAGATACTCGGAGAATGGGTACGCGCAGTTGCCAAGGTGACGGACCCTCGTATTGGACCTACCCACGCTTGGAGGCACTGGTTCAAATCCAAGGGCCGCACCGCTGGTATAGATAACGTCTACCTTGATGCTATTTGCGGGCACAGCCTACCAACGCAGGGAAACAACTATGGCGAATTTGAGCCGAGTGCCCTGCTGCGTGAGATTCGCAAGCTCCCTTCCATAGAGATCAAGACCGCCTAGAAGCCCCAAGGAAGAACCACGGGGCAACCACAGGCGCTGCTGGCATCCTCACGCCCGCTTACCTCTGCCTTCCCGTGGTCCTTCTTGGGGGCTTCGCCTCCACGCCTTCCGAATAGTGCGGAGGGTGCAGCGCTTATCAGGGGATATTTTTCATGCGCAACATCATCACCCGTAACGACATGCACAATGATGCCGTCGAAGCTCTCACCAAACGCATTGCCGAGCTGGAGGCCGCGCTTGCGCTTGAAAAATACAATGTCGAGTTCCTGAAAAATCAAGGCCGGAAGAGTCGTGGAAAGACTAACGCCATCAAGCAGCGGTACTCCCAAGCTCGTAACCATCTTGGTCAGGTGCTCGACAGAGCAGAACGGGCGGAGCGCTTTAATGAGCAGTATGCGCGGCTGGCTGGATGTTAATTAGAACCCACCATTAGAGGCTCGCAAACCAGCAGACGGCTGAATTACCCCTCACCTTAGAGTTTCTCTCGCCCCGACGATGGTGGCGCAAGAAATCCTTTTTCGGGCCACCCTCAGTTTTTTTCATGAAAGCTGGCGGTGGCCTTTTTCATTTCCATCACCGGGCTTCCGGTCTCACCTTTCATTAGCTCGGCACCTTTTCGGCTGCCAGAAGGAACTCCTATGACAAAACTACCGGGATTGACCCGCCAAGATGACCGCCCCTCCGTGGGTGGTCCGAACCGTGGACGTGTCCAGGTGAGAAACCCCATCGGGGATGTAGCCTTGCAGCCGTAGGCTCGCCCGGTGGATACCTACAGCCGCCCTCAGGCCGCCCCATCTGGACCCAACGGCCTCCAGCAGCTCGCCGGGGCGCTTGCCCAAATCAGCCCTGCGCTCACCAACTATCTCGATAATACCGCCGCTAAGGCACAGAAGGACGCCGAGGACCGCGCTATGCGACGGATTGGCGGCATGAGCTTCCAAGAGGCTCGAGATGCTGTGAATAGCGGCAAGATGAGCGAGATGGATAATCCTTGGTTCAAGGCTTCATTCATGCGGCAGCTTGGCGAGCGCATGGCCTACGAGCGCGTCAATGAGCTTTCCACGGAATACGAGACCAACTTCGACAAAAACTCCGGTGACCTCGATGGTCTTATTCGGGGCCGGACCTCGGAAGACTTAGAGCAGTATGGGAACGACCCTCATTTTACCGGGGCGTACACCAAGATCATGGACGGCTTTGGGGCGAGAGCGAAGACCGCTCAGGCTCAATACAAGACTGAGCAGGTGAAGCAGGATACCGTTAGCGGGGTCTATGACACCTTTCATGGCGAAGCCACTTCTCTTCGGAGCGAGGGTAAATCCCCGCAGGAAATCGTCACCGCGCTCCGGGGGAAATACGAGGGTAACCGCTCTCTGCTCCATGTGGACTTCAAGGAGCAGGACAAGGAGATGGTCCGGCTGGCGGAAGCTTTCGCAGCCAAGGGTGATATGGAGATGGTCAACGCCATCCTCAATTCCGACCGCAAGGGGGCCGATGGCACTGTTCTCGGTCCCTTGTCAGCCAACCGGGAATTTCAGGCTGATGCCAATCGCATCACGACCAGCGCCGAACGGCAGGCATTCGACAACACCGAAAAAGCGACACGCGAAACGCGATACGATTTTCTCAATGAGGCGCAGGAAGGGAAACTCGACGTAGCGCGGTTCCGCGAATGGCATAGGGCAAACCCCGGTGCTTACACGGAAGCCCAGTCAATCGCCGTCATCAACCACAATAATACCGTGGTGGAACAGCAGCAGGAGCAGGCGCGAAAAAACACCGAAAGGCTACAGATGCGCGCCGCTGCCACGAAGTCCGAGGAAGACCTTATTCTCCGTAATTTCGAGGCAGCAAGAACGGGGATGCTCCCGTTTATCGAAGAGGCGACCGTTTTGACCGACACAGGTGGCAACAGGGCGGTCTCCGTGGAGGAGCAGAAAAAGGCCCTAGCGAAACGGATTGTCGATCAGACCGAGCGGCTTGTCCAGCGGGGCAAGGCAGACAAGGAGCAAGCATTTGGGATGCAGGTGGAAAGCTTCTCGGTCAACAATCTCACCAATCCACAATGGGAAAGCTTGCTCAAATCAGGGTCGAAAGCCGCCACCCCGTTTACCCTTTCGGGCGGCGCTGTTCCTCCTGTGCTAAAGGACAGTGCCGACCTCTATATGCGGCTGCATGCTGCCAATCCTAAGCTTCTCGAAACGCACATCAAAGACAGCTCCGACAGGGACTTCTTTGAGGCATACCGAGTTGCAACACAGTACGTCAAGCTTGCGCCGGAACAGGCTATGCAAATGGCAATGATGCAAACATCGGACCCGGATAAAGTCCGGTCAATCGGTGCCTCGGCCCGCTTAGAGCAGGTCGAGGAGCGGGTTAATGACATCCGGCATGGAGGCGGATGGTTCACGTCAGGTTCGCCTCCCGCGAACAAGAGTTACGTGGCTTCTGAAATATCCCGGCTGGGTAAGTTTTATGTCCAAAATGGCATGGATACGGAGGATGCCCTTGACGAAGCCAAGACCCGCTTTCTTGCTTCTCACACCGAAGTTGGCGGAAACTTCGTTTACACGGGTGGAAAGGACGTACCTAAAAACTTCGGCACTCTCGCCTCTCGCGCTATTGAAAAATATGTCGAGGATTTTGGCGAAGACGAGGGGGTGGAAGCAAGCGACCTGACTATTAGGCCCGCCACAAACGGGCAGGGTTGGCTTATCGTACATCAATCCGGTCAATATCCCGTCGAGAACTCCGCACGGGCAAATCTGACACTTCGGTCTCTTTTTGAAATGGAGCGGGAGCGGCAAGATAAGGTCAAGCAGAAGGTCATTGATGAACACACCCGGAAGCAGAAAGACCTAGCGGCAGGCATCACGCCATTGGCTAGAATGATGCCGATGGTCCCCGGAGGGGTATTCACGGGGGATGCTGCCGAAGCCATCCGCAAACGTGACGAGGAGGACCGGCAGGCATCCGGCATCCCGGCAGAACCAGAGAAACCACATGTGCCGCTTCTGGAACGATTGTTGCCGCCTGTGCGCGGCGGGTTGTTCACCGGAGATAAGTACGAGGAAGTCAACGGACAGAAACCCGCCGACAAATGACCGCTGATGGTCAATCGCAAAATCCACCCTCGGTCCACACGGGCCGGGGGTTTTCTTTCTCCAGCGCTCATGCGCGATGAACAACCGATGGAACTAGCATGATCACAAACGTCGATATCGACCTCGCCACCATCAAGACCGGCAGGTACTACATCATCGCCACCGATGGCGCTGCCATTCCAAATCCCGGCCCCGGTGGCTGGGGTTACATCAAGCAACTTTGGGACGGCGGGCAGCTTTTCCAGCAGGCACCCAATGCGGCCCGTTCAGAAGAGCTGGAAAGCACCAACAACCGCATGGAAATGACAGCGGTTATCATGGCCTTGGAGAGCATCCGGGAGGCGGAAACGCCGACCATTATCCAAACGGATAGCGAATATGTCCTGAAAGGTTTCACGCTTTATCTGCCCCAGTGGAAGGCCAAGCTCTGGAAGTCGTCTAGCGGCTGGGTGAAGAACAGGGAGCTATGGGAAAGGCTTGATGCTGCATGTGCTGGGAAGACCATCTACTGGGAGAAGGTGCTTGGTCATTCCGGTCATCGTCTCAATGAGATGGCTGACACTCTGGCGAATGCAGCAGCAGAGGGAGGCTTTCCAAAAGGGCGGTTGTCAATCAGGAAAAAGCATCTGGATTGGTTCTTTCCGAGACCATGATTTCCAGACCGAAAAAACAGATCGTCAATTACACCTCACCATAGGAGGATGATGTTATAGCCCACCATAGGAGGAGACATGTTATCCCTAGGTAAAACCTAGAATATTTATTCATAGGATGATCATAAAAGGATAAGCATAGGTAATACCTATGGTAACTTCTGGCGTCTTCATGTTGACCCATGGTCGCCTATGTCCCCTCGGCAAGCTTGACCAATTCTATCGCTGCCGGGATAGATAGCCTTCGCTGGCCATCAAACGCTCAGCTCAAACTCACCTCCATCACACCATCCCAACAGCGCTGCCTCATCTTCGAGGAGCGGCTTTCTGTATGCGACACCCGCAAGGATATTTTCATGAACCGCAAACCACCGCCGTGTCCGGCTCGTCTTGAGGTCCGGCCATCAGTCTCCAATGACGTTACCTATCTTGCTCCAAGGCTCCGCAAGGCCGACCTCGAAAGCATCGTGGCATGTGCATCGCCTTCCGCCGAAGTCAGCCTTACCCGTGGTCGCCGACATTCCGATATATGCCTGACCGCCTTGGATGACCAAGCGCGACCGGCAGTCATGTTCGGGACTGTTCCGTATACCCAAGACGGCACCGTGGGGAACCTATGGTTTCTGGCGGCGGATGATCTGGATATCGAAACCGAGCGTCTGAGCGCTACAGCCAGCCACTATGTCGAAACCTTCCATGGAAAGTATCCCATCTTATCGAGTTTCATGGATTGCCGTGATCGTTCTCGAAAGCGGATTTTGAAGCGTTGCGGTTTCGATTTCGGCAAGATCGCCAAAAGCCCCAGCGGACACAATTTCCAAGAAGCATTCAAAATCAGGAGCGCCGCATGTGTGATCCAATAACGATGGTGGCTGCGGCGCTCGGTACTGCACAGACAGTTACCGGATACATAGGCGAACGGCAGGCCGCAGCAGCGCAAAACGCAATGGCCCGTGAAAACCAGAAGGCCGCAAACGCAAACCTTGTCCGTGAATATGCTGACGTACAGACACGGCAAATTCAGGAAGAGGATGCGGCGGCTGTCCAGAAGCAGGACATTTCCCGTGAAGCCCGCGCTGCCCGAGCCACCACCATGGCCGCAGCCGGGGAAGCCGGTGTATCCGGCCTCTCGGTCGATGCTCTGCTCGCGGACGTTTACGGTAAAGAGGCGACCGCCAAGGACCGTATCAGCCAGAACTCAGGTTTCACCACGTCAAACCTCACGCGGGAGATGGACGGCCTTAAGGCGAAAGCTCAGGACCGTATCAACTCCATGCCGTGGGCAACTGGCCCTAGCCCCTTTGCTGCCGCGCTCAAGATAGGCGGTGTCGGGCTGGAGAGCTATAATCGTTATGGGAAACCCAAGCAGCCCTGATGCTGGAGGGATGAGGGCCGCAGCCTCGATCACCGCGACCCTCGTGTTTCAGCCCCCTCTAGCGTAATGAGGCCCGGTGGTAGCCACCGCTACCGTACACAAAGATACGTATCTTATCGTTCAAAGCCAAGATCATATCTGCGCTGAATAGCTGCCCCTAAACCTCCCTGAGGCTCATCCTTTCAGAGTCCGTAGAAAGTGAACCGAAACCGGTTTTTGGCCATCCCAGGTATCAGGTAGGCGGCTGATCGCTGCGCGATACTCGCCATCATAGACCACTTCAACTTCTTCATTTTCATAGTCGAAAACGAGCGCGATAAGTCTGTCCGCGCATAATTCGGAGTGGGTGAAGGCAAACGTCTTGCCCCGACCTGATGCTTTGATTTGAACAGAACGGTTTTCGGTATCGTATGCATCGACGGCTTTAAATGCTCGAGTGGGCACAAGCTTGAGATGGAAAAGTTCAGCGGCCACGGCTTCACCCAAGTCGCCCACAAGATTGCCGTCAAGGGTGAAACTAAGGCCGTGGTGTTCAAACCTAGTGCGCAACATATTCCTTGCATGAACTAGTGCGCGGATTTCTTCAGGTAATTTATGTCTCGTCACAGGACCCCCAATTATGTTCTTTCCACGCAACCATTTTGGCAAAAAATTCGAGGCGGCAATCGATAGAAATGCTCGCGCGCATTCCCCCGTGCCCCCATGGACGCTCGGAATAGCTCGGGCAGGTGCACAGGCGCGGCTAGGCTCCCTCCTCATTAAGATCAAGTCTTGACCTTGGCATTCCTTCCGGCATCTTCATGACGTGCAAAGGGAGACCATATGGAATTAGCGATTGAAAGAAGGAAGACGCCCAAGCGGGTGAGTGCGTTGCGGACCCTGAGCGACCGCATTGAGGTACTGCGGGAGTTTCGAACCGATATGCCGATACACATGGTCTCGGTATTTTTGGCCGTGGCGATGCACCCCGGAGTTCTCCAGTGTGACCTACCGGACCTGATTGGCATCAGCCAGTCGTCAGTCTCACGGAACGTCTATGCCCTTGGCAAACATGACCGCCATGGGAAGCCGGGTCTCGGTCTCGTGGAGCAGCGATGCGGTCCAACAGGTGCTAGGTCACCTGAGATACATCTGACCAAGGCCGGTAGAGAGCTAGCGAAGAGGCTGATGGTTTTCTGAGCCGTCAGCGCTCACTTGCTTGTTGTTGAGGCTGGCGGCACTGAAACCGTAGCGGAAGCGGGACGAGCAGGCGGGCGCGGCACAGGCCCGGATGTGAGCTTTCCGTTGATAGAAATGCTCATACCGCTTTCCGGAATGTTCAGAGGTGTCTTCATAGTATGTGTCCTATTTCTTGGGTGGACGTGGCGGTGGCGGTGCGGATGGCTTTCCACCTCCCGGTGTCGGCCTAGATGGGTTTGACGGTATGTTGATCATGCAAAGGCTCCATTAAGTGAACGTAGCTATGCGCTAACAGAAAAGATATCCCGACAAGAAACAGAAACAGCGCTGCGAAATTAAGTACGCTTGTGACAGTCCGGTAGAAATTTCCGTGACTGTATTGTGTTTCATTCTCAATGCTGGCCCGTATCTTACTCAGCTCCATTTCAGAGTCTTGGGCACTCGTCCAATACGAGATTATATTCACAGCGATTGAAGCGGTGAAAGAGGCCCAGCAATAAATCAGAAGCGGTGTAACACCCGTAGGACCGCTAATTTTCTCTACGTTTGCTATTGTTAGCGCGAGTGCACCACCACTTGCCCAAAGAACCGATTTGTCGAACGTGGTGATCTGATCGTTACGAAGCTCAATGGTTTGCTTCCAGTATTCAAGCAGGCCAGTTATCTCGGCTTCGTCCCTCGTTATGACGTTGACGTTGTTTTGTTCTGCGTCTTCCACAGTCTCTCCATCTCCGCAGACATGCGAATCGAGCTTGATGTTGCTTAGCCTAAGCGATGAAGAAGTTCCCGTCCATGCAGTGGAGACGGGAGGATGTCCTATAAGGTATACCCACCGTGGACGGTCGTATCAGTCGGGAAAGTGTCCGATATGGATTGACATGTGATTTATCGGACGTTATTCCGATTTCATCCTAGACCTTATCGGACAAAAGGTGTCTCATGAAAATCGGCTATGCTCGCGTGTCTTCCACTGGCCAAAACGAAACCGCTCAGGTTGATATCCTCACTCGCCACGGCGTTGACGAGGTGTTTATCGACAAGGCAAGCGGAACAACCCGTGAAGGCCGACCAAAGCTCGCTGAGGCCATTCGGTTTGCTCGCAAAGGAGACGCCCTAGTGGTGACCCGCCTCGACCGCTTAGCGCGCTCGGTGCCCGACCTGCATGCAATCTCTCAGGAGTTGCAGGTCAAGGGCGTGGACTTGATCGCAACGGAACAGAATATCGATACCACGACGCCCACGGGACGCCTTATGTTCAACATGCTGGGTGCCATTGCCGAGTTTGAGACCGACCTGAGGAAAGAGCGACAGCGCGAAGGCATCGCCAAAGCGAAAGAAGAGGGGCGATACAAAGGGCGCCCTGTGACGGTTGACGGGGACGCTATACGGGCCGCATTGGCCGCTGGGGATAAGCCTATGGCTGTGGCCAAGCGCTTTAATGTCGCTCGGTCCACAGTTTATCGCATGATGGCGGAAGTGAGTTGACGCATGTTCATATCCGCAGGCGTCCCTTTGTCGGGGCGTCTACATGTTTTCGATCACCTGCGCCGGGAGTGACCCCGGACGTAGGTGCCGTTCTTGCGGAAGTATCCCCGGACGTATGTGCTCCCGCCGCTATAGCTCTTGCTGCTGGCCCAAGAGCCATACCCATCATATCCACCGGGTTTGGACGCCGCACTTCGAGCGCCACAGCGCCTACCCGCCGCATCATAGCTGTCTGGTGTCGGGCAATTCCCTGTGTAAATACGGGAGGATGCCGCGCCAGATGAATAGGCGCGTGATGCTCCTGAGAAGCTGGGAGTGGTGTAGAGCCCGGCCATCTGGCTTGAGTTGGCTCCCGAGACTTGTGACAACGCAGGCGACACATCGGGCACTCCTTGGACGCCCATAGTGCCTACGGGTGCCGCATTTGCCGTCTGTAGGATTTCCGCCGCACGGCTCCCGAAAGCCACCCTGCCTGTTGT
>Ga0137300_1079_pt1 | contig 26434 bp, 36 predicted proteins | sample RamsorwD2O_NANAE_FD_97190 | JGI IMG/M metagenome (GOLD analysis project Ga0137300, IMG submission 97190) | Mouse cecal microbial communities from Vienna, Austria - N-Acetylneuraminic acid amended with D2O_NANAE | ecosystem: Host-associated > Mammals > Digestive system > Large intestine > Cecum... | reverse complement strand
TGCTCGCGCTGCTGGTGCTCAAGCCGCGCGAGCCAAAGTCCGCTTGATGGTCGCCTGATGGTCGCCTGATCGTCGCCGGGCAACGGCGCCAGCTCAAAGACCCGATCTGCTACAGCAGCAGGAAGGCAATGTCCCCCACGCCGATCTGCGTGAGCGACATGCCCTTGCGGCGCTGGAACAGCACGTGCTCGAGCACCCGGTCACGGTGCTCGGCGAACACAGCGGGATCGAACCGCAACGCGGCGGTGGCGTAGTGCTCCGCCAGCAGCTTGTAGACACGATGGCGCACCAGCAGCAGTTCGTTGTCGGTTTGCAGGCGCGACATCTCGACGCTGTGCTCATCCTCGAGCTGCCGCATGCTGACCACCACGCGCGCGTGCATCCCTCGATAGCGATCGATCTCGGCATGAGCGCGGCGCAGTTCGTCGCGCAGCGTCCGCACTTCCTGCATCAGTTTCAGATTTTGCTGCACGCCTCGCTGAATGCGGGACGCTTCTTCCAGCGCGTGGTCGGCGGCGGCAATCGTGTTCTGCCAGACGCCCTCTCCCGGATCGCGCCCGGGATCGGACTCCCCCTGCAAATGGCCGAGTCGCGTGGTCGGCCAGGCCGTTACCCCGTCAAGCTCGTTGTTCATGATGCTCCCCTTGATCCCATCTACAACCTCGCCAGCCGCCGGCGTATGTTTTGGTGCCGGCATGGTCAGGCCAGATTGGATACTGCCGCGACATTCTGGAGGCGCCTCTTGTGTATTCCCGGGCGCCCCGTGCGTTTTCAGCGCATACCATCATTCAATTCCCCTATCCCTTGCAGGGAAACCACCGCGTGGGAGGGTAATCGATCACCTGAAATTACGATGACGCCAGGATTCTCGGCAATTCGTCCCATGGTTTGCAGCCCCGTTTGGGGGTAATCGGGGGCGCGGATTGCATAATATCGAATCCACGTGCCGCAACAGTCTCTTTTGATCAACTCATGAACGGATATCTGCTCCTCGCCCTGGCCATCGTTGCCGAAGTCATCGCCACCAGCAGTCTCAAGGCCGCGGAGAACTTCACGCGCCTGGTCCCCAGCGTCCTGGTGGTGACCGGATACGTAGCGGCGTTCTGGTTACTGATGCAGGTGATGAAAACAGTGCCAGTCGGTGTGGCCTATGCGATCTGGTGCGGCGCCGGAATCGTGCTGGTGACGCTCATCGCATCGGTGCTCTACCGTCAGGTCCCCGACCTTGCGGCCTGGCTCGGCATCGGGCTGATCATTGCCGGCGTGGCGGTGATCCAGCTTTTTTCGAAGATGTCGCACTGATTCCGACAGCACCCTGCCCGGCTGCGCTCACCCTTTCGGTGGCAGCGTACGCAGCAGCCGGTTGACCTGTGCCAGCGTCTCGCATTCGTCAGCCTTGCGCTGCCGGCGCTGTTCGACGATTTCCAGCATGGCGCGGATCTGCCCATTCTTGGCCTCGCAGGCCTCGCGATTTGGCTCCGCGCACGGGACCTCCAGCTCACCCCGCAAGCTCTCCTGCACGATATTGATCAGCGCCGTGCAGCCCGATGTATCGGCCAGCGCCGGATCGGACGCCGGTGGCACCGCCAGAGCCGGCATCGCACCCATCAGGACAAGCAGCGGCAACCGGCAAAGACTCGCGCGGACGGATGGCATGGTTGGGCGGAAGCTGGCCAAATGGGTCCCCCTTTGCGGCGTGAAGCCAACATCATATCCGTTCGCTGAATCATCCAATCGGAAATGTCCACAAGGTGAGCGGATCGCGTCAAGAAACGCCGCGTTTCGCCTGAACAGAGACATTCAATTTATTACTATTCAAGCACCAACAGCCACACCGTTAGCGTAGTAACTCGACAAAACCGGCTTTGGCGCATGGCATCGAATGCACCACGATTGCAGCCACCGTTCCGTTCAATTCCAGTAGATGGACCGCGGTGCAGACACTGGCCAAAATGAAAACAGACCATCGTGAAATGGTCTGCCAAAAGGTGGATAGGTAGATCGGCGACGGGCCAATCAGTCGTCTCCCCAACGCCAGCGTGGCGGCTCCCCCTTGATCCAGCAAACGACGAACAGCGCCAGGCTCAGGATCACCACGACGAAGACAAAGACAATGGGACGGTGGTCAACACGGAAGAAGAAGACAGCCAGCGCTAGCAACGCGAAGTACGCGCCATAGGCTACCCAGCCTTGCCAGCAAGTCGGGAGCCCCCATCCCCAGCCATAGCGCTTGGCGTAAAACCAGTATTCAGGGTCGGTTTGCATGGTCAGGCTCCGTATGCCGCATGGACGTCAGCGCAATGTACCCGCGCAGACTTGATCCTCAACGATACGCCTGCCCCGTGGACCTAACGAGGTGCTGTCGCAGGAACGACTGTGGTCCCCGGAGGCGCGATGAACGGAATGAACTTGCAGGGCTCACGCTGTCCGAACGAGCAGTTGGACCCGATCGCGCAGCCGGTAATTAGCAGGGCAAAACACATACTGGTCAATGCTCTCATTATTATTTTCCCAGAGTATCCCTATAGCGTAGCACGGCATCCGACCAGCTCTTCGCCACAACTGCGAAGAAGATGACCTGCCACAATTTCTTATGCTCCGATCGTTCCAGATACTAGCGCAGACAATCAATGTGCAAAGGCCAAGTGGTAATGACTGAGAGGCCGCCAAGTAGAGAACTGCTGCGGCAACTACTAAGGCAAGCCAATTCACCTTGATTTCCAGCTACAAGTCTTGGTGTCAGCGTAACCGCGGGTGAGGATGGCCTTGTCCACAAGACGGGGCGCGTCCAGCCACCCCGTCTACCGTGGGCCACCGCGCGTGGCAGCAACTACGGATAGTTCATGCACAGCGTCGCAATGGCGCTGACGTTTCCGCTGGTGACGACCTGCCCCGCCTGGAAAGGCGTAGGGAGCCCCCATCCCAGCCGTGGCCGCCTGGCACGCGATCAGGACACACGCTAGTAGTGCGGGCCGCCCTGCCAGCGATCCCGGTCACTTTCGTTATCCCGGTGATCGCCCCGATCACGATCGCCATGATCGTGGTCTCGATCGTAATCAGATCGACCATCTCCGCTGTAATACCCACCGCCTCTGTGATCGCCATGATCGGGGGTAATGACGCACCCACCGAGCAACGCCACGGAGGTGACGAGAAGCACAAGAATGGGCTTCATATGGCACTCCTGTTCAGCCTTTTCCTTTCTCGAGCATACGCATTGGACTACCGGCACGATGTAGGAATGAGGACATTCCGCAGCAAGGCGTTCTCCTACAGCGAGAGACGGCGCAGCGCGAAACAACCGGAGGCAACGATGAAGGGAGAGGCCAGTGCCGACTGAACGATGGTCCCGCCGACAGGAATCATAGAATCCGCTACGGGACTTTATTTTCGCGGTATTTCCCCTTATGAATTATCTTTGTGCCCGTAAGGATGCCCCAAAGATTCAGGTATGCTGATCTCGGCCCCCCCGGGGTGCCGTACAACGAATTCGTTGTACGGCCTACTTACAACACATCTGATGTAGAGCTCTCAGCTGATGATCTTCGGGGATGCGGCAGCACCAATCGCACGAACTGTCACGGTGGACGCTTCAGAGAGATACTTGACCCGCAATGCCAGAAACGGGCTTTCAATGACGCCGTACGTCAATGCGGCCAATCCAATGATGATCGGCAAACCCAATGCCGACGTCGTAATCAAGGCATCCAGCGCCGAGTCACCAGTCATTCGGAGAACACCGTTTTTCTGAACGAGAATTTGGATGACAGGCATGTGCAGAAGGTAGATGGAAAAGCTTCGCTCGCCCAACCACCCTAGGCAGCGACTCACCGCCCCAGTAGCAAGTGTTCCTGCCCCAACGCTTCCGGCGATCGCCATCGCATAGACAAGACCCTCCATCGTTGGCCAGAACACTCTCCAGGTGCCGTCGACGCTACGCCCGCCCAGCCGATGGAACCCAAAGAGAAACGCCACACCTAGCAACACGCCAACGAGCAACACTACTCGATAATGTGTAGCTCGAAGTCCCCCCTGCTTAATAAGCACTGCCGCGGCCATTCCGAGCAGGAACTGGTCTATCCGGCCGATGATGTGCCAGTAAGAAAGATCCCGCGCGCTCGCCCCTAACGCAACAGACATCAGGCGAAAGATTAGCGCGCACGCAATGACACCACAAATGACTTTCAATGGAGACTTATTCAGGAACCCAAGCAGAAACGGGAAAATCAGATAGAACTGGAACTCCACAGCCACTGCCCAGGCCATCGATACGAACGGTCCCGCATCAAGCTGATGAGTAGTCCGCCAGTGGTAGAACCGTGAACAGAAACTTGTCGAGCGATACCTTCCCCGGATTTGACGCGATTGCGACGAAGACGGTCACAAGAAAAAGTGGATAGATCCGTAGGAATCGATTCTTCAGGAACGGCACATACGACACACTCCTCCCAAATGCACCGTAGGTAAAGATAAAGCCACTCAGCACCATGAACAGTGCAACCGCGCTGTGCCCCTCGATGATGCTTGCCATAATCGGGTTGCTGGATACGAAGTAGGTATCCAATGGCGCATGAGAGGTCAACAGGCCACCTACGACATGCAGCCCGTGATAGAGAACAATCCAGATTGCCGCGACCGCCCTCCAATGGTCGACTTGCGGCAGGTACCTGATATTGGAGCGTTGCATGACCCGAATGGTGTCATTTGATCGACACGCATACTACAGTCTGCAGAGCCCCTCAGCGACCAGTTCAAATTGCTGAAGCCCATCCCACATAAGTCAAAGTAGAATCACTGCGCTGTCAGACTGACATGCCCCCCCAGTCACATCGAGGCAAGTGAGAACCCCCAAGTATGAGCGTTACAGCAGACCGTAATCAGTGGTTGGATCTTTGGAGAGCGCTGGCAGTGATGCTGGTGGTGATCTCGCACAGTCTGAGCTTTGTACCAGGCAACACTGCGTTTGTTGCCAAACTTCTGTTCGGCTACTTCGGCGTCGAAGTTTTCTTTTGCTTAAGTGGGTTCCTGATCGGCGGAATCTTCCTGGATACGATCAAAGGGTTCGATGGCGCGCCGTCCACACTGGGCCGGTTCATGACAAGGCGCTGGTTCAGAACCATCCCGAACTATTACTTCTACTTGGCAGCGAATCTAATTATCGCCTCGTATGGCTGGGCTGCCCCCGTACCTACCACACTTGGAAAGTACCTAGTTTTCACGCAGAATCTGTTTGCGCCGCATCCCTCATTTTTTCCTGAGGCGTGGAGCCTCGCCATTGAGGAGATCTTTTACTTTCTCCTACCGCTGTGCTTCTTTGCCATATGGGCCATTCTTCGCAAGCCCATGGTGGCCCTCATCGTGACGCTCACCCTGCTCCTGAGCGCCTCAATGCTGCTCCGCTACTATGGAGCCGTTGAGGCGACGAACTGGGATGAACAGGTAAGGAAAGTTGCCCTGTTCCGCATTGACTCGCTGATGTGGGGGGTTCTGCTTGCGGTACTACACCGAAGCGTTCCCCGAAACCGACAGCAACTGCTCAGGGCTGCCGGCTACATTCTGGCTGCCGGCCTTCCGCTCGCGATCTACACAGTGGCTCATGGATTCGCTTGGCTGAACACGAGCTTCTTTGCAAAGTTCTGGCTGTTCCCACTTACCTCGCTGAGCATCTGCGGCGTACTGCTGCTTGGACTGCACGTCAGGCTTCCGAGGCTACTTGGCGGAGCCATTGGGTTCATCGCCAGGATTTCCTACTCGATGTACCTGTCGAATATTGCTGTCCTACTCGTCATGATCCGGTTGCTTGGCTTCGGAGAAAGCACATACGACAAGCTACTCAGAATCTCGATCTTTTTTGGCCTTGTTATCATCGTATCGACGATAACCTACTACCTGATCGAAAAATCCTTCCTGCGAATGCGAGACCGTTTCTTTCCTGCCGGTAGAACGCTGCAGACAGCGTGAACAACGCCCAGCCGCTGGGAACTGAAGGCCGCGTTTCATTCACAACCGCGTGATGCCGCTTCTGTGTTTTCTGCCCTTCAGTTTCCATCCGCAGACCTTTGCCCCAGCCCGGTTGTAAGCCCAACTGGCCTTGGCCGCTTCGTGGTCATGACATCAGTCTTGTCCACATAGATGGGATGGGCCCAGTCGCACGCCGTGTCAACCACGCAGGTCTGCACCACCCCCGCCCCGCTCTCGCTTTGCGGTCATGAAGCAGGCTGAAAACAGGTTCAGGTCACGCGCTACGGTGCTCCCGACTACAGCCTTCAGCCGATCATCCCGCCACTCGGCCCAATCCGAGGCGCACACGTCCAGCAGCTTCTTCGCTGCCAATTTCGGATAGTCCCGAATCAGAGCTTCCACCCCGTTGTGCTCAAACCGCGTGTTGCTGTTGGCCTTGTCTGGCGATGCCAGAGTGATGTAACGGCGCAGCAACCCGGCCACCGTATGGCCCGCCGTCACCTTACCGGCCATGATCTTGGCTTCCTCGGCAGTGGCCTCTGCCTTCGTGTTGAACGTCGCGGACGTGCGGACTCCCTTGCGGGCTATCTCTGCACGCCAGACACCCCCGCACTTGCGGTAGGACGGCATGCCTGCGCCTGGTTGTCTTGATTTGCGCCACAGGCGTAAATCGGGCGTAACGGCAACGAGGAATATGCCGCAAACCGCGGGAAACATCAGGGAGAGAGGCAACCAGAAATTGGCCGGAAATCCCTATGCCACTAGGCTTTTCGGGATTTTGAAGGGAAAGTCGGGAAAGGTCGATGGTCCCGCCGACAGGAATCATAAAATATGCTGTAACCGTTTATTTTGGCGGAACAGAGAATTATGAATAACTGTGATGCCCCAAACAGTGCCCCAAAAATTTAACCCTGCAATCCTTCGCGGGGAGACCTTCCCAACGGAAAGGGGGCGGCGCACACCAGAATACCAATTCGGTACGCTCAGCACGGAATTTGTCCAGCCGTCGCCAGGCTCAACTGCCATTACTTATATGCCCTCAAGGGGGCGCATATATGCTGTAGTCGGCGTCAAGCGCATCCGAGAAGCGCGAAAATTCCACGCGCAGCCGGAGCGATCAATGCATGCACTTTTCCCGGAACGTATCAAGCAGGTCATCACGCGCCCGGTCTCGCTGCAACCCAGGCACGACCCGACCCTGGCTGGTCTGGATGGTCGGGCCCGTGGCTTGGTAACTTCGATGCGGTGTGGCGTTGAATTCCGCCAACAGTTCCTGACATTCCGGGGAGAAAGCATCACCGCTAATCGGCTCGTCAGTCGCGCGGCGATATGGGTTGTGACCTTCCAGCACTGCATCGTGGATCGCATCCACTGCCGCAGCATTGCTGTCCTGGCGCTGGGCGCGTGCCACGCCGCACATGCCGAGGGTGGCCACAAAGATAATGCTCGAAACGACGGTGTGGTAGGCACTCATGCAGATCTCCAGTTCGTTTGTCACAACCGCTTGCCATCGGGAAATGCCTGCTAGTGCTGCGGGCGAATCAGTCAGCCTGCAATATGCTCCCAATCCCAAGCTTCATGGAGAGACCTTTCTCCAGCCTGAGTTGGGATGGAGAAATATAACTTTCTAGGCACATAACCACCTCTCTCGCTAGAAGCGATCTCTAGCATAGGCAATTGTGGTGTCAACGACCCCATCCCGCAGCTAGCAGGCGTCCGGACTACGGCGTTTCGAGAAGTGCGTGTACCATGACACCTACGCTCCGGGGAGCATATGCACTTGATTGCATAGATGGAAGCCAGCAGAACAACCACAGCAACCTTGGAGCCGGCCGCGGAAGAGCCGGCTCTGCTTGAGCTTGCTCGCATATTTGCCGTAAGGAGCCCTAAGATTCCCGGCATCGCTCCGCCTTACGTCGCATCCTCTCTAGTTACAAACGGCCAGCGCTACTACTACGTAGCTGGCAAAGACTGCGAAGGCAGCGAGCCACGCCTTTTCGAGGTGTTTCTGGTTAATCCGACAGGTAAGTTGGATGCAGTTCCAGCATGTCTTTACCCTGGAGCCGTCCTCGAGCTATTTCCCACAGACCTTCAGATACTGGCCGCGCCGGACCCCTGGGGAAGCAAAGTCCCGGACCTGACGATCTCGCAGATCGCGGACGGGCTACAGGCGATGTATCGCGACGAGCAACGGAACGGCGAGCACGAGCAATAGTCCATTCGCACAATGGCCAAGCCCATGCCTAGGGCTGCCTCATTTAGCGCAGTTGAGTTATCGTGCCGCAGGGTTGCGACGCCCGTACTGGCTATGGGCAGTCATCCCTGTCGGCCCGCTACCCATTCCAGCCCTCGACCTCCCCAGGACGAGGGCTCTTCTTTTTTGGCAGGCCGCGTTTGGCCTTCGGCACGCCGTGCCCTTGAGGAGCCAGTGCCGATGCCATTGCGAAAACTCCAATCCACAAACTGATCCGTGGGGAAACGAACCTAGCGCACCCGATTGGGTGATGTGAGGCGGATCGTGGCCTGCAATCCTGACATGGCCGAGAGATCGGCAATCCGTATCCCATTGAGCCACGTCCGCCTTCGGCCGTGGCTTTTTTATGTGCGTCGTCAGGGGATCACAGGCCCGCCTGCAAGACCGACCGGTGACACGGGCAGCATAGGCGCTTCCGTTCCGAAACAGAGCTCGGGCACATCTTCCGTAGACAGGATTCCTTCCGCAATCAACCTACGGATTTCGTTTATCCCAGGTTCTAGCTCCGCTTGGATGCCCCTTTGCCGCCTCGCCATTAAGAGGGCATTGATGGTGCTTGCCTTGGATCGAAGGATCAGCCCAAAGGGGAGAAGCATCTCTATCACTTCTGACGGGACACCGGCACCGAGAGACTCGACAATCTTCTTTCGCTCTTCGTTCATGCCAACGATCATCGGCGGTGCATGCACTGGCATCAACCCTGCAATTTGCTCCATGTCAACAGCCCGTCCAAGTTGGGTTGCGGTGCGTGTACCATGAGGCGCGCCCCACTGGAGAAAGTCCCATGTGCGTGAACTATGCCCCCGCCCAGCGCCAGGTGTTGCGCGATGTCTTCGGTGTCGAGCCTCCCGCCGGCGAGTGGAAGGCAGAGGCCTGGCCCGACTACCCTGCCCCGATCATCCGGGCCGCGCAAGATGGCTCGCGCGAAGCGGTGCTGGGCTCGTTCAGCATGGTGCCCAAGACAAAGATCCCGCCCGGCGTGCGCTACTACCCCACGACCAACGCCCGGATGGAAACGATAGGGAAGCTGGGCAGCTTTGCCTGATCCCAGCCTACCGGTGAGGTGCTCGGGCATGGACACCCAAAATCTGTAGTACTGGTACGGCATTGGCCTGGAAGAACGCTGCCCATAGTGCCATCGTTCTTCCAGGTAAAAAATCATGATGGCGTCCATACATCAAGATCCGCTGCGACGAGCATCGGACCGAGATCGGCCAGGAGCGGCCTTTCGGTACACTGTTGCATCACGCCACGACAAGCCGACACCATGCCGCTTTCCGACAACGCATTCGGGCACCTTGAACTTGATCACATATATGCGTTTGTCGAATCGGAAGCATCTGCGCGGCAGTTGCTTGCGAGGCACCATCTACAGGCCCTCTGGCCCGCTATGGTCCATCAGGGGCAAGGCACAGCCTCCATCGCAGTCGGCTACGCAGATGGGTATATTGAGTTGGTATGGGTAACCGACTCCGACTTGCTTCGCTCGGCGGAGCAACAGCATCGTGCCAATCTGACAGCGAGAGCTCATTGGCGATCGACCAATGCCGTGCCGTTCGGGATAGGGCTTCGAGCCAAAAATGGGCAGATCGAGCTTCCGGACAGCCTATGGCGGCCCTACTCGCCAACCTGGCTGCGTGGTGGCAGGCCCATTCAAATGCTCGGCGCGGTCCAATGCGAGATTTGGCGACCGTCGGTCTTCGTTGTGCCTGAGGTTATCGCATATCCGACACTGCTGAATGGCATCCCTGAGGAGCTCAGCAAAAGTCTGCACAAGCGATCCTTAAACGGTGCAAAACTATCCGCACCGGGGATGCGAATCGAAGCGCTTGTGGACCTAGGCGCGGCAGCCGGGATCTCCCTGTCTCGAAGCTCGCTTTCGCCGTCGCTATATATCCCCGACGCGTTGGAACTCATACTGCCCCAATGACCGCCCAGGGTCGATCAGTGACTGCCGGGCATGACGGCGGCCAGCCGGCTGGCCGAGTCCGGCCAGAAGCGGTCGGTTGACATTCGGCCCCACAAATTCATGACTGCCCTGAGCATTGCGTTGAATAGCGCTGCCGCCTTTCTCCAAACGCAAGACCATGCGAGGCGCGCCCTGCGCTTCTGAGAGGAGGGGGCTTTCGAGCCCCCTTCTTTTTTTTGTGTCATCGCGCTCTGTCAGTCGACGTTAAGAGCCCGTGCCGAACGTTGGCAATGGTCGGCCCGTCCCATCGCCATCGCCGCCCTCGTCCACTTGTGGTAGAGGGACGCCTGCCGCCAGAGCACGACCGATGCGTGCGGCGATCTTATCGCTATCGTTTCGGCCGGTACCGTCACTGTCACCACCGTCGTCGTGCGGTCCGACTATACCGCCTAAAGCCATTGCTTCTGCGACCAGAGAACCGACCCTATCTCTGTTGTTCTGGCCACTCCCGTCGCCATCCCCGCGGTCGTCATGTGACGGAATTACACCGCCCGCAGCGAAGCCCCGCGCAATCATGGCGGCAATCTGATCGTCGCGACTCGCACCAACATCATCCCCGCCATCGCCACTCTCGTTCTCTTCCTCGCCGCCTTCACCGTCGTCCTCACCATCACCTCCATCGTCCTCACCATCACCTCCGTCCTCCCCGTCATCCCCTTGGTCCCCCCCGTCGGCGTTGCCATCGCTGCCGCTGTCGGTACCGGCGTCCATGGGATCGGGCTCGCTAGGAAGGTCATCCACTGACGGCGTCGGCGTCGTAAGCCAGCCCCAGATTATGCCGCCGAGCTCTTCCGCGTCAGCTGCGCCAGCCTCCTTGATGACCGCCATAACGACGCCCTCGGCGAGTGCCTCCGGTATGGCGGCTACGGCGCTGACCAACTCATTTCCCAGCCAATCGTCTTGAATTGGTTGGTCGTAGTTGGCGTCGGTTGGATCGCCAACCACCGTGACTTCGGGCAGGGTGATTACGCCGTCTGCTCCTACCGTTGAACCCTGGGATGAGTTAGGTTCATTCCTTTTCTCAGACTGCATTGGGTCATCAGTCTGGAGCTTCCTCTCGTTTCCCATGATTGCGCCTCCCCACGGGCTTATCCGTCGATTACGTCGTCGAGAGCAGAGATGGAGCATCGACAGCCGGTCGCCTACCCTCCCCGATCTTGCGCACCCGTCCAGCTGATGTCTTACTCTGGACGAAGTCCGGCGTTCTCGTATGCCTTCTCTGTGATCTGACCTGCGATCTTACTCAGCTCATTGCGAAGATTGTCGGAGCGTACGCCAAGATTGGCTGTGGCAACGAGGCTCATGGCGAGCTCCAAGGCTGCGCTGTTGGGTCCCGGCATTGGCTTGGGGGCAACTTTTGTGAAACCCGCCACGCCAGAGTACTCATCTACGATGAACGAGATGGTCTGGTTAGCGCGCGCCACAATTTGGCGCCCTAGTTCTTCATTGACGTGAGCGGCCAGTTCTTTTGACAGGGCTGCCCGCGTAATTCTTGCAACTGCATTGATCAGTCTTGAAGAGGTTGTTGAGGCCATTTCTTTCTCCCTGAAATACTGTGAAATCAGCGGCGACAGCTTGTCTCTGGAAAACTCAGCGAGGCGCCGGCGGAACCCGGTTCAACCATCCATTCCACCGTTTGTGCGGCGCACGCTCAGTATAGGAAAGATCTAGGGGGAGGGCAGCGATGGGGCGAATCGAAGAATTCTCCCTCCTCCAAGGGTAGAGCTCGCTAGGGAGCGGTCGGGATTCGAAAAATGAATCCGCCACGTCTCCGCCAAGTAGCTGATTTCCTGTCTGGTAGCCCAGCGCACTGTGCGGCCGGAACTGGTTGTAATCTCGACGTCATGCAGCGATGAGGATAGCCAAATCGGCGTCGTGCTCACCGGCAAGCTCGATAAGCTTGGCCTGCGACCGGTCGTTGTCGGGCTGCGCCTTGGGCTCGTAGCGCAGGACCGTGCGTGACAACCCCACCAACTCACAGGCCCGACGCTCGGAAATCCGGGCGCCAGGCGTGGGCTCTGTCCATCGTCGTCTTGACCACCTGAAACTCGTCCTCAACGATCGCGAGTTCCCGGGGTTGTCGCAGCCCCGGAAACTATGAAGGCGCGCAAACGGAGATAGCATCGGAACGTCCGCTTCCTGGAGACGCGATGGGCAGCTTTGGGTCGATAGCTGCCTGTCGGACCGTCGGGATTACGCCACCGATGTCCATAGTGTGATCGCGCAGGTGTGCGCGTCCATACCCGTCATCTTGCCGTTACCGGCCACAGGCTTCTACGAGCCGAACTGGGAGACGGGCAAGGCCGTACGATGGAGGATTGGCCTGCCGGACGGGGAACCGTTTGCGATCGCTGGATTGTGGCGCACGTGGCCAGATGGCGCGGTGTCGTTCACCATGCCCACACTCAACGCTGACAGCCACCTCCTGATGCAGCGATTCCACAAGCCTGGAGATGAGAAGCGCGGCGTTGTGATTCTGCCGCGCGAAGAATGGAACGACTGGCTGACATGCCGCGACCCTGAGGTGGCGCGGACATTCCTGCGCCTGCTTCCGTCCGTTGCGATGGTTGCAGAGGCGGCTCCTGTGCCGTCACGCACTAAGGCGTCGTAGAAATTAAGGCGTCGTAGTCCCGCTCGCACTTTTGCCCAGCGACTCGGGCTGCGTCAGCGTATTGCGCCAGGTCTCCCGCTCGCTGGTCAGCGCGTCCAAGCACGTCGGCGAGCAGTAGGATGGGATCGCCGGCTGACGCGCCAGCGGCGACAGAGGCGGGATCGCGGGGACTGCGGGCAGCGTTGGTGATGGCTGTAATACGGGCGAGCAACTCGCGACGAGCAGCGTCAGCAGCGCGAGCACTAGCCTGTGCTTCATGAAGTTGGCGGATAGCATCATTGGTGGATTTCACTTGTTCGGCCACGCGCCGCTGCTCCTCAATGCGGGCATCGTCGACGGCCTTGGTTTGGACACGAGCTTGTTTACGCTGCTCAGTGGCATGTTCGGCCTTCAGCTCGGCGATCTGCTCGCCGAGCCGCCAGCCATTACCCAGCCAACCCGCAGCGAACAAAGCTGCCGCCGCTGCGCCGATCAGGATCGAACGCCACGGCAGTCGTGGCAGGGTCATGACTGGACCTCCGCCACCGCGCGGGCATGATTGGCAGGCCAGTTCTTCGGGTGCGGCTTACCGGGCCGCCAGGTGCGGGCATAGAGATCCCATGCCGCCTGCTGCTCGGTCACTGACGGAAGTGCAAAGGGGTCTGTGAAAAGCAGCAGACGCGCCACGCCGGCCGCGAGCACGTCATCCACCTCGATCGCACGATGAATGGCCTCCGGTTGAAAGGCGACACGCCGCGCGAGGCAAAGGCGCTCCAGGTGCGGCCGACTGGCGACATGCAAGAACACCCCCCACACCCCGCCGCGCGACTGAGGCGTGCCCAGCTCGAACTGCCAGAAGCCTCGCGCGGGACCATTGCCGGCCTGGCGCCGCGCCGCGAATGCCGACTCCTGCAGCCCGATGGCCAGCAGCATGACGCGCGCCTTTACCGTATCCATCGCGGGCGGCAGCAGCCGCAATGCCGGCTCGATCGCCAGGCAGATGATTTCGGATAGCGTCATAGCGTTACCTCCTGCCTGACCTCGCGCACGATGTCTGCGAGATCCTTGTCGCGGCGCCGCTCGATGAAATTGAACAGCCAGCGCACCACCGCCCAGCCCGGCAGGCCGCAGGCGAACACGAGCCCGAACAGCGCCACCAGCCCGATATAGTTCTGCGTCCACGACTGCAGCTCATAGTGCTGCACCACCGCTGCACCGCCCGCCACGCTCGACACCACCGTACTGATCAGCGCCACTGCCCACTCGCCGCGCGTACGCGGGCGCATCAGCAGCATGACCACGATGGCCGCCAGCCCACTCCCACCAGCCGCGACTGCTGCCGGCCCTCCCGCCGCCTTGAAGGCAGCCGCCCCCGCGACGCCTAGCGCGGCCCCTCCGCTAATTGGTTCTGACATTCACCCCCTCCATAAATGAGAAAGGCCCGCACAGGGCGGGCCAATAAAAAACCGCCCGAAGGCGGCAGTTTCCGAACTAAGCCTCATCGCTTGATGCCAAGTCCGGTCAGCACGGCACCATTCCAATCGACCTGCCCACCGGTACCAGATGGCCCCACCACCAGCTGATACGTAGCCGCAGCTTGGGACGTGTCGAAGTAGGCAAGCGTCGGGGTCACGACCGATGGACCCGCCTGAGAGCCAAAGTAGTAATCCGACACCGGCACACCATTGCGCACAAGGTAGGCCCGCGCTGTACCGGCTGCCCGGAGTACAACCGATGCCTGCACAAGCACCGTTGGGATACCGGCGGGCATCGCGATCGTGCAGATCGTCGTATCGCTTACGGAAGTGCTGCCGCTTCCACTGACGGAGCCGCGCGGGACCGTCACGGCCTCCCCCGCAATCTTCAGCGTGCTGATGGAGGCGTCAACGATGTGGGCGCTCTGGATTGCCGCCAGGCGGATCTGGGCCGAGTCGATCGCAGCGCTGTCGATCTTTGCATTCGTGACGCTGCCGTCTTGGATCTTGGCCGTTGTAATCGCAGCATTGTCAATCTGCGCATTGGTAATGGCCGCATTGGCTATCATCGCGCTGGTGATCCATCCCACCCCGATAAATGCCTGGCTAATGAACGTCTGACCGTTCTGCACCACGAACGGTGACGTCACGGCACCATTAGCCACGTTTAGTAGCGCGAAACGGTCAGCCTGAAACAGGATCTGTGATTGCACGGCGCCGGCTTCGTTGTCGATGCCGATGGCCATGCCTGCACCGTAGTACTTGCCATCCTGCGTGACCCCTACCTTGATGTTCCACGCTGCGGAGATCTTCCCGTTCAGCGCCACGACTGCTGACGCCGTTTGCTGCACCACCGCTGCGTTTTTGCCCGATTTGCGCCTGCAGCGTGGTTTGCTGCCTGGCCAGCGCCATATCGGCCTCCGCGCGTGCCGCCTGCTCGGACCAGACACCCGCCATAATCAGCGTCGAGCCTGCATTCGCCCCGGTATCCCCAGCCATCGGCGGTGGCCCGAATGTCGCCACGACCGAATCCAGCCTGGTGGCCAAGGCCGAATCCGCATCGGTCCGGGCCGTTTGCTCGGCTTTCACCCGCGCAGCCACAGAACCGACCATATCTGGCGGGCCGTCGATCAGGTCGACTCTCCCTAGCAGATCCTTGCCCAACTGGGATTCGGTGATCTGCCCCGCGATCGCGTCCAGAATGGGGCCGGCATCTGCACTGCTCTGCCCCTGCACACCGTTGCCGGTCGGGTACCAGGCGCCGATGTTGCCGCTCTTGTCGACCAGGCGCGCCCAGAACCAAAAGCGCTGCCCGGCCGCCAATCCCATGATCGTGTGAGTGTTCTGCGGGAAGGCAAAGTCGGCCAGCTTGATGGCATCAGTACGGCTCAGCGTCTTGCTGTACCAGATCTCGGTACGCTCCACATCGGATGGCCCCGGCGGGAACCCCCAATCCAGCCGAATCGAGAACACCAGCCCTGTGGCCACCAGCGACGTCACCACGGGCGGCGGCGTCGTTTTTCCGGTCAGCACCGTTTCCACCGAGTAGGCAGGGATCGATGCCACGTCCAGGGCATTGACCGCACGCACACGCGCCAGATACGTGCCGGCGTAGATGCTCGTCACCTCCAGGCTGCAGGAGCCCGTACGGCCGGCCCTGACCCATTCCCCGTTGTCGCGACGCCATTCCACCTCATAGGCCACGGCTCTATCCGATGGCGACCAGCTGACAACCATCGTCGTTGACGCGATGCCTTGCCCAATGACGGAATACGATCTGATTTCCACGCCGGTGGGCGGAGGCTGTACGGATGGCGGGATAACGGTCACTGGCCGCGATTCCAGCCGGGAACCGTTGTCGATCGCTGCGAATTTTCCCGCCTCATGCCTGAGCGCCGTCACCTGACGGGTGATGCCATCGCCTTCCGTAATCGACAGCACGCGGAACAGCTGGGTTTTCAGCGTGGCGCTGTCAACCGCCCAGACCGCCTCTGCCTGGATGCTCTCGGTCCAGTCCGCCGACACCCGGACGGTGGAACCCACAACCTCCACGACCGTCCGCGTCTGCACGGCCCCTGAGGGCAAGGCGACCGTCAGAGCGTCGCCAGGCTGGATCTGATCGACCTTGTCGAGCTGCACCTGGCGCGTGCCGGGTACCGCGCGCACGCGGCCACCCAATCGCCGCCCGGCTCGAGCAGGATCTGCAATGCGGACAACGCTACCCGGCCTCACCAATGCCGCGTCGAGGCCGACCCCGAATGTCACGGTCTCAGTCTCCATGCGGCTGGTGAGCAAGATCCACTGCCCGGCGCGGTGCGCCTGCCCCTGCGACGTGCAGCCAAATGCCGTCACCTCGGTCTGGCGCACGCCGTAGCGCGCAATGCCATCGTCATCCGGCACATACTCGACCTTGGCCCGGTAGAAGTCGGACGGATCGTTCCACGACACCAACGCCACCGTCTTGCGGGCCTTCAGCCCGCTGCCGGCGTAGGAAAAGCGACCATCAATCACGTTGGACGCCGCGAAGGTGTACTCCGGGTCAGACGGCATGTCCGCCGCAGCGACCACGGTGCCGGACGCCCAGTAGGCCATGCCGCGAAAGATCGACGCCAGATCCTGCAGCACCTTGTACGCGTCGGCGCGCGCCTGCAGGTACACATTGCAAGTAAAGCGTGGCTCTTGCCCACCCCGCCCATCTGGGACCAGCTCGTCGCAATACCGCGCGATCTGGTAGAGCGACCACTTGTCGACCATCGCGGCGTTCACACGATCGCCGAGACCATAGCGAGGATGCAGCACCAGGTCGTAGAAGATCCACGCCGGGTTGTCAGTCCACGCCGTCTTGAAAGTCCCATCCCACACGCCGGTGTAGCTACGCGTTTCCGGCGTGTAGTTCGACGGCACGCGGAGAATCCGCCCCTTCATGTCGAACGACCGCGCCGGAATGCTGTTGAACTGCCGGGCGTCGATCTGGAGAGCCACGATGGCGCTATTCGGGTAACGCAGCTTGGCGTCGATGACCTCGGTATAGGACTCGATACGTGTGGTATCCGCGATGGTGTTGCTGTTGGCGTTTGGCGTGATCCGGCGAACGCGCACGTTCCACCCCTGCTTTGCCGGTGGCAACTCCACACGATGGCTGCGCTGGTAGTTGTTGGTGGTCTTTCCGTCGAAAGCCGTCAGCAGCACCTGCTGATATGCCGCACCATCGGTTGCGACATCGATGGCGTACTCGACCCGATACCCGCCGATGTCTCCCGTGCTGGTGTTGGCCTTCGAGAGCGAGGGCACCCCCAACCGGATGCGCACCGCAGAGAGCGCAGTGTTGTTCACGGCACGCACCCACGGCGTGGCCGCCTTCAGTTCCACGCCGACCGCCGCCTCGTTCTCAACGGACGGGAAGCCGGGAATGTAGTCCTGATCCTGCGTGCCGTTGCGGTACGCCAGCGATACGCCCTGGAAATTCTGCGAGCCGTCGGCATTCATCAGCGGCGTGCTATCCAGGTAGACGCTTTGCAGGCCATTGACCAGCCCATGGATCTCCCCCTCGGAAACGAGATCCAGCACGCGCGCGTACGCGATCGAGTGCAGGCTGTCCGGGCTTTCCGACGGGGCGCTGCCTCCGCCCCCACCTTTTCCGCCGCCCCCATAGCCAATGATGTCGCGCATATTCCCTGCACCAAATGAAAAGGCCCCGCACGAAGGCGGGGCCAGGTTATTGAAGGACACGCGGCGCTATGCCTGATCCTCAGCGAAAATGCCACCGGAGAGCACGGCGCTGCCGACGATCATTCGTCCGTACAGAATCGGCACGGGATTGCCCTGCGCCGTGGTGTTCACCGGTCCGTTGAAGTTGTAGCTGGCCCCATTGTTCGGCGAATCCTTCGTCGACAGGCCCTTCGCTTGCGGCGACAGCATCTGCACGACACCACCGAGCGCCATCGAGGCGCCCGCCAGACCCACACCGAACGCCATTTCCTTCGCTTGCGGCGACAGCATCTGCACGACACCACCGAGCGCCATCGAGGCGCCCGCCAGACCCACACCGAACGCCATTTGCGCGGTCATGCCAAGGGCCGGAGGATTCCACCATGCCAGCGCGACGAGCGCGACACCCAAGATCGTCTGAAACAGGCCTGCGCGCTTTGCACCGCGCATGACCGGCGCAATGCGGATGTCGTCACCGCCTGGCGGCGTACACATCTGATCATGACCAACGTTCTGCCGGCCAATGAACACCGCATAAGCCACGCCCCGTTCGCTGCTGTCCTGCAACTCAGCCCGGAACCCCGGCACTAGCACACTCAGCGCCCGCACGGCCTCCGCCGCATTGGCGATCGCCAGCCGGTGCACGCGACCAAACTGCACCCCCAGATTTCCGTAAAGTCGAATGGTTCGAATCTTTTCCATGTCGCCAAATTAAAAACCCGCCATAAAGGCGGGTAATTTCAATCGATAATGGTAACTAGCTATGCGCGCGGCGCACATCGGTCTAACAGCGCGTCCAGTTCCTTCTCGCTCAACTGGCGGATCCCCGAATTCGCTCGTCGAACCGCAAGCGCAGTTCCACCCTCAACGGCACGAAGATCAATAAGGTAATAGACTCGATAATCGCCCAACTGATCAAGGCCAATACTGATCTCCGTCCGCCCGCCACTTGGATACGTGGTGATCTTCGGTAAGTCATTCAGGCTGACCTGCACGCACTCAAGAACCGCGTTTGCGGTCGCCTTGGTTTGTCGCAGTTCCGGCTGAACTTGTCGAATCTGAGTTTGCGTCATTCCAACGCAACCAGCCATTAGCAACGCACACCCACCAAGCAAAGCTACCGCCCGCATATCATCCCCTCGCAGGAGTTAATTTCGCCGCTATTCTAGTGCAACATCACATTTCAATCGAAGCACACAGCGCGTGATCTCCTGCCAATATCCGCCATAAACATCGCGCGAAGACAGCCTGCCATGCTGGTGATGCAGCATCAACCCATCACCAAGATAGATCGCCGCATGGTTCGGAACCTTGGAGCGCAGCTGCATCAGAATCACATCACCCACCTGCTCCGGATGATCCTGCGAGACTACGACGAATCCCGCCTCTGCATAGTGCTGCATGTACAGATCATCGCCGCGATTCCACCAGTTATCGCGACGCTCAAAGTCGAGCAGCTCGATGCCACGCTCGCGGCGATACCAGTCCCGGATCAACGCATAGCAGTCCAGCACTCCATGGGCGAACTCGCGCCCGACTAGCGGCGCCTGGTAGCCGACTGGCTCGATCGACTGCAAGTCATCCGCCGGCCAGGACAGGATATGCCAGGGCAAACCAGATCCCTCACAGCTGACACGATCAGCCTCGCTAGGCGTGGCCGGCGCGTCCGGGTGCGTGTGCACCAGCGCAATCACTTCGCCGAGGTCTTCGGCCGCCGCATAGTCCTCGGCCGGCATCACGAAATGTTCTGTGCCAGCTGCTACGTTCCGGCACGGGACATATCGCTCCCGCCCCTTGACGATCACCACCAGCCCGCAGGCCTCGCGCGGGTAGTCACGCTGCGCGTGCTCTCGCACGGCCAGCAAGGTTTCGCGCCGCATATCACCCCCTGACGAGATCCGCTGCCGGAAACGAACCGTATGGCAGCGGGTTGTTTGCTCCAAACCGGGCCTTGCACGACGAGAGACGGCCGCCGCATTTGTCCAGCGCCTGATCGGTAACGCGGTTATCGTCGCGATCGAAATAGTCCACGCCGGTGTACCCGCAATAGGGACCGCGATACCCCCCCTTCGTCAACCACATGCAGATATTGGCAACGATCTGGCGCGCCGGGATCTGCGCATCGCCGAAATCCAGCGCGCTAGACAGCTCGAACGTCACGGAGACGGCTGATTCTTCCGCCTTTCGTTCGAGCAGCCAGATCTCCGGCGGCAACTCTTCACCCGGGTCGGCATCCGCATTCCCACCAGGGAAGTTTCTGGCGTCCAGATACTTGCCGAGCGTCTGCCGGCGCGTGAGCTGCGCACCAACCATGTCGGCAAGGAACAGGCATAGCGCCGAGATCGAGCCGTCCACGTTTCCCACGCGCAGGGTGGGCGTGGGCTGCTGGCCATCGCCTGTGCGCGCGAATCCCTCCACCTGAATCGGCCAGGGCGAGTACTCCTTACCCTGCCACCAGATCGAGCCGACCTGCGTGTAACCGTGAAAGCGGAGGACATCACCACCAATAGCGGTCGCGTCCAGTTCGAACACTTCGACCCACTCACCAGGCTCCAGCTTCTGTACATCGGCCTGAATGCTCATGTGACGGGTGCCTCCGGCCATTCAATCGTCGCTGCTGTCACATCGATGCGGCTCAGCGCGACGAAGTATCGCCTCCACTCGATCAATGCCGCACCTTCAGCCTCCGTTTGGATGCCAAGCTCGACAGCCATCTGCAATGGCTCGATCGCGGTGCGCGCTCGAGCCGATTCCGCCTGACGCTTGATGCGGGCCGCGTCCACTCGCAGCGTGGCGGCCAGCCCCTCGTCCAGCACCCATGCACCATCGCGCCAGACGTGAGCCGGAGAGGGGCGAGGCTGGTCCGTCACCATAGCGGGAAGGGGCCCGACTCCAGCGTACTGCCCCCCGATTTCGTACGGCTCACCGCTAGGCACACTGTAGAGGGGAATGGCCCGATAGTCGGGAACGATCTTCCATTCACCAAACTCCCAGTTCATCGGCGGCACGCCATGTGGATCCACATAGATCGCCACCTGCCCGGCCTGCACCGAGGGCGCATCCTGCACGGTCGCGTACGCTGGAATGAGCGGCATATCAGGATTCACCGGGTTATCGGTAGCAACGCCAACGCTGGTTGGCACGCCGGTGAAGTTGTCGTAGTTCGTGACTTTCATACCTGCCCTCAATACTTGATGCACGGAAGCAATGCGACGTTTCGCGGGCGCGTTTCCGACCCCCCTGCGGCACCCGTCCCCTGGTTGGATACGGTGTTGCCGTAGGTGCCGCCCGCATACGCTGTCCCGGCCATGGCATACAGAATGGAAGCAGGAATGGTATGGCTATGACTGATCACAGCCTGATCCTGAAAGCTACCGAATCCGCGCGCTGGATCCACGCCCTTCCCGTGATCCCATCCACGCAGGAACTCCCCTCGCAGATCCGGAATATTGAACGTCGTCACGCCGTTTCCAGCCCCGAAAGTCGTGCCGATTCTGGCGAACAGTGGAGGAAAGTCGGACCTGAAGAGGGCTGCCCCATTGCACTCCAGGTACCCAGATGGGGGCGTACTGGCCGCGAAAAATGAAATCCTGCCCACATCAGCACTCGCTGCCGTCATGAGTTGACCGACCTGGTACCGCATGATCCCATCGACATCCGAGACGTTACCGCCGTCGCTGAACACCACAACGCTTGAGCCTGCCGCAAGAATGGGGCCTGTTCCACTCGCCGTTTTAAAGCGAAGCGTGTATGGCCCGGTGGTGGCATTCACAACAATCCATGTCTGCGGGACGGAATCCGGTACCGCAACCTCACGATTCCCAGTCAACGCACCGTATAAGTACATGATCCCAACCAGTGCCTCCTGAGCTGACAGGGCGATCACGCCTGCGCCTCCGACATCCTTCACCAGTTGCGACTGAGCCTTGGCGTACAGCTCGTCAAAATTCGCGTTTGCCTTGGTGAAACCCGTGCGCGAATCATCACCGCCATCGCCTTTCGGCGGGTAACCGAGATTGATTGTCTGTTTTGCCATCTTCTACGGCGCGAACGCCTGCTGAAAAGTTGCGGAGAGGGTGTAGACGCCCTTGGCCGCTGGGCCGAGGGCGTACCGCGCCACCTTGTACCGGCCCTGCTCGCCGAGCGGCGGCGTCCAGTAGAACGACGTCGCGCCGGCGTGCCGGTCCAGGAAATCGCGGATCGCCTTGATGGTGTCGCGATCGCCCACGAACTGCAGTGGCCACGCCTCGACCTTGTTGTTGATACCGTCGGGCACAGCCTGCGCATAGCCATCGCCAAACTGCGCACCCCGTACGCGCAGGGTGACGTCCCCCTGCGCGCCTGGGCCGCTGGCCTGCCACGTGAAGGTTTCGATTGCCATATCAGATCATTCCGTTGCGAATCTGGGCCGCATAACCGCCCTGCCCGACCATGTTCTTCGACATGCGCTGGTCAATGCGCTGGTCGATCTGTTTCCAGATCACATCAATGTTGGTGTTACCCGCGGCGTCCTCGGATTTCCTGACTTCCGGCTCGCCAGGTGCGCCGTAGAAATTCAGCGTCACCTTGGATCCACCCAACGCCTTCGCCGGCAGGATCGTGCCTGCCGTGCTGGGGATGAACGGCTCTGGCCCCTCCTCGCCGACCAGGTACGGCTGACCGGCTACCACCGGACCACCGCTCGCACGCGTCGGTAGCGCGAAGAGTCCCGCGCCGTAGTTGCCAGACACAGAGCCCGCCGTACCAAAGAAGTCACCGGCCAGCGGCGTTGTGGCGGACCCTGCCGAGCCAGCCACGGCACCTGCCGCGCCATCGAAGGAACCAGCGCCGCCCAGCGAGCCGCCGAGCAGCCCACCGACGTAGTTGATCCCCATCTGGAACAAGCCAGAGATAGCCGCTCGCGCCTGGATACGCGCCAGATCTGCGATCACCGACTTGGCAAAGTCACCAAACGATGCCTTGCCGGTCATCGCAAAGCCGACCAGCGCGTCTTCCATGCCCTGGAAGGCATTGCCGAATAGCCGGCCGGTCTGGTCGGCAACGTTGCCGGCATAGTCCTGGTAGTCGGCGAACGCCGCGCGCGCGCCGTTGCTCCAGTCCGCTCGCTTTGCAGTCAACTGGTCGTAGTAGCGACCCAGTTGCTCCAGCGCCGCCCGTTCGCCGTCATTGATCTTGCCCAGCTCATCCTGGAAGAGTGGCGTCCCGAGTTGCCCCCGGTCGGTCATGCTCTTGATCCAGTCCGTCCGGACGCGCGCGAACTCGCGATAGATGCTCTTGGCGGCGCTCACCTGCTCCATCGCCCGACCACCCATGCCGAAGGCATCGAGCTGGCGCGAGTACTGGTCCGCACGAGTACTCGCGCCCTCGCCGATCCGGACGTCAATGCCGGCGGCCTGCGCGCGCGCCTGCTCCGCCAGGCGCACCTGCTTCTCGGCCTCTTTGGTCTGCGCCTTCTTGCTCTCAAGCGCAGCATCGGCAGCGACGTTCAGATCGAGCTGAGCGCGGATCTCATCCTGCCGTGCGAGCAGGCTTTTCTGATCGGCCGTCAGGACTTTCTTTGTCTTGATGTCGGCGATCTGTTGCTCGAACTCGGCGCGTGCTTTCGCGGCTGCCGTCAGCTTGTCGCTGTCCTCCAGCGCGGCCTTGGTTGCTGCCTCAGTCTGCCTGAGCTGGTCGAGGTAGCGGGTGGCGTAGTCTTCGGTGTATGCCTTGCCGTGCGACGCCTTCGGGTCTTTGTATTTCTCGTTGACAGCCGCGATACGCTTGGCGATCTCTTCCTCGGTAAGGCCGACTTTTTCGCCATCTTTCCGCAGCTGGTCGATCTCGTCGGCACGCTGCTGCGCGCGCGATCGGGTGGCCTTTTCCTGCGCCTCCAGCCGCTGTCTGGCGGCGATCTTTTCCTGCTCGTCGCGCTGCCGGCGCCCATCGGCTGCCGCCTTGTCGGCATCGGCCTGTAGCGCCGTTTCCTGCGCCTGCAGCGCCTTGAGCCGCGCCAAGGCACCTACCCGTCGACGATCACCGTTGCCGGTGGCAGCGCCGCCGCCCGTGGAGTCAAAGCCGGTCGGCTGCCCCATCTTTTCCAGCTCAGACTGAACGGCGGCGATATTGCGCCGCACGTCGGCGAGCGTGTCGGGCCTGCCGATGCCCAGCATGTAATCCCATGCGCCCTTGGCAGCGCCGGCGACGGAATTCCAGCCGCGCTCCATGAGACCAAGATGCTGGAGCACCTGGTTGGCACGCTGCGTCATTTCCTGAGCGTAAGTACGCTGCGCCAAGGCGGCGGCCTGGTCCTTGTCACCCTGCTCTTCCAGCGCCTTGATCTGCTGGTAGACCGCGTCTGTCAGGAAGTGATACTGCTCGTTGAGCTTGAGGGCGGCTTTGACCGGCTCGTCGCCCAGATCATTGAAATGGCCGACGGTTTCCTTGACGGCCACCCCCACCTTCGCCAGGGTGACTGTGGCCGTGCCCACCACCTGGAGCTGGTCGGCCGCCACCTTGCCTGATGCGGCCAGGTCATTGAGGACTGCCGCCGCTGCGCCCTGCGTGCCGACCGTCCGGCTGATCTCGGCGGACATAGCCACCAGCTGGTTTGCGCTGACACCGGCATAGTTTCCGGTCAGGATCAGCGACTTCTGAAATGCCGTCTGCTCCTGCGAGCCCTGATAGGCCGCCAGACCCAGGGCCGCGAACGCGCCGGCCGCAAGCGTTGCCGGTGAGATCAACCCGCCGATGTAGCCGCCCAGCGCCCGCGCTGCCGGCACTACGCCACCGAACATATCCTTGAGCTGCCCACCTTGCTGCGTGAGCACAAGAAGCGCGCCCTGCCCGCCGGCGAGCTGGGTGACGATGTCCGTGAACTGCGCGGGCACCTGGCGCATCGCGGCGGCTGTTTGTGCCGCCGAGATCCCCGTTTTTTCGAGGGCTCCGCCGCTTTCCCGAATCTTGGCGATCAGCGGCGCGGCCTGGTCGGCGATGCCGAGTTGCGCGGCGCGGTATGCCAACCACTCGTCGCGCGTCTTGCCGACCTGATCGGATTCGCGCTGTAGATTGGTCAGGAATCGCTTGGTAGCCGCGTCAACCTTCGCGCCGGCACCTTCCGCCGAGCCACCAATCTTGGTAAAGCCGTCCGACGTGGCCCTGCTGGCGCCGGCCACGGTGGATTCGAACTGCTTGACCTGCCGTGCGCCTTCCTGCAGGCCGGTCTTGACGCCGGAAACGTCCGCGCCCACCTGCAGGGTGGCCTTCCCAGCGACCACACCACCGCCCACACCACCGGCGCCGTTGCTGGCTTCGTCTGCCATATCACCCCTCATTCATCGCCGCCAGAGCAGCGTCTTCCATGACACGCAGTTGCTCGAATACCTGCGGCCACTGATCACGCGACACGCGAGCCATGCGGAACACGAACGGCAGCACGTTGTAATCGAGGGCCACCGGCCCCCGGAACCCCATGCGCCATTGCGTGATTAGCCGGCAGAACACCTGGAACGCCGTGGCGTTCTCGGGCCAGATTTCTACGTCCGGCCGGGGATAGTCGGCCGCCGTCAGGCCGAAGGCCGCGAGTTGCTCGAGGTCGGGCGGCCGCCAGTAGAGCCCGCGTGCCGCCGCAATCAGTTTCCCCGGCGCGCCCCGGACAGTTCCTCGAAGTACGCTTCGTGGATCGCTCGGGCTGCGAACGTGTAGTTCGCCAGCAGCTCGACGAATGCATCGGGGGAAAACTCGGTGTCCACGTCGCGCCAGCCCTCGACAACCTCCAGCAGGTAGTTCGCGAACTCCCGGCTGCTCGGCTGGGCGCCGTCCGAAGAAAGATCCGCCGCGCGTCGGTAGTAGTCGGCAGCCTCCTCGGACGTTTTGTGTTTGAACACCAGCTTGAGCGACTTCGGGCCTTCGCCCGGTACATGCACCCTCGCCTCGCCGACGAATGTCGGATTCGCCTTGATCTTGAAACTCATGCCTGGCCTCCCGCGTAGCGCATCGGCTCCGCGTCGAGCGACAGGGTCACCGACAGGGCCATCGCTTGGTTCTTGGTCAGCGTCGGTACCTTCGAGAACGACACGTAGGCCGGATAGTAGGTACGCGCACCGTTAGGCATCTGCAGCCAGACCGCTCGGGTCTTGCGCTCAGCATCGGCCGCATCGAGCACCGCGTAATGCGGTAGCGCGTCATCGTCGGCAATGCTCAGGGTCTGGGAGCGTGCGCTGCGAATCGTCGGGATCTGCCGCTCGTCGCCGGTATCTTCCAGGAACTGGTAGTTGTAGAACTGCTGTTCGCCGCCCGACATGTTGGCTTCAAGCACCTGGGTGATGGCCGTCCACGTTTGCACTTTGCGCGCGGCGCCGGTGATCGCACCCGCCGGGAAGCGCTTCGTGTCCGTGGTATCTACGCCTTCCAGCGCGAACGTCCCGTCGGCCTTGTCGATGACACGCACCACGCGACCGTTGAGCGCCGGCCACGACGGCACGGCAAGTACGACAACA
>Ga0137300_1078_pt1 | contig 26904 bp, 21 predicted proteins | sample RamsorwD2O_NANAE_FD_97190 | JGI IMG/M metagenome (GOLD analysis project Ga0137300, IMG submission 97190) | Mouse cecal microbial communities from Vienna, Austria - N-Acetylneuraminic acid amended with D2O_NANAE | ecosystem: Host-associated > Mammals > Digestive system > Large intestine > Cecum... | reverse complement strand
GCCGTACTGCTCGAACGCCGCATTTTTCTGACTCATCATGAATCTCCGTGATTGGACATTCCATGGATAAGCCATGTAAATTTTAACTACCCTCGCGGATGCCAACGCACCACGGTCAGGAGTGTTTTATAGCCGATAATTAGGAAAGACAATCTTAATATAGGAGCAACCTAGCAAAACCAACTTGACAAAGAGTATAAAGCGCGAACTCTGCTGGCCTAATGCATGAAAATTATCCGCAGCACCCCAGCTGAGCATGGCAATCTGCGCAAATGACATCGTTACCGAATTATCCCGAACCAAGCGCAAAAAAACGGCCTCCCAAAGGAAGCCGGCATACCGCTATCGGGCATTGCGCACAAAGTACAGAGCAAGGGCACACCCGTCCTAGCGCGTACTCGGCCCCGGCGCGAATGCGGGGGCAGGCGTTGCATACGTTGGTCGCTTCTGTCGCTCGCGCTTCATTTCAGAGCACCCCAGTTTTGTCCCGCGACCTGCCTTATCAAAGCCGCGCCCCGTTAGCAGATCGCTTTTTCCATAGCGCCTCGCGCCACCCTTAATAAGCGATGGCGAATGCTTCGATGGCGTGTGCAGCATCGCAGAGAACACCATCGTGGCAGCTGCCGTCAAAAGATTCCCCGCCTGAACACTTCCGTCCCGGACCAGCCCGACAAATTCAGCCTTCGACGGAAATCTGCCGAAATCCTGCATGTGCCAGACCAGCCAGTTTGGCGGGTAGGGATGAAAATTACCGCCGTTCAATGCCAGGGAAAATCCCGCGTCATTTGTAATGACCTTCCAGCATGCACCGATATGCCGTGCAATAGCATCCACCTCTGCACAGCGCTTCGCGTCAAAGAACATCACGAGATCGTAATGCAGCGCGATACTACCGCCCACCACCTTTTGCTTCTGGATAGTCGGTAATCGCTGCCTGAAACTGGCTCGAAAACGCTCCTGCAGTACCCAGAAATGCCCGACGGATTCATTCAGTAGCGCGTCGTGGCGCCGATCTCCGACCAGACGACCCAATGCCTTGTGCATTTTCTCACCAAGAAAATCAAGTCCGTGGCGTTGCCGAATGGATAATCGCACAGCTACGACCGCCAAACTCTGATGGTGCTTCAGGAGTCCGCGGATCAGCGCTGTCACACTGGCGCCGCGCTTCTTAAGCTTCGCCGACTCCCTCGCCACCTTTGACCGATACCCCCTGCTGCTCACAATCTCGGCGATCTTGTCGACGGCCGAGTTGAAGCGCTCAGCCGCGGGCCAAACCAGCGCTGTCATAGCCTTCCTCAAATCCAACTCAGACACACCCTCCGCGGGTGGCAACCCTGTTGGCGGCATTTCCACAAAAAAGGCGGGATACGCAAACGAAAGCGCCTGCCTGGCCGCTTCGATACTCGCGCAATACTTCGATGCCTGATACTCGGGAACGCAGAGCAAATGGTAAAACGCCCGCATTACAGCGTAGAAGTTGAATGCCGTCCGGCTCTCGGCAAGGACCATGACCGCTTCCGCCTTCTCGAACGGATCTCCTTCGACGAAGCACGCTTCAAGGGAGAATTTCGCGCCCCAGTACGACCGGGACTTGTGGTGATTGTCCGCGATATAGCGAACAACCTCGTCGACCAACGTCAGCGTCTGCTGCGGATGCTGCAGCAAGTATTCGCCTTCCCTGCCCCGGGCGGGCTCCATTAGAACCTGGACGACCTCGCGCGTCACCTCCTCTTCGACGCCGTCAGCGTACTTGTACACATCGGAAATGCGGATAGCGCGCTCGCCATCCGGCTTGGCACTTCTTCTTATCAACATAACTTGCTCTCCAAATTTTGGATTCCGGGATCCATTTGCCTGACAGCCTCAAATCTGGCTCGTACAAAAGCTTTGCACCGAAGTCTGCTCACCCTAAGTCTGTCAGCGGAAATCGATGCCCATGCAACGGATCACAACGAAACGAGGATTGAGACGGAATAGAACGGATTGCTGCGGATGCCCGCTCGAGGCCGATCGAGGCGGAATCAAAGGGTGTGAAACCCTGGATGCCCACTGTCGAACGAAAGCGCTGGCGCACTCAGGCCCCTGGATGCATCCGCGGCATAGAACCAGCGCCCGGGCGCTGGCGGCCAGATCCGTTCACGTAGACCCGCGCCCGGGATTGATCCACGATGGCATTGGCAGCGTCGTCCTGTTCCGCTTGCTGCTGACGATCTCGCCATTGCCAGGATCTGCCGTTTGGGCGCTTGAAGGGCGTGAACCCCTCGACAGCAATGCCTTTGCGGGCGTACTTGTTCAGAGTGTCGGGCAGTAGGTTCGTGAGCCCAGCGACTTCCTCGGTCGTGTGATAGCCGCGCCCCTCCGGCGTCGTCTGCACTGGTTGACGTCCTCGCAGCTTCTGCTGCCCGGCTCCCGGCTTTGTCTGCGCTACCGATTCCGCTTCCACTGCATGGTCAACCATACCTGGCAGTCCGGCTTTTTCCGCATCAATCCGCACCGATGTCGACGCACACCGGTCCTTTTCCTGCATGAGCGGAAATTCAACAGCGCACTGGCCAACCATCCGATCGCGCAATCCGTTGAGTAAGCCAAAAGGAACCAGAGCTGGCACCGACAAGCCAACCGCGCTTCCGATGATGAGAAGCCACTGCAGGTCCTTGAACGAGTTGAGGGTGCACGCCCTTCGTACTTGAGCCCACCCGCCGCCTGCCTTAAGGGTTGCCAAGGGTATTGCTGGGCGCAGCAGATCCACCATGGCATGTGGGGAAGCCGCACCTTTGCCCTTTAGCAGCCTCAGATAGCCGCCGTGAAGATTATGAGCTGGCGGCAGGTACCCGTCTGGATCCATCGACGTACCACCCTCAAAGGAATTTGCCGAATCGCCGGCAGCAGCGCTCCCACCCTTCTGGCTATCATGGGGGACGAAGCCCGCGCACAGCATCGCGGTTTCTTCCCGCGTCCACGTCGGCTTGGCGAGCCACTGCGACAGGACAGGATTCACGCGATCGTAAAATGCCAGGAGATCCTGGACGGTGTGTTCTTTCTGAATCTGAGCCATGAGTTCTCTCCTTCCTTCAGTTCGCCGTGGCCGGGCGGCTTTGCGCGATTTTCGCGCGCAGATACGTTTCGATCTCTGATTCCACGAAGAGCGTTTTAATGCCGATTTTGAATGGCTTCGGGAATGTCGCATCGAAGCGCGGCGACTTCTTGTCCATCATTTCGTAGATTGATGCACGCGAGCGGCCGATACGCTCGGCCACTGCCTTAATTGTTAATGCTCGGGTCGGCGCCCACCCCGCGTTATTCATGATTTTCTGACTCCTTTTTGTCGCGTTTGCAAAAATGTCGCTTGGACAGAAAAAGTCTAGAGAGACGACGAATTGGCCGCTGATGCACTGCTATCCAGTGAAAAATCATTGCTTAGTTATGATTCTTGACAGCAGGATGCAGATGTGGATGAGCGCGAGCGGATCTAGACGAGCGGAAACCAAGATCCAATCGTTTGACCAATGGCCCGACCTGAATTTGCCTATTGACTACGCCGAAATCGGGACATTCGTGATGCCCACCTCGCGTTCCCGGCAGCATCGGGAGTATCAGGAGCGAGAAGCGTCGCGGCCGCCTGGGAAGGCGGCCGCGGATAGCTTCGCTGGATGGAGGGTGATGGAAGGAAGGGGGCCGCACGCACAACGCGCGCGCGATAGCTAATCGAAACTACGGGGCAGGCGCCGCGCACTTCCCCTTTTAATCATTGCCTGAGGGACGGCCCAAGGGCAGCTTGGATTTTGGTATTACGGTGATCAGTCAGCCAACGATTAAGCGTTTGGCGAAAGCTATCCTCAACCAGGATACCACCGGAAGCCCGGTTAAACTTGTAAAGTGGCTTTTCAACGGCTTTGATGATCTGCAACACGCTAACCCAATCGCCCTCCGGCCGCAGTTCCTCGATCATTTCAGCCAGCTTATCGCGCGTTGGATCATTGGTCCTCCCGCGATTCTCGCCTCCCTTGCGCGCATCATCAACCCGACTGGAATCGAAAGATGGATCCCGATACGATCCTTCGTACAACCCCATGTCATGATTTGCCACATAACAACGATACCAAGCGGAATCCGTGGCACCAAAACTCATTGCCTCTTCAGCACCAATCAACTGGATGCATGCGCGGGCAAGGTATGTCCTTCTGAGGCTTTCCTTCGCGACTTCAGGGAACCGCTCCTCGAGCTCGTCATCCGCATAAGCACTATCACGCGCGAGCGCTTCCAGCGCAGCCCCGCGGTAAGTCGACAGCGGGATGTCCGCCATCTCCAAGTAGGACTCAATGCGTCGAGTCAGAGACTGAATGCACTCAGGAAGTGACCGCTCCTCTCGGATCGGGCGGAAAATAGTCTGCTGTGAATTCGACATTTTCATTGATCGTGACAGTAGTAAGTCGATCCTAGGCGCCCTTCGTGACATTTTTTTGAGCGCGACGACAACAATCCCGCGTACAACACCAACCACAGCGAAGATGGCAGTGTGATAAGCAAGCTAGCGAAGGATAAAGGGAAGATCGCGGCGGAGCAGTGCCGCCAGTTCGTGATCTGGAAATCTGTCCACAGCCGCCTTCCATACGCGGCTAGCCTCTTCCAACTCCCCAGCGTTCCAATGCACGCCACCCATGTTGAACCACGCCAGTTCGTAGTCGGGATTCAACGCAATGGCCTTCAGATAGGCTTTGATCGAGTCCCGCACGCGCCCCAATTTTTCGTAGGCTACTGCGACCTGAAACCAACTCATATCGTCAGGCCGAATCTCTTCTGCTTGGGGTAGCAGAATCGGCAGACTCTCTCCTGGCCGGTCGAGAAAATTCAGAGCCGTGCCAAGGCAATAGCCATAGTGCCCGCCCGCCAGTTCATACGCCACTCGAAAGCACCGTTCTGCTTCCTCCCAGTTGTCCTTTTCCTGCGCCCAGTGCCCGAGACGATCCCATAAGTGAGCCACTGCCTCGCCCCGCACATGCTGGATACCGGCCTCGAATTCAGCCTTGAACGCAAGATAATTCATATCCGCGGGTTGATCTTCCGATCGTAGGTACAATCTGCTCAGGAGCCGTTCTCGCACACCGTCGGGACAGTTCGGATGCGCCTTAAGATATCGGTCCCAGAACAGAATACTCAGCCTTGCATTTTCCGGTGAAGTCCGCCCGAAGCTCGCGACTTGCCGACTACACCATGGCCAGATCCAGGCCTCTTCTCCAGCATCGCCCAGCAGCATATTGATCTCGCGAAATGCCGCCTTCCCCTCACCTAGATTGAAGAGCGCATTTATTCTCCAGCCCGAAACCGAAGATCGTTTTCCCTGTATGCGCTCGGCGAAAACCACTTGATCGAAATATTCGAGCGCCTCTCCGTACTCACCCTTTCGGAGACAATGAAGCCCCATGGCGTAGTGCGCCTCTGGAAGCCGGGAATTGTGACGCAGCGCCTCACGGAAAGATTCGGCCGCCTTCTCTGCATCGCCAAGCTTTTCATAGCTGGAGCCAACGTTCTTGTGGCACTGGGCCAGCAGTACAGCATCTTCGCCGACGCTCAGATGCCGAAGAGCAGCCTCATAAGCCTCGGCAGCATCCTTTTCTCGACCTAACGCCGAAAACCCGTTGCCAATCGAATAGTGGAGGCTTGCCTTATCATGACGGCCAGCATCGAGCTTGGACACGAGATAAGAAATGCCGTCGGCGATGCGTTCGGCGTTACCGCCCTGCCTAGCCATACCGAGGTTGATTTCCGCCATGTAGCAGAAAATCATCGCATCGTGGTCTGGTGGAAGCACGGCCCCGAACTTCTCAAACGCGGCGCTAATCACGTCATCAGCGCCGCTCTCATACAGGCTGGAAAGCACCGCTGCAGTCTGCGCTTCATCTTCCGAAACATGTAAGTCTGGGAGGGCAACTCTTACGAGACCTGGCAGTTCTTCCGGGCGAGCGGTTGTTTGTGCGACCCGCATATCTCGCAATGAAGCCGCACCGGATCTCGCCAAATTCGCTAGGGACTTCAGGCGTGCGCCCGTGAGGATCTCCGAGAAAGCCACCGTGAGTGTTTGCTGCAAGGCCCAACTCTGCCCGCTATGCTCATACCGCCGTATCACGGCGTCCGCGGAGCAAATCCGCAGCGTGTCGGTCGGCACGTGATAGCAGACGAAACACGAATGAGGCTGCATTAGTAGGTAATTCAGATTGGCCCGCCGAATCTCGACACTGACCGAACCGTCCGCATTCGCGGCCCGCTCGGTCCCTTTCAACTGGATGTGAATTCTGACGTTTGTCGCGCTTTCACAAACGATAACCTCGATCTGACAATCGATTCCATAATCGTTGCGATCCGCACCCTGCAGGACAAAGTCTCCCAAACTCGATAGAAAATTGTGGAAAGCGGCTTCGGCCTTGCTCTGCGTTACATGGTTCTTATGACGCCTTGGCAGATCATTGAGGTGGTCCATACTCTCTCTTCTAGCACTTAGCAAATACACATGGCACTTCCAAATCGACAGTAGCAATCCCTGCGACGATACCAGCTCTCACTACTACCATTCGTCACCCAAGAACCGCTACCGTTGAGTCCAACCAGCAATCGATCTGAAGAGTGCCACGCCGAATGTCGATCGATCCTGGACGCGGCAGAATTCTCAAGTCTGTCATCGATCTTGGAATACACCCGCCCTAAGCTCCACTGACAGCGGTATGGGCCATTTTCCACTGGAGAATGGCCAAATTTTTACGAGGTCTGCTTGCTCCCTGTTTCATCTTCAAGAGAATTCGCGCTGCCCTGTAGAAGTACTGCTAGGCCTTCAGCGCGACGCAACCAACGCCGCCTGAACTACGAACATATGCGCCGGATCGCAACATCAGCGACTCTCACTGGGAAGGAAGCGCTGCTGGCGGGCGTTTCAAGTTCTTCAACCGTCGAGCTTGATCCTCAACCGCTTGCGAAAACTGTGGGTCGGAGAGTTTTTTGGCGAACCAGGAGTACTGAGCATTCATCGACGAACCTCGTATCCGTACGGCGAACTCCTGCGGGGACGCTATCAGCGCGTAGTGAGACATCCATCCAAAATCGTCACCTTCCGTATAGACGGCCAAAAAAACCTCCAGTCCTTCATCGGTTGAGCAGACTTTGCTAACGCCTTCATAGGCTTCGTCGTAAGCGTAGTTTAGCTGAGCAAACCGGTAAAGAATGGCATGCATGCGGGGCTCCTCATGCAATTGGTCCGATGCAAGCGCCTTTCGCACCCGCTCAGACCATATCTTGATAGCGTTGTCGACTGCAATGCAGTCCGGCACAAGTTGATCCTTCTGTGGTTTCTGCTTCTCCGGGTGGACATACCATTTCCCTTGTTCTGCCGCTGCCTCGAGGAGGATAGATTCAGAGATAGACAATGGTGCATCCTCGATCGCGCGCTGGAATGCTTCGATTCGCGCGTCACCTGCAGCCATGGCGATGAGACGTCGACAGACCTTCACAAAGAGCTCAATTAGCTCCTTCGTCTGCTCTGTGGCACGCGTAGCTTGCTTCGCGCGCGTTACGATTGTTTCCATGCATCCACAAATATCCGGACTCGCACATGAAGGCAGATAGTTGTAGGCCCATTCGAGCGTCATAGCCATCTCAATCCCATCCAGGGCATCGGCAAGCCTTTCAGGGTGCCGCAGGAGGGTGTGTATATAAGCAGCTTCAGGAACAGACTCCAGCGACATCATCCGGAAGTAACGTGCAAGTCGATCTGGATCGGCAATATGAAGTTCGTCTTCGGGAACGCGATCAGCGCCGCGATCCGTGGAAGGAAATAAAAACTCACAGGCCTTCTTAGCAATTGCGAAATCAGCCTCGTCCTTTGGAAGGTGCTTTTGCCAGCCGGCTGTGCCACGGTCGCGTGCGGCAACTAACGATGCCCACGCCATCCAGTCTCTCGATTGATCATTAGTGGTGGTGTCGTCCCGGAACGGATGGCCGGTGAAATCGCTCGGGTGGAGATGCACGACCTCCCGCAGCTCAGGGAACCGTTGGGATATCGCTTCGAAGATCACCACGTCGATGACATTCACTTCATGCCGTGTTGCGGGAAGGCTCAGCATTAGTCTGTTTGCCAAACGTACGACGTCTCTCGGATGTCGCGCAATCTGCGCAAGAAGGCTCAGCGCCGGCGCGTAGGCTGCAGCCTCAAAGGATCGAAGCTCAAGGCCGAGAGCCGTGAAGAGACCTTGCAGCTTCTTGCCGGCGAATGTTCGCATCTGATACTGGAATAGCGGCGGAATGGGATATGCCACCTGGACGATCTTCTCCAGATACGAGTTGCCGGACGCGGTATTTCCGTTGCCCAAGGCTGCAGCTACGACCTCACGGTCATACGCGATCAAGTAAGTGGTTCGGGGAAAGTCCGCAACTGCCTTAACTGCTTGCACAATGATGCGAATCTCATCAGCAGGCAAACGATCCACATCGTCGATAACAACGACAAGAGGTTGTCCGAGTTCTCGAAGCGCTTCCGCGACGTCAGCCTTGCGCGTGGCAAGGTCAAGGGATGGCAGGACTTTCTTCAAGTCACCAACAGCTTCGCCCGCCTCCTTCGCGGCAGATCCAGCTGCGTCGGCCAGCGAAGATACGTCCTCTGCAATATGGCCAACGAAGCCGCCGCCAGGAAGGTACTTAAGATATTTAAGATGTCGAAGCAGGCCAACGTAGTTAAGTAGCTTCTCCCCAACCTTGACGGCTTTCTCCGGAGAGAGCGAATCGAGGTTGATCGCGGCAGCGATCTGGGTCACGAGCGCCTCGATTAGTACGCCTGTATTGCTGACCATCCAGGGATTAAAGTCGACGACAATGACCTTTACTTCGCTATTTTTTTGCTCTGAAAGGGCCTTCTTCACAAAGCCTATGACTGTGCTCTTACCGGTGCCCCAGCCTCCCTCGATGCCAACTACCAATCCGTCAGTCGCGCACACCGTGCGCAAAGCAATAGCGAGGTGTGTAGCAAACTCGGATCGGCCAAGAGAGTCCTGCTCAGCAGGACGATCAGCACTGTAATTTGAGGCGATTTCAGTTCGATTCATTTGGATTGTTCGGTCGTCGTATGAACTTGATGGACCCATCCCATTGCGGACCATCATGCAGTTCTACTGCAGTAGACACGAGCTTTTGCCGGGTCACAGCAATTTGCACATCCGCGATCCCTTTCGCTTCTTCACAGCCGTCACCAAGGGCGCCCTTCTGCGATGCCATCACCCGTGGCATCCGCTCACGGGCTACGTAATCAGACACCTCATCGAGATACTCTTGATCCGGAAATAGACTTGACGGAGCAATCTCGCACCGGCGCTCGCTCCATCCACTCCTGGGCATACCCTGCCTTTAGCTCTCGCAACAGCCTGAATGCGCGAGCAATATCGGCCTGCACCGGTGCCTCCAGCATGCCCGCGCATTGACCGATTTGATCCTCGTACAGATCATGGCGTTTGCCTCGGATGGTGGCATCGCGAAGCCAGTCTAGCTCGGGTAGAACCAGGCCGGCCAATCTTGGTAACTGGGACGCAATGAATAGGCCTGCCGGGTCGAAGTCGGTGAACGCAAGAACCTGTGCAGCGTGACCGGCGATAGCTTCACTCGCGTCATTCAAGCCAAACTTCGTGTCGCCACGGAATATGGCGAGCGTCGGAAGTCCAGCGTATTGAATCCAGCGATACCGGCCCAGGTATCGGAATGTTTCCAGGTTCTCGACAACTATCAGTTGTTGACACTGGATGCGAACAACATCTTCCACGCACAACACCGTGTAGGCACCATCCGGAAGCACCCCCAGGGGCTGCCCATCCAGGGAGCATGCGCCAAAGGCAGACCGGACGGCCACGGCGTTGCCATGAGGCCGGCTACCCAGCGCCTTTTCTGAAATCCCACCATAGTCCACCGTATCCGCGCGCCGCAGCGACCCCTCGGTCCGCTCACGCGGGATATCGTGGTTGTCCAGCATTCTGGCCGCCGCGTCCCAGTCCGCGGTTGAGTAGAGAAATGACCGCCCAAAGGCCTTGCCAATGCCATACTCACGCGAGAAGTACATGGCCATGTCCCCTGACCGACGCCTTTCCGGCCGATCCGCAACGAGTCTTTGCAGGAACCCCACCTGCGGTGCGTTCAGGATCATGCCAATCCCTGCGCTAGCACGTCATCCGATATCTCATTCGAATAGCGTTTGGGCGTCCCGGCACTAGGCAGGAAGGTGAGACGAATGCCTTCGTTCTCCAGCTGAATGGATGCATAGAGCAACCACTCTTCATCGGACAGAAGATCGGATTCCGAGACCTGCGCTTCTTTCCACATCCGCAGGGAAATGCCCTGCGAAGTGCTACGCAGGTCTTCGAGGAGCGCCTCGATCATCGCATCATGGGGCTCGAGTGGCTCTATCACTGCATCGCCCTCCTCTTCCTCGAGGATGGCCAAAGGCGGTGGCGGCACCTCCGCTGGTCGCTGGATATCGCGCGCAGGCAGCTTCGCTATCGCCTCACGCAACAACTCATGCTCAGTCTCCCTTGCATCGCGTACATCGATGTGCGCGCGAACGGCGAGCGGCTCCGAAAGAAAGAGCGTCTCCGGGGCATTGTCGAGCCCCACCTCAAAGCCCGATGCAGAACGGTTCTGACGCAGCCAGTGCGAAACTCTGCTCAGTTTACGCACACGCTCTTCGAGGCGGCGCGCCTTGAAGAGCGACCGATTGATGGAAGCCTGGGCATCCTTGACCTGGGAAGTCCAGGCTAGCAGTCGGCTCGTGAGACGCCGGCGGACAATCGCCCGCACCTCGGTCAGGCCGGCAGTGAGTGCCTCGCCATCGATGTCCTCGACAAGGCGATTCACCTGCTCCATCTCGTTGAGCGCTTCCCCAATCTCCCGAATGTAGTATTTGTTTTGCCTAAGCTTCGCCGAGAAGCTGGAGACGTCGCCGTACTGCGTCGAGACCAGTGAATGCAGCAATGACAGATTGCGCTCGATGGAGTAAGCAATGTCCATGACAGCATCGATGAACTGCTCAAAGAGCGCATCCCTGTCAGTCGGATCCTCGTCGTCATGGCGGAACTTCATCTCCCGCCATAGTGCGCGCGCCTGCTGGATCGAACCGGACAAGCGGGTAAGCGCCTGGAAAGCACGATAGCTTACGAGATGGTCTGCAATGAAGTCGCGCAGGCGAGGGTTCAGGCGATAGATCCCCTCGTCCAGTGGCTTGAGTGCTCGCAGATTCGACAGCGTGTCAATGCGCGCATTGTGTGCGCCCAACTCCAGGCCTCCGGAGAACGCGGCCGTAATCAGGTCATCATTCTGGTGAAGCACACGCAGAAGCTTCCCGATCTGGTCGTTTGTGTCACGCATCGCCGATCCCATCAAGCAATTGCTGCTCGTCACGGACCTGGTCGTCCACACGCTCGACCATGATCACCTCATGTTCCGCGATGTACTCGACCACCGAATACAGATACTCGATCTTGCCTGTGACTTGATAGATCTCTGCCTGCGAATTCACAAGTGCAACGTAACCAGCGGCTCGAAGCTGCTCAAGCACGCGGCGCAGATTATCCCGAATGGATGCGCGGGGATTGAAGTTCTTGATCACCGGCGCGAGATCGCGAAGCTGGCTTTCAAGCGAAGCGCTCTCGATAATAACCTCCTCCAGTGACGCCAGGCGAATCACATCGCCGGGAGACAATCCGATTTCCACCGAGTTCGTCTGCCGGATCATATCGAGCAGCAATACGGCTGGCCCGAACACGTCACGAAACCTGCTGAGTTCCTCCTTCACCCGACTGACGGCAAGATCTGTCAGGTCCAGGGGCGCCATATAGAAAGCACCATCATCGGGATTCGTACGCGCCAGTCGGTAGCCAAGCGTTTTCATCGTCTCGGCGACGAGATCTCGATTCTCTGGTAACTGCAGCAGGTTGTATTCGGTCTGGTAGGCGATCGGACAAACGAACGCACCGGACAGTAGGCATTTCAGGACTTGTGCGATCACAGGACAGCCTCCTCGCTGACATCGCCAGCCGCGGCTCCCGCCCCTGCTCCGGCTGCCGTCGGTCCGTGTGCAAGCGCCTGCGACTGCGGTGCAAACATGCGAATCACCCCCATGTCCTCAAAGCGATACCGCTGCGCGAACCGGCGGTAGTGTCGCGGATTCAGATCGGGCGATGCCGTGATCACGTCAATGTAGTTGTCGCGCAACATGTCCATGAGCGCAACGAAATTCGGACCATCGAACTTCCCAACCTCGTCAGTGACCCACGTGACGTACAGTTCGTCCTTACCGCGAATCATATTGAGCATGCCGATCAGCAAGGTGATCAAGATGATGGACGTGAGCCCGTTGGACGAGACGTTTTCCAGCTCGGCCTCCCGCTGAAAGACCTTCTCGATCTCGTTTTCGAAGACCCTGCCCTGGATCCTGATGTGCGAGCTCAGATCTACGTCGATACGGCCGCCAGACGACAGCGCATTGGCAAATTCCTGCAGCACTATCTCTGCCTGCACGTCCGGCACTTCCGTTCGTGTGCTGACGCGCCCCAGCGTGATGTGCGTGTTTGCAGCGTAGCGGCTCACGGCCTCAAGCCTGTCCACGAACCCGAGCGTAGAGAAGTCAGTCACCATCTCAATCTGCAGCCCCTTGACCCGCTCAAAGTGCTCGACCGCATGAAGACCTTCCGCCAGCCGCTTGTTGAAGCGCTTAATCTCGGTCTCGAAACCCAGAATGGCACCATAGAAGTACTCGATTGTGTCAAGAATGGCGCGCAACGTATTGTTCAGATTGCTGACGATCTCGGTGGGGATCTTCTGGTGACACATCGCCAGCGCGTTGGCCTGATCGATGCTGTCGCCCGATACGACTTCGGAAAGGCTTTTCTCGACAAAATCCTTGACATCGCTTTCATGCGCAGTGAGGACGTTGCGTACTCCATTGGCTAAATGACCGACCTGACGCTTCGTCTCCTGCAGCCTGTGACGCGCGGTATCGACGGTCGTCATCATCTCCGTTGCGCTCATCTCCGGCTGGATTGAAACCTGTGCGGAAGCATGGCGCGGCAACTCGTCACAAACAGGACGCAACCTGCGGCATTCATCAGTGAGCGCATCAACCGTTTTGTCCAGTGCGGCACGCTCAGCCGTGTAAGCCTTCTCCGTTGTCCGGCACGCTGCCTCGTGAGCCTGCAGCGCCTGGGTCGCCTGAGACACGGCCGTGTTCGCCAAACCAAGCGTTTCCTGGAGCTGTACCAGTTTCAGCGGTCCGTTGGCATTCATCCAATCGCGCCAACGCGCGACCAGGGGTGCCTTGTCCTGGATAGCGTCGAGCGCACCGTCGATCTCAGCCTTCTCCTTGTCCCAGCCCTTGATCTTGTCGGGATCAATGTTCGCCTCTTTGAGCTTCTGGCTTCGCTGATTCTCCAGGGAAGTGAGGTCGGCCTGGGCCCTGCTGCGAATTTCGTCCGCACTCGCCTTGAAGCCTCCGACTTCCTTTTTGTGCGCAACATCCATTGCCCAAATTTGGTCGTCAAACCGCTTGGCGACAGACCTAAGTTCCGCGTCTGAATGCCGGACGTGCTCGGATTGCTTGCCACGGGCACTATCAATGGCGGCGTTCAGTCGCTTGACTTCCGCATTCCACTTGTCGTGCTCCTGTTGACGAGCAGTCGAAAGGGCCTTTTGCACACGCTCAAGACTTTCGCTCCGATTTGTCTTGTTTCGGCTCGCGACTGATACCTCGGCCTTCGCAACACGCAACTGCCCATCAGCGGCCGCGACCAGCTTGACCGCGGATTCCTGTCGAGCACGCAAGTCATCGATCTGTTGCTGCGCAGCTGTGTATCGCTGTTGTGCGGCGCTGAGGCGTCGCCGGATCTCTTCCTCGTCGGCCCACGATGGGAGCCCGATCTTTTCGAGATCGAAACTCCAGCCGAGGATCACCGACGGATCTGCATCCGCATCGAAACTGGGCCGCAGATCGTTGCGGGTCAGAAGCAATGGGTCGACGATCTTGGCGAGCGCCTCCCAGTCATGACGCGGGCGCTTGCGCAGCGCAGCCATCAGCGTTCCATCGTCGGGAGATAGCTGCTGCTCCAGAGACTGAATCTGCCGTAGCTCATCAGCAGCTTCGCTTTTCGCGCGACCGTGCTCACGTTCTATCCGTTCGCTATCGATCCGAGTATCGGTCAAATCTTGCTGACACTGAGATTCCCTGCCCATCGCACCCTGCAGTGCTTCATTGGCGGCGGCGAGCTCATCATGCAACTGCGCAACGGCTTCACGCAAATCCGCTGGCCCTTCGACATGCTCCAGATGAACCTGGGCACCGGCACGCGCTTCACTCTGCGTCGTAAGCTCTTCAGCAAGCTCGGATTGGCGCGTCGAGTGCCGCGCTCGAGCCGCATCCAGGGCTTTCTCCTTCTGCTCGGCGACCACCTGGGAAGCCGCCTCATGGCGCTGCTTCGCCTCTTCTGCGAGCGCCTCCACGCCTGCGACCGACTTGTCCCGGGCCGCCACCAGTCGCTCGCGCGCGGTATGGATCTCCTCGTCAATAGCCGCCTTGGTCGAGGAAAAGCGAGCAACATACAAACTCTGTTCATTGACAAGCTTGTCTCGCTTGGCCTTGAGCCCAGGAACTTCTCCCTGCCGCGCTGCCCAATGCTCGGCACGCTCATCCTCGAACTGTTTGCGCGTATATTCTTCATTTTGATACGCGGTGTTCGCCGTGCGTTGCGCACCGTGCACAGTGCCTACGGCCGTAGACAGTTCTTCGTGCTTGCGCTGCTCTTCATCGACGCGCTGAGCCCGGATGCGCTCAGCCTCGTTGCGCGCGTCCGTCGCACTACCGAGCTGTACGGTCTTGCTTGCGTGTAGCGCATGGACTTCCGCGCCCAGGAGCCGCAACTCATGCTCTTCCTTCCAGTATTTCGCGAGACTTACACGGATCTGCGCAACTTTCTCAGACTGATTGAACGCCTTCTCACAAGCTCGACGGTTGCGGATCCAGTCATTGATCTCGGACTTGGTCTGCTTGAGCTGCAGCTTGTTACCACCCGCAGGACCGTTGGCGCCGGTTTCCTCATGCACCATGCTGACAGCCACCTGGATCAGGTCACTGAAGCTGACATGCTCCTTGACCACAGACGCAACGAGGCGATCCAGGTTTGGCATTGCTCGCGGCGCGAACGAATAGCTGCGCGCAAGTGTCCGCAGCTTCTGGGCATCCTTCGTGTTACCGCGTAGATTGAGAATGATGGTCCGATACTCGGCGGTGGTTAGCTTTGGCGTGAAGCTAAAGCCGGCTTCACGGGCCGCGGCGGTAGTCCCCTCGTCATCGAGAAATGTTCCATTCACGTCCACAAACAGCGCTCGACTGAATCCGCATTCAAAGAGTCGGTACTCGATGGCGTCTGGATTGTCGCGGCGCGCGCGCAGCACCGCGAGCCGGACGTCATGCGCCTCGGACGCGCCTCGCTGATACTCGAACACAATCGCACTCTCGGGCGTCGGGAGAATGAATCTGGCCATGGATTTTTGGCCATGGCCTGCCTGGATGATCTGACTAGGCAGGTGCCCGAGAAACAAGGGGGCAAGTCTCAGTGTTGTCGTCTTGCCAACGCCGTTTGGCCCGACTACGGCAGCGCCGCCGCGCGGATCCACGTCCGAGATGCGCCTTGAGGGCCTTTGCTTATTGGTACCTGCATTGACCAGGTACATTCGTCTAACGCGATACACGACTCTCCCTTCTGGTTCGATCCGCTGAACGACGAAAGCCGTGGCTGGCATGACCCGAAGCAGCAGAATGCGGTCCCTGTGTTTGGCTGGGATATTCCAGCTCGATCCTTTTCGGGACATTCTATTCGAATGCGAAGCGCCCGCCGCACGCCTTTGCAAGCTCAACCGTCTAAGTAGACAGCTACGGTCTGGCGGCCGATACCGGTTGATCAGGCAGGTCAACGCACGTTTGCGGCGAACAGGCTCAAGGTAACCAAGCGCGCGTGATGACGTGTTTCGCGTGGGCTTGTGGCGCAGGCGGTCGGTTGGCTACACTTCTTACTGGTCTTCGTCGGAGCAGCCGGATTGGTCCCAGCGCGGCCTGGCTGGGCGAGAACGAAGCTTGATCTGACCGCCGGGTCTTGCCGCCGCTGCGCTTCGATACTCCCGCGACCAGCAGGAGCGTTGGCTTCTGCATCCGTGCGGACATAAACCAGCCTTTCCATCCGTCAATGCGAAATACTCCAAGCTGCCATGCCAAAGCGCGACGCAAAACCTACGAGCAAACGGAGTCAATCGCCTAGCGGCTCCATGGAGCCCAAGCGGCGCGCGGCGAAGATCTCGATTGAGCGGTTCGGCAAGATCATTCACCTTCTCCGTAAGCGCGGTCCCATACCGATGGCCACGCTAAAGAATGAGCTTGAGATATCTGAGGCGTCCGTCAAAAGGGACATCGAGTTCCTGAAGAACCGGTTCGGTTGTCCTATCGAATGGAGCGCCACTGAACGTGGACGTGGCTACGTCATTCGTGATGACCTAGCTGAGGGCGGCCGGTTCGAACTGCCAGGTATCTGGTTCAGCTCTGCCGAAATCCTCGCCCTTCTCACCATGCTGCACTTGCTGGAAGGCATTCAGCCAGGCCTGCTCGACGACGACGTTGCACCGCTGCGAGACCGCTTGCGCGCGATGCTGACGCAAGGCGCAGTCGCGTCTCCCCACATCGAGGAACGGGTAAAGCTCATCCACTTTGCCCCTCGAGCCATCGAGCCGGAGCACTTCCGCCGCGTGGCCGGTGCAGTTCTCGAGGGCAAGCGTGTGGCGCTCACCTACTGGAACCGGGACAAGCAGGAGCTCACCGAGCGCGTGGTCTCGCCGCAGCAGATGGTCCACTACCGTGAAAACTGGCTCCTTGACGCATGGTGTCACCAAAGAAATGCGCTACGAACATTTGCGCTGGAGGCGATCAGGGAGATAACCGTGCTGCCCACTGCGGCTGAACGGGTCTCCCGGAAAGACCTGCGCGTACACTTCGAGAGCGGGTACGGCATCTTCGCGGGTCCCGCGAAGCACCGCGCCCGCATCAAATTTACTGCCAAGCGAGCGCAATGGGTGGCGTCCGAGCGCTGGCACCCAGATCAAACAAGTGTCACGACAAGCGACGGTGACTACATCCTCGAAATCCCCTACTCGAACGACCAGGAGCTATTGATGGACCTGCTCCGCCATTGCCCGGAAGTGGAGGTGCTTGACCCACCCGAGCTTCGCGAGCATCTCCACGCCGCATTGTGCGTCGCGGCGGAGAAGAATCGCCCGCTGACCGATCACTAGGTCACTATTTGAGCTAGTCCACCCTGCAGAATTGCTCCATGCCGGAAATTGGTTTCGGCAAGGAGAAATCTTATGAGAGTGAATTTTGCGCACGTTCGAGAGCGTGCACGCAACGGTGGCTGGATCAATTTTGCCGTTTTCGATGCAAGAGCCAGCTCTGGCTCGTCGCCTGACAACAGCCAGCTGTTGGCTCAGTTGACGGCTCAAGCACGGGCATCGAATCTGCAGGTGGATCAATCGGCACTAGCCTTCATGGCCAACGGCCGCCTGCAGTTCTTCGGCAGTCCCAATCTGGTCGATTTCCTGTCCCACTCTGGCCTGCCGCAGTGGACCCATAGCTTCAACGTCTAAACCAGCGAGTAACGAAATGGCTAAGAATCCTCCTATTGGCGACAACGCTCGACGTGGCGCGGTACGTGACCGGTCGCAAGTCTACAATCCTGTCACCCAGAACTGGACGAAGCGCGACACGGATACCGGCCGGTTCATGGATCAGAAGAAGGACGGTGATCCGTTCAAAGGAGTTCGAAAAGAACCCCGGAAATGACGGCGCCCGCGATCCCATCCGCAAAGTTTGGGATCGCAACAACATCGACAACTATCGCCTGGGGCGAACCGAGAGCAATTGAAACCAGCTCTCGTCCCGCGCCAGCGCAGTTAGCGCTGCACCTGCTGTACTGACGTCTGCGCCACCCAGCACAGCGTGTTCACCAAGGTCATTTGCTCCGGCGTCTTGCAGCGAATCGACGTCAACTCGGGCGAGGCCACGAGCAATGCTAGGGACTTCGCCCTTGACAGGGCAACGTTCAGACGATTTTTGCTAAACAGGAACTCGATGTTTCGCGGCAGATAGTCTGCGTTGGACGTTGCCATGGAGATGATGACAACCTGCGCTTCCTGCCCCTGAAACTTGTCAACTGTGCCGATCCTGGCATCAGCCGGCAGACATTGCCGCAGGAGATTGACCTGCATGTTGTAGGGGGCCACCACAAGAATGTCGTCCGGCGTAAATCGGCGCCGACTCCCCTCGCCGTCCAGAAACTCCTGCTCGAGCAAACTTACATAGAGGTCCCGAATCACATCGGCTTCTTCCTGGCTTTCCTGAGCGTTGCCGTCGTGGATGACCGGAACGAACCTGATGCCCGAAGGCGCAAGGGCTGAGTGCGCTGCCTCGTTGAGGACCAGGCCTTGGCGCGCCGTCTTCTCGTGCGAAGTCAGTCGGCCGTCGTAAATGGCTTCGGAGATGAACTCGCACACATTAGGATGCATGCGATAGGTGGTGTTCAGGAAAATGCCTTGCGCCGCCGGAATGGTCGACAACCCGTCGAGAAGGTACTCAAGTACCGACTGACCTGAGTTGCCCGGATGTACACCTTTTGTCGGCTGTCCCAACTGCATCTGATCGCCCAACAGGACAATGTTGCGGGCCGAAGTACCCATGCCCACCACATTCCCAAGCGACACCTGTCCGGCCTCATCGACAAACAGATAGTCAAGCTCACCTTCCAAATCCTCACGCGAGAATACCCAGGCGGTACCGGCAAGCAGTTGCGCCCCGCTGCCAGAAACCTCCTCATTCTCGAAGACGTCCTTAATCAGTTGCCCCTTTATCCAGCCATCTTCCTGGTCTTTAGAGGATTTTTTGACACCAGAGAATACGAAGTCCTGTTCCGCGGCAGCCGTCTCCAATGCCCGTAGCAGATTGTTGATCGCATGGTGACTGTTGGAGGAGACTCCTACGCGCTTGCCCGCCTGCAGGAGCGCAAGGATGACCCGGGAGCCGGTGTAGGTTTTCCCCGCGCCTGGAGGGCCTTGCAGAAACAATGTGGTCTCTTGCATGCCCAACACAGCCTTGACCACTTGTGGCAGGAGGGGGGCCGCCTCGTCGACGAGCGCCTGGCCTGCCGGAATGTAGTGGATCCGGGGCAGACGGCGCCGCAAAAGATCGTCAATAGCCTGGAAGCGACTCGCCGCGTTTGCCTGCGCGTCCCGCAGCGACGCAGCGTAACGAAATACGGCATCGACAATGACGTCGTAGCCCACTGGCCGGTCCGGCCCCAACGCCAGCACCTCAGGCGCTTCGTTTTTCGCTCCCAGCGTAAAGGTGAGGCGCCCTTCGCCATGTTGCACCTGAACGTTTGACAAGCTCTTCGCGGTCCGCAAATCCATCGCTTTGGGTCCGCGCAGTTTCGTCTCTTGCGGTGGGAAGCGATAGGTGTATCGGTAGGAGGCCTTGACCTTCTCCCGCTCGACTGTCAGGTCCAGTGTTGCACCCCCGATGCATTCGACATCCTCGATCAGCTCTGCCTCGGTCATGTCCATGCGGTCGAAGTAGGCCCACCACTCCGGCTTCTGTTCGCGTCGGTGGTAGTCAAGAAGCTGAAAGGTCAGCAATCGATGCTGATCCTGCTCAGTTCTCTCATCCTCGCGCTCGGGTATTCCGCCGCACAGCGTCCGCTCAAACTCCTCGAGCCGGATTTCGATGGGCTTCTTCTCACCGATTGCTACCGTCGGGGATCCGGCACCACTAGCAGACGCCGCCAAGGTAGCCCAAGGCATTGCCTCCGGTCGCAGCTCGCAAAGCCATTGATGCAACTTGAAAGTCGACAGGACATCATCGCGGTTGTAATCCGCGATTTCCTGGAGCAGTTTGGGCTCCTTTGTCTCCTTCCATTTTTCATAGTAGAGAATGCTGGCGCCCGCATTCGTCACGCCACCCACCCGCTGATCCAGATAGAACTTCTCCACGTACTTGATGGAGTAGCTGGGCTCGGAGATCAGCAAGGCTTCGCGCACGACCTTGTAGAGATCGACGAGCTTACCCCTGCGCAGCAGACCATCCACCTCGGCTTCGCGGGTGCCATGCATCGACATCAGCTTCTTCAGGGCCGTCGCCTCATAAGCCGCGTAGTGATAGATGTGTGCGTCAGGGTACTTCTGCAACCGTTCGTAGACGAAATCGACGAACCGCTCGAATGCCAGCTTTTCCTCTGCTCGTGTGTGCGCCCAGAATGGAACGAATTTTTCGACCCCATCATCGACGATATACAGACCGAACAGATACTCGAGACCGCCCTCCTCCAACGGATCACCTTCCATGTCAAAGTACATGTCACCTGGGCTCGGCGTCGGTAACCGCTCGAAGCCGCGCAGTCCCTGGTCTACCTTTGGAAGCAACTCGAGGTGCATGCCACCCTCGCTACGCGCCTTGAGTTGAAGCGCTGCCTGCGCCCGCAGGCGCTCAAGCGTCTTCGATGCGAGCTTGGGGATCGACGCTTGCGCCGGCATCACGGCCAGTTCGGCGAGCGTAGTAACGCCACTCTCCGAGAGCTTCTTGATTTGTGCCTTCGAGATATTGGCGACGTACGACAAATGGTCATCATCGGACCGCCTGCTATCACACAGATTGATCCACTCACACTGCGAGCATTTTTCGCACGGATCCGGATACGTATTGACCGCGTCACCTTCAGCGATGCGGCGCTCGAAGCGAGCCAGCACATCCCGAAAATACATGAAATAGTCAGCCACACGAAAAGTGGCCACATGCCCGCTGCCGAGGACTACCTGCATCGACTGCGGCATAGTTCCCTGCTCTCGGCTTAGCAGCCAAGAATAGAAACAGAGCTGGATGATGAACTTCCCGCGAGCGGAACGGGCAAGCTTCGTATCCTGAACTTCGTAGCTGTACGCGCCAAGCTGCGAAGGCGAGTCTACCTTCACGAGGAAATCTGCGTAGCCCAGGTATTGGTCATGCCGAAACGCAGCCTGAAAGATAACGCCCACGCCCTCATGCATGGCTTTGCGGGTCGCAGCTACCCGCGCCTCCACCGAATCGCCCTGCGCATTGACATCTACCCACGTCCGGCCCTGGGTGAGTTTCTCAAAATAGGCCTTCTCGTGTGCGAGCCCCTTGTCCTGAATCAACTTCAACTGCGGATCCTCGGGCGCCCTTTCGAGTGGCGTCTCGAGATTCTGAAGACCAAGCGTCGTGCTGTGTTCGCATTCGAGAAAGGATACGATGTCCGATGCGGAGAACAGGTACGACCCATTTTTCTTTTGCATGTTGCACCTCAATGTCACACCGCGGACCACTGCCGCCTCAACACAAGCTCGTCAGATACCCGCCGCGCTTAGGGAAGGGAGATACCTCGGATACGCTGATAAAGGTCGACCGCGTACGAATCCGTCATGCCGGAGACGAAATCGGTCACGCGAATCAGCCGCTCATACTCCGACATCGTGTCAAATGACGCATTGCCTCCGGGCATCAGGCTGAGCAACGTGCGCGCCCGTGAAGGCGGCTTCTTCGGATTCTTCGCCTTGTTTTCAACCGCACCTACAAACGCCGACAGAAGACCGCTGATGACCTCGAAGCCGCACGCTTCCACCTCGACGACCGGCTTGGCGCAATACACCTGACGGACCGCCACGTCCTTGAACCGCTGAAAATGGTCAGCGTGTTCGATTCGTTTGGTGAGTTCTTCGTCAAACGTGCCGGTCATGAGCCCGTCATAGTTCTGATTGAACGCCGCAACCGTCGCGTGGATCAGCGCATTCACCGTCACGGCTCGGAAGTACTCGGCCCTGCGTTCGTCGTCCCCCAACCGGTCTGCGCGTTCAAGGCTTCGATTACTCAACCAAGGCCGATGAAGATCACGGAGTTCATCGAAATTGACCACCCCCGCGCGGAAGCCATCTTCGATATCCATGATGTGATAGCAGATATCGTCTGCGGCCTCGACAAGGAATGCCAGAGGGTGCCTCTGCCAGGCGATCCCGTTCCCGGGCTTCCTGATGAGGCCTAGCTCGCTCGCAAGCTCCTCGAACAGTGCCCTCTCGGTTTGCATGAACCCGAACTTCGCTCCGGATTTACCCTGAGCCTGCTTGTCTTCCACGTAGGACTCGCGCGGATACTTCGTAAACGCACCGAGTACTGCGCTCGTCAACTGCATTCCGCCTCTCTGATCAGGAAACTGCAGCGTCGCCACCGTACGAAAGCCTTGCGCGTTACCTTCGAACTTCTGTAGATCGCGAAGCTGAGACCCTGGCGTCAATAGGCCCGCATAGTTGGCCCCTTCACGACCCGCCTCAAACCATTCTTGGATCGCATCTTCGCCTGAGTGTCCGAAAGGTGGATTACCAATGTCGTGAGCAAGGCAAGCGACGGCGACTACGCTACCCACGTCCTGGGCCACTACGGACGCTGCCAAATGCTTGTCGCGTTCGAGGATTATTTCCGTCACCATCATGCCAAGCGAGCGGCCGACGCTGGCAACCTCGAGGCTGTGCGTCAGTCTCGTTCGAATGTAGTCGCTCTTGGCAAGCGGAAAAACTTGGGTCTTGTCCTGAAGTCTTCGAAAGGCAGAGGAGAATATGACCCGATCGTAATCCCTTGTGAATTCCGTCCGCGGCAGCGGTTCATTGCCTGCAGCCTCTGGCTCCCTCCCTAGGCGCTTCACAGATAAGAGTTTCGACCACTCCATGTTTTCCTCCAATCAAGAGCACTCGGCCGCATCCGCCCTCGATCCACCGCCTCGGGCGCCGGCCGCGAAGTAAAAGTTCTAGCAAGCGAGATCGCTGAGTTCGTCGTAGGTATTTGCCTGCTTGTTGCACCCCCGACACTGCCCACAAGCCAGGTTCCCCGTATGGCAGGAATGCGCCCATGCGAGAAGATCCATCGGTATTCCCGAGTGTCTTACCAGCTCGACTGCCGTGAACTGAATAGCCGGCGCCGACAGATGAATGTTGCCTTCCTGAAGCTGGCAGACTCTGCTCATCGCCATTACAAAATCCGGCCGGCCATCGGCATGGATGCCATCGGATTTCAGCGTCCCAATCATCAGTTCCCGGATGCCATGTTTCACTGCAGCCATGACTGCAAGGGTGATGATCAATTGATTTCTGAACGGCCACCATTCAGAACTGGGTGCGTACACGCCTGGTGAGGCACCCGCAAGATCGCCCGATCCTAAGCTGGAGCAATCGACTGAGACAAGCTCAAGCGGGATGCCGAGTGTCGCCGCAACAGCTTGTGCCGCCTGCCGTTCTGCCTCGGCTGGTTTCTGGCCGTAGTCGACGTTTATCGCGAGATCGGGCCGCTTCCAGTAGGCAATACAAGCGGAGTCCATTCCCCCCGAGAGCAGCAACGCAGATTTCATGGACGCGCGATCCAACTGAGCTTGTAGATCGAAGCGGCAAAGTCCTTCACGACATGCACGCCGGTACCCAGTAGCATCGTCAGCGATCCGGGTGATTCGTTTTCGGCAAATGCGACAACAGGGATATTGTGTTTGACTGCGTAGCCGATCTCGAACATCGTGCCCGCATCCAATCCATCCACGATGGCGTAGACCAAGTCAGCCGCGTCCAAGGCAGCAATATCCTTAGGCGCCACTTCGGCCGCCACCCCGAAGCCAACATTGTGGTAGGGCGAGAACACCTCTAGCCCTTGGTCCATCAACGCCGCCCGCGCCTCCTCCACAAGCCAGATCTGTGACATCGTGAAAAATGGGCCAGCGAGATAAACCTTCGGCTTCCGTCCTTCAGTCGGAGGCGTCCCATTGTTCGGGAGAAATTGGTCGACGGCCTCCACAACTGCTTGCTCGCTGACTGGCAGATCCGTTGTGTTGCAATAGTAGGCCACGAACTGCGACGCTCTAAGCGCAGCGTCGTGGGCGCGCCTGCGATGCTTTCCCCAAAAGTACGTGAAAGCGGCAGAGAAAACGTCACCACTGCCGATACCAAACACCGAGTCGGTTCGGTACGCCGGAATCAATGACAGCTTCTCACCTTCAGCAACCAGTGCTCCAGCAGCCCCCATCTTTACCACGGCAACGCATGCCCCCTCGCGTCGCAGCAGAGCGTGCGCAACATCGGCTGGAGATTCGGCCTCCGTGAGACTCTGCCCTTCCTGAAGGTTGCAGACAATGGCGAGTTCATGAGCCGTAGATCCGTTAGCTGCAAATCGCTCAGGCAGGTCAATATCTTGAGGATCGAAAACCACCCTGTCGCCCTTGGCGACCACCGTCCCTTCTAGCGCACCGAACCTGAGAACAACCGGGGCAGCGGCCACGACCGTTGTGTCTTGCTTCAATAGATGGCGAGGCGGCGCAATGCTCGGCGAGCTGAGCGGATTCGTGTACGAGAAAGAGATGGATGGGCCAATCGCTTCGGAGCCACGCTCGAAACCGTAGGTTTGAGCCAGGTACTTGAGATATCGCCCCTTTTCTTCGTTGCCGAAGGTTACGAGCTCGACGTGCTCCCCCAGCAAGGCCAACAGAGCTGCCGCTCGCCCTGCTGAACCGTAGAAGGCTTCCCATTCAGGATGCAGACAATATTCCCAATATGTTCCACCGCCTACAACTATGGAGCTCATCTGCAGGGCCCATGCGCCACCCGAACGACACAATGCCCTCCGGAGACGCTGTCAATGATCGCGTGAAAAGGTTCACCGGCCTCGAGACACTCGACAAGCCGTATGTGAATGGTGTTCGTGATCGAGCCAGCGATGTTTTGACCAGCTTTCGCCACCACAACCTTGCGTCGATTCTCAAGGACAAGCTCGACGCTCAGGCAGTCCCCGGCTGTCAGCCCAGCTATGACGGCGGGCTTTGGAGAGGTCAGAGCAGTACTGAAGTTCACCGCATTGCAAGGCACGTCTTCCGGAGGACGCGGTCTTTGGCGCCGACTGCCTGTCATCGCATTTCACCCCATTTCTCACAAACATCCCACGTAAGCACGAAATACGAGAAACATTTTGATGCACACATCTAGCAAGTTTTGCAGGCGTGGAAGGTTTCCCATAGTAGCGCGCATGCTCATCTCCGCACCACCTCCGAACGGGGGATACCGCCGGATTTTCAGATCCGAGAGCAACAAACGGATCCGATCGAGCGGCCACTTTCTGTCACTTAAAGTTCATAATTTCCCGAGCCATCACAATGCCGCCGGGCTCGACAGGCGGCACCCCAGGAATGCACCCGCCTGATGAAAGCAGGGCTAACGGATTTCGCGACCCGCTTCCGGCGCCGCACAGTATGAAGATGGTGCGGAGTTGAGCTCCTGAATCAGCGCAGCGACTGCGAGTTCGACCGACTCCCGAGCGGTGGCCCATTTGTTTATTTCGCGGAGTGGCAGGAAAAGATAAGGCCCATCAATCAAGGTACGCATGACTTTGTGCAAGGCCCGCGAGGCACGACCAGACAGCAGATCTCGAAGCTCTCCCGCATAAATACCCACGAGCTTCATGTGCTGAAGGGCTTTGTTTACTTGGATATCATCAAAATGCTCGAAAATTAGCACCGTTTCCGCTGCATTCAGGAAGCGGGCAATCTCCTGGGAAAAAACTTCAGCCTTGGCCCCCACCAGCTCCCTGACTCGCCGCACCTCCCGCTGCACTGAATGGATGCACGCGGACACTCGTTCAAGCTCTTCAGTTGCTGCGAGAATAAACTCCGACGCATCGTGGCAAACAACCGAACTTTCATTGATGTGAAGCTTGATCGGGAATTCTCCTGCTTGAGCTTTAGGCACCGAAACCACCTTGATCTCGACGATGTTAGCGAGAAGATCAAGAATATCCTCGCGAGCCGCTCCGCGTAGCGGACCCCGGGAGCCATCATCTGGAAAAAAAATGCCATGCAAAATACCTTGCAGTCGATGTGACTCTCCAGCAAGACGCGCGAGAGCAGATTTCTCGAGTTCCTCTTTGGCAATTTCTCGGAGCTCGTCCAAGCTGGCAAGAGTGATATTTGAATGCTGGGAAGATCGGATGGCACCGGCTTGAAACCCGGATTCTGATACGAGAAAGCCTCGATCCGCACCCACATCCGAGACGATGTGGTAAAGCGCAGCAACTTTTTCCTTCGGGATTGCCGAATTCCACAGTTTGCACTCCACCAACCAAGTAACCGTAACCCCTCCCACGACCTTTCGCGCGAGCACGTCGACAATATGAAGCCCGCGGGCCCCCTCCACCTCTTGCTCAACGTTGACTGAGAAGCCTAGAGCTCGAAACAACGCGGCTACATCTTCTTGGTAAGCACGCCAAGGCACTGTCATGATTCAGCGCCTCACCAATTGAGACTGCGCACGCAGACGCCCGGTAGCTTCCCTCTTTCGAAGTTTGCGATTTGCCGCCTCAAGCGGATGCTCGAAGTAATGCTCATTCAGTGTCTTGAGAAGGGCCGAATCGCCAATCGACTTGGCGAGTGCTCTCAGTTCATCGCCTTCAATCAGACACACGGTGTATTTGCCAGGACGTACAGTCGTCTGAACCTCCTGAATTCTTGCTTTGGCCTTCTCCGACAGCTGGCCACTCGTCCAGAACTCGAATACGAGGTCGAGACCGCGCCAAGAACGTTCAAAATGGGCGGCTTCCCTCAGCATCGGGATGCGATTATCCAGCCATCTGTCTACCATCGCGTCGGGCACTTCGCCTCCGGGCTTGTAACCGCGGCATTCGATGAAGCGAACTGAGTGTCCTCTACGCACGACAAGCACATCGACTTCAGCCGATCGACCTTGATCATCTCGGAAGAACTCATTCATCTGGAC
>Ga0137300_1077_pt1 | contig 27485 bp, 29 predicted proteins | sample RamsorwD2O_NANAE_FD_97190 | JGI IMG/M metagenome (GOLD analysis project Ga0137300, IMG submission 97190) | Mouse cecal microbial communities from Vienna, Austria - N-Acetylneuraminic acid amended with D2O_NANAE | ecosystem: Host-associated > Mammals > Digestive system > Large intestine > Cecum... | reverse complement strand
CCTGAAGAAGCTTTCTGCGTCTCCGAAGCAAAGCCATCTCGCGAAGGCGCTCCGCGAACTCGGTCGGATTGAGCGTTCGCTCTTCATGATCGAATGGTACTCAAGCCCGGCACTACGGCGGAGATGCCAAGCCGGTCTCAACAAAGGCGAGGCCGCCCATAAGCTGAAGCGCGCTGTCTTTTTCCACGAGCGAGGCGAGATCCGTGACCGGTCGTTCGAAAGCCAAGCTTTCCGCGCCTCGGGGCTCAATCTCGTCGTCAGTGCGATCGTGCACTGGAATACGGTTTATCTTGATCGCGCGGTCACACAGCTGAAACGAGCGGGGCGAGACATTCCTGATACTCTATTGAAACACATATCGCCGCTCAGTTGGGAACATATCAACCTTACCGGCATCTACACATGGGATGCCGAACATCAGATGCCGAACGGATTTCGATCGCTCCGCCTTCCGGCTAGGCTAAGGAACGCCGCGTAAGTTCTCATTCCGTTCGTCCTTAGCGTACGATTTCGGACTGCTCTTGTTCTGACCCCGAATAGGCCTTGAACCGGCCGCCGCCCTCTTTGTTGAGGATGGACTCGGCGAGAATAGAGCGAGCGGAATTGCCCGTGCAGAGGAACAGCACGTTATAGGTCTTGTCAGTCATGGTCGTGGTCCGTGTTAGGTTGGAGGCCTTATGAGCTTCATGATGGTCGCCGACGAGGGGCAAATGGAGGATAGTTGGCGGGTCGCAAGCACCGCGGCCGGCACTTCAGCCCGCGGCACCTCGGCAAACCGCATGGTCGAGAAAAACGTTGCGGCACTCGTCGTCGCGAGGAAGATATCGCCACCTACGCCTCGAAGCGTTGCCTCGACGATTGCCCGGCCGAACCCATGACCCCGATGTTCCGGGAGCACGACAACAGAACGCAGCAAGTAATCGCCGGCGCATCGTTCGAGGCCGGCATATCCGATCGTTTGGCCGTCGCCGAAGACGGCTTCGAGGAAGGCGCGGCCTTCGTCTTCAATGTCATCGGTCGGGAGATCCGCCGCACGGAGCGCTTCGCGGAGACGAGCGTCGCTACCGGCGACTTCGTGCAATGCGATCGCGCTCAACATGGGTTCGCCCCCGGCGCGCAGCATGGCGTCAGTTCTGCGATCAGGGGAGCGCAAAACTCCGTCGATCCGCCGCAGCAGTCCTTCAGCAGGAATAGTGTCAGGTCGCGCAGGCCGTCTAGGCCGGCCCGGTAGATGATTGATCGGCTCTGGCGCTCGCTCTTCACCAACCCTGCACGGGACAACGTCGCGAGATGCGCCGACATCGTGTTCTGCGGGACATCGAGGAGCCGGGCGAGCTCGCCTGCCGGAATTCCATTCGGTTCGTGCCGCACGAGCAGACGGAACGTCTCAAGGCGGGTATTTTGTGCCAAGGCCGCAAGGGCTATTATTGCATCATTATTTTCCATATATCCAGAATAATGGATATATTCGAGAAATCAAGTGCTGTTGATATCCACTGAGAGCTGACCCCGTATTTCCACCGAGAAGTAACCCGCCTTAGGTATCGTTCGTGTTGGTCGTGGTGCTCAAGTTTCTGCGTTTCTCCTTTGTCGTTTTCGGCCTTTCCACAACCGCTCAAAATTAGCCGCAAAAGTTACTGTCTCGTTAAGTACAATGCCCCCAATGTCCTGGCGGTTCGCAAGGTTCGCAACCCTGCCCGGTGCATTGCAGGACCTCCCGTAGCCGAAGGTTCAAGTCCCTCGCCATCAGTGAATAAGACCAATCTGTCGAGACCTTGTACAACAAGACTTGATTTTCATTGATCATACTGGCCGGGTAACATTGATCAAATGAGTTACCGTTTACGTCGCTTCGCCACAGCAATATTCTGGATCTCCATCTTCTGGTTGGCTGGCTTTGCGCTTGTGAGGCTTGTTTTCTGGGGTTTATGCCGGTTTGGTGGCCACTACACGTTTGAGCATCTCGCTGGACTCACCACTCCCGTGATACTGGGCATTGTTATCGGTATTGAAAGTTTTCTGTGGTGGCGAGAGCGCCAAACCCCGCGCCGTTGACGCAAGTCATCAGAAAATGTGTCATGATTTCATAGCAATGACACATGTACAGTGATCGCTGAATCGGTACGCGAATTCACATGCAAGCAACAACCTTCAGTCTTCTTCCTGCATTCCATGATGATGGCTCACTGGTGTGCGTCCTGAAGGGATTAGATCGACTGATACACTCCTGACCAGCCCATCATCGAAAACGATTGATAATGTAGTATAACGTGGCATACGGCTTGCACGATCAAAAAAAACGAAAAGTGTGTCTGGCTTCATGTCCAGATCGGCACCCTTGGGAATTTCGAGACCAGCCTTGTCCAGGGGTAAGGTGATGTACTCCCCAGGGGTAACTGCCTGCCGCATGATTGCGGCAGGGCCGTATCCCGCAGCATAGATCCTGGAGATACGCGCATCATTTCCGGTACCGTTGTGGATTACAATGTATGCACGGTCTGGACCACCGTTTTCGCCAGCTTGCAGTTCGGCATGTTCGATTACAATCTGAGGCAAATTATTGGCATGAGCCGGCATGATTGCGGCAGTTGATGCGTAGGTGCTTCCGGCGTTTCCCAATACCAGGCCCAAGTAGCTTGCCAAGATAAACATGGAATTTCGTTGGTGTGGCAAACCCGGTTCTCTCGTCTGGTTGTATCGCAGGAAACCTGGCTGTTTTTTCATCGGGCGGTGCTTCTATCTGCTACCGATTGAAAAACCCGGTAAACGGAAGCTGGCGGGATATTAAGCATCACAGTACCGACCTTCTGGGCCTTCAGACCCAGGCGAGTCATCACTGCATCTGGCACCGGGCAGCGCAGACCGTAGGTGAACTGGTAGAAGCTGGCACCCGGCTCAAGTCGGCGGACTGCTTCTTTCACAATCCGGAACACTACAGGCGGCTGCATAGCCAGAAGAGGAAGGCCACTAATGACAGCGCCGTATCGTAGATCTGTATCCATACCGGCCTCACGCATGCGTGCGGCGTCGCACTTCACGATCCGTGCGTGTGGAAAGCGTAGTCGAAGCAGCCGGACGAAATCTTCACCCAGCTCTACAAGCGTGAGGCATTGCTGTTGCACACCCCGTTCAAGAAGTGCATCCGTAAACACACCTGTTCCGGGTCCAAGTTCCAGAACAGGTCCTGTTGAAGCGTCGATAGATTGTGTCATCAGGCGAGCGAGATGAGGGCTGGAGGGTGCAACAGCTCCGATCGACCATGGTTCAGACAACCATTGGCGAGCGAACAGGATGGTTTGCGACAGTCGTTTCATAACTGCCCAGCCCACAGGATGAAGATACTGTAGAGGCGCAGAAACTTTGTGTCAGAAAAGGCAGTAAGTGTCATTTCGTTGCCCTGGTAGCAGACATTCGGGCCGTCACAACAGAAGGGAGCATCGAACTCGCCAACGCAAAAACCTTCGCAATAAGCACGTGGGGTGTGATCACGCAGCCGCCAAGGCCAGAGTCAGTAATGAAGGCCCGGAAATTCACAACGTTCAATTCAGTATCTCCTGTCGTTCAGGAGATTGATAATGCAACCTCAAGCAGATGGAGGTTCAATCAGAATTCGGTCCGTTGCGACAATTTGGCTCATAGTGGGGCGCCAAACCTCCTACTCTTTGTTTCGTAGAAGGCCGATCACAGAACGGTTAGCGAGGGGCGTCAGTAAAGGTCAGCCCCGATTATCGAGTGGATTCAAAGAATACCTGGCTATGATGCTGCAGATCATAACTCGACGTTTTAACTGAAACGATAGCGAACGAGCTGCGCGAACAAAACATAACAATCGATAAAATTGCACCTAAATTGTTTGCCCGATAGTGGCAGCCGATCCTCATAAGTCATTGCAACAAACGGGGACGACTTATGACTGTCAGGTTTATGTTCGCAATAATCGCAATAATGACGACCTCGATGGGGGTGGCGTGGAATCCCGATGCGGCGGCTCTGGATGCCATGCCGATCGCCGGACCGACTACCCAGCCAATTGGTCATTTTGAATTCTGTGAACGCCTGCCCGGAGAATGCCGCCCCCGCGTTGCAGATCGCGGGCCGATGAAGCTGACGCCAGAGACCTGGAGTCGCCTTGTCGATGTGAACCGTAAGGTGAACCTGATCCCGGCGATGACAGATATGGAGAGGTATGGTGTCGAAGAATACTGGACCTATCCGGTCGACGCAGCCGACTGCGAAGACTTCGTTCTTCAGAAGCGGAAGCTCCTGATGGAACGTGGGTTCTCGCCCTCCAACCTGCTGATCACAGTAGTGCTTCAACCGGACGGATCGGGTCACGCTGTGTTGGCGGTCCGGTCAGGACTGGGTGACTTCGTGCTCGACAATCTGCGTGCGGAGATCAGGAAATGGTCGGAAACCGAGTACACCTATCTGAAGCGTCAGGACTCGCGTGATCCCGGCAAGTGGGTGAAAATCAATGACGGTCGTGATACGATTGCCGTGGGCGGCATTCGGTGATCAGCGGCATGTTGTACTCTGACCGTCGTTGTTGACGATCACAATACTGCAAGCATGAACGTCGCCAGCACCAGCCCCCCAAGAAAGGCCGCAACCATCGTGGTCGTCCGCGCGTTCGGGCGTTCCGGTATCGTTGTCCGCGATGAGTTCTCGTCGGGTGACTGACCAGCGTTGGTAGTCCCGGCTAACGGCTCCTGATGCAGTGCCTGGCCTTCTGGAGATGATGAATCCATCTCCTCCAGTGCTCTGTCCAGCATTACGCAGGTGATCGTCGTTTCATCGAATTTCACTTCGAACTCGAGTTTCCGACTGCTTTCAATTTTATCGAGAGCTTTGACAGCAGCGGCCTGCTCGCTATCAGCTTCAACGAGTGATCGATGGGTGACAAGAAAAAATGGCATTCGCTCGCCAACAACTCTCGAGGTGAAAGAGAGCCGGAGACAGTCAGATCGCGCCCGGAGGCTTCCCCATGACTGCATCCAGACTTGTGATTTGGTCCGTGTGTTCGGTATGGACCAACGGTTTACCGAACACACGAATGAGCAATTAGCTTGATAAACTGGATGAAGTCAGCGCTCTTACGGCATATTTTTCATCATCTCCGGTGACATGGGCATCATGTTGGTGTTGAGGTGATACATAACCCAGATTGATCCGACGAGCACGATGACAAGGATCACGATCGTAAAAATCAGTGCCATCATGGTCCACCCTCCTTCAGAGCGGCTGTTCATGTGCAGGAAGTAGGTCATGTGGACAAGCATCTGGATGCCGCCAAGGATCATGATCGCCGCGATCGTTATCATCTTGCTCTCGATGACGTCGCCCATCACAAGCCAGAACGGGATGGCCGTCAGAATAAGCGACAGGATGAATCCCGTCATGTAGCTCTTGAGAGAACTACGCCCCGAGCGGTGACCGGAATGCCCTCCGTGTGCTCCATTATGAGAAGAATTCGACGTCATGCGACAACTCCCATAAGATAGACCACTGAGAAGACACCGATCCAGATGAGGTCGAGGAAGTGCCAGAACATTGACAGGCACATCAGTCGTCGATGGTTCTCCGGAGTGAGGCCAAACTTCGACACCTGTATCATAAGCACCACAAGCCAGATGACCCCAAACATGACATGGAGGCCATGCGTGCCGACGAGGGCGAAGAATGACGACAGGAAGGCGGACCGCTGGGGACCAGCACCCTCCGCGATCAGATGATAGAATTCGTATGCCTCCAGCCCCAGGAATGCGAGGCCGAGCAGGCCTGTGACACCAAGCCAGAAGATCGTCGCACCCTTTGCATTGCTCTCGGCACGGATCATCGCAACACCATAGGTAATCGATGACACCAGCAGGATTACCGTCGCAACCCCGATCAACCTGAGATCGAAAAGATCGCCAGGTGCAGGACCGGCCGCGTAATTACGACCGAGCACCGCATAGGTGGCGAAGAGAGCCGCGAAAATAAGCAGGTCACTCATCAGATAGAGCCAGAAGCCCAGGTTCGTGCTTCCTTCAGGATGATGTTCCTCATCGAGATGGAATTTCTTGTCAGCCCGGGGGGCGTGAATCGGGTTTGCCATGTCAGTTCCCCTGGGCGAGCAGCTTCGAACGTGCGTCTTCGACCTCGGCAACTGTTGCTGCCGGGATATAAAAGTCGCGGTTGTAGTTGAAGGTGTGGGCGATCGAGATGATAATGATCGCTGCGAATGATACGATGGCGAGCCACCAGATGTACCAGATGAGCGCAAAGGCGAGCGCGATGCTGATACCGGAAAGGATGACACCGGCACCAGTATTTCTGGGCATGTGAATCGCCTTGTATCCGGCCAGTGGTCTCGCGTATCCACATTCCTTCATGTCGTGCCATGCGTCCATCTCATGGACCACTGGAGTGAAAGCGAAGTTGTATTCTGGCGGCGGCGAGGAAGTAGCCCATTCCAGGGTTCGGCCACCCCATGGATCGCCCGTCGTGCAGCGGAGCTGGTCGCGTCTCCTCACGCTGACGACCATCTGGATAATGAAGAACAGGATACCGAGTGCAATCAGGCCCGCCCCGAATGCGGCGATGATGAACCAGATCTGTAACGAGGGATCATCAAACTGCGAAACTCTGCGCGTCACGCCCATTAGTCCGAGCACATAGAGCGGCATGAAGGCGACGAAGAAACCGATCTGCCAGAACCAGAAGCTCATCTTGCCCCAGAACGGATCGAGCTTGAAACCGAAGGCCTTCGGCCACCAATAGGTTACTCCTGCCATCAGGCCGAACAGCACGCCGCCGATGATGACGTTGTGGAAGTGGGCAATCAGGAAGAGCGAATTGTGCAGCACAAAGTCAGCAGGAGGTATAGCCAGCATGACGCCTGTCATACCGCCGATGACGAATGTCACCATAAAGCCGATCAACCAGTACATCGGCAGTTCGTAACGGATCCTTCCCTTGTACATCGTGAACAGCCAGTTGAACATCTTCGCACCCGTCGGGATCGAAATGATCATCGTTGCTATTCCAAAGAAGGCGTTGACGGACGCACCTGCTCCCATCGTGAAGAAATGATGCAGCCAGACCACATAAGAAAGAAGCATGATCGTACATGTCGCGTAGACCATCGACGCGTAGCCGAACAGCCGCTTGCCCGAGAACGTAGATGCAACTTCCGAAAAGATGCCAAAAGCCGGGAGGATCAGGATGTAAACTTCCGGATGACCCCACATCCAGATCAGGTTCACGTACATCATCGGGTTACCGCCGAGATCGTTCGTGAAGAAGTTGGTGTCCAGATAGCGGTCTGCGGTCAGCAGCGCAAGCGTTGCCGTCAATATCGGGAATGTCGCCACGATCAGGATGTTGGTGCAAAGCGAGGTCCAGGTGAAAACAGGCATTTTCATCAGAGACATCCCCGGTGCGCGCATCTTGACGATGGTCGCAACGAGGTTGATGCCCGACAGCGTTGTTCCGATGCCGGCTACCTGCAAACCCCAGATGTAGTAGTCCACACCGACGCCAGGGCTGTAATCGGCACCCGACAACGGCGGATAGGCCAACCAGCCGGTCTTTGCGAATTCTCCTACGAATAGCGAGATCATGATGATGATCGCACCCGCCGTCGTCATCCAGAATGAGAAATTGTTCAGGAACGGAAATGACACATCGCGAGCACCGATCTGGAGCGGCACAATGTAGTTCATGAACCCTGTTATGAACGGCATGGCGACAAAAAAGATCATGATCACGCCGTGGGCGGTGAATATCTGATCATAGTGGTCGGCGTTCAGGTATCCCTCGTTGCCGTTGAAGGCGATGGCCTGCTGAATACGCATCATGATCGCGTCGGCGAAGCCGCGCAGAAGCATGACGAGCGCCAGAACGATGTACATGATGCCGATCTTTTTGTGATCGACAGATGTGAACCATTCCCTCCAGAGATAACCCCACAGTTTGTATTTCGTAATCAATCCCACGATGGCCAGGCCACCGATAACCACGGCAACAAACGTGCTGCGGATGATTGGATCGTAAGGGATCGCTTCCCAGGTGAGCCGCCCGAAGACGAGTTGAGCGAGTGTTAGATTTTCGAACATCTTATCTGTCGAATCCTTCAGGGTTTTGCGGGCACTTCAGCGTCGAGCCGGTCGGGTGCCTGCCCGCTCTCATCGCTTTCGGGTGTGGTGGGATGCTGCATGTTCTTCATGCTATGGTTCATCGGCATCGACGGCTGGCTCACCTTGCTATCGATGACGTTCGCGGGGCTCTCGCCGCGGGTCGGGGTGCCTGTGACAGGGGCGGGTGCGACATCGTTGTCTTCGGCTGCGCCGGTCGTCCGGCGGTTGTCGTATTCCAGGCGCGCCCGGTTTTCCCGGCTCTCCACACCTGCCCCGCCCATCTTGTCGATGTGCATCATCTCATCCATGCACATCTGGCCTTCACGGGCGCACATGTTGAGCACCGAGCGGTAGAGACCTTCCTGCACCGTGGAGTAATAACGTACAGGTTCGGCCGTGCTCGGTTTCTCAAGCTTCAAGTAACTGTCCCGGTTGAGTGCCGTGCCGGTCCGTTTGACACGCGCGACCCATTGATCGAAATCACCCTGGTTCAATCCAAGGAACTTGAACCGCATCTGAGAGAAGCCGTCTCCACTATAGTTGGCAGAAAGACCATCGTAGGTGCCGGTCTCGTTGATGACGGCATGGAGTTTCGTCTGCATTCCGGGCATGGCATAGATCATCCCGGCGAGCGCCGGCACATAGAATGCATTCATGACCGATGATGCAGTTAGCTTGAAGTTGATCGGTACATCTACGGGCGCAGCAAGCTCATTAACCGTAGCAATTCCGTACTCCGGATAGAAGAACAGCCATTTCCAATCGAGTGCGACCACTTCTACGGTGATCGGCCTGATGTCGGGTGTAACAGGACGATTTGCATCGATCCTGTCGAGTGGGCGATATGGGTCAAGTCTGTGAGTGCTGATCCACGTGATAGTTCCCAGCGCAATGATGATGGCAAGCGGCGCTGACCAGATCACCATCTCGAGTTTTACGGAGTGATGCCACTCCGGGTCATATTTCGCCTTCTTGTTGGAATGGCGGTAATGCCAGGCAAAATAGAAGGTGAGAAACAGGACCGGTACGATGATGAGGAGCATCAGCACGGTTGCGATGACGATGAGATCCGCCTGCTGACGTGCAATATCGCCGGATGGCGACATTACGACCATCTTGCATCCACCGAGCGGGAGCAAAAAGGTGCCAACAGCGAGGAGAAAGAGCTTTTTTGACAAAGACACCTTCGACTCCCGATGTAAGGGATTATGAGTTCAGGATGGAATCCGGCTGCTCTTGAGAAGTCCCGATACGTAGCTCACACGCTCCGCCAGATATCGGCGAAGAATGGCTTGGGCGTAAGAGATCCATGGTCGAACTGATTCAGTAAGACGTACGTGCGCAGTGCCGAACAGATTGCCTTAGCTCAGGTATTTTGGCGGGCGCGAGATCAGATAGATCTGGCTTTCACGAAGGAGGTCCGCGGATACGGAATATCGCAGTCCTTCCGAGAATCTAAAATCATACAGCTCTGCTTGTAGAGACCGCTGCTCGCAGCGGACGTGATGGTCGGCCTCAGACAAGAGGAGTTTCCTGTTATCCACCGGTGAACCTCGTTCCTGCACGAAGGTAGCGACACCGGGCGGAACAAATGTGCGATTTTCCAACGGAGTCGAGCAGAGGCTTCCGGAGATGATCTGAATGAAGATCATCGTCAGGACAGCCACGGTCTTCCAACTGGTTAAAACGCTGCGGATCATTCGTTCCAGACAAGCAAAATGACATAAATCAACAGATGACTAGCAAAGGTCGAACTGAAACAAAAGCTGCGAATCTGGGACTGCGCCAATTTGTCCCTGATGATAAGGCGCACTCCATCACGAGCCTTACACAATTAGTTGAGACCCGACCTTAGCTGTCAGCAAGCGCTTGAACCTCAAGCTACTAGAGATCGTAGAATTGTACGGAATCAGTAATGTGGAGGATTCAAACGTGTCCTTCAAATGGGGATATGCATGCTCAAACCGCGTCTGATGAAACGTCGGTCACTCGTCGCTCTATCTGGTGGTGCATTGGCATCAGCCGTCTTTGGAAGCCCGGTTTCTACAGCGGCGGCTGTCGTCAGGCCCGCCAGTCAAATGGAACCGAGCGAACGTGAGCTTGAGGCCCGCTACGCTGCAAGGAGCGACGGCGGCTACCGGTTACCTAGAGTTCCCTTTCGAAAGATCGACCCGAGATACTATCGGCAGCGCGTTGAAAACCTCACCGGCGAGCCTGCGGGCGTTGTTTTCGTCGATGTTCGCAGCAGGTTCCTCTATCTCACTGAAGATGCTGGCACGGCAATGAGATACGGTATCGGTATCGGGCGCGTGGGCTTCACCTGGTCGGGTGAAGGAATAATCCAGTGGCGGCAGAAATGGCCCCGGTGGACACCGCCTCCGGAGATGATAGCGAGACAACCAGAGCTACAGAAATATTCATATGCGAACGGCGGCCAGGCACCCGGCCCCAATAATCCGCTTGGTGCTTGTGCTCTTTACATCTTCCAGCATGGCAAGGACACGCTTTACCGGCTTCACGGCACCACGGACTGGCGTTCAATCGGCCACGCCGTTTCGTCAGGCTGCGTTCGCCTCATCAATCAGGATGTGATGGAGCTTTATGAAACCGTCCCGTCAAAGGCCCGGATTGTCGTCATGCAACAGGGAATCCGATGAAGGCATCATTAAACAAGATCACAGCCAGAGCCGCTCTCGTCCTTCTCTGGGTTGCCGCGCTATGCTTGATCGATCTTACCACGAAGTATCTGGTTGTAACCGAATTGATGGATCCACCGAGAGTAATCCCGGTAACCCCATTCTTCAACCTGGTGCTTGCCTATAACCCGGGTGTCAGCTTCGGCCTTTTCTCCGACACGATGGGATCGGCTCCACGACTGTTCGCGCTGCTTCAGGGCGTAATCGTGATCGCGCTGGTGATCTGGGCGGTAATGGCAAAGACTGCTGCAGAGAGGGTTTCGATCACGGCGATTGCAGGAGGCGCGAGCGGCAATGTCATCGATCGCTTCTGGAACCTGAGCGTCACGGACTATCTGGATTTCCACGCCTTCGGTTGGTCATGGCCAGCCTTCAATCTGGCAGACGTATTCATCGTCTGTGGGGCCTTCCTTCTTGTCGCGATCTCGTTGCGTCCGGACCGACATGCGATTTCGTTGGCGAAGACATGATTGTCAGGCGTAGCGACACGATCGCAGTGGAACTTGATCTCAACAACTCAATCCTCATATCAAAATTCTGTGCTGGATACCCCCATCACGTCTCGATGGCGTCAGTTTCTTTTCAAACTCGAACAAACCGCAGTGGTTCGACGCTGCATGTCATGACTGGAGTATTCATATGCTGACAATCGGTGATCTATCGAAGACGACTGGGGTAAAGGTTCCGACGATCAGATATTACGAGCAGATGGGGCTTCTCTCGCATACGGAACGCTCGGAAGGAAATCAGCGACGCTATTCGAAGACGGAAGGTGAGCGGCTGTCCTTCATAAAGCACGCACGCGAGCTTGGACTGACGATCGAGGCCATCCGCGAACTCATCGATCTTAGTCAGCATCCGGAGAAACCTTGCGAGGAAGCTGACGGTATTGCCGCCAAGCAACTCGTAACCGTCCGTGAGAAGATCCAGCGCCTAAAAAAATTGGAAGCAGAACTGGAGCGGATCTCAACGCACTGCAATTCCAACCAGGTACGCGACTGCTACGTAATTCGGGCTCTTGCCAACCACTGTCTTTGCTCGACGGAACACGACTGACAGGTTGCTCGTTTCGCGCTACGTTTCGTTCATCTCGTCTGCAATCTGGGTAACTCATGACCCTTTCAACCACCGCCTACATTAGGGCTTTCCGTTGAGATGAGGCCGCTGCCGCCGGAAAGCGCTCCTATTTTCAGTATAGGAAATGAAGATAGCAGAAGGGTCTGAAGCCTTCTCGCCAGTCTCAGGAAGCTCAGGGTTTTTTCGCCCATGAGAATATACTTGGCGGCCCATCATAAATCATAATCATCTTCGCATCCTTCCGTGTCAGAGGGCGAATTTCGTTACGTTAGGACGCGACGAAATCCACAAGAAGCTTGATGTTCAGGAGGGCGATCACGATTGCAATCAGCCAAGCGAAAGCAGTCAGCCAGTAAGGAGCCGTCAGTTCCCCCATCTTCGCCCGGTCGGATGTGAACATCACAAGCGGGAACACTGCGAACGAGAGTTGAAGACTGAGCACCACCTGTGTCAAGATTAAGAGTTGCGCTGTTCCACCGTCTCCAAACAATATCGTAACCCCGGCAGCCGGAATAATGGCGATACCGCGTGTGATCAATCGTCGTAGCCAGGGCGCGAGCCTGATGTTCAAAAAGCCTTCCATGACAATCTGTCCAGCCAGTGTCGCCGTAACCGTCGAATTGATACCGCAGCATAGGAGCGCGATACCGAACAACGTTGGGGCGATTGCAAGACCGAGCAGCGGTGCAAGAAGGCTATGCGCTTCACCGAGTTCGGCCACCGTCGTCTGGCCTGTCTTGTGGAATGTGGCCGCTGCGAGGATCAGAATTGAGGCATTCACGAGCAACGCAAACATCAGGGCGATTGTCGAGTCGAGGGTGGCGAACTTGAGTGCCTCCCGCTTCTGGGGGACTGTTGTGCCGTAAGCGCGTGTCTGCACGATCCCTGAGTGGAGATACAGATTGTGCGGCATGACGGTTGCACCAAGAATCCCTAGCGCGAGGTAGAGCATATCCGGGTTGGTGACGATCTCTGTGGTCGGGGCAAATCCGAGGATGACTTGTCCCCAGTCGGGATCCGCAAGCGCGATCTGGATGGTGAAGCAGACGGTAATCACACCCAGCAACGTGATTACGAGCGCTTCGACCCAACGGAAGCCTAACTTCTGGAGATACAGGATGAGGAAGACGTCCAGTGCCGTGATGACGACTCCCAGTTCCAGTGGGATGCCGAAGATCAGGTTGAGCCCGATCGCAGTGCCGATCACCTCCGCTATGTCGGTAGCGATGATCGCTATTTCTGCCAGGATCCAGAGGACGATGCCGACCGGTCGAGGGAAGGCATCGCGGCAAGCCTGCGCAAGGTCTCGCCCGGAGCCGATCGCCAGACGGGCGCAGAGCGACTGGAGCACGATCGCCATGATGTTCGACACAAGTGCTACCGTCAAAAGCGCATAGCCGAAGCGGGATCCGCCGGCGAGAGAGGTCGCCCAGTTTCCAGGATCCATATACCCGACCGCCACCAGGTAGCCTGGACCAAAGAAAGCCATGGCCCGGCGAAATGTGCCCTGCCCGGTCGCCACCGCGATGGATCGATGCACGTCAGACAGCGACGCTTCCCCTCCGGCCCGCCGCCAGCCCTTTACCGGACTGTCCATAGATTCACCTACGATTCTTGGTTTTTGCTTAGTTGCTATTGCAAATCATTCGCATGAAGTTTGAGAATTGACAAGTGCATTTTCCAAGGCGGGCGATGAACCGGGATCTGCTCGGGTCGCACCTGCTCTGATGCCGTTCAGCATCGAAATACAAGAGGAACCCAGCAAGTATCATCGCACTCAACCATATTAGCAGTCGCCTGAGGCTTCACCAGACAACTGCGGAGGGATTGTCGACCCTGAGGTTGATAGAGGTCCTGTGAAAACGCTCTAGGCCACTAATCATGGATCTTGATGGCCGGAATGATCCTCGCCCGACTCTCGTTTCGGCCTCTGCACAACGAACTCGACCTCCACTGCTCCTGCTTTCTCGAACAGGAGCGTCGCCTTGAACTTCTCACCTTCGACGGGCCGATTTATGGGCTTGACCAGCATTATGTGGGTTCCACCCGGTTGAAGCGCCAAGGTAGCACCGGGGGCAATTTCGAGGCCTTGCTTCGCCGGACGCATTTTCGCTACCCCTTCCACCAGGGAGGACTCGTGGATTTCCAGTCTCTCGGCGATGTTAGTCGTGCCACCGACAAGACGGTCAGACTCCTGTCCGGTATTGACGATCGTCACATAGCCACCCAGCACCGGAGCGACCGGAGGAGCCAGTGCCGACCAAGGATGCCTAAGTTCCAGCTTTCCTGCCTTGAAGTCATGTGCAAACGCCGTTCCAGCCAGCAGACATGCAAAGATTGTCGCGGCGACGCGGATTGTCGAATTCGATCTCTTGTTCATTGCTTCCTCCTTCTTACTGCGACACCGTCTGACCGTCTTGGTACTGGAAAAGCTCCTTTGGATTCCAGACAGCGAGGACCCCGACCAGACTGAATACGACCGAGGTCGCTACCATCAGCAGGATCCCTCCAAATACAATTTTCCTGATCATTTTACTGCCTTCAACGTATGGGGCGCAGGAGGCGCAATGCGTTTATCGTAACAAGCACAGTTGCACCCGTATCTGCCAGGATGGCGGGCCAGAGGCCAGTGATTCCTATAATGGTGGTGACGAGAAACACAGCCTTGAGGCCGAGCGCGATGGTGATGTTCTGAAAAATGTTTCGCATCGTACGCTTCGAAAGATCGACCATGAGAGCGACATCCCCGACTCTGCCGTGGAGTACCGCGGCATCGGCGGTCTCCAGCGCGACGTCCGTGCCGCCACCCATGGCGATGCCTATATCTGCCGCAGCGAGAGCGGGAGCATCGTTGATGCCATCCCCGATCTTGCCGACCACGTAACCTTCCTGTTTGAGTTCGCCAACAATACGCTGCTTGTCCTCAGGCATCAGTTCTGCACGAACTTCAATGCCAAGCTGAGCGCCAATGGCTGATGCCGTGCGAGCGTTGTCGCCCGTAAGCATGATTGCTTTGATCCCGAGATCGGTCAGTGCCTTAAGGCCCTCGATCGCGTCCGCTCGGGGTTCGTCGCGCATGGCGATGGCACCTGCAAGTACATCGCCGATTACCAAAACGGATACAGTCTTGCCATCCTCGTTCAGAGAGGTAATCTGCAGCGAATGCGCCATCGGAATCGTCACACGCTCGGCAGCAGCCTTCGGAGATCCGAGGAAGACTTCCACGCCGTCGATGACCGCGGTAACGCCTTTGCCGCCGAGTGCCTTGGCATCGGTCGAAGCTGGAGCATCGAGCCCATCTTCATCCGCCCTGGCGAGGATCGCGACCGCCAGCGGATGGCTTGATCCGGTTTCAAGTGCCGCAGCATAACGGAGTACCTCGGGACTACTGCGGCCGAAAGGAATAACGTCCGTCACCTTGGGCTTTCCTTCGGTCAACGTCCCCGTCTTGTCGAACGCGACTGCAGTCACCCTGCCGACCCCTTCGAGAACTGCGCCGCCCTTCATGAGAAGGCCGCGCCGTGCGCCCGCCGACAGTGAAGCGGCAATGGCAGCAGGTGTCGAAATGACGAGGGCGCAAGGGCAGCCGATCAAAAGGATCGCAAGCCCCTTGTAAATCCATTCACTCCATTCGCCGCCAACAAGTAAAGGTGGGATGATGGAAACCAACGCGGCAACGACAACCACGCCCGGTGTATAGTATCTCGAAAAGCGATCGATGAACCGCTCTGTCGGAGCCTTCGATTCCTGGGCTTCCTCGACCAGGCGGACGACGCGAGCAATGGTGTTGTCTTCGGCTGCAGCGGTGACACGAACGCGCAGTGCCGCGTCGCCGTTGACGGTACCTGCGAATACGTTATCACCGATCACCTTGCGGACCGGTACGCTTTCACCCGTCACGGGTGCCTCATCGACAGAACTTTCACCTGACATTATCACGCCATCGGCCGAAATCCTGTCACCGGGGCGAACAAGTATAATTGAACCGACAGCAAGCACCTCTGCCGGAACCTCGCGGGTCTTCCCACCCTCTTCCAGCAAAGCCGTCTTGGGCACGAGGTTTGTCAGAGACTTGATACTGTCGCGAGCCTTGCCAGCCGCAACGCCCTCGAGGAGCTCACCAACAAGGAATAGAAAGACAACGGCCGCCGCCTCTTCGGTAGCGTTAATAATCAATGCGCCGACAGCGGCGATCGTCATCAGCATCTCAATGGAGAAGGGAGTGCCTGCCCTCGCAGCCATAAAAGCACGACGGGCGATGGGTATCAGGCCAACCAACATGGCGATGATGAAGGCGTAAGTATCTATGGCCGGAACCAGATTGCCGATAGCATATGCGGCAGTCAGAGATCCGCCTGCGATTATCGTCAGGCGCCCCTTGCGGCTACTCCACCACGGCCCTTCGCTTGGCCTATGATCATGACCGTGAAGACCCTCCAACTCAACGTCCGCTGACGCCTGTCCGTTGGTATGGCCAGCATCGTCTTGCGATCCTGAATAAGTAGCGGGGGACCGCTTCGCGGTAGGAATGATCGGTGCGACCGAGTATCCAAGGCCAGAAACCTGCTTCTCAATAGCTTTGAGATCAGCGAACGCGTGCTTGACCGTCATCGTCCCCGAGGTCACCGAGACACTAACATCTTCAACACCCGGAATGCGACGGACGGCAGTGTCGATCTTGCTTGCACATGAAGCACAATCCATTCCACCAACGTGGAAACGGGCCTGACCATCCGGGATCGGCCTCTGGCTTGATTGAGAGGTTGCAGAGTGATCGTGCCCACCGTTGTTCTCATGGGTATGGTCGTGGGAGTGCGTCTCGTTGCCATGCTTGTTCATGCAAGCAAAGCCATGCTCGTGGGGAGTCGTACCATGATCGTGCGCCTGCGCGTGCTCATCAGGTGAATGATCATGATCGTGGGAACAGCCTGGCCCATGGACGTGTTCTATAGCAGATGGCACCGCTTTAGACTTGGCGGGAATAAGCTTCGTCGGATATCCAAGGCCGGTGACCTTTTTTCCCATATCCTCGACATCGATTGTGTAGTCATGCTCGACTGTCATGGTCCCGGCGGAGACGGAAATCGAAACATCTTGAACGCCAGGCATGCGCCTGATCGCCGTATCGATTTTGGTTGCACACGAAGCGCAGTCCATGCCCTCGATCCGGAATCTCGTCTGAAGTGGCTCAACCATATCATGTATCCCCATATTGATACGGCAAGCTTTACGACCTCTAGCCACTAGAGACGCAATGGGAAATTTTTGCTCTTTTGCATTTCGGTGAAAACTGCTGGATTTCACGATATCCGTGACGAGTTCTCGGAAGCGAACAGATTATTGCATACTCGCTTTGATATATTATTAAAGCTAATATGTTAAACTTACCGTCTCGGCTCTTTATGCTCAATGTGGTGAAATGAATGACTTCTGTCCGCAACGGTAAGCTTGGAAAAAGTCTGCTTTTTATTTCGATTTGCAGTTTGAGCGGCGTTCTTTCTGCATTGATATTCGGAAGTAGCCTCTGGCTATTCGATATTGTTTTCCTGTTCTGGCCCTACGTCACTCTATCCGCTTTTTGCCTGCTGCTCGCGACGTTCCTTCTTGGGGAGCGACCGGCGCGGCTTTTGTGTTCCCTTGCATTTCTGGCAAGTCTGATGCCGTTCTTTATGCAGCCTCAGGCACCGCAGGGGGCTGCGGACAGGAATTTACGCGTTATCTCAGCCAACCTGCTGATGCACAATGATGCGGAACCTGGGGGTTTTCTGCGGTTTCTGACGGAGCAACAGCCAGATGTCCTCTTTCTTCAAGAGACTGAAGACCGCTGGCAGAAAGCAATCGCGGCTAGCGGCCTGTTTGGCTATCAAAGCAGTTCTAACCTGCCAGCGCGCGACGATATGAAAGTCTTTTCGCGTCTTCCTATTCTCTCGGAGGTCAGGCTTTCGTCCGCGCAGGCGTATGAGCGATATCCGATGCGCCTCGTTCTGGGGACGGAAAATGATCCGCTGATTCTTTATGCACTACATCCCGATACACCGCGTTCGCCAGCCCGCTGGAAAGGCCGAAACGCTTATCTCGACGGATTGGCGGATGCTGTCCTGTCTGAAAAAGAGGGCGCGAAGCTTATTGTTGCCGGTGACTGGAACACACCGCCGTGGTCACCCTACTTTGCGAGATTTTTTGAGAAAAGCGGATTATTCTTCGCACGTGCAAGCAATGTTCCTGTGATGACACGATTCAGCCGTCGGCTACCGTTCAGATTCGGTTCCATGATTGACCATATCGCGGTTTCGGGTGCTTTAAGACTGGCAAGTTGGCGGGTCGGCCCCGATTTTGGATCCAATCACATTCCGGTTGTTGCGGATCTGTCATTTAATTAAACTCAGGCTGGCGGTTTGTGGTTTTTGCATCGGTTCAACACGCCGGGCATATATATGCCCGGTAGAAGCCATAAAATCTGCTGTTAGCTGTCTATTGTTTGACGACGATCCGAGCCTTGTAGGGAACCCTCTCATAGAGGTCGATGACATCCTGATTGATCAGACGGACGCAGCCGGAGGAAACCGATTTGCCGATGGATGACCATTCCTTCGTGCCATGTAGACGATAGAGCGTATCCTGACTGTTCTGGAAGATATAAAGCGCGCGTGCGCCGAGCGGATTGCTTGGTCCCGGTTCCTGTCCACCGTTCTCGACCGAGTATTTTTCCAGTTCGGGTTGCCGTGCAATCATTTCTGCCGGTGGTTTCCAGCGCGGCCATTTCTGCCGCCACTGGATGATGCCTTCGCCTTGCCAGGCGAAACCGGCGCGGCCGAGACCAACACCATAACGCATGGCCGTGCCACCTGGTTCGACGACATAAAGGAACTTCGATGGCGTATCTACGACGACCGTTCCCGCAGGTTCGCCTGTCGGATCTTCGACGCGCTGACGGTAAAACTTGGGATCGATCTGCTGAAACGGTACGGCTGGCAGCTTGTGGCCGCCATCTTCGAGGCCCGCGTAGCGTGTGATCATTTCGGCTTCGCCTGGCGGGCCGATCGGCCTGCGGGCAATGGCCGGTGTCGGAGCAGGCTGATTTACCGTCGCACATCCCGCCAGCATCGTGGTCAGGGAAGCGGCTCCCAGCAGGAAGCCCCGGCGTTTAAGCTGTTTATCATCGAATAGCATTCAAGTCCCCGTGATTTGCAATTTCAGTTATTGAGAGAGGGTTGGTGTTGGCCGCCACGGCAGGCCGCAAACATGTCCAGATCACGCTCGTAAACGCTGGTGGATACATTCATCATGCCGAGAAGACTGGAAAACAGGTTGTCGTGCGAAAATGTGTTTTCGCGTCTTTGTTGCTGGCAGCGGATATCAAGCCCCATCGAGGCTGCGAACTCCGGGCTGAACCAGGTTAGCAGTGGAATGCGTGTCTGTTCGTCGGGCGCTATAAAATAGGGCGTGCCGTGCAAATAGAGGCCATTTTCCCCCAGCGATTCCCCGTGGTCGGAGACGTAGAGCATACCTGTCGCCAGCGTATCGGTCCGGGCTTTCAGGCGGTCGATGATGCCGGACAGGACGAAATCGGTGTAAAGGATGGCATTGTCATAGGCATTAACGATTTCTTGGTCCTTGCATTTCGCCAGCTCGGTGGTCGTGCACTCGGGCACGAATTTACGGAACGCCTCAGGATACCGCTTGTAATAGGCCGGGCCATGATTGCCCATTTGATGGAAGACGAGGACGCTGTCCTGCTTCACGTTTGAGAGCCACTCATCAATCTTTTCGAGAACGATCTCGTCGTCGCAGGTGCCATCGGCACAGAAGCGTGGATCGTTGGAATTGTAAATATTGACGACGCGAACCCGGTCCGCAACGCCCTTGCTGCCGGTGTTGTTTTCGATCCACGTCATGTCGATGCCTGCCCGTCTGAGAACATCGACCGCCGTTTCATTCTCTAATCCTCCAGCATGGGTGTAGCCCGAACGTTTCAGATTGGAGAACATGCACGGCAGGGAGACGTCGGTTGCCGTGCCGCAGCTGGCGAAATTGGAGTAATAGGTGACGTCCTGTTTTTTCAGAAGCGGATTGGTTTCGCGTTCATAGAAACCGAGAGAGAAATTAGCACCGCGCGCCGTTTCCCCAACGACGATGACAGCAACGCGTAGCTTGCTTAAGCCGTCCACCGGAGTGGTCACGGTTGCATCCTCACCCAGCGGCTTGACGACAACGTTTCTTTCATTTCCTGTCGCCAGAGCCACTTTGGCGATAGAGACGAGAGGTGTAACCGGATTGAGGGTTTTCGCCAGTTCACGCTTGGTCCGTATAACGGCTGAATAAGGCTTGTAGTAAAGCGCTCCGCTACCGGCGATGATTGCAATGCAGGAAGCCGTGATGCCAACATTCCACAACACGACGCGTTCGGCGGATGGAAATCTGACCCGAACCCACAAGATGAGGAGAGAGGGAATAACGGCAACGAGAAGCATGTGCCGGAAGTAACCGGCAGTCAGCAGGTCCCCGGCCTCGGCAGAGGTCGTTTCAAAAACGTTGCGCACCATATCCGTATCGATCAACACGCCGAGATTGTCGATGAACCAGGACGCGCCTCCAGCCAGCAAGACAAGCAACACAAGCACTGGCTTGAAGAGATATTTGACAGCTGAAAGAATCGTCAGGACAAAAAACAACGCAACTATGACGAGATTGAGCGCCAAGAATGCGCCCATCTCGTCCGCCAGATAACGCCCGGCCTTTTCCCAGAATGTCGCGTTTGAAAACGCCCAGAAACATAAGGCTGCCAAAAGTGCGAGCAGACGGTAGTCTAGCGACGGGCGATAAGTTTTAAAGAACCTCAATCTGGCTCCCTTGCCGCAACGTCACGAGATGAGGTGCGTTGCCTTGAATTTAAGAGTTAAGATTTAATTTCCCGCGGACTGTACAGGTCTCCAAGACCTCGAGGTCTCATGGGGATCGGCAAGCGCCGCATCCGGCCGGCTGACGGGATACTTGATGCCCGATACCGCCTCCGCCATCTTTGTCGCTCCCTGTTTCTTCAACAGTGAGCGGAAGCTCGGATGCATACCGCCATCGACATAGGCGAGGGCCGCGACGGAGGAAGAGGCCGACAAGGCCGTTTCGGCTTTCTGGCGCTCGGTATCGAGTTGCGCAACGAGACTTGCTGCATTCTGCGACACGCCTGCCGGGCAGGCGGCGAGAGGATCTCTGGGTTCCCCGCCCGTGAACTCGGTGTTGAACACGTAACGCCGGTCGCAGACGGAAACTTTCGGCTGACGGCGCGTCACCGCGAATATGTCGTACCCTTCCTTCAAGGTCCGCCAGAAGGGCATATTCGGATCGTCGCGGTGACGCGCCATGTTCTCGGCCGTCATTCGAAATGGATAGGCCTGAACCTGAAAGCGGTCCTGTCCGCTTCGCAAAGCCTCCTGCACGATCGCATAGATCTCTCCAACGCCCTGATCCGTCATGGCGTAGCAGCCGGAAGACGAGCACGCGCCATGCACCATCAGCGCATCGCCGGTATAGCCAAGCGCCGATTCCAGACGGTTCGGATAGCCGAGATTGAAAGAGACATAATATTGCGACTTAGGATTCAGCATTCCAGCGGAGACATGGTAGAAACCTTCCGGCGCCTGCCGGTCTCCGTCGCTTTTCTTGGGGCCGAGTTTGCCGGACCAGCGGCACATCGGGTAGGTCTTCAGGAGCGCATAATTGCCTGTGCGGTCGATCTTCCAGACCTCCAGCTCACTTTCCTTCTTGAAAATGCGAACCAGCACAGGGCTTGCGGGCGTCATGCCCTTTTTCGACATGTCCGCGATGACCGCGCCTGACAATTTCGGCGGCTCTGAGGAAAGCTCGGAGAGGCCCATGTCCATCGCAACACAACCCGACATGAGCATGCCGGCGAGAGCGAGCGCCGCCAGCCGCGGAAGGCGGCAGACAGCGTCGTAGCGGCGAAGACAGACACGGCTGAATTTCGATGTAGGCATGAGTGTGGCTTATTCCGCGTTCTGGCCGTCGTGATTATGACCGTCGTCACTTGCCGCCGGCAATGCGACGTCTGGTACCAGCTTTTCCACCTTGGCGCTGGACCGCAAGCCCGTGACGATCCGGCGAATTTCTGCCGTCTCTAGAGATTGACGGATTTGCGGCGCAACGGTTTCGAACGAAGGGGGAGGTGTGTTTCTCATTTCGTCCAGCCGCACAACATGGAAGCCGAACGCTGTCTCGACCGGCGTTTTTGCGAAATCGCCCGGCTTAAGCCCATCAAGTGCTGTGTTGATTTCCGCTGGCAGTGCCTGGCGGGGACGAAAACCCAGATCGCCACCCTTGCTGCCGGTGACCGTATCGGTTGAGCGGCTGGCGGCCAATGTTTTGAAGCTTTCGCCTGCGGTCAGCGCCGCGATGACTGCGGTCGCGTCCTCGCGGCTTTTCAGCAGGATATGGCTGAGTTTGATTTCCTCTGAGGGCGGAATTGCCGCGACCTGCTGATCGTAGATCTTGCGTATCGCTGCATCGGAGACGGCCTTGTCGAGCTGCTGCGATAGATAGGTCGAACGCAGTGCCTGTTCGGACAGAAAGTTCAGCTGCCGTTGATATTCCGGGTCTTTATCTATCCCTGCTTTGCGCGCGGCCTCAGCAAGCAGCTTGATGTCGACCAGCGCATCGACCACGGCAGAGGTGCGGGCTTCGGGGGATATGTTGGGAGCCGGGTCACCGAAGAGGGGTGCGGCGAAGGCGACGTCCGATTGGGTGATTTCGGCGCCATTTACACGCGCCGCCACATCTTTTGCCGTATCCTGTGAAAAAGCGGTGGTGGCACAAAGAAGCGCAATGGTGGTGATGATGAATGCGTGACGCGGATGGTGGATCATTTCCCGGCTTCCTTGAGAAGAGGCTCAACGATCGAGCGGAATTCATCGACCGGAATGACGCCTTCATACTTATTCCCGTTGATGAAGAACGTGGGTGTGGAAGTGACGCCAAGCTCCCGGCCCGTCGCTGCGATCTTGTTAACGTTGTCCAGCAAGGCCTGATCGGCAAGACAGGCCTCAAGCTGCTTTTCGTCCAGGCCGGTCATGGAAAGTGCGGACAGGAAACCCTGCTTGCCGTCGGATGCACGCGCCCATGTCGACTGGCTGCGAAACATCAGGTCGACCGTCGCGTACCATTTGTCATCCCCCACGCATCGGGCCAGCATGAAGGCTGCCGTCGAGCGCGGGTCAAACGGAAACTCGCGGATGATGAAGCGCACCTTGCCTGTATCGACGAACTCTTTTTTGAGCGTGGGCCAGATGTTGATGTGAAAATTCGCACAGTGCCCACAGGTCATCGAGGCATATTCGATGACCGTCACCGGCGCATCCGCTGCTCCGAATATGCGTTCGGGAAGCGGGCCGGGATCCATCAGTCCAACCGGTGCGCTCTGCGCCTCAGCCTTGCGGTTGTAAAACAAAGGCGCTGTGATTGCCGTAACCGTTGCCCCGATCATTATCTGTCTGCGCTGCATGTGCTCTCCCGACTGCAAATCGCGCGCAAGATAAAACCTCTAGTAGCTTGAGCTGCAAGAGGCGCAATGCAGATTTTGAGCGACAGCGGCATCACATTCCGCTGATCGCCATAGTCATGGCCTGAATTTTAGGTATTTGATCCCTCTGCTTTCACGAGCGAGCCAGGTGGATCGACCTGAACCGTGACGTGATCGATCGCGTAGCGCTCTTTCAGCCAGCCTGCCACCAGCTGGGGAAGCGATAGCGGATCGGTATTTTCAGCCGGAGTGACGTGGATCGTCGCCACGATGGTATCGTCCGTCAGCGTCCAGGCGTGAAAATGTCCAGCTTCGGATATCTCGGTCAGCGCAGCCAGACCCGTTTCGACACTTCGGGCCTTGATGCCGCGGGGAACAGCTTGCATCAGAACAGTGATCGAATCCGTCACCAGACCCCATGCCGAGCGGACGACGAGAACGGCAACGAGAACTGAGAGCAAGGGATCGAGGATGGTCCAGCCGGTCAGCATGATGCCGACCGCTGCTGCAATTGCACCTACAGATCCAAGCAGGTCGCCGATGACGTGGAGGAATGCGCCGCGCAGATTTGCGTCGCCCTTGTTGCCGGACCATAGCACCCAAGCGCCTGCAAGATTGACGAGCAGCCCAATGACGGCAACGATCAGCATCGGTCCTGCCATGACGTCGACCGGCTGGTTGATGCGGTTTATGGCCTCCCAGGCTATCCAAAGGACCAGAAGCAGAAGGGTCGCACCGTTCGCTAGCGCGGCCAGCACGCGCACGCGGTGATAGCCATAAGTGCGCGTGGCATCGGCTGGCCGTCGCGCCATGCGGTATGCGATCAAGGCCAGCAGCAGGGCTGCAGCGTCAGACAGCATGTGCCCGGAATCGGCGATCAGCGCGAGTGAACCAGACAGCCAGCCTCCCGCTGCCTGAATGGCTGCGTAACAGATAGTGAAGATGAAGACAAAGCGGATACGCCGTTCGTTGTCATTTGTCACGACCTGTGCGTGGTCATGCTCATGATCGTCACCCGGCTCGTGCCGGTGTTCGTTGGCTACGCTCATGGTTGTTCCATCCGTTGTGTTCAGTAGCTCGGAACGTAGGGTGCTGCTCCCCTGTTCGCAATGGCGGCTCGGCAACAGTTACGACAACCAGGCCTGTCGCAAATTTTTATGGTTGACCGGCTGTTGAACAGGAATGGAGAAATTCCGCTCCCAGTTTAGCTGAGCATATAAATGCCGTTGCCGAGAAGCTGAAGGGCCAATCTTAGGACGATTTCAAAGGACGGCATTTCGAGGTGTGACTCATTGTTCAGGCCACTGCCTGGCACCTGCGCTTTCCGCTCTTCCGCGAGCGCGGCTTCGATGTCGACCAAAGTACAACTAAGCGCTGGGTGCTCGCTTACGCCAACCAAGTAGTGAAGTTCTTCGCTGGTCCCGTGCCATTCGTCGTGGAAGAAGGCCTGCCGCTAAACTATGGCGTGGTTGTCGAATGCGCCGATCTCGAAGCCGCCAAGAGCTGGTATTATTCGGAAGACTATCAGCGGGTTGCCGCGTTTCGACATAAGGCATCGGATGGTTTCGCCTTCATCCTCGAATCCTGGACGGGTCCAGTTCACTGATCCGGTCGCTAACGATTTGAGTATACCACAAGACCCGCAAGGGACTGGGCGGTTCAAATGATCAAGAGTTATTTCGACGCAGAACGATCAAGTGGCCTGACATTCATAATCATCGGCGCGCTGGCCATGACTGTGGCTGTTTGGCGATGGCAGCATGGCCCTTTCTGGTGGGGCGCGGCATGGCTCTTGGTGGCTGGTGCGCTGATACAGATCAGCGTCGGTGTCGTCTATTTGTGGCGCAGTCCCGGCAACCTTCAACGCGTAGAACATCTCGCTGCCCAAAAGCCTGAACGCATCGGCCAAGAGGAAGTGCCACGGGTGCGGGCCGTGTTGAAGAGCTATGCAATCAGCCTGCGGATCGAGATCGCCGTGCTCGCTGCCGGACTGGCCCTTCTCTTCTTCTCGCCGCATGGCGGTGCTTGGCAAGGCGCCGGGATGGGCTTGGCGGTGCAGGTCGGCTTGGTGCTTCTCATGGACGCTTCGGCCGAGCGGAGAGCGCAGACGTACCTCAGATGGCTACTGGGGTTTATGGCCAATTACGCAGAACGACTTTCCAAACCATCATCACACTAACTGTTTAGACCCCACACATGAGGGAGGTGGGACAGTACTCGAATTAAAAAACGGCAGATCACCTCCCGACGATCCGCGAACCGCTTCTTGTAACCTCAGCGACTACAGTGCCGGTTCGATATCGATCGACTGCCATGGGCAGCTCAGCCCTTGGCGGCAATCGCACTCATCTCTTCCAAATCAAGGTCGCGTTCAAGGTCATGAAGCATCTCGTCGTCGATCTGTCGGGAGCGGTGAAGGCGAACGAGTTCTGCCCGCCCCGCTGCTACGGCGACGAGAATGACGTCGAAATGCGCTGTCACCTGATCATGGCTGCTCGTTGTGATGTCAGCAGCTAGTTTCTCCGAGTTTGTCGCGCGGTTCTGATATCTCTCGAGCAGTTGAGGATGGAGAATTTCACCATCGGCAGACACTGCTTGTCGCTCGACTGCCGTTAACTGGGCGCGTAGCATAGCTGCCTCGGCGGCAAACAGGTCGAGAGGAGGCTTGTCACGATCGTCCTCGCGCATCTCCGCCCATCGGATGATCAGACCGAGGGTCGTGCCTTGCACAAGAACCGTCACGAGGATCACCGCGAACGCGGTCACCAGCATCAGGTCGCGGCCGGGCATTGCTTCGGGAAGGCTAAGTGCCACGGCGAGTGTGACAACCCCGCGCATTCCGGCCCAACTCATCACCGTTGCGGCGGGAGCACCAAGTCGCTCGAAACCTTGTAGACCCGCTCGGGTCAAGAGACCTGCGATCGCATCGGCGGCGAACACCCAGGCGAAACGGGCAAGCGTCATCGCAACGATGATCGCGGCAATGGGGCCGGCCATGTCCTGAAGCACGACACCTAGGCCGCCCACGCGCTCGATCACCTCCCGTAGCGAGAGACCGATGAGGATGAACACCATCGCCTCAAGGATAAAAATCAGGACCTGCCAGAAAGCGACACCCCGCAGACGTACGCTCGCCGTGAACACAACGTGCTGGTTCCAGCCGCAGACCAGGCCTGCGGTAACCGTCGCGATCACGCCAGATACGTGCAGAGCTTCTCCTGCAAGATAGCTCGACCAGCAGACGAGTACGGAGGCTGTGATCATCAAATGGTCATTGCCCAGCCGTCGGACGAGCAGCGTCCACACGGCTCCCATCGCCCCGCCGACGAGAATCCCGCCTCCGACGAGCACCCCGAACGTGCCGACCGCGCCGCCCAGACTGAATGTCCCCGCGACCGCGGCGGCCACTGCAAAACGGAAGAGAACAAGGCCCGTCGCGTCGTTGAGGAGGCTCTCTCCTTCGAGAAGCGTCATAAGCCGACGTGGCAGTGTCACCCGCTGCAGAACGGCTCGCGCCGACACGGCATCTGGCGGCGAGACGATGGCGCCGAGCGCAGCGCATGCCGCCCATGGCAGGTCTGGAACAACGAGCTTCGTGACGAAGGCGACAACCGCGGTGGTAAACAGCACCGCGCCGACCGCGAGGGAAACGATGCCACCAAGATGGCGCCGAAACGGCGCGAACGCCGTGAACCAGGCTCCATCCATCAGGAGGGGTGGAAGGAAGATGACCAGCACCAGTTCAGGATCAAGCTGGATGGTGGGTATGCCCGGTACGAACGCCAACGCGCCACCACCGATCAGAAGTGCTACGGCCGGAGGAAGCCGAAGCCGAAGCGCTACGTACTGTAAGACAAGCACGGCCAGCAACATGCCGATGATGAGTTCGAATGTATGAACCGGTGTCACGATCTAGCGATCTCCTGAAAGCGACGTGCAGCTTGTGTGCGAATGCAAATTGGCGTTCGACCTTCGCGAACGATCAGAGAACGCCCACCACTGACTTGGTTTCGAGATACTCCTCCAGCCCGGCAAGACCCCAGATGCGGCCATTGCCTGACT
>Ga0137300_1075_pt1 | contig 27860 bp, 30 predicted proteins | sample RamsorwD2O_NANAE_FD_97190 | JGI IMG/M metagenome (GOLD analysis project Ga0137300, IMG submission 97190) | Mouse cecal microbial communities from Vienna, Austria - N-Acetylneuraminic acid amended with D2O_NANAE | ecosystem: Host-associated > Mammals > Digestive system > Large intestine > Cecum... | reverse complement strand
AAGGCCAACCCGAACAAGAGCGCGGCCAAGTCCGGCAAGTTCGATCCGTACACCGACGGCGCCAAGAAGTCGACCAAGTCGGAACTGGCTCCGGGCAAGAAGGCTGACCCGTACACTGACGGGGCGAAGTCCGGCAAGTTCGATCCGTACACTGACGGCGCGAAGTCCGGCAAGTTCGACCCGTACACCGACGGCGCCAAGAAGCAGTAAGCGTCGTCCTTCATGGCCCCCGTTCTCAGGCGGGGGCCATGTTTCTCTTTCCTTCCGCATTTCCCCTTCCGCATTACCCCTCCCCCGCCTCCCACGAGTGGATTAGCCGTCGCTCCCACGCGATTGAGATCCGTCACTGCGTTGCCGCTGTCACGCAGGTTTCCCGCCCCCTTCCAGCGCACCAAGCGGCGCCCGGTTCGCCTCATCCGAAAGACTGACTAGGACATACCCGACCTGTCACACCAATGTCTCTACATTGCTGCTAGTGTTCGGCCTACCAATGATTTCGAGCAGTACCAGGCGTGACCTGCCCGCGTTGAGAGGCAGGCACCCAAGCCGCCCGGGCCGGCCAATGCACCGGCCCAGATTGCATCAGGCGGCAACCCTAATATGGGAGACCTGAGCTAATGCAGCCCAAAGCACTCGATACCCACGAACCCGTAGTGCTCGCGCTGGTCGAGGCCGTCACGGCCTGGCAAGGCGCGCTTGAACAGACCCTGGGCGTATCGGGGCTGACCTATCCCAAATGGCTGCTATTGCGGGCAATCCGCCACGAGGAATTCGTACGCGGCAAGCCGTGCGAAACCGCCATCTTTCTCGATGTCGCGCAGAGCGAGCATATGCTGGGCGAACTGAGCGACGATGGCTGGCTCAGTTTCGATGCCGACGGCACGCCTCGCATCGCGCCGGCGTCGGTCGCGCGGATGAAACGCGCGGCGCAGGCCATCAAGGCCCTGCACTCGGTATCCGCTGGTCAGTTCAGCACCTCGGAGCGCGCGGCGCTAAGCAGCTTGCTGCATCGCATGACCACCACGCTGGAAGACCACGTTGCGCGCCATATTCGCCATGCGGCGTGGGAACGCGACGAGATGTCGATGGTCGTGCCGGACGAACTCCGCCGCGTCGCGCAACAGGCTATCGCCGCCTGACCGACCCGCACCGCAGCCATGACGCCCCGCCCCGCGCGGGGCGTTTCTGTTTTGTCACCCGGGCAAGGCAATTCTTTCCTACAGTGTGATCATGCACCGGCACGCCGCCGAGGAGACGCCATGCCCCCGGAAAACGAAGAAAAGGTTGCGCAGTTGCTGGATGAGTTGGTCGCGTTCGCGCACGAACGGCTACCGGCTGCGACGTTCGGGATCGTCGAACCCCTGCTGCGGCACTACTACGACCTGGCGGATGGCGAGGACCTGCTCGCACGCAACGTGGCCGATCTCTACGGCGCCGTCATGGCGCACTGGCAGACGGCGCAGAAGTTCGTGCCGGGCACCGCCCGATTGCGCGTCTACAACCCGAACCTCGAGGAACACGGCTGGCACTCGGACCACTCCATCGTCGAGATCGTCAACGACGATATGCCGTTCCTGGTCGATTCGGTCACCACGGAGATCAACCGGCACGGACTGACACTGCACTCGGCCATCCACCCGGTCTTTCGCGTCTGCCGCGACGCGCGCGGCGGCATCGAGAGCATCGGCCTTGGCGGCGGCGAGATGGGCGCCACCAACTGCCGGCTCGAATCGTTCATCCATTTCGAAGTCGACCGCACAGGCGAGGCCACGCAACTCGAAGCATTGCGCAATGCCATCGCGCGCGTCCTCGGCGATGTGCGGGTAGCCGTGGAAGACTGGCCGCGCATGCAACAGATTGCGCGCGACACAATCGGCGGCATGGCCCAGGCCCCAGATGCCGCCACGCCGGAGTCGGTGGAAGCACGCGCGTTCCTGGAATGGATGCTGGACGACCACTTCACGTTCCTCGGGCATCGCGACTATGAGCTGATCTCGCGCGATGGCCAGTTCTGGCTGCGCGGCGTGCCCGGCTCCGGCGCAGGCATTCTGCGCGAGGCCCTGCGCGACCCTGCGGCCGAAGACCTCACGTCCCTGCCCGCGGCCGCCCGCAGCGTCATCGAAGGCGCCACGCCGATCTTCCTGACCAAGGCCAATTCGCGCGCCACGGTGCATCGACCCGGCTACCTCGACTACGTTGGGGTCAAGCTGCTAGACGCTAACGGCAAGCTATTCGGCGAACGCCGTTTCGTGGGCCTGTACACGTCCACGGCCTACATGGTCAGCACCAGCGAGATCCCGCTGGTACGCCGCAAGTGCGCCAACATCCTGTCGCGCGCCGGCTTCCTGACCAAGGGTCATCTATACAAGTCCTTGATCACCATCCTGGAACAGTACCCACGCGACGACATGTTCCAGGCCGACGAAGACGAGCTGTTCGACATCACGCTCGGCATCCTGCGGCTGCAGGAACACCAGCGCACGCGCCTGTTCGTTCGGCGCGACCGCTTCGACCGCTTCATCTCCTGCCTGGTGTTCGTGCCGCGCGACAAGTACAACACCGACCTGCGCCAACGCATTCAGAAGTTGCTGATGCAGGCGTTCAACGGCACGGGCTGCGAATTCACGCCGCTGCTATCCGAATCCCCGCTGGCACGTATCCAGATCACGGTGCGCGGGCAGCCCGGCACGATGCCAGAGGCCGATACACGCGAGCTCGAAGAGCGGATCGTGCAGGCCACGCGCCGCTGGCAGGACGACCTGTCCGCCGCGCTGCACGAGACCCGTGGAGAGGAGCACGGCAACAGGTTGCTGCGCCGCTATGGCGACTCGTTCCCGGCCGGCTATCGCGAGGACTATCCCGCGCGTACCGCCGTGCGCGATATCGAACTGATGGAGCACGCGCGCCAGCATCCGAACGGCCTGGCCATGAACCTGTATCGCCCGATCGAAGCCGCCCCTGGCGCGTTTCGCTTCAAGGTGTTCCGCGCTGGCCTGCCGATCGCGCTGTCGGCAAGCCTGCCCATGCTCGAACACCTGGGCGTGCGCGTCGACGAGGAACGTCCCTACCTGATCGAACCCGACGCCGGCGACCCGATATGGATTCACGACTTCGGCCTGGAGATCGCCGCCGACCATGAAGGCCAGCCGGTCGATATCGAGATCGAGCGCGCCAAGCCGCTGTTCGAAGACGCTTTCGGACGCGCCTGGAATGGCGAGATCGAGAACGACGACTTCAACCGGCTGGTGCTGCGGGCGGGCCTCGCCGCGCGCGACGTGACGATCCTGCGCGCCTACGCCAAGTACCTGCGCCAGGTGGGCTCCACGTTCAGCAACGCCTATATCGAACAGGCGCTGGCGGCAAACCCGCGTATCGCGGCGATGCTGGTCTCGCTGTTCGTCGCCCGCTTCGACCCGGCCGTTGCCGCCGCCGGCACACCCGACGATGCCCGCTGCCGCAAGCTGCTGGCCGATATCGAATCCGCGCTCGACCAGGTACCGAATCTCGACGAGGATCGCATCCTGCGGCTGTTCCTCAACGTGATCAGCGCAACTGTGCGCACCAATTACTTCCATCACGACGCGGACGGTCATCCACGCCCCTACATTTCGTTCAAGTTCAATCCGGCGCTGGTACAGGGGCTGCCCGAGCCGCGACCGATGTTCGAGATCTGGGTCTACTCGCCACGGGTGGAGGGCGTGCACCTGCGCGGCGGACGCGTGGCGCGTGGCGGTTTGCGATGGTCGGACCGGCGCGAGGATTTCCGCACCGAGGTGCTGGGCCTGATGAAGGCGCAGATGGTCAAGAACACGGTCATCGTGCCGGTCGGCTCGAAGGGCGGCTTCGTCGTCAAGCGGCCGCCGCCGCCCACCGATCGCGATGCGTTCCTCGCCGAAGGCGTGGCCTGCTACCAGACCTTCCTGCGCGGCCTGCTCGACCTGACCGACAACCTCGTCTCCGGCAACCTCGTGCCGCCACCCGAGGTGGTGCGTCATGACGATTCGGACCCGTACCTCGTGGTGGCAGCCGACAAAGGCACGGCCACGTTCTCGGACTATGCGAACGCCATCTCGGCCGAATACGGTTTCTGGCTCGACGACGCCTTCGCCTCCGGTGGATCGGTTGGCTACGACCACAAGAAGATGGGCATCACCGCGCGCGGCGCATGGGAAAGCGTCAAGCGGCACTTTCGCGAGATGGGCACCGATATCCAGGCCACGCCATTCACGGTGGTCGGCATTGGCGACATGTCTGGCGACGTGTTCGGCAACGGCATGCTGCTGTCGCCCCACATCAAGCTCGTGGCTGCGTTCGACCATCGCCATATCTTCCTCGACCCGGATCCGGACTGTGCGAAGAGCCTGGCCGAGCGCGCGCGCATGTTCGATCTGCCGCGTTCGAGCTGGGCCGATTACGACGCCACGCTGATTTCCGCGGGTGGCGGCATCTATCCGCGCACGGCCAAGACGATCGCACTCTCGCCGCAGGTACAGGCCGTGCTCGGCATCACGGCGGCATCGTTGCCTCCGGCCGAACTGATCCACGCGATCCTGATGGCCCCTGTGGATTTGCTCTACAACGGCGGCATCGGTACCTACGTCAAGGCGAGTACCGAAACCCACCAGCAAGCCGGCGATCGCGCCAACGACCCGGTACGTGTCAACGGCAACGAACTGCGCTGCAAGGTGGTGGGCGAAGGCGGCAACCTCGGTTTCACCCAGCTCGGGCGTATCGAGTTTGCCCGCCACGGCGGCCGTATCAACACGGATGCCATCGACAATTCCGCCGGCGTCGACTGCTCCGACCACGAGGTCAATATCAAGATCCTGCTTGGCATCGTAGTGGCCGATGGCGAGATGACCGAGAAGCAACGCAACAAGCTGCTGGCCGAGATGACCGACGAAGTCGGCCTGCTGGTGCTGCAGGACAACTACTTCCAGACCCAGGCACTCTCGGTCGCGGGCCGCGTGGCGCCGGTGCTGGTCGATGCCGAAGCGCGGCTGATCCGCTGGCTGGAACGCGCGGGCCGTCTCAACCGGCCGCTCGAGTTTCTGCCCACGGACGAGGACATCACCGAACGCAAGGCGCTGGGCGCCGGACTGACATCGCCCGAACGCGCGGTGCTGCTGGCCTACAGCAAGATGTGGCTCTACGACGAACTGCTTGCATCCGATATCCCCGAGGATGTGCTCGTGGCCGGGCTGCTGGCCGACTACTTCCCGCAGCCGCTTCGCCAGCGCTACGCGGAGGCCATGCAGCGCCATCCGCTGCGGCGCGAGATCCTGGCCACGCACCTGACCAACATGCTGGTAAACCGCGTCGGTGCCACGTTCGTCCATCACCAGATGGAAGAAACCGACGCGCGGCCCGCTGACATCGTGCGCGCCTGTCTGCTGGCCCGCGATGTGTTCGGGCTTACCGGGCTCTGGGAACGGATCGACGCGCTCGACAATCGCGTCGAAGACGCCGTGCAGGCGCGCATGTTTGGCGATCTGGCGCGGCTACTCGAACGCGCCACGCTCTGGTTCATCCGCTATCTGCGGGCGGGCGGTACCGTGGAGCCGGGTGCAGCCAGGTTCGTCGATGCAGCGCACTGGCTCACGCCACAATTGCCGACGCTGCTGCCGCCCGAGCCATCGCAGGCCATGGCCGAACGCGCCATGGCCCTGACCGAAGCCGGCGTCGACGAAGATCTGGCGCTACGTGTGGCGGCCAGCGATATCGCGGCGGCGGCGCTCGACATCGCGGAGGTCTCTGGAACATGCGGCCGCAGCCTTGGCGCCGTGGCGGGGGTCTACTTCGCCCTGGACACCGAACTCAACTTCGGATGGCTGCGCGAGCGCGCGCTGTCTCTGCCGGCGGAGACGCACTGGGATCTGCTGGCGCGCACGACCACGCTCGACGATCTGGGTCGGCTCAAGCGTGCGTTGACGACGAGCGTGCTGGGCCAGTCGCGCGACACGGATGACCCGCAGGCGCTCATCGAGGGCTGGCGTGGCACCCGTCAGGCGGCGCTGGACCGCTATGCCCAGATGCTGGCCGACCAACGCGCCTTGGGCGTTTCAGGCGTGGCGGCCTTGTCGATGCTGTCGGTCGCGGTCAGGGAGATCGGCTTGCTCGAACGCGCCTGAATCCGGCTGCCACCCATGGGTTCAGGCGTGACCGTCCTCGTCATCGATGACGTCGTCATCGTCCATGTCGCGCAGCGGCGCCAGGTCGTCGTCATCGGAAAGGTCATCCGGCTCGCCGCCCCGCGCGCGAAACTCGAGGCCAAGCCGCAGGAACAGGTCGAACGCGTCCGCCAGCAGATGCTTCTGCCGTGGCAGCAAGCTGGCGTAGGGCATGTCGTAGATCGACTGGTGCGTGCCGCGCGCCCCCTTGAGCCCGCGATCGCGCGCAATGTCGGACAGCAGGGCTGCAAAACCCGACAGGTCCTGCGCCACGAGCGCGGTATTGAGCACGCGCGCGATGACTTGCGGCGATGCGGCCGCCCAGCCGATGACCTCGGCGTTAGAAGCGGAGTCGTGGGATAGGTCGCTGATTTCCATGGCTTTCTTAACGGCCCCGTGCACGCTGGCTTGAGCCGCAACCGCCACGCTCCCCCTTAGGAGGGGAAGTCAGCTTCGCCGGCGCGGCGGTGTGGCGCGCTTCGCCTCGGCGCTGGGCGGCGTCTTCGCGACATGCTCGCGCGGAATCTGCTTGTAGGTGACGGCGCCATCGCGCCCTTGATTGGCCTTCAGGTGGTTACGCGCGCCGCAGAGCGGGCAGCGAAAAAGCGGGCCCTGCCCCTCGTTGTGGATATCCACCTCGTCGGGCGCCCAGCGCGCACCGCAAGACTGGTTGTGGCAAAAAAACATTGTCGACTCCGGAAATTGCGGCGAATCGTAACATGCGACCCCGCCAGCGGTGGCGGCCTAGCCGTTGTTCTGGACCCAGTGCCGCGCCCATGCGCCGGCCGCCATGCGGGCCTCGGCGGCCGTGGGGTACGTGGCAGGCGGGCCACCCGCCTCCTGCACCACCGCGCCGGCTTCCCAGATGTCGCACCACGCCTTGTATCGTTCCCTGCCCAGCGCCTGCCAGAACAGGTGCACGACAAACCCCCGGTATTCGAACATGTCCGAGCCGCTTTCCGGCGAGATGGACGCCCGCACCATCGCGCGGGGGTCCTGCGCCGTGGCTGCGTCATCGTCATCGGCAACTTGCCGCGCGCGACGCATCCCTAGCGCGGCGCACAGGCTGGCGGCCAGCGCGCCTGCCAGAAGGCCCGCCGCGAACCAGCAGATCCTGCTCGTGAACTGCGCATCACGCTGCAACATCGGCATCTCCGTCTGCGGACGGATGTCCGGAGCTTCGTTGCGTTTCAGGTTACACCAATGCGACGTCGAAGCCAGCCCCGCGTCGCACACGCGGTCCTCCATGAAAATCAGAATCCGGCACGTGCAATGGGTGGACAAGCTGGATATACTGTACATCCATACAGTATCGGAAATCTCCAAAACATCTCCGAAACATCCCCAAACCATCACTTCGCCGCCGCCCTGCCATGCCCGCCTATCAGCCTGCCTCGATCCTGCTGGAAGCCCACTACTTCGGTGACGATGCCGAGATGCTGCGCCTGCCTTGCGCGAGCGTCACGGTTCAGAGCGGCGCAATTCTCGTCGATGGCGTGGAGATCCGGCATCTGCATGCGCTGCGCTGGACGCCGGACTACCTCTCGTTCAGCGATGGCGGCGACCACCATCGCTACCCGGTCAGCCGCCCCGCCGTGATCGGGCCACAGGCCGCGCGCTTCGCGCTGCTCTAGTACCCTAGCGGCGCCGCAGCAACGCGCCCGCGTACTCGGCACGCGACCCAAGCTCGCGCTCTATGCGCAGCAGGCGGTTGTACTTGGCAGTGCGATCCGCACGCGACATCGACCCCGTCTTGATCTGCCCGCATCGCAGCGCCACAGCAAGGTCGGCGATCGTCACATCCTCGGTTTCACCCGAACGATGTGACATCACGGCCGAATACCCGTAACCATGGGCCACGCGAACCGTCTCGCGCATCTCGCTCAGCGTGCCGATCTGGTTGGCCTTGACCAGGATGGCGTTGGCCATACCCTGCTCCACCCCCTGCCTCAGCAAGGTCGGATGTGTGCAGAACACATCGTCGCCAACAAGCTGGCACCGCTTGCCGAGCTGCCGCGTCAGCAATTGCCAGCCCATCGCATCGTCTTCGGCCATGCCATCCTCGATCGAAACAATCGGATAGCGGTCCGCGAGGCGTACCAGATAGGCCACCTGCTCCTCGCGCGAGCGCTCGACGCCCTCCCCCTGATAGACATAGCTGCCATTGACATATAGCTCGCTGGCGGCGGGGTCGATGGCCAGCGCGATGTCCTCGCCGGGGCGATAGCCCGCCTTGGCGATGGCTGCGACCAGAATGTCCAACGCCTCCTCGGCAGCGTGAAATTCGGGCGCGAAGCCACCCTCATCGCCCACGTTGGTGGTATAGCCGGCAGCCTTCAGCATGCCGCGTAGTGTATGGAAAACCTCCGAGCCGGCACGTACCGCCTCGGTGAAGGTCGGTGCTCCGGCAGGCATGATCATGAATTCCTGGAAATCGAGCGCATTGTCGGCATGGGCTCCGCCATTGATCACGTTGATCAGCGGCACGGGCAGCAACGAAGCACGCTCTCCGCCAAGGTAGGTGAATAGCGACAGACCATTCGACACCGCAGCCGCATGAGCCACGGCCAAGGACACGCCGAGCAACGCATTGGCGCCAAGCCGACGCTTATCCGGGGTGCCGTCGAGGTCGATCATGATCGTGTCGATCTCGGGTTGGTCACCGGCATCACGCCCGAGCAATGCCTCACGCAACTCGGTGTTGACGGCCTGAACCGCCCGCGACACACCCCGCCCCAGATAGCGTCGTGGATCGGCATCGCGCAACTCCACGGCCTCGCGCGCGCCGGTCGATGCCCCCGACGGCACAATGGCCCGGCCGACCGCGCCGTCGTCGAGCACGACCTCCACCTCCACCGTCGGATTCCCCCGACTATCCAGCACCTCCAGCCCCCGGATCTCAGCCACCTTGCTCATTCGCGCACTCCCTTTGTGAGAAAAATGAAGATACGTCGATCCTAAAAGGCTTTCACCAAGCTGAATATCGCGTTATTTTCCTCAATTCGTCAGTTTTTCTCACATAGTCGGAGCATACGGTGCGAACCCTGCCCCCAATGTCAACCTTGCGCGCGTTCGAGGCCACGGCCCGTACGGGCTCCGTGACCCGCGCCGCCGAAGAGCTATTTCGCACGCACGGCGCAGTCAGCCGGCAGTTGCGCCAATTGCAGGAACATGCGGGCGTGGAGCTATTCGAGCGCGAGGGGACCGGTCTGCGCCTGAACGAGCACGGCCAGGCGCTCTATGAGGTGGTACGCACGGCGCTGGACCAGCTCGAACAAGGTTACGGTCGTCTGCTCGATCAAGCGCGCGGGCCCACGCTGCACGTGGCCTGTAGCGCGACCTTCGCGATGCGCTGGCTGGTACCCGAATTGGTCGATTTCTATCGGCTGCGGCCCGATATCCGTATCCGGCTCTCGATGACATCGGCGCGCGAGATCCGCACCGAAGGCGCAGACGTGGTAATTGCCTGGGACCTGTCGTCGTACCCCGCCGCCGAACGGCAACGCGCGATCCAGTTGGCGCCGGTCGCCTTCGGCCCGGTCTGCGCGCCCGCCTATGCGCCGGAAGTGGCCACCGGCGCGCGCATCACGCACGATTTCACATCGAGCGCGTGGGACCAGTGGGAAGCGCTGACCGGTCATCACATCGCACCCGGCGCAGGGCTGACGTTTCCGCACACGCATCTTTGCATCCAGGCCGCCCTGTCGGGGCTGGGCGTGGCGCTGATCGAGCAACGGCTGATCCAGGCGGAACTGGCGGCAGGCACCCTCGTGGCGCCCTACGGATTCACCGCGTTTGGCGGCGGTCTGATGGCGGTCCCGGCCACGCGCGACGTGCCGGCCGATGCCGATGTGTTTATCGCGTGGTTGCAGCGTCGGCTATTGCCGCCGGCCGACTCTCGCGCCCCGCGACAGGCAGGACAAAACGGAGCGTAGTGCCCACCTGCCCCTCGACCAGCCGCGCCTGACTGCCGTTCAACTGGAGCATTCGCTGCACGATCAGCAGACCGAGCCCGCCGCCCCGGTGCGCGCCGCCCGACGGAAACGGCCGCTGGAATAACGACTCGCGCAAGGCCGGCGGAATCCCCGGTCCCGTATCGCTGACCGTCACCGCCACGCTGCCATTCTGGCTGGTCAGGTCGACTTCGACAGTGCCACCCGCCGGTGTATGGCGAATCGCGTTGTCGAGCAGGTTCGTCAGCACGCGCTCGATCATGCCGAGGTCGGCGGTGACGGCAGGCAGCACGGGCGGCACGCCGGCGCGCAATTGCAGATGCTTGGCCTCGGCCGGCAGGGCGAATTTCTCGAGCACGTCCTGTGTCAGGTCGACGATCGAGAATGTCTCGGGTATCGCCTGGACCATGCCGTGTTCGAGCCGCGCCAGTTCGAACAGCGACTGCGCCAGCCCGCCCACCTTGGCGCTCTGCGCCAGCGCGATGGCAAGGTAGCGCTGGCGTTCCTCGGCGCTGAGCTTGTCCGCCTTCAGCGAGAGCGTTTCCAGATACCCGTGCAGCGACGTCAGCGGTGTGCGCAAGTCGTGCGAGATATTGGCCACCATCTCGCGCCGCTCCTGATCCTGCTGCTTGAGCGCGCGCCATTGTGTCTCGATCCGGTCGGCCATCTGACGGAACGCCGTGCGTAGCGCGGCGATCTCGTCGCGCTGCATCGGCTCTTGTATCCGGTCGGCAGCTCCGGCGCCCGGGATGCCTGAACCCCGCAAATCGCCGGCATCGCCGGAATCAAATTGCCGGATCTCTAGCGTCAGGCGTCGCAGCGGGCGCGTGATCAGGCCGAAAGCCACCAGCCCCGCCACCAGCCCGAGCGCGGCCACCAACGCCATCGACCAGAGCGTGGTCCGCATGACCGCGTCGCGCGATGCCAGCGCGGCCAGCTTGTCATGCGCCTCGCCCTGCAGCACCACGTAGATATAGCCGCCCTGCCGCAACGGCGCCGCGCTGAACACCTTCCGCCCGCTGTCGCTGCGCGGGTCGTCGCCAAAGATCGGCAGCGCCCCACCGTCGATCAGCTTCTTCACCGGCGCCAGGTTCACGTGATCGCGCACCAGGTGCCCGGTCGGCGCATCGTGCCCGCGAATGCGCCCCTGATCGTCGAGCAGATAGACCTCAACGCTCGGATTCACGACCATCAACTGCCCGAAGAGCTGGCGCAATGCCTGCGGCGCGATGGCGCTCTGATCCTCCAGCAGCGCATTGCGCGCGATGTATGCGGCGAGCCCGCGCGATATGTCCTGGACCACCTCCTTCTCATGCATCGCGTTGGCCCGCACCTGCAGCCAGGCGGAGGCCCCGCAGCAGGCCAGCAACAACGCGGCGAAAACGGCGGACAGCCGTTGTGTCAGGGACAGGTTCACGATGCTTCCCCTTCGTCCTGCGTGGCGTCGGCTTGCGGATCGGCCACGAACCGATAGCCGCGCCGCCACACAGTCAGGATGCGCCTCGGCTGCGCCGGATCGACCTCGATCTTGGTGCGCAGCCGGTTGATATGCGTGTTCACCGTGTGCTCGTAGCCCTCGTGCTGGTAGCCCCATACCGCGTTGAGCAGATCCATGCGGGAGAACACCTTGTCCGGATGGCGCGCGAAGTAGTACAGCAGATCGAACTCGCGCGGGGTCAGGTCGAGGCGCTTGCCGTCGACAGCGGCCTCTCGCGCGAGAGGATCAATGGCCAGTCCGGCCAGCTCCAGACTGCCGGCATCGGCCCGCACGTCGCGCGCCATTGCCTCCACCCGACGTAGCAGCGCCTTGACGCGCGCCACCAGTTCCAGCACCGAGAACGGCTTGGCCAGATAGTCGTCGGCACCGAGTTCGAGCCCCAGGATGCGATGCACCTCGCTGGAACGCGCGCTGGTGATGATGATCGGCGTGTAGCGCGTCATCGCCCGGGCCCGGCGGCAGATCTCGAGACCATCCACGCCGGGCAGCATCAGGTCCAGCACCAGCGCATCCCAACCGCCCTGCTCCAGCAGGCGCAGCCCCTCGGCGCCATCGGCGCTATGCACGACTTCGTAGCGCTCGTCGCGCAGGTGCATGGCCAGCACGTTGGCGATACCGACATCGTCTTCGACCAGCAGGATGCGTTTGGCGTGTTCCATGGTGCGGCGGCTTGGCCCTCGGTTCTGAACTGGCTCTATTGTGCAGAAATCCGCCAGTCCAGTTATCACGAATTGTTTAAGGTTTGGCGAGGACTCCGCCATGGATGGTTGCCTACCATGCGTTCAACCCATCCTGAGCACGGAGACCACCATGCGCATCACCAGACGCTTTCTGCTTTCGGGCGGCTCGCTGACCGCTACGCTTGCCGCCATCGGCGGCTGGCGGCTGCTGGCCGCCGGCAATGCCAACGCCGCCGGAGCCGGCGCCCAATCCTTCGAAGTCACATTGAGCGACGAGGCGTGGCGCCAGAAGCTGACGCCGGCCCAGTACACGGTACTGCGCCACGAAGGCACCGAGCGCCCCTTCAGCAGCCCGCTCAATGATGAGCATCGCAAGGGCGTTTTCTCGTGCGCGGGCTGCCAGCTCGACCTGTTCTCGTCGTCGACCAAGTTCGACAGCGGCACTGGCTGGCCGAGCTTCTGGGCGCCGCTGGCCAACGCGGTGGGCACCACCGAGGACCGCACGTTCGGCATGGCGCGCACGGCAGTGCATTGCCGCCGTTGCGGCGGCCACCTTGGCCACGTGTTCGACGACGGCCCCAAGCCTACGGGACTGCGCTACTGCATGAACGGCGTAGCCATGACGTTCCGCCCCGCATCCGCCTGACCAGGCCTATCGCAGACCCATCACGGACCCATTGCCATGCTGCTACTGATCCTCTCCTACCTGGGCGGCGCGCTCACGATCCTGAGCCCCTGCATCCTGCCCGTACTGCCGTTCGTGTTCGCGCGCGCCGATCAACCATTCGTGCGCAGCGGCCTGCCTCTGCTGGCCGGCATGGGCCTCACCTTCGCCGGCGTGGCCACGCTCGCCGCGGTCGGTGGCGGCTGGGTCGCTCAAGCCAACCAATATGGCCGCTGGCTCGCCATCGCGCTGCTGGCCGTATTCGGACTGACGCTGCTGCTGCCCCGGCTTGCCGAACGCCTGATGCGGCCGCTGGTGAATGCGGGCAGCCGGCTGTCGAATTTCGCGCAGGCCGACGGCAAGCCCGCCAGCCCTGCCTCGTCTTTCCTGCTCGGCATTGCCACCGGCCTGCTGTGGGCGCCATGCGCGGGCCCGATCCTCGGTCTCGTGCTGACCGGCGCAGCCCTTCAGGGGGCAAGCCTGGGCACCACGCTGCTGCTGTTGGCCTACGCCGCAGGCGCGGCCACATCGCTGGCGGTGGCCCTGTTGATCGGCGGACGCGTATTCACCGCGATGAAGCGTTCGCTCGACGCCGGCGAATGGGTTCGCCGGGGGATCGGCGTGGCGATGCTGGCCGGCGTGGCGGCAATCGCGCTCGGACTCGACACGGGCATCCTGACACGCGTCTCGACCGTGGCCACCGGCGGCCTGGAGCAGCGCCTGGTCGACGCACTGGGACACAAGGACCGTAGCGGCGGCGCGATGATGGCCGCCACCAGCGTTCCAGCAGAAGGCGGAGCCATGATGATGCGAGCCGTCGACCGTCCCGCCACACTGCCAGTGGAAGGCCAGTTCCCGGGCCTCAATGGCGCGGTGGAATGGCTCAACTCGCCGCCGCTGACTGCGGAAGCGCTGCGCGGCAAGGTCGTGCTGGTCGATTTCTGGACGTACTCGTGCATCAACTGCCTGCGCACGCTGCCCTACGTAAAGGCCTGGGCAGAGAAGTACCGGGATCAGGGCCTGGTCGTCATCGGCGTCCATGCCCCCGAGTTTGCGTTCGAACGCAATATCGACAACGTCCGCAAGGCCACGAAGGATCTCGGCGTGACCTACCCGGTGGCCATCGACAACAACTACGCGATCTGGCGCGCGTTCAACAACAACTACTGGCCGGCGCATTACTTCATCGACGCGCAGGGACGCGTGCGCTTCCATCATTTCGGCGAAGGCGAATACGAGAAATCGGAAGCCGTGATCCGGCAACTGCTGGCCGAAGCGGGCCACGTGGACGTGACGAAGGTGGCAATGACCGCGGACAACGCCATGCACGGCGTGGAGATGCCCGCCGATGCCAGCGCGCTGCGTTCGCAGGAGACCTATGTGGGCTACGCCCGTGCCGAGAACTTCGCGTCTCCGGGTGGCGCCCGGCCGGATCAATCGAAGGAATACGCTGCGCCGGCCCGCCCCACGCTCAATGAGTGGGGCCTGGCGGGCAACTGGAAGGTTGGCGAGGAACAGGCAACGCTGGAACAGGCCAGCGGGAAGATCGTCTATCGCTTCCACGCCCGCGACCTGCACCTAGTGCTCGGCCCCGCTGCGGACGGCAAGCCAGTGCGCTTCCGCGTGACGATCGACGGCAAGGCACCGGGCGCATCGCACGGCACCGATGTCGCCGCGGACGGCAGCGGGACCGTCACCGGACAGCGCCTGTATCAACTCGTACGCCAGCAAGGCGACGTCGCCGATCGCACGTTCGCCATCGAGTTCCTCGACCCCGGCGTGCAGGCCTATGCGTTCACGTTCGGCTGATCTACGCTTCTTTCAAGGAGTCTGACCATGGATGCCATGACAACACTGCAACGCTGGACCCGCCCCACCGCGCTGAAGCTCGCAAGCTTGGCCGTGCTGATGGTGGCGGCCGCAATGTGGGAGCTACCCGCGATCTCGGCCGAGGCCGCCGTGAAGATCCCCGCGCCGGCCGTCGACGAAAGAGCCGGCACGAGCCATACCGAGACCGCCGTGTTCGCCGGTGGATGCTTCTGGGGCGTGCAAGGCGTGTTCCAACATGTCCGCGGCGTTACACGGGTAACGTCCGGTTACTCTGGCGGCTCGGCCAGCAACGCGCAATACGAGATGGTGGGCACCGGCATGACCGGACACGCGGAGTCGGTCGAAATCCGCTACGACCCCACCCAGATCAGCTACGGCAAGCTGCTGCAGATCTTCTTCTCGGTCGCGCACAATCCCACGCAACTGAACTATCAGGGGCCCGATCACGGCACGCAGTACCGCTCGGCGATCTTCCCGCGCACGCCGGTGCAACGCTCGATTGCCGAGGCGTATATCGCCCAGCTCGACACGTCAAAAGCGTACCGCGCGCCGATCGTCACGCGCGTCGAGGATTACAAGGGGTTCTTTCCGGCCGAGAACTATCACCAGGATTTTCTCGTCAAGAATCCGAGCTATCCGTACATCGTCATCAATGACCTGCCGAAGATCGGCAATCTGAAAACGATGTTCCCGGACGTGTATCGGAATGATGCGGTGCTGGTATCGAAGGGAGGTTGAAGCGATCGGTGAGAGATGGCGCCAGGGTCAGCCCAGCACCTTGACCGCTATCGTCAGGAACCAGCCCGCAGCCAGGCAGGCCCCCACCCATCCAAAACCAATCAGAAATATGTCTCGCCAGTTCATCCGTTCCTACTCCGACAGCGCAAGCTGCCGTGTCGATGCAATGGGGAAAGGCTAGTCGATGACAGGGTGAGAACCTATGTCCGAAATGTAAGGAAGGATTGCAACGTGCTGCGCTTTATTTCGGACAGCGTTACAAGATGAAAGAGGAGTTCCTACCCCGCATTCTTGCCGCTCGAACTCACAACACGAGTGCCGGCTACGGAGTCTCAGATTCCAAACCTTCCATTTGCGGGACCGGCGGGACCAAAAAGACAAAAGGCCTGACAGGAAACCTGTCAGGCCTTTCATTTTCTGGTCGGGGCGAGAGGATTTGAACCTCCGACCACCTGCACCCCATGCAGAGTGAAAAACGGCAGCAAAGCCTTATGCAGTAAGGCGCGGCGCGGAATCCATCCAAGAAAGTGCTCAATTAGTGAGCACGACAGCATGCGGGTTTCCGGGCGACTCTAGTCCAATTATTGGATGCCAATCAGAAGCGAATTTCAGCACTAAACTCGGCCTCGTAGCCGCCATTGCCGCCGTCGGCGCCACAGTCCAGCGCCGCACAGGCGGCAAGCAGCACAGCCGCGCCGACGGCAACCAGCACGCGGATCACTGGCATGCCGCGACTGCCGCCTTCAGGCGAGCCTCGTAGCCTGCGCGGAGCGCCAGCTCGGCAAGCGCAGCCTTGAACCACTCGAAATCGCTGGCAGTGGCGGCGACCTTGGCCAGCGGCCAGTCCGGCTCCGGAATCTCGGCCGTCTTGCACGGCACCGGGACCGGCACTTTCACCTCCACCGGCTTCTCGACCACTTGCGGCGCGGCGCAGCCTGCCAGCAGCAGACACAACATCAGCGCGCGGATCATGGGCGCTCCTTCACGTAGGTCAGCCGCAGGCCATGCAGCGACGCGCATTGGTCTGCGCCGGCGGCTTGCGCCTGGATCTTCCCGGCCAGCAGGGTGTACTTCGACTGCGCGGCCTGGGCATCGGCATCGGCCTTGGCGGCCTGGTACTGGCGCAGCTTGGCCTGCGCCTCAAGATCGGACACCGCGGCGTTCTGCGTACCGATCATCCCCGTCAACTCACGGTTGTCCGCCTGCGCCTTGCCGAGATCGGTCTGAGCCTGCGACAGCTCGGCGCGCGCAGCGTCGCGCTCGTGCCGGTATGTCAGCACGGCGCCCCCGGAAAGCGCGAGGATGACCAGCACGGCAGCTACGAAAATGCGCTCGGGCGTGGCAAAGATCGCCTTCAGCGCGGCGCCGATAGCTTCAAGAATGGTCAGCATGGTGGATCACCTCCGTGGGGCTGAACTGGTAGCCTTCTCGCGCGTACTTCTGAGCGATCCAGAGCGGGAAAGGCATGTCGTGAATGCCGGCGTCCTTGCCGGTGTGGTGTTCCTTGCAGAGCAGCAGCCCGTTCACTGTCATGTCGTCGACGAACGTGTACGGATCGGCCGGATCGAACTTGCTCCAATCGAACGCCGCGGCGTGCGGGCCCAGTGCGCCGATCTTGGCGAGCCCGGCCACCGTGGACCAGTCGATCATGTTGGACAGCGATCGCTCGATCGGGTGGTGGTGCGCCTCAAGTGGATGGCCTGACTGCTCGGCCGCCTTCCCGCAGATGTAGCAACGCCCGCCCTCGCGCACGATCAGCGCCTTCTTTGAATGCAGGAACAGCGGCGTGGTGGTGCGCGCCTCGTGGCCTGGCAGCAGCACGTCGACGGCCAGCGTCTCTTTCTCTTCGTGGGTATCGGTGATGGCCATGTGGCCCTCCAGAAAAGCAAAAGCCCCGCACGCGGCGGGGCTCAGATGGGGATGCGTTGAATCAGTCGAGTTCGGGCAGCTCGACCGTCTGACCGGCGAGGGCGTGCGTGCAGTCACTGAGGAATACGATTTGTCCGGGCTGCGCGCCGTTGCATCCGACGAACGAGTGGCAGATATGCTTCTTCCGCGGCACGTCATCGCCCTGCCATTCATTCCACGAGCTCAGCACGCTCGGGCCGAACACTGGCTTCTCGAAATCGCCGTTGAACGACCAGCGGGGCTTTCCCGCGTTGTGCGACGACTCTTCCGTCTCGCCAGGCGGCAGCCAGCTCACCGGCAGGATGTGCACGCCGTAGCCGTCCGCAAGGTCACAGCCAGGGCAGCGCCACTTGATGCCGTAGAACCGGCCCTCGGTGTCGCGGACGATCTTTGCTTTGCTCATGAGTTGACCCCCAATGCAGTCTTGGCGCTGGCCCAGAGCGCGCGCCGGTCGGAAATGCCGTTGATGCCGCCATTGATGGCGCGGGTCAGACCGACAAAGTCGGCTGCATCGGCGAACCGGTTCAGGTTGTTGACATGCCAGTACCAGGCGGCGGATGCGGCGGCGTATTCGGGCTGCTCGAGCAGTTGAGGCTGGCCGATCAGGTCGAGGTGCAGGCCGAAGCCGCACAGCACGTAATTCTTGCGCCCGGTGATCTGGATCAGCCCCCGCCCCATAAAGAGCTTCCCGTCGCCTGGCTCGGTGTTGCCAAGGTCAGCCCTGCCCTCATACCGACGCTGCGCCGGCGTCGGGCCCCAGATCTCACGCAGCAAGCGCAGTTGACCGGATTCGTGCCCAGTCTGGGCAAGGAACGCGGCCGCGCGCGTTGGCGTGTTGATCTCGAACTGCAGCATGGAGGCAGACAAGTGCGGCGCGAAGACGTCCGCTCGAGCGCCAGCCAGCGGCATGATTGCGCGAAGTTGCGCCGCAGTGATCAGCGCATCAGCCATTCTTCACCCCTGCCACCGCGTCCTTGACGTCTTCCGCCATCTCCACGATGTCCTTGTCTCGACGCTTGTCGAACCAGCGCAGCACCGCGCCAAGAATCCACCACGCTGGCAACCCAGCGATCACCAACAACGGCGCACAGGCATACAGAATCCCGAACTGCGGGTTGACGCCGGCGGCCACTGCCAGCGCGCGCGCGGATGCGAAGATGTCCGGGTAGCGGGAGTAGACGAACGCGACCAGCGCCGGCCCGAAGACCATAGAGGCAATGATTGACGACACGAGCCTGGCAAAACCCTCCTTTGCAGTCTTCGGCCACAGCACGAGAAATCCCAGCGCTGCGGCAACCGCTCCGGCACCGAGCTGCAGGCCGAAATACTTCGCGATAGCTGAGCCAGCTGCTACTCCTGCGGCGCTGCCGCTGATTGGTTCTGCTGCCATGTAGACCCCGGAATGAGAAAAGCCCGCTCGATTGGCGGGCATGAAAAAGCCGCCCGGAGGCGGCTCAAGAGTGCGTAGTGGATACCCTATCGAACGGCGCTTTGCGCTGTCTGGGCAAACGCCGAACGGCGCTTCATGCCTAGGGCGGGTCGCTCGATCAGCATCCACGACAGGTACGACAGCAGGAACAGCGGCAGCAGCACTATCCCGAACAGCATGAGCGGATGACCGATAGGATGCCCCGTTTCCCTCATCCAATACACTGCGGCCTGCTGCAGGGGCCACGCGTAGATATAGACCCCATACGAAAGATCGGTCTTCAGCTTCACCAGTCGCGGCAACCCCATCCCGATCCACAGCACGATAAACGGGTAAGTCGCCAGATGCACGAACGTCAGGATCTGGCGATCGCTAAACTTCGGGCCAAAGGCAAATTCAAAACTCGCCCAGCCCTGCATCAAGGCCTCGCGCACCGGCTGAATGACAATGGCCGTGTGCACGAGCAGCGCTACGATACCGAGTCGCTGGAGCGGGATCTCGTCGCCCATCACAGCCACATAGCCGCCAACGAGAAACAGCATCAGCATCGAGACGCCAATTCGGAACGTGTCAGAGTCGGCCATGTGGGTGATGTAGACGAGCACGGCGGCAGCAAAAAATGCCGGCAACGCTCGCCGCGTCAGTACACCTACGGCTCCCAGCAACCCTGCAGCGACGTAGCATGCCGCCTCCCAGCTCAATGTCCACAAGCTGCCATTGACCAAGCTGGAGATGTTGCCTGCAAAGTAGTCACTCTTCGCGGCTAGAAGCCACCCAATCGGGACGGCGACGACAAGCGCCGGAACCAGCCGCAGCGAACGGTTTGCCGCGAACGCAGCAAGATTCGGATTCCGCAAATAGCTTTTCGTGATGAGATAGCCGCTAATGGCGAAAAAGCCATGCACAGCATATCCTCCGAAGCTCAGCCCGATGAAATCCCCGAGATAGCGCTCGATCAACGGCGACGGCATATTGAGCAACGGCGCGCAGTGTGACAGCACCACAGCTACACTGAACAGCAATCGCAGCAGATTGAAGTTATTTGACATCGGGATTCCGCCTTGGAAAGGCTTGATGATAATTCAACTAATTTGCAAGGTTGATATTCCTCCTACACAGCAGCTCCGCCAGGCTCAATGGTTAGCTCCACACGATGGATTGTGCCGCAAAAATGCTCGTTGCGGCCCTGATCTGTTGCTTCAGCCCTGTCTTCTTTGAGAACGCTGCCTGACCCTGCGCTAGCATCGCGCCGGCAAGCCCCTGCAACTGGGCGAAGGTCATGGGCACCTGGCTGTTGTTGGCATCCAGCCAAAAGAAGCCGGAAGGGACAGCGCCGGGCACTAGGGACCTAGCCAGTACGTCCTGACTCTCCAGATCCGCTTGGAACGTTGTGCTCATGTAGCTGACAGGCTGCTGAATGGCAACTTGATAGGCCGCCTCGATGATGGCAATCTGCGCCGTCTGCACCTGTGCAAGCGTTGGGCCGTCAGGGGCCGAGAAGACGCCGTCCGCATAAGACCAGCCGACCTGCGGAGCCGGGGCTGCAGTTGTCGCATCCACCCAAACGAGCGACGGGTGAAACATCGTCGCGATGTCGTCATCCGTCGAGAACAGTTCAGCGACAATTTCGCCAGAAATTCGAGCGTATTTTTTCATATTAGGCGTACTCATAGACGATTATCAAGCCAGGGGCGCCGTTCCCGCCGGCGGCCGTCGCACCATTATTCACGCCGATTGCACCGCTACCAGATGCGCCGAACCCAGAGGCATTCCCTCCGGCAGTTACACCAGTCCCATTCAGTCCCGTAAATAGGCCACCAGAACCAAATCTCGACACAGCTCCAACTCCACCAAAACCGGAGGTTGGCGAAAGAATGACACCAGGATTCCCTACTTGACCTGATGCGCCAACATCTGCGCCCGCACCAACACCCGAAGCAGCGCCGACTGATCCAGCAATGCCCACGACCGCAGCGGCAACTCCTGCGCCACCACCGCCTCCGCCGAGGACGCTCAGGAACGCGCCAAAAGAGGTAGTGGTGCCATTGCCGCCAGCGGCACCCGCAACGCCAGTTCCTTTTGCGCCGATGGTTACAGATGCACCGCTAAATCCACTTGTGATGCGCTTATATCCCCATCCTCCAGCTGACCCGCTACCACCAGCGGAAACGTTGCTGGCAGCACTCGTAGCCCCTCCTCCCGCCCCGCCGCCGCCAACCGCTTCAACAATGATGCTGGTTGTTCCAGGACTAGGCGTATAAGTGCCACTGCTTGTGAAGTACTGAATATTGAGCAGCCGCCCAGTTGCCTGGCCCAACTGCATCGCATGCTGGCTCTGAGTAGCGGGGGCGACTTGAATTGCGGCGCCCGTGCACTCGATCAGCACCCAAGAGCTGTACGCCAAATTCCACACTACTTGACACTTTCCGTTTAGAACGATCTCACCGCCCTGAAGCGCGGTGTGAGCAGCACCTAAGATTGGATATGCGCCGAGGCCATTGACATTGAGAGTCGTCGCGCCAGTGTTAGCCGCAGCCGGCTTGAACCACAGCACCATGCCGTCTTTCAGAGCGGTGACTGGGTAGCTATAGTTGACGACGCACGCATTAGCCGTGCCTGTATCGGTGCCGACGATCAGGCCGCTGGCCTGGATGGCCGGTACGACGCCACCGGATGGAATGACAGGCGCATTGGTAGCTGCTGTGATATTTGACGACGTAATGGTCGTCTGTCCGAACGCAACGGTCACCACTGCCAACCCAACAAATCCTGCATCTGGAGACGGCGTGGTCTGCGTTCCAGTGGTGGCAGCCGCTCCAGCCTTGGCGTTCACAACAGCCAGCCCATAGCGTCGGGTGTTCTGCGCTGCGCCGTTGTTACCGGGTCCGCTGAATGCTTGCGACGGATTGGAACTGTTGTAATAGGGAAGCGCGACAGGCAGGCCGTCCGTCTCCGAGAATGCGGCCTGAATCAGGTAATTGATCGAGAAGCCTGCTGTGCTCGGGGCCGGACATGGGACCGTAGTGGGATCGAGCGATACGCCCTGCTTGACGATTAGGTGGGTCGTATCTGCAGCGATCGAACTGTAGGCGTTCGCGTCAACACTAGTGAGGGCATAGATTTCACCAGCGGAAACCACGACATTCAGCGCTGCGGGACTGTTTGGCCCCACTGTCAGGCCGTTGACGACCGTCGACGTACCAAGCATGGCTGCAGCCAGCTTTGACAGTGCGATCATGGTGTTCTTGTTGGTGTTCAGCAGGTCCGTTTCGAGGGGAATCTGCCCCGGATAGATGATCTGGCGGTCCATTCAACTGGCTCCAAGAATGAAAAAAGCCCGCGCTATGGCGGGCTTGCTCGAAAGGTAGGGTCGGTATCAGTTCTGGATCGCTGTCCAGATGGTCGTAGCGACAGGCTTTGTCGCCTCAATCGCGGCGTAGATGTCGGCGTCCGTGACGCTGCCCTGGATCATCGAGAGCGATGCGTATTCGGCTTGGGATGGCGTCCCATAGGCGCCTGTGGATACCCCATATCCTGCAACGTTAGGAATGCCAGACCCGAAGGGACGGTAAGCGACAACGAAGCACTGGTACGACATCAGCAGCGAACCGTAGGCTCCCGCCACGCCGTAGCCGATCAACGGGCCGCCATAAGAGCCGGTATCCGCCGGCCTTGCCGGCTCGATGATCGTCGGCGTGCGCCCGGTCAGATCCTTCAAGACCTTGACCATCCCGTTCCGGGTCGCCCTCTCGCGAAACATGTTCGCGATGATGTTGGCGCGAAACGATGCGTCGGACTGGTTGGCTTTGCGCTGGACAGCCGAACCGAAGAAGTCGGCAGCGATCAGATCAAGCCAGCCATCCGTCGCGGTCAGGATCCGCGTCTGCAGCTTCGCGTAGACATACAGCGAATAGACGAAACTGAGCGCCGTCGCGATGCCCGCCAGCAGTGAGTCGACGACCGGCATGGAGTCGGCCGTGGATCCGAACCACCGGGATGGCAGCGCTGACTTCAGGCGCGCGAAGATATCGTTGTTGTCGCCTGTCGCCATCACGCCACCGTCACAGTCCCGTACTTCACAATCTGCTGGTTGGTCGCCGCCAGGTCGGCGGTACCGCTGTTGAGCGTGGTGCCGGTCACGTTGGTAACGCCCGGAGAGGCGTCGTAGGCTACTTGCGCCAGGCGGCTGTAGCTCAGGGTCTGACCGATTGCCAGCGAGTTGATATAGCTCTGCAACGCGGCCTGCACTAGGGTGACCACCGCGGAATGGCTATAGCCTGCCGCCGTGGTAATGGTCATGGCCACGTTCGCCGTCACGACCACAGGCGCGAAGACCCCGAAGGTCGATGTGAACGGCCTCACCGCATCGATGGCATTGGACACCGACGACAGCAGCGTGCTCGGTGGGCTGCCCGTGCCATCGTCGACCACGGCATAGAAGTAACCGGGTTGAGAAACGCCGCCATAAGTCTGATTCTCGACCAGCACATAGCTCAAGCCCTGCTTGACAACCAGGATGGCGTTGCCGATCGCCGTCTTCGTGGCCTTGGACAGGCCGTTGATGTAGGTGATGAACCGTGCGCGGAAGGCGCCGTCCGTTTCAGCGTCGGTGCCGTTCGTGAAGCCTGCCGCATTCGTCACCGTGTCCACGTACTGGACCGCTTGCGTCAGCGTCGTGATCGTATTGGCGAGCACGTTGGTCACGGAGCCGGTATTCACCGCCTGGACGGTGGCCACAGCACTGGCAATCCCCGCCGCGATCACATAGCCCCCGAGCGCCGCGCTGTAGGCAGACTGCGTCGTGTCCGCGATCAACGTGAACTGCTGCGTGCCGTCGGACGTCTGGATGACCGTGCCCACGGGAATGACGGACTGATAGGTCGGCGTGAAGCGCGAGAACGTGACCTGGCCCGTTGACGCTGTGGCCGCTAGGCGAGTCAGGCCGTAGTCGAGCATCCAGCTGTCGAGATCCGCGCCGCTCGACGTCGCCGCGCGCGTGGCCTGCAGTAACAGCAGGATCAGGCTTTCCAGCCAGATCACCACCTGCGCGGTCGCCTCGACCACCGCGCGCGTCACGGAGCCGACCGTGAAGTCGACCAGGACCTTGGCCTTCTGCTGCACCGACGTGGCCATGTTCTGGATGGTCGTCGGCAGATCCCACGAAGTGATTTGAGGCATGGCGTCCAGGAATGGAAAAGCCGCCCGAAGGCGGCCCAGTTGTCAGGCAGTGAGCGCTTATGCGTTCACGTTGAATGAGAGCGTTACCGGCGCGCCCGTCCCGGCCAGCGTGTACCGGATATAGACCGAGATCGTTGACGGGTCAGGGCGCGTCACGGTGATCTGCGGCTCGGGATTCCTTGCCGCTGAATCCTCCAGCAGCATCTGGCCGCGGATCAGCGCGCGCAGCTTGCCCGCGTCGACGGCCTGGCCGACGTACCGCGCGAGCCCGGCCCCATAGGTCGGGTGCAACGGATAATCCGGCGGCCCATTCGCATCGAGCGGGTTGGTCAAGAGCCGACGGATCACTCGCTGCTGGCTGCGCGTTCCCGCGCTCACCACGCCAAGGTCCCCGGTCGGACTCGTGACTATGTCCTGGCCCCAGAGATGGTTCAGGTCGTTGAGTAATTGGACGGTCATTGCGGCACCCCGCCGAGGCCAGAGCCACCGGAGTTGATGTGTTGGTGCGTGCTGCCGATGTCGTGACCGTTCGCCGTTACACCGCCAACGAAATTGGTGTTGCCGGTAACCGTCGAAGCGTGACCACTGCCGTTGTCGCCTGAGATCGACATGCCGCCTTCGCCGCTGATCGTCTGGTTGACGTTCAGCGTGCTATCCATCTGCACTGGCCCGACGAAGTGATGCTGCGTGGCCGTGTATTTCATGGTGCTGTTCGCCGTAAGCTCCACCGTGCCGTCGTTGTGAAACTTCAGGAACGAGCCCGACTTGTGCACCAGCCAGAATTCACCGGACGGCGCGGCTGGCGGCTGCTCGACATCGGTGAAGAACCGGCCGACCACAACCCCGGCATCCTGATCCTCGCGATCGAACGCGACGATCACCTGGTCGCCGATGGTCGGCGCAGCCACCAGCCCCCAGCCCGCGCCTACATAGGTCGAGGCCAGCGGGATCCAGCCAGAGCTCTCCACGGTGTCCGGCCAGAACTTCACCCGGACGGCGTACTTACTCGGGTCATAAGCCGTGATTTGCCCGACCCGGTGCGTGGTTTTCTCGCCCTGCGCCATCTGCGCATGCGCGCGCATGATGTTGGCGAAGTGAGAGACGCTCATGACGGGATCACCGAGGTATCAAGACTGTGGTTCTTGCCGCGCACCGACATCCGGTAGGCACCATCAAAGCTCATCCGCCTCGCCACCGATTCGACGTAGTAGAGCGAGTCGAACGGCGTCTGCGTACCGGACACCTGCACCATCACGTTTGGCACCAGGATGTTGTCGCCCGGTAGGTTGGCGTTCATCTTGAGCTCGTGCCGGATGATGTCGTTGTAGATCTTCGCGGCCCGCTCCTGGGCGTCCTGCTGGCTCAGATTGGCGATGATGTAGCTGTAGACCTGCGCTGGCGCCTTCGCCGTGCCCGGCGTGATGCCCTTCGCCTTCCCCTGCGGGTAGGTCACGGAGAATCCGGCCTTCTGCTTGTGGTTGAAGCTGTGCACCTGGACAATCACGCCCTTGCCTACCGTCAACGTGCGCGAGAACCCCAGATCCAGCACGTTCGCCTGGAAGAACGCGCTGTTCTGGTCGGGGTTCTGCCACTGGATCAGGTATGGTGTCGCCGTCTTTGGATCCGGCTTGGGCCCGAAGTAAAGCGTCATGCCCTGGATATAGACCACATAGTCATAGACGCCAGCAAGCCAAGTCAGCAACTCCCACTCGGTTGTGCCGTGGCGATCGTGGATCTTGTCGATCTCGTAGATCTTGCCGACGAGCCCTGTGGTCGGCGTAACCTGCGGCGTCAGGCCGTGCCGCTTGGCCAGCGTCGTCGCGATTTGGCTTGCCGTCTGGTTCGCCCACCGGTCAAACGTCTTCGAATCGATTAGCAGCGACGTGTAGTCCCGCCCTGAAATATCCACCGTCCGCCCAGACGGATCGAAGTTGACGCTGTCGACGTTGCCAAGGATCAGCTGCTGCAGGTCCGATGTGCCGTACTGGTCCGGGTTAGGGGGGAATCCAGCATAGACCTGTGCCTGAATCGGGTTGGTGCCTAGGATGTAGTTCAGGTTGATCGGGTCGGACAGCGCGGAGATCGGCAACCGCATGCGGAACGTGCTGGCCGAGTGCCAGACGTTCTGCTCGACCTCCCAGTCCACCCACGGCACGCGGGTACCAGGCTGGTTCGGGTCTCCGAGCAGGACGATCCCCCGCGGCGCTCGTGCGCTTGGCACGGCCGGGACGATGTTCAGACTGTTAGCCACTCAGCACTCCGCCAGCGTTGTCCGGCCGCACCGGTACATTCAGCGTCTGCACGCCCTGTACCACCGGGTCCGTGATCTTGTTGGCCTTGGCAATGCCGGTCCATGCCTTGGCGTCGCCGTAGACATTGGCCGCGAGTTGCATCAGGTTGCCGCCGGCCATCGTGATCTGCTGCGCGGCGCCAGAGACGCCACCCAGGTTGGCCGACATGCGCCCCATCACCGATTGCAGGTTGTAGAGCGTCGGCAGGCTCTGGTACGCCGTGACCTGAGACGTCAGCTTGGCCGCCGCGACCGAGATCGGATTGTTCGGCACGATCCCGCCGAGCGTCGACACATTGGCGATCGTGTTCGAGGCGCTGGCGATCAGCGTCGATACCTGCGTCTGCACGGCTGCGATCGGCGCCAACACGCCGTTGATCGTGCTCTGCGCGGCGTTGGCAAGGCTCGACACCCCAGCGATGGCCGTGTTGACCGTGCCCATCAGGCCCGTCAGCGTGCCGTTTCCGATCGATGCTGTCAGCGAGTTCGCCGTCGACAGATCCGCGCCGATCAGGTCATTGATCGACGGGCCGGATAGCGACGTCTGCGGTTGCGAATGGTCTGCCACCACCTCGCAGACGATCGAATAGGGGATCATCCATTCACGCTCGAAAACTGGCAAAAAGCGATGGATGACCACCGTATAGAGCAATTCCGACCATGCCAAAGGCAGCGCCTGTCCGGCAATCCGCATCGCATCGAGGTACCGTGCGCGCGAAAGAGCGTCCTTCCCCATGAAGGTGCCAGACCAGCCTAACGGCAAGTCGTCGCGGCCCATTGCATCGACCGTGCGCGTGCCTCCGACCATTTTGTGCACGACCAACTGCTGGCTACCGCCGAACGGAATGCGCTCAGGCGCTTCCAGATCGTTAAACAGCACGTCGCCAAGGGAGAGGATGGTCGCCATGCCTATTTCGCGTATGAGTGCCCGATCGGCGGCGCCGTGCGGGTAAAGTCGAAGCCAGAATTGGTGGTCTGCGCATGCCCAAGCCCACCGGCAAGGTAATCCGCGACCACCTCACCGACCTTCTGCTTGTCGAGGTTGATCGTTGCCTGCAGCTTGATCGGCTGCTGCGGCCCTGTCTTCACATACGGGCTATCCTGCCCCGGGGTCTTGGCCTCGGCATTGCCGAACAGCGCATTGCTCGCCGCACGCCAGGGCCACGTGTAGGCGTGCCATACCGAGCCGCCGGCCGCCAGTTGCGCCTGTCCCTCGGTTGTACCGCGCGCATCCATGATCTTTCTCAGGATGTCCGCGCCGCCCTTCAGCATGCTGGTCACCGCGGGCAACACGTTCTTGCCGAACTCCGTCTTGAAGTCCGTCCAGGCCGCTTGGAAGTCCTGTTCCGCACCCGTTGCCGTGCCCTTGGCGATCTCCAGCGCGGCGTCGATCCCGAGGGCCTTGCGGAATGCCTCGCCGGCCTTTTTGATCACCTCTTCCTGCTGATCGAACTTCGAGAACAGAGCGCCGCCGGTGCTGCCGAAGAACATGGCGTTCATCCGATCGCGTTCGGTGTCCTTG
>Ga0137300_1072_pt1 | contig 28986 bp, 28 predicted proteins | sample RamsorwD2O_NANAE_FD_97190 | JGI IMG/M metagenome (GOLD analysis project Ga0137300, IMG submission 97190) | Mouse cecal microbial communities from Vienna, Austria - N-Acetylneuraminic acid amended with D2O_NANAE | ecosystem: Host-associated > Mammals > Digestive system > Large intestine > Cecum... | reverse complement strand
CTGATGGGCCGCATGAAGGCTCAGCCTGTCGGCCGCGAGCCATGCAGGCGCATCCTCCGGCTTGCCACACAACGAATAATCCGATGCGTTGAACAACGACATCAGATCGAAATCGGCTGCATTGCGATCATGAAACGAGGCTGCGGGATTGAGATCGGCGAGGCTTTCGCGGTCCAGCGCCGCGTCATCGGCCAGATCGGTCTTCGTCAAAACGATGTGGTCGGCAAAGGCAAGCTGTTTCCAGCCCTCAATGAAGCTGTTGAGCATCGGCGGGCCCGAGACAACGTCGAAAGCCGTCACCACACCCGAAAGATGAAAATGCCGGGCGACGATGTGATCCCGCAGGCCCAGCGCCGGTGTGCCGCCGGCGATGAGGCTGTTGATGATCGGCGCAGGATCGGCAAGACCGGTGGTTTCGATGACAACCCGCGAGACATCAGGCATTATCCCTTCCAGAACGGCCTGATGCAGTTCGTAAAGCGAGGTGCGGATATCGCTCGTGGCGGTGCAGCAGATGCAACCCGTCGTCGTTCTGAAATATCGTTCGGAACCCGTCCGCACCAGACCGTGATCGATGGGCACCGAGCCGAATTCGTTGACGATCACGGCCGCATCCCGCATGGCCGGCTCAGCCAGAAGCGCGTTCAGCAAGGTGGTCTTGCCTGCACCGAGAAAGCCGGTAAGCAGGGTAACGGGCACCGTTCGCAATGATGGCAGGCCAGCCGAATCGTCCCTGCGCTCAACCGCCTTTTTACGCTTCAATCCGAACACATCCACCTCTTCGCCCGCACAAATTCACAGCGATACAATACGTAATGTAATAACATATCAATGGCAACTATTGGATTTCGACAGGAGGGAATCCAGCGGAGACACGCGCCGGTGGCCAAGCGCATGAAAAAACCGCGGAACGAAGGAAATGGAATAATAAATCTGTTTCCTTCACTTTCGTTTTAATCGTTCCACGTTCTATTGCATTTTCGTTAGAGTTCGCTTTTAATCGGCAATGCTAATACAGAAAAGATCGCCCGCAGCCATATCGAGGAGGATAGGCTGCAATTAAGGGGCTGTATCTTTTACTGTTTTCATAATGGGAGGAATCGCCTTGAAAAAACTCAGCTACCGCCTTGCTGCGGCATCCGCGCTTTCGTTTTTTGTCACATCGAATGCATATGCTGTGACGGAGATCCAGTGGTGGCACGCCATGACCGGCGCCAACAACGAAGTCGTGGATTCGCTTGCCAAGGAATTCAACGACAGCCAGAAAGACTACAAGGTCATGCCCGTCTTCAAGGGCACCTATCCCGAAACCCTGAACGCCGGCATCGCCGCCTTCCGCGCCAAGCAGGCGCCTGCCATCATTCAGGTCTTCGATGCCGGCTCCGGTGTCATGATGGGTGCTGCGGGCGCCATCAAACCGGTAGCGGACGTGCTGAAGGAAGGCGGCTACACCTTCAACAAGGATGAATATCTGGCAGGCATCGTCGCCTATTATTCCAAGCCTGACGGCACCATGCTGTCCTTCCCCTATAATTCGTCCTCGCCGATCCTCTATTACAACAAGGATATCTTCCAGAAGGCCGGCCTCGATGCCGCCAACCCGCCGAAGACCTGGCCGGAAGTTTTCGATGCCGCCAGGAAGATCAAGACCAGCGGTGCCGCGCAATGTGGTTTCACCTCCACCTGGCTGACCTGGATCCAGACCGAAAACTTCGCCGCATGGAACAACGTCTCCTATGGCAGCAATGAAAACGGTCTCGGCGGCACCGATGTGAAGCTCGCCGTCAATGCGCCGCTCTTTGTCGAGCATTTCCAGGCGATTGCCGATCTGGCGAAAGACGGTGTCTTCCGTTATGGCGGCCGCACTTCGGAAGCCAAGCAGCTCTTCATGTCCGGCGAATGCGGTATTCTGACCGAATCCTCCGGCGGCCTTGGAGATATCATCAAGACCGGAATGAATTACGGCATCGGCCAGCTTCCCTATTATGAGGGCCATGGCCCGCAGAACACCATCCCGGGCGGCGCCAGCCTCTGGGTCTTCGGTGGCAAGAGCGATGCCGAATATAAGGGCGTAGCGGAGTTCTTCCACTTCCTCTCCCAGACCAAGATCCAGTCTCGCCTGCATCAGGTCTCTGGCTATATGCCGGTCACGATCGCAGCCTATGAGGAAACCAAGAAATCCGGCTTCTACGACAAGAACCCCGGCCGTGAAACGCCGCTGCTGCAGATGATGGGCAAACCGCCGACAGAAAACTCCAAGGGTGTGCGTCTCGTGAACCTGCCGCAGGTACGCGACATCATGAACGAGGAGTTCGAGGCCATGCTGGCCGGCAAGCAGGATGCGAAGGCAGCACTCGACAAGATAGTCCAGCGCGGCGACGCGGCCATCAAACAGGCCGCCGGCAATTAAACGATCCCCTGCCCCGCCCGCATCCTCTGACAGATGCGGGCGGCATTTCCATGTCATCAGGAGATCGCCGTGCAAAGCGTCGTATTCCCCAACAAGATCCTGCCCTATCTGCTGGTCGCCCCGCAGATCATCCTCACGGTGATCTTTTTCTTCTGGCCGGCCAGCCAGGCGCTCTATCAGTCCACCATGCGCGAGGATGCCTTCGGGCTGAACAGCAATTTCGTCGGCCTGGCGAATTTTTCCGCGGTACTTTCTGATGAAAGCTACCTCAACTCGCTGCAGGTCACCGTCGTTTTCAGCATCCTCACTGCGCTTGTCTCCATGGGGCTGGCGCTGCTGCTGGCAACGGCGGCAGACAGGGTGGTGCGCGGCAAGGGCTTTTACCGCACCATGATGATCATGCCCTATGCCGTCGCGCCGGCGGTGGCCGGCATGTTATGGCTTTTCATGTTCAATCCGGCCATGGGAACCTTCTCTTATATCCTGCGTCGTAACGGCATCATGTGGGACCCGCTGCTCAACGGCAATCAGGCCATGCTGCTCGTCGTCGCGGCGGCTGCGTGGAAACAGATCAGCTACAATTTCCTATTTTTTGTCGCGGGCTTGCAGGCAATTCCTAAATCATTGCTGGAGGCCGCCTCCATTGATGGCGCGCGCGGTTCGCGGCGCTTCTGGACCATCGTTTTCCCTCTGCTTGCGCCGACCACCTTCTTCCTTCTGGTCGTCAACACGGTCTACGCCTTCTTCGACACCTTCGGCATCATCCATGCGGTGACCGGCGGCGGCCCCGCAAAGGCGACGGAAACGCTGGTTTACAAGGTCTATAATGATGGCTTCGTGAACCTCAATCTCGGCTCATCCGCCGCGCAATCCGTGATCCTGATGGTGATCGTCATCGCGCTCACCGCCTTCCAGTTCCGCTTCGTCGAGAAGCGCGTGCATTACGGCTGAGGACGTCCTGATGATTGAAAATCGCCCCATCGCACGCGTGATTGCCCATCTGATGCTGGTGCTCGGCATCATCATCGTGGCCTTTCCGATCTACTACACCTTCATCGCTTCCTCGATGACGTCGAACGACATCATCCGGCCGCCCATGTCGCTGCTGCCAGGCGGCCATCTCGGAGAAAACTATACCGACGCCATGGTTGGCGGCGTGGAAAGGGTCGTCGGCGTCAGCCTCGAACGGCTGCTGTTCAACAGCTTCGTCGTGGCGCTGGCCATCGCCATCGGCAAGATCATCATCTCGTTCCTGTCCGCCTTCGCCATCGTTTTCTTCCGCTTTCCCTTCCGCATGGGCTTTTTCTGGATGATCTTCATCACGCTCATGCTGCCGGTGGAAGTACGCATTCTGCCCACCTACAAGGTCATCGTCGATCTGGGCCTGATCGACACCTATGCGGGGCTCACCCTGCCGCTGATGGCTTCAGCCACGGCGACCTTTCTCTTCCGGCAATTCTTTCTGACAATTCCCGGTGAAATGGTGGAAGCGGCGCGCATCGACAATGCGGGTCCGTTCCGCTTCATGCGCGATATCCTGCTGCCGCTGTCGAAAACCAATATCGTGGCACTTTTCGTGATCCTCTTCATCTACGGCTGGACGCAATATCTCTGGCCGCTGCTCGTGACCAACGACGCAAAGATGAACACGATCATCATCGGCCTCAAGCGCATGGTGGATTTTACCGATGCCTCGACGCCCTGGAATTATGTGATGGTGACGGCGATCCTCGCCATCATCCCCCCTGTTATCGTTGTGGTGCTGATGCAGCGCTGGTTCGTCAAAGGTTTGGTGGAGACCGAGAAGTAATGGCAAAAATTGCGCTGAAAGACGTCCGCAAGGTTTATGGCGGCAATGTCGAAGCCATCAAGGGCGTATCGATGGACATCGCCGATGGCGAAATGATCGTGCTCGTCGGTCCCTCCGGCTGCGGAAAGTCCACCCTGCTGCGCATGATCGCCGGTCTGGAAGGCATTTCCGGCGGCCAGATCGTCATCGGCGACCGCGTCGTCAACGATCTGGAACCCTCAGACCGCGACATTGCCATGGTGTTCCAGAACTACGCGCTCTACCCGCATATGACGGTGCGCCAGAACCTTGCCTATGGCCTGAAGAACCGCAACACGCCGAAGGAGGAGATCGAGCGGCGTATCACGGAGGCGGCCAAGGCTCTCGAAATCGAACAATTCCTGGAGCGCAAGCCGCGCCAGCTTTCCGGCGGCCAGCGCCAGCGTGTGGCCATGGGCCGCGCCATCGTGCGCAAGCCCGCGGCATTCCTGTTCGACGAGCCGCTTTCCAACCTCGACGCCAAGCTGCGCGTGCAGATGCGCGTCGAAATCCGCCGCCTGCAGCGCTCTCTCGCCACGACAAGCGTTTACGTGACCCACGACCAGATGGAAGCCATGACGCTCGCCGACCGGCTGGTGGTGCTGAATGCCGGCCGCATCGAGCAGATGGGCACGCCGATCGAGCTTTACGAAAAACCGGCCACGACCTTTGTCGCCACCTTCATCGGCTCGCCCTCGATGAACCTGCTGAACCACGGGACGGCGACGGCCAACGGCTCTTCCGGTTGGTCGGTGATGGAAAGCACCGCACTGCCGCAGGGTGCTGCCACGCTCGGCATCCGCCCGGAAGACATCACCCTTGCCAGTGAGGCCCCCTCCGACGCTGCATTTACCGGCACCGTGCAGGTGGACGCCGTGGAACTGGTGGGTGCGGAAAGTTACGTGCACGGCTCCTTCGCCGACGGCACCACCATCGTCTTCCGCGTCCACGGCCGCTCGCAACTGCGCATCGGCGAAACGCTGAAAATCGCCGCGCAGGCAAAGGATTTCCATCTGTTCGATTCGGCGGGAAAGCGGATTTAAGCCACTGCGGGATGCCATTACTGCGACGTCCAGCATCTAAGTAATGGCGTCCCGTCGTGTTAGCCGCCCTTTCTCGCCGTGAAATGAAAGGTAAGGACATCACCTTGATAATGCTCGGAAAGCAAAACATCCTTCATTCCGTTCCGACTGAACGCCGCGAGGATGGCGATAGGATCATATTCCGACATTCGCATTGAAAGTGTATTCCAGCCTTTTCCACGCAGGAATCTGTACGTTGCCGCCAGCACTGGCACATTGTGGCGCAGGTGATAGCGTAGGCGGTCTGACAAGCGGCGTTCAGGCCGTTTGACGCTCGCCTGGAGAATGGCGACACCGTTGGGGCCGACCTTAGACAGCAACTTGTCGATCAGCATCACTCCCCTCCTGGCATCTACGTGCTGGAGAACGATATAGCTGAGGACGAGGTCAAATTCGCCCGAAGCGTGACTTAAATCGTCGTCTGAAGGGACCATTTCGACATTTTTGACATTGTATAACTGGCAATTCTTAACGGCTTCGGCACGCATGTCTGGAGATAGTTCAACGCCGATTACGGTTTCAAAACGGGACGCAAGCGGTATGCTCATTCGAGCCACCCCGGCACCGAACTCAAGAACACGTCCTTTACCCAACGGCCCGAAATACTGTTCCGCACGACCCAGCATCCAAGAGACATTGGCTTCCCCGGTTGCGAAGAATTCCCCCTTCGTTGCCTCGATATTTGAAGTGTGAAATCGGTCTTCGGACTACACGCCGTAATATGGGTTTTTCCTGCCCCATTCCAGCCACTGCGTATCGCTCATAAAATCCCTCAAACATAAGCAGACAATAATATTTATATATCCACTCAATACAATAACAGATATTACTTTGCAAAAACAAATATATCTACAATAAATGCTATTAATAACACGCAAGCACAACCAAAAAATATATTACATATACTCGGACGAGCACTGACGTGTATTAAGGGGGCGATGCGGAAAGACGCAGTGAAGCAAACATCGCAAATTTCGACTGAACCCCCTTTCAGTTTTCAAATGAAAAGGGGTTCAAAAGCCTGAAATCCCGTGCTTCGCCTCCATGAACGGCGACCAACCAAGGGAGCGCCAACCTACCAGACGAGTTCCACCTGCGGCCGGCCATTGGAAGTTTTCTCAAGGGTGCGGCCGGAGGTATCGACATTGCAATGAACGCGCTGGCGGAAAGCGGAGAAGCTTTCGAAGGTCACGACATCCACGGGATCATCGAGATGCAGGGTCAGCCGGTAACGTTCGGGATCCCCGCCGAGCGCCTGCACGCCCAGAACGGAGGCCACGAAAGGCTGCCCGAGGTAAAAACCTTCCACCCTGGAACCCAGAAGATAGGGATTGAAGGCGGGACGATTTCCCGCGGCGGCATGTAGCGTATTCCAGTCGCGGAAGCCATATTGCGTGGCGATGAGTTCCAACGCCTTTGAATGGGTGATTGACTGCCCCTCATCCTCAAGAGCGGCACGCAGGCGCTTTGCCTGTTCTTTCAGCCCCTCAAGTGCGGGAAGCGGTTTGGACACGTTCATAACGGTTCTCCAACATGTGCATGCCGAATGTTCCGAAGGGGGTCCGCGTTGCCATCGACGACATGCAAAGCATGGGATGACCGTTTTCAAGAAAAGAGCTTCACCAGGGGCGCAAACGCGCCTGCGGACGGCCGGGGCTCCTGCCCGTGGCCGTCCCTATAGCCCAGAAAGCGCCGCCCGTCAAAGGCCGCGCTTCATCGATCTATTGTCAGAAACGATAGGTGATACCCGCGCCAATCAGCCACGGATCCAGCTTGGCCTTGCCGCTGATCGGCGTGCCGCCGAGTTCCGCCGTCCAGTCGGTCTTGAGGAAGATCTTCTTCACGTCGAAGTTCACACCCCAATGCTCATCCAGCATATAGTCGAAACCGACCTGCACGGCGGCGCCCAGCTTGTTCTTGACGTCGAGATTGCTGAAACCGGGCTTTTCGGTCTGGTTGTAGAACAGCGAATAGTTCACGCCCGCGCCGATATAGGGCTTGAAAGCGCCGAAGTCGGTGAAGTGATATTGCAGCGTCAGTGTCGGCGGCAGCAGCCAGGTCTTGCCGACCGGCGTGCCGGCCAGCACTCCCTCGCCATTGATTTTGGCATAGGTGGTGCCGAGAATGAGTTCGGCGGCGAAGTTATCGGTGAAGAAATAGCTGATGTCGAGTTCCGGGATTACGGTATCCGAATAGGACAGGCCAGCCCCTGGCACACCGTCGACGCTCCCGCTGTCGTTGGTGATGACGCCGAGGCCGCGCACGCGCAGCATCCACGGGCTTGCCGCCGCAATCGCTTCCTCCGCAGTCGGAGCCGGCGCCGCCTGGGTCATATCAGCGGCTATCGCATCGGCAGACCCGAGCATGGCGGCAACGCCCATCGCGACACTGGCAAGCAAGGCGTTGTTTCTGTTTCTATTCGTCATTCCATCTCTCCTATAGCGCACCGCAGCCGGGCAAGTCCCCGGAACCGGCTGATGACGGCGGGCCTTGCGAATCTTCGCCTGCCGCAACCGCTTGGGAGCCACTATGACTAAGGGTGACGCAGGCCGATTGAGATGGATCAAACCGGGATGCCCTTCATGTATGGAAGCGATGAACCGGCGAGCATTGTGACAATTACGCAACAATGCCGCCCGGCGACCCGCCTGCAGAAGTCAGAATAAGGAGAAGGCCACATGCGCAGGCCTCCCCCATGCATATCACGCCGTCTGCGGCGTTAGGGTCGCGGAGCCCGGCTTTCGCAGCAGCAGAACCGAGACGGCGGCAATCATGCACATCAGACCGGCAATCTGCAGCGCGGGCATATAGGTATCGAAGTCGCTCTTGAAGAAACCGGCGCCAAAGGCGGCGGTGGCTGCCCCCAGCTGATGGCCGGCAAAGACCCAGCCGAAAACAAGACCGGCCTTTTCACGGCCGAAGTTTTCCGCGGCAAGCTTCACCGTCGGCGGTACGGTCGCTACCCAGTCCAGCCCGTAGAAGACGGCAAAGACCGAAAGCTCCACGAAGCTGAAGCCTGAGAATGAGAGGTAAAGCAAGGACAGCCCGCGCAGACCGTAGAACCAGAACAACAGGAAGCGATTGTCGAACCGGTCAGAAAGCCAACCGGCGAAGATCGTGCCGAAGAAGTCGAAAATGCCGATCACCGCCAGCGTTCCCGCCGCTGTTACCGCAGCCATGCCGAAATCGCCGCAGATCGAGATCCAGTGTGTCTGGATGAGACCGTTGGTCGAAAGTCCGCAGACGAAAAACGTGCCGAACAGCACCCAGAAGACGGGGTTGCCCGAAACGCTTTTCAGCGTCACCAGCGGCGATGCCAGCGTGGCGAGGAGATTGTGGTCCTGCTTGACCGGCTTTGTCACCACCGTCTCGCCATAGGCCGGCAAACCGACGTCGGCGGGGTGGTCACGCATCAAAAGCAGGACGAGGACCATGGCGGTGGCAATCACCGCAACGGACAGGGTCAAGGCGGTTCGCCAGCCATAGGCTTCCGTCAGCGCCGCCAGCAGCGGCAGGAAAACCAGCTGGCCGGTGGCGTTGCTTGCCGTCATCAGGCCGATCACCAGTCCCCGGCGCTTGGAAAACCAGCGTGTCGCCACGGTGGCGCCCAGCACCAGGGCAGTCATGCCGGTGCCGACGCCGATCACCACGCCCCAGAGCAGCAGCAATTGCCACACCTCAGTCATGAAAAACGAGGCGACAATGCCGCCCATGATCAGGGCAAGCGCGGTGGAAACCACCTGCCGGATGCCGAAATGGTTCATGAAAGCGGCGGCAAAAGGACCAAGCAGACCGAACAGCACAAGCCTGACGGCCATGGCCGAAGAAATATCGGCGATATCCCAACCGAATTCCTGATGCAGCGGCTGGATCATCACCCCCGCAGATCCCATCGCACCGGCGGTGGCCAGCATGGTGAGAAAGGTGGTCGCGGCGACGAGCCAGCCATAGTGCAGATTTCTGCCGGCCATCCAGCTGGCGAGGCGTGTGGAGAGCATGTTCGAATTCCCTTTCCGGTGGCCGCGGCCGATATTTTACGGGTATATACCCACATTACGGGCAGATTACCGCATATGCCCAAAAAACTACAGGGCTGCGAGCAGTTCCTGCAATTGTGCTGTCTTCTCGGGCCCAAGCCGGGCCTCGATTTCATCCTGCACCCCATCCCAGAGCGGTGCGCCCGCCTTGAGGATCGCGTGCCCTTCCTCCGTTACGGTCAGCATCGCTTCCCGCTGATCCTCGCCGTGACCAATAGCGACCAAACCCATCCGCGCCAGCACCTTGGCATTGCGGCCAACGGTGGAGCGATCCAGTTCCACCCTTGCAGCCAGGTCGGTCAGCGAGACCGGCGCAACGCGGTTGATGTTCCGCAGCAGGCTGAACTGACCGATGTTGACACCAAGCGGCGCCAGCGCCTCGTCATAATAGGACGAGACCTTGCGGGATGCTTTGCGCAACAGAATGCAGTGGCAGCTATCGTTTGGCATTTGTCTCGGGTATATACCCGCAAATTCCCGGGCGCAAGAGGTATGGAACGCAAAGATGCGACAAAACGGCCGGAGATCGCCATGCGGCAGGGTTCAGAAGCGCAGTCGGAAGAAGCCATAGGCGGCAAGAACCGCACAGACAGAGGCGCCAACCAGATAAGGCATATGCAGCGCCGCGGTGCGGCCGATCTCCGGTTCGGCCAAACTAACCATTATCCCGGCGGCAAAGGCGCCGAACGACATCGCGCCCCAACCGAAAAACCGATAGACAGAATTGACGCGTCCAAGAAGCTCATCTGGAATGAGCCTCTGCCTGTAGCTGACGGTGACCACATTCCACAACATGCCCGCTGCCGCCTCGAAAAACAGGCCGGCCGCCACCAGCGGCAAGGACGCCGACAGGCCAAGCACCAGATTGAACAGTACAAATGTGCAAAGCGCCAGAAAGAGGCTTGCCCTCGCCCCCAACCGGCGGGCAAGCCAGGGTGAGACCAGCCCGCCAAGAACGCCGCCAGCTGCGCCACAGGTCAACAGCACGCCATAGGCGGCCGCGGAGAGATTGAGCACCTCCTGCGCATAGAGAACGAGGACTGTCATTCCCCCGACAAATACGGCGTTGATTGCGCCCAGCATGATAGCGAGCCGCAGGACCATGGGGTTGCGCCACATCCAGCCAAGGCCTTCCTGCAATGCCGGCCAGAATGAAGCCGGACCGGAGGGTTTGCGTGGCGGCAGCACGATGAGCCAGATCAACACCGCCGAGACCGCGTAAAAGCCGGCATCAAGGCCGAAGGGAATCGCAACGCCCGCCGCGATCAACAGGCCGGCCAGCGGCGGGCCGATGAACTGGCCGGTCACCTGTTCGGCGCTCCACATCTGGCCATTGGCATGTTCAAGATCACCCGGCGCGACAAGCGAAGGCAGGATCGTCTGCGCCGCATTGTCCCGAACGACCTCGGCGCAGCCGAACAGGAACGCTATTACCGCGAGCGAAAAAATCGCCGTCGAACCCGATTGCATCGGTAATGGCAGGTTTGCAGTGGAGGAGATCATGGCGACTGCGCATATCATCAGCGCCAGCCGTACCATGTCTGCCCGCACCATCAGCAAACGCCGGTCGCTTCGATCGGTCCAACCCCCCACCGGCAGCGCAAAAAGCAGCCATGGCAACCGTTGCGCCACCGCGATCATGGATATCAACAGCGGATCGCTGGTCAGCAACGTGCCGAGCCATGGTATCGCCACCATCGAAATACCATCGGCAAGATTGGATACGGCGCTCGCGGAGAATAACAGGCGGTAATCACGATTGGTTCGGAGTAGAGCTGCCTGCATGCCTGATCCCCTGCCGCTGAAATCACGCCGGAGCAGTCATAAACTGTCACAATGGCCAAAGAGGCTATTGCGACCTATCGCCGCCGAACCGGTATCGCATCCGATTCCGCAGCCTCGCATGAAAGAATATTTTGCAGCAATACAATTTCGCTGGATCGGCCCCGGCCACCCGGCCGGAGCACGAAATCAACGGTTGACGGTGTCAGGCAGAGAGCCTCCGGCCGCTTGCCACCAGCAGGCCGGCAGCACCTTCCAGCCAGCCAGCTTTCAGCTCCAGCGCCAGGAAACGGCTACGCTCGAACGGGCCGGGCATGATGAGATGTTGGGCCTTGTCGGCGAAAAAGCCGAAACGCTCGTAATAGGGTGCGTCGCCAACCAGAAGAATGGCGCCATGGCCGCGCCTGGTGGCCTCGGTAATGGCGGCGCGCATCAGCGCCGAGCCGATGCCCTTGCCCTCATGGGCGGCATCGACGGCAAGCGGGCCGAGCAGCAGCGCTTCGACGGCGCGGCCTTCGCGGGAGATACCGGCTTCGACGTTCCACAGGCGCACCGTGCCGATGACATGGCCGTCCTCATCGCGGGCGACGAGCGCCAGGCCTTCGGCGGGAACGCGGCCGGCGCGCAGCTTTTCGGAAGACTTGCGGCGGCGTCCGGCGCCCATGGCGCGGTCCAGCAGGTTTTCACGGGCAACGACATCGCCCGGATTTTCCTGATCGACATGAAATGTCTGCGGTGTGAAAAATGCCCGTACCGAATTCAAAAGAGCGGCCATCCTTGGCCTCCCGTCACACAACCGCCCACACGCGGCCCTTGATGAAAATTGGTGGAGCCGTTCCGGCCCGCCGACACGCTTTCCTCGGCTGGAAGAGGTGCAGCAAGCAGGGATTTGCGCAACAGCACAATCGGCAGGGCCGGAACGGAAGCTTGGTCGAGACGCCGCCCTTTTCAGCGGACGGCGCTCGGATCAGATGACGTAGGCCTTCAGCGGCTCGAAACCGTTGAACGCGACCGCCGAATAGGTGGTCGTGTAAGCGCCCGTGCCTTCGATCAGAACTTCATCGCCGATGGTCAGCGAGACCGGCAGCGGATACATGTTCTTTTCATACAGCACGTCGGCGCTGTCGCAGGTCGGGCCGGCCAGAACGCAGGGCTCCATCTCGTCCTGATCGCGCTCGGTGCGGATCGGGTAACGGATCGCCTCATCCATCGTCTCGGCGAGACCGCCGAACTTGCCGATGTCGAGGAACACCCAGCGGTGGTTGTCATTGTCGGACTTGCGCGACACGAGAACGACTTCCGCCTTGATGACGCCGGCATTGCCGACCATGCCGCGGCCCGGTTCGATGATGGTCTTCGGGATCTGGTTGCCGAAGTGCTTGCGTAGCGCCGTGTCGATGGCCTGGCCGTATTCTTCGGCAGCCGGAACGTCGCGCAGGTACTTGGTCGGGAAACCGCCGCCCATATTGACCATCTGCAGGTGGATGCCCTGTTTGGCAAGCGAAGCGAAAACGCGCTTGGCATCGGCCAGTGCCGCATCCCATGCGTCAAGGTTCATCATCTGCGAACCGACATGGAAGGATACGCCGTAGGACTCAAGACCGAGCTGATGGGCGTAAACCAGAACGTCGACAGCCATCTGCGGTACGCAGCCGAACTTGCGCGACAGCGGCCATTCCGCACCTTCGCCATCCGTCAGAACGCGGCAGAACACGCGCGCGCCGGGAGCTGCACGGGCAACCTTCTCAACTTCCTCATGGCTGTCCACGGCGAAGAGATCGATGCCGAGCGCATGGGCGCGCGCAACATCGCGTTCCTTCTTGATGGTGTTGCCGAAGGAGATACGGTCGGAAGTCGCACCCGCATCGAGCGCCATCTGGATTTCAGCCACGGAGGCGCAATCGAAGTTGGAGCCGAGCGAAGCAAGCAGCTTCAGGATTTCGGGAGCCGGGTTTGCCTTCACGGCATAATAAATCGCGCTGTTCGGCAGGGAGTGCCGGAACGCGTTGAAATTGTCGCGCACGACGTCGAGATCAACCACGAGGCAAGGGCCTTCGGGACGTCGGGTCTTGATGAAGTCGAGAATGCGTGCAGTCGTCATCGATGTATTCCCTGTTAAACCGGCTCCGGAAAAATCCGGAGGACAAAGGACGCTCGAGATATGCATTCGAATCAGCCGGTGGAGGCGCAGAATCGATAGCATACGCTCAAGGCGCGAATGTGAACGACGCCCTGCCAGAGCATCATTCGGCTTTGTCTGCCATGGATTGGAGGGAATGACCCGACCGCACTTCAGGCAATGATGGTGTGCCTCTTTAGTACCCCGGCTGATGGAGAGCCGGCAGAGAACCAGAAAGGCCCGCACCGTCGTTGCTTCGTATGTCCTCGCATTTTCCGGTTGGCCGGAATAGCGACTGGAGGGGTTAGTTCCAGGTACCTTACCTAAATCCTCACCACATCGAGGAATCGGCGGACACACATGGGCACGTGCGACTTTGGGCAGCACGGGAGATAAGAATATTCGCCGTCATAATCAAGAGGATTTTTTCACCTTATAGCGGAATTTTTCAGCAGCGATTTTAAGGTTGAACAGTCAGGATGCAGCGTTCAATTATATGGAACAAACTGGAGGGTTTTCATGGACACGCTGACGCGCATCCGCGCCTTTATCGATGTTGTCGAAGCGGAGGGGTTTTCCGCTGCGGCGCGCAAGACCGGGCGCTCCAAGGCGCTTCTGTCCAAATATGTGCGGGAACTGGAGGACGATCTCGGAGCGCTTCTCTTAAACCGAACCACGCGGCAGTTTTCGCTGACGGAAGCCGGGCACACCTATTACCGCACAGCATCCGACATTCTGAAGGAGATCGACAATCTCGCCGACCTTGTTCGGGAAAAGAATGCCGATCTGAAAGGAAAACTGCGGATCTCCGTTCCACGCACTTTCATCGACGCGGAGGTCGGCCAGAGCCTCATCGACTTCGCCAAGGAAAATCCGGAACTGTCGCTTGAGATCGTCGCGGAAGACCGATTCGTCGACCTGATCGAAGAAGGCTTCGATCTCGCGATCCGGATCACCCGGCTGGAGGATTCGGGCCTGATCGCCCGCAAGCTTTCCGATTTCCGGGTCTATGCGGTGGCGACGGCGGATTTCGTCGCGCAACACGGACCGCTCGATGGTCCGCAGGATTTCTCCCGCGTTCCCTTCATCATCGACACCAATACGCGTTTTCATAATACGGTGCGGTATCTGGAGCCGGATGGCGGCTCAAATTCGGTCGCCATCAGCGGCCCAATCGAGGTCAACAGCCCACAGGCGACCCTGCGCGCGGCGCGTGCCGGCCTCGGCATCGCCATGGTGCCTGACTTTATCGCCCGGCCCTATATCCAGTCCGGAGAACTGGTGACGCTGTTCGACGATTACATTTCCAAGGACCGCGGCATTTATGCGGTCTATCCGCATCGTCGCTACCTGCCCGCCAAGGTGCGCAGTTTCGTGGATTATCTCTCGGCGTGGTTCAGGAAGAACGGGTGAAGGTGTAGCGCGCAAAATCGAATGGCGCGAAGCGCAACATCAGTTGGCAACAAAAACTGCCCTCACGATGGCGCTCCGCGAAACATCGGCTTGAGGTTTATAGCGTCCGCAGGCTCATAGGTCCGTCGCCATCTATCGTCCAGTGCTTTCGCGGTCGTTGCAGCGATTTCATTCCGTGCAGGCTCGGAGTAAAGCGTCAGCTTGTTCGCGTAAGTTTTAGCGGTCTCGTCTGGCACCGCCGTCAACGTTTCTGCGATGAACTCCTCGACCTCGGTTTTCTCAACCTTCCTGCCTTCGTCAAAGAAGGTGTAGGTGTGGCCGAGGTAACGGGCGACAACCACGGCGACTTCCCTTGTGGCGTGAGGCATGCGACGCCGGCGCACACCGGTGCCACCAAAGCCGTTTCTGAAAGTCCTCGGCACTACCGCCAAGGCGACGGCGACATCGTTTTCCAGATCGTTCAAACCGTGGGTCATGCTGCCCTCCTATAAAGCGAAGACGCGGCCGGTTGACCGCGTCTTCCGCTGCGCTACGCGTGTGTCTATTGACTGATGATGACTTCCTTAACGGCCTTCTGGTTCCGGCCAGATATCGAATAAGTGCAATTGACCTCTTCGATCCTAAAGCTTTTGAAGGTGTCATAGACCTCTGGAACGGCATTTAAAGAAAGTATGAAGCGGCCTTTAATGCGTCCTAAAGTGTCAGCCATCTCTGCGAATTCATCTCGCCCGAAGACAGCAGAGCCGTAGTCCATCTCGTTTCCGAAGTACGGCGGATCAAGATAGAACAGCGTCCCCGAGCGGTCGTAACGTTCGATGAAGCGCTGCCAAGGCAACTGCTCGATGACGACACCGGCCATCCGTTCGTGGATCGCCTCCAGTTGCGGAGCAAGCTTCAGGAGATTGAACCGAGCGCCCTGCATGGTCACGCCGAAGTTCTGCCCGGCAACCTTTCCGCCAAAAGCCGTTCTCTGAAGATAGAGGAACCGCGCTGCCCTTTCCAAATCGGTCAACGTGGAAGGGTCAGTGCGAGACAGGCGATCAAACTCGCGACGGCTCGTCACCTGATATCGGAGCGTCTCCATGAACTGCGGATAGTGCCGCTGCAGTATCCTGAAGAGGTTGGCAACATCGCCACTGATATCGTTGATGACCTCCATGCGCGGCTGGAGGTTCCTGCGGAGGAAGACGCCGCCCATTCCAACAAACGCTTCCGCATAGCTTTCGTGCGGCGTCTCATTGATACGGGCGATGATGGCCTTCGCCAAAACGCGTTTTCCACCGATATAAGGGGCGGCAGGAGTGGCCGGAGCCACCGGCATCAGATTCACCATTTCAAATATCTCTCGACTCAGTCACAGCAAATCCGCCCTGCAGGGTACGGGTGTGACAGTTATCGAACATTGCTGTCGGACGGGTTAGGTCGCCAAACTTTGGCCCGTCGCTTGGGGTGCACGAGGCACCTCAGGCCACCCGGTCTAGCCGGGTGGCGATTGCTGCCTATGTATCCTTTGCTGCGATTTCGACAGTCATCAGCCAGCCTCCGCTTTCATCGAAGGTGAAGGCGTGGGAGATGCTGCCGGCGCTGAGGGTGCTTCCGGCCCATTGACCGAAGCCGGGCAGCGACAGCGGAGCGCCCGCCATAGCGTCCACATCGCCCTCGATCGTTAGACTGCCGGCCACGGTTGCCCGCGCCAGATCGGTCGCCTGTGTCTTGCTGCGCACTTTGGCCTCAGCGGATGATGGTGATGGATGCAGCATAGAGGTTCGGGAGGTTTTGCCCTTGCCGCTCGTTTTCTCTTCAACCCATGCGCCGGCATCCTCATCGAAGTAGCCGGCCGCGACGGTGCCATATTCAGGTCTGCCCTCAGACGTGAGGCCAGCGTCAACGACGATGTCGGGAGATATGACGATTGCGGGCAAAGCGTTCCCGGTGGCCGTCCGGCCGGACGACTTCGCCGTCACGATCCATTTCCCGCCAGCAAGCTTCAGGGAGCCGCCGACCTCGTCAGCCAGCGCTTGCCCGAAGCCGATCGCGGACTGATTTAATCGCAAGCGATAAGGAATTTCGACCTTCGCAATGTCGCCATCGACCACAGCCGATTTCCCGGCTTCTGCAGCAAGCTTCTCGAATATCTTGCCGACCGTCGTGTTTTCATAATGCTCCAGGTCGGCCGACTTATCGGCTTCAACGAAGTCGGCCGATCTCGCGGTTATGGTCATTGTCCACGCGTCACCTGCAGATTTGTTGAGGCCGGAATTTTGGTAGGTAAACACCCCTGCGTTCCGAAGCCTTTCCTTGGCCCATCCGTACTCCAAGACGTAACGCGTGCCTTTTGGTGGCGGGGCAGGAAACGGCGGAGCAACAACGAAAGTGATCTCCAGCTCGTCAGCCTCGCCGCCCTCGTTGTCAGTATAGGTGACGCTTTCGAGCAGAGATTTCCATTTCGGAATCAGGTCGGTTCCGGACTGGCCCGTTATGCGAACGATCGGCGTTTTCATGACGTCACTCCCAAGCCAGAGTGAAATCTGCGGTGCGGGCCGGCGCGAAACCCTCCGGCACCATGATGATTGTGCCTGCCGGAACTATTGCTGAAGCCAGATGCGCGAGGCCGGGATTTGCCGTCAACAATGCCTCAACGGTGCCTTCACGCTCGGTTTGAAGGACTTTCTTGGCAATGCGATCGAGACGTTCTCCGCCATAGGGAACCACGTATTGCATCAGAACGCACCTCCGAGGATGTCCCCGAGGCTGGAAACGCCGACTGATGAAAAAGGGGTTGACTCCGGCAGGATGATCAGACCCATGGTTACGTCGAGTTGTCGACCGACGCCGTCGACCGGATGCAGGCGCTCTTCATCGTAATCGAGCGTTTCGATGACGCAGAGTCCGAGCGCCTCGCCGAGATAGTTCCCGCGCAGGCGAATGAATGGAACGATGGACTGGCGACGGTGGTGAGCTTTCAAGATGGCAACCGAATCCAGACCGCCGAAGACGTGAGGAAAGGTAACGGCCTCGATCGTCACCAGCTCGGCGTCCGGGCCGGTTGCCTGATACTTCAAACCGCCCTGAACGGGATGGGCCGGAAAGCGCGCTGAAGAAGAGTAACTGACGCGCTGCGGGTTCATGCCAATCGTGCAAAGCCTCGCGCCTCCGATCGATATCAGCGCGCCGTTTTCAACAAAGATGCTCATGCCAGCCTCGGGCCGAGGTCATAGAACGAACGCGAGCGCGCCTGCTCGATCGCACGTGATTGCTCCCGCCGGGCCTTCACTGCGGCAAGCTTGGCATTAGGCGACGTGATGTTCTGTGTCAGCCTGACGTTGCTGGATTGCTGCAACGAAGAATGCTTCTCGCCGGCGGGCGCTGCTGCCGGGGCGGCTGCTGGAGGAACATAATTCGGCGCAATGGTTGGAGCGACCGTGAAATCCAAAGCCGACCGAATGCGATCGGCGATGACCTGCGCTTCAGTGGCAGCTTTGTCACCTTCAGCAGCAAGTGCTTCATTGTAACCTTGCATCGATTTCTGTGCTGCACCGGACAGATCAGTTGAGAGCGGCTTATCAATCGGGACGGGGATGGCTCCGGTGCTCTTTCCAAGATCGCCGTTGGACTGCGCACGTCTGGCCGATTCCAGCTCCTGTTTGAGCTGCATGATCTCCTCAACAAGAAGGAGCTTCGCCGAGGAGAAAATGTCCACGTCGCCTTTTGGCGCGGGTATTGCGGCCAGCTTTTTTTGGCGTTCTGCCAAGTAGGCTTCCAACTCGCCGATGTCCGTTTCCTTTAGACGCTGGCGCTCTGTGTGGGCATCCTCTTCTCGCGCATAAGTAGGATTCACGGTGCGAGCGAACCAATCCTTGAACGGACTGGAAACGGTGTCCCACCACTGACCAACTCCAGTTCCTGCATCCGACAAAGCCGCGCCACGTCGATCAGCGCGCTCCTTGGGCAGGCTCCGCAGGAATTCATAGTCTTCATCGACGGTCCCGGCAGAGTTGTCGCGGATTTCCTTCAGAAACTCGTTGTACTTTTCACGGAAATTGATGAGTGGAAGAAGCGCCTGTTTGGCCTGCATGTCGCCAAACAACTCGCCGATACGGAATTCATCGCCCTTCGTTAATTCCATCACTTTGTCGACCAGATCGAGCATGTAGGGCGTGCCGTTCTTTTCCGAGCGCTTCTTGATCGCCTCGATGTCGACACCCTTTTCATCGAAATTTTTGACAGTATCCGGAGACGACAACTTTGCGAGGATGTTTTCGAGGTTAGTGGACGCCTGATCCTGTGTGCCAGCGCCCATACGCACGATCTGAGCCAGAGCAACAAGCTCTGCCGTTGCGTCAAGACCGGTGCGACCGGTGCCAGCATAAAGCGTGGCGAGCTTCGGAAAGTTTTTCGCCATAGCGTCGACCTCGAAAGAGCCGAGCTTTGTACCCTTTGCCATCATATCAAGTGCGGCGGGAACTTCAGTGTCTTTAACGCCCAAGTTCTGCTGGAGTGCGATAACGGCACTGCCAATCGTCTCGCCAGTACTGTCACCAGCCTTTGCCGCTTTCAATGTCGGGTCGAGGATCGCCTCTTGCTGGTCAAGCCCAACGCCGGCGGCCGCGTAAGTTTTACGAGCCGCATTTACCTGAGGTGCCTCAACGCCGTATCGGAGAGAAAGGGTCGAGTTGGACTTTCCAATTTTTTCGATAGCCTCCGGCGTCCGCGTTTCGGCCGTGACGGCGACAGAAGCAATTTCCCGGTTAAGGTCCCGGAACTTCGAAGCCATCTGTTCTAACCCACGAACAATGTTGTCGACGGACGCGAACGCAACCAAGCCCGCAAACGCGCTGGAGGCGCTCGCCCCCATCAAAGATAGGGTGCTGTTCAGCCGACCTGCGGGAGCTGCCATCTTTTCGAAATTGTTGCCGTTAAAGCGACTGATATCCCGCATCTTGTCGTGCGCGTGTCTCACGCCGACAGCGGCACTTCTGCCGGCCTTGTCGAGCGCCTGAAGATTGCGCACGGCGGTGCCGGTGTTAACGTTTCCAAGCTTTCGGGCTTCACGGTTTAGGTTGCTGACGGATTTTTCGCCGCGATCGGCCTCTCTGCGGATTTCCTTTAGCCCCGCGTCAAGCTTCCCGGCTTTGACCTGCCCGAGCTTCTTCGCCTCGTCGCCGAGTTCATGGAGGTCACGCTTGACGACCTTGGACTCGCGTGAAAACTGATTCTGAAGGCGAAGGCGAAGCGAAACGTCCATGGCTATTTCCGGGCTAGTAGGCTGGCCAATAGGCCAAAACTTTCGTTGTGAATTCGCCGCGCTTCATGGTTCCAAAGAAGAACATCGTCCCACCACATTTCTTCAACGGTGGTTATCGGTGTCTTCAGGTAGGCCGAGATGTGCGCCACATATGTACGCCAGCGCCTCAGGTCTCCGTTGAGGCGCTCTCCGCTTTCAGAACGCGGGGCAAAAAATCGTATGCCGCGTCGACAACTGCGTTGCCGTCCTCGTCAATCAGACCTCGGAGGATCGGCGCGGGCAATCCGGTCATTTCTGCATAGATATCAAAAGTCGAGAAGGAGGCGGTAGCGGCGCGCCGTACGAAGGCATCGACCTGCCCCAAAGTCAGGCGGCGCACCTTCACTTCTTTGACTACCCGACCGTTCAGCCGGAAAGGGTACTTCAGTGGAACCGATATTTGATGTGAAACGTCAACGAACTCCAGTTCGGCGACATCCGTGATTTCTTCCGTCTGGGTTACCGGCAAGCCCGCATTCAGTTCGCTTGCTGCCGTCGAAGTGTCGCCCCACAGTTCGCGGGGCGGAAGCGGGATTTCTTCGAATTTGACGTCGCTGGGGTCCGACTTGGACTGAGGGACCGCCACACGGGCGGTCAAAGTGTCGTCGCTTTTCTGCATGTACGATGCCCTTTGGCTATCATGCCGAGATCAGATTGTTGAACTCGGCCGTGTAATTTACGCCGTTGATGATCAGGGTGTTGTTCTGGATGTCGAACTTGTGGATGACCTTGCCATCCATCATGTCCTGATAAAGAACAATGGAAGACCAACGGAGCCGCGTGGCCGCCGTAGACTTCTGACCCTTGACGCCTCCCTGCTCGAAGTTGTTGAGCAGGCCTTTGAGGATAACGGTGCGGCCCTTCAACTGAGGCGAAGCTGATGCATTGGCCTCACCCGTGGAGTTGGCCGGGAATACATTGAGCAGCGCCTCGTAATAGGCGATCGTCGTCCAGTCGCCGGGTTCCCGGCCGAAACGCGTCTTGAGGTCCTCGTGGACGCCGTTGACGCTCATCTCGCAAGTGAGTGGCTGGATTTCCGCCGGCAGCTCGAAGCCGAACCAGCCGCCGCCCATAACCATCGGCAACATTTCCCGGCTCAGCGCCGGCAACGTCGTTTCGTCAATGCGGAGGCGCTGGTTGATCTCGCCGCAGTACCAGTTCGCGCCGCGAATAATGCGATCCATATGAAGGCTCCTTTACGCGGTAACGCGAATGTTGGAATTGCCGAGAGCGGCCAGCGCCGACGCGATCGCCGACTCCAGGACGTCGAAGGCCTCGGGCATCGGTTCGTCGTAGAGCTGAAGATCGACCAGATCGGGTGTTTCGGCCCACCGCATTTTTACGCGCAATGCGCCGGCTTCGAGGATTGCCGCCGAGTTCAGCGCCTTCGACCAGATCAGCTCGTAGTCGATGATGGCGGTGAGCGTTTTCAGGTCGGACAGGAACTGGTCAGCGGCACGGTAGATCAGGGTCACGAGGTGTGGCGTGATGTCCTCGGAGAGGTACTGCCGCATCGGGCGCAGCATGGCTTTCTCGATCGCCCGGCGCGTCCGGATTTTCTTGATCGAGCGCCAGCTATTGACGGTCGGGTCGGTCGCCGTGGTGAATGGTGCCCACAGCAGATTGCCTTCAATGATGGTGCCGACGCCGGCCTGCGCGAGCTGGTTGGCCTCGGAGGAAATGTCGCCGTCCGTATAGCCGACCGGAACCGAGGGACCGAGAACACCGGTAAGCGGCCGGTTCCACGAGGCCTTGTAAGGGCCACCGGTTTCCTTGTCTCGCCTGACCATTGCGCCGGCCATATGTGGGGATAGCGCCCGCGTGACGTTTCCAGCGCCAAGGTTGACCACGGCCTGCGGGTAAAGCCCGATGACGTTCAGCGCCGTCGCGAAGTCCTCAGCCCATTCGATGGCCGCCTCGATCGAGGTGGACGGCGTGTCGCCTATCACCATGCAATCAATGATGCGATCGGCTACGACGCGGGCGGCCGCGACAACCGGATTGGCCGCTCCGCCGAGGCGAGCAGTCATGTAGCCGGGCGAAATGATGATGCCCGGTTCGATCTTCAGCTCGCTCTTGGCATCGAGCAGCGCGTACATACCGGTCTTTGCGCCGGCGGAACCAACGATGTGGTTGGTCTCTTCAGAGAGCTTGTCGGCAGGCGCTGCAGCGGTCGAATGCTGCGTCCTGACGAAAGCGAGATCGGTGACGATGCCCTCCGACAGGAGCTGGTCGACGGTGTCGCGCACGACGCCTGTACCGAGCTTCGCAACCTGCTCGACGTTGTCGAGGGAAAGCTTGACCAGTTCATTGAGCGGAAAGGCGGTGTCGTCGGCGGTGGGTGCCGGCGCAACGATGCCGATTTTGGTGCTGTCGCGAGTATCGATCTTTGCGACAGTAGAACGAAGGTTGGAAAACCGGCGTACGCCGACGAAATCAGTGGTGCCAGACATAAGCGGTCCCCGAAAAATAGTTTATCACGCAACTTGCGGGGAATATGGCTAACAGATGTCATGGTAGGTGGCTGACACTCGTCAGCACCATGAAAAAAGGGCGGTCGAAACCGCCCTTGAAGCCCATTTAATGACCTATTTAAGGACGCCTGTCCATCCGGTCAGGCGTAGTTCGCGAGCGCCCACGTCCAAAGATCATCGAGCTGCGCCTGCGAAATGTTTTCCAGCTCGGCCATCTGGTTCAACAGGGGGTCAGTGCGGCGGTAAAGCTGCGCATCCTCAAAATAGACAATCGCCTGCTGCTTCTCGACGCCTTCAGGCATGGCGTCGATATGCGCTTTCACGCCCGCTTTGGTGACGCCGATTTCAGCGGCGGCAAGCCAGAAGCCAAGTCGAGGGATAGGCGGAACGGGCGCAGGGGGAGCGACGTACGGCGGGATCGTATTGATGCGTTCACCGTCTTCGTTAAATTCCCAATCACGAACAAGCTGCCGGTACCGGTTCCCAATGTCATCGGGAATGAATATCGGGACGCCGTCGATATCAATGTGGATAGAACCGTCTTTTGTGAACCCTATTACATTCATATCAAAGCTCCGCATCCGCCGAGAAAACATGAGGCGTTGCCGTTCCCCAAGATGCCACGTTGGCAGAGGCCGTTCCCAACTGGCCGGGGTTAGCAACGTTGCCAATACGAATGGCGTCTGGGCCAGCCGTGTTTAGCGTCATGTTGCCAAGATCAACGTTTACGGCAGCGCCAGCATCACCAGAAGCTACTACGACAAGGTTTGACGGCGTGACGGAAAGCCCGGGTGAAACTCGCATTTTTCGGCTTAACTTAACGAACGCTCTCGTGTCCCCGTTCGGAATATAGGTAATGCCGCACAAGCCGTTGATGCTGATCTTTTGATAATATCGCTCACACAGCCGGAGTTCTTCGTCATAATGCCTCGGCGAAAAAGGGTCGCTTTCGGCGGTTGCATCGCCCTCAACCAACGAAACGCGAGATATATCGAAGGTGCCGGACTGCTGCCCCAATGAGGCAGTATGCACGTCGAAGGATGACCCCGCGTCGAACCAAAATATAACCCCTAGGTGATCGTTGTTGGACGAGCCAAGAGTTTTCCCCGCTAACGGCGGTATGTCGGCGACGATATCGAACCGCTTCCAAGCCGTGGTTAGAGCAACCTTTTCGATCTTTGCGGACACTTGAGGAGAGGGAGCGCCGCCGGTCCCGAACCACTGGAATATTTGCACCGCGATCATCTTGGCCGCGTTTGCCTTTGCGTAAAACGTTAGCGTAGCCCGCTTGCCTGCGAGAGTCCGTACTCCCTCAATACGCTGGATTTTGTTGCAAAAGTTATTTGCCCCTGCAACGCTCGTAACGACGGTACGAGAGAACCAAGCGGGTTCCCCTGCCACATCGGTTTGCCCCAAAGTGAACGCTTGGACCGAATGTGTTTTCGTCGTTCCGACATGCGAGTTGTCCCACCTGTCGTCACTTCCATAACCGGATGAAGTTTGGCTTAGAGCGCGTTGGGCGATCTCAAACCCCCCGTTAATGACTTTATTGCGGAACCCGGAGACAGTCCCCGCTCCGATATTTGCACGAGCCTGCCCTTTTTCGGTCGGCGTGAACTCCTGCGCGGCGTCGGCCCGGACACGCTTATTCAGCGCTGCTGCCTGTTGCGTGCTGACAGGTTTGTCCGCGTCGGAGGTATTATCCGCGTTGCCGAGACCCACGTCACCTTTCGCAAGCTCGATATCTGCGGACAGTTCCTTGCCATTCACCTTGCGGGTAGTAGGAACCTTTCCGGCCAACCCTTCTGACAAGGCAGCCGCCGTCGCATAATAGGCCGGAAGCTGGTTCCCCAACTTGAGTGCGTTCGGGGCCGAACCACCTATGATGATCTGGTTAATCTGGTCCTGCGCGAGCGTGATAGACTGCTGCAGATTGGCAATCTGCGGCGCGACATTGACCTGAATATAATCAAGTGATGCCTGAATACCTTGGGCTATTAGGGTTTCGAATGATGCTTCCAGTCCCTCGCGGGCCACAAGCCGAGCATGAATATCGGCCATCGTTTCATTCCATAATGGCCGATCGATGAGCGTCTTCGGCCACGACGGAAGCTGATAGGCGTCAGACCTCTCTGGCATAGTCAAGCACCTCATTACCTTCCTGCTCGATGATCGCCGTAACGACCGTACCGCGCATCTCGATTTCATTCAGCGGTTTGAAGGTGAAGGCCCCACGCTTGACGGGGCGCGACAGCTTCACCTTGTAGGATTTTTCCGGATCGATCTGGTAGGCCATGGGAATCCCTTAGAGTGCTGCAATGAACGCGTCCTGCACGAACGGCACGGACACGACATTGTTGGTGGTGGCCGCAGGGCGCATGCGGGCGGCAGTCGCCGACGCGCCGAGCGTATAGGTGGAAAGATAGGTCCGGCGCGCAGGCATCTGCGGGTCAACCGTGATTTCGGTGGTGTCCGGGTTGACGACCGTGTTTCCGACCATGATGCCGGGGGTGAAGGTGTGCCGGTCAGGATCGAAGGAATCAAGCGTGTATTGCGTCTGGATGCTTGTGGTCGCGAAGCCGAACGCAAAACTGTCGCTGACCGCCCGCATGCTGTTGCGGTTGCGGGCAACGCGGGAAATCGCTTTCTGGTCAAGCTGGATCATCGGCTGCAAATCAGCCGTACCCATCATGACCATGCGCAATTCCACCGAGGCCGGAAGGCCAACAAGCGGGTTCGTCGCCGGGTCGCCATCGTCCAGTTCTGTCCAGACCGTGGAGCCGGATGGCCGGATTTCCCAACCGAGCGTGCAGCCGCCCGGCACCCACCCGGCAAACAGCATGTCGATTTGCGTCATGCCGTCCGCGAGGTTCAAAGCCTGCATCGGAATGACCGTGCGCGGGCTGCGATAACGGGCGGCATTCAGCCGGAAGCAAATATCCGTTTCCGTCGATCCTTGCGCGAATGCGCCGTCCGTCGTCAGGAACTGCGTGCCGCCCGTGTACTTGTTCGACCCGGAGATATGCAGCGCATGCGCGCCGGTCGTCACCGTCACGAAGGCATAACGTTTGCCGCTTTCCAGCAGCGTGATTGGAAGCTCCACCTTATTCCAGCCAACCACAAGATTGGCATGGTCCAGTTTGCCCTGCGCAAGCACCGCATCGAAACGCGGCATGCCGCCCGTTGTAGTTTCCACAATGAAGACATGCACATCGCCATCCACGCCGACACGGGCAAATGACAGGTCCAGACTCGTGACCTGCATCGGCTGAGCCACAAGGAAGGATTGGCCGTAGATGGAGCCGTTAATGCCCACCTCTTCGGTCACATACTCCCAATAGGGCTCGCTGTAGATTTCATAACGGACCTGTTGGACACCGTATGTCTGGTGGCCCGGACCATAGTTCGCGCCAACGTAAACGACCTGAAATATTTCGTCGCCCACATTGAGCATCTGGCCCACCCTGGAATCGCCGCCAAGGCCCGACCAACCTGCCGCGTTCTCGCAAGCATGCATCGTCGGTCCATAGGTGATGCGGATGCGGGACGCTTCCTTGCGAACAAGCGTGGTTTCCGTATGCACCAACTGCGAGATGTTCAGCGTGCCATCCAGCGACGTGTTAGCAATGCGCGTCACCTCGTCAAAGGCAGGCACCATGCGGCGACCACGAAACGCAATCTTCGGATCATCTTCCGCCTGCACTTCAAGCCGGGCCTGTCCTTCGGCAGCGAAGCCGAAACGGATACCCTCTTCGATTCTTGCCAACCAATCCACATGCGCCATGTCCCAACGGTCGGGGACGAGGCCGTCATCGAAAACGTAGGCGCGCGCCTCGTCCGGCAGATCGACTTTCAACCGCGCCGCGCCGATATCGCGTTGCATTTGGCGAATGATGACTGGGCGCGGGATTTCGGTGAGCTTGCCTTGAATATTGACGATCTGCGTTTCAATCGTCTCGGTTCTCATGAAAAGACCGTCGAGATCGACTTCCAGCGCAGTAACGCGGCCTTCGACTTCGAACAGAGTTTTCACCCGGTCGCTGTTGCCCGGCTCGATGGCGTTGGCATCGATCCCCGAAGAGGTCAGCAGCACGAAGGCAATGCAAGCATCTGTAGAGGCCACAACCGGCTTGACCGGAACCGGGTTTGCTTCGCCCGGCTGCACGATCAGTTCGACAACGCGTCGGATCGTCTTCGGCGTGGTACGGTTGACGATGACGCTGGTTTCGGGATCGTCGGAAGTTTCAAACGGACGGTTTGCCGTATCCGTCACTTCCTTACCGCGAAGCAGGATCGCAACCCAACGCTGGTCGGAAGCTGCCGCAGGGATATAAATCTGAAGGTTCATATCGTTCGGCGCGTCCTGCGCATAGACGATTTCCCCGGCGACGTATCGGCCAGCCGAGACCGTAATTTCCTGCGCGGATTTGCGTGCCACTGTGAAAGCGGCCCAATGTGCGGGATAGCCAATGGCATCCAGCCAGAGGCCGTCCGTCGCGGCCTGCGCCTGCAATCCGATGGCTTCAAAATCCGCGTGATCGGCGATTTCGGCTTCTGCGAAAGATGTGCGCTGCATATGTCGTTTCCCTCAATCCAGCCGCGTGCGGTTCATGTAACCGCCGATGGCATGGCTTCCGTCGATGAAAATGTTGTCGTTAAAGGTGATGCCGCGCCGCCATGCGAAGGACACGGAATAAAGCGTGTCCGGCGTCTTGGCAGTGACCATGGCGCGCTTGGCGCGGCGGATCGGTTCAACGTCGACGCTGGTCATGGCGACGCGGCCGAAGGCGCTGCGGCCGATCTGGAAGCGGTTGCGATGAGCGGTCAGCGAGACCCTGATGAGATAGTGCGCCGTGAACGGCTGCTGAGCGATCGGCGTACGGCCGATCACAGCGCGACCGAACGTGAACCGGGCCGGATGCGCGATGCGGTCAATGATATCGGCGTCGACAAAGCCCAGATAGCGCTTTAGGCCGACAAGCGTGCCTTTCAATGCCGCCAAGGGTGAAGCGGGATAATCGGTCGACAAGCCGGCGCACTGCGCAATCATCTCGCGCTTCCGCTCCTCGGACCAATCATCGTACCAGAGATCGACAGAGTGATGGGCGGCAAGCCATGGCAGGAAGCGCACCGGCGTGCGGTACGGGTCCATGATGACGTCATAGGGAACAGGCAGATCGTCGGTCATGCCGGCAATCAGGGCCTTCTCGAAAGCCTCACTCATGAGCGCACCTCGACGGTAATATCGAGGCCGGTCATAACCGGTACCGCGTAAGGGTCAGCGGATATGATCACCGGAGCGCGGTCGATCACCTTGACGATGCCCGGCCCATAAGCTGCACCCGAGAGCAGCGCTGCAGGAACCTCGCCGTTGATCGCGATCCGGTCGGTCGCTGCGCCAATGACGCGCTTCTCCGCTTCCGCCTTCAGCAGCTCCGGTGATGGTCCCGAGGCGGCGACCTCGACAGTGAGCGCGACCTGATACTCCTGCCGCGATGCCGTCATGACAGAGAGGCCAACGGCCTCCGGTGTGCGATCGGGGTGCGCGACCGCGCTCCGGATCGTCGCCAGTTCGTCAGAGGTCAGCAAGCGGCCGCCGGGGCCTATCAGGACAACATCTGTATCGCCGCGCCGGCCATGTACTGCCCGGCCGTTGACACGCGCATCCCAAAGCCCAAGTGTCTTGTCGGCCGACTGTGGCCAAGCGGTCCACGCATCATAGAGATAGCGACCGGCCGACGCCGAAGACGGAAGGTCGAAAGCCAGAAGATATCGGCGCAACAGTGCGACGTCGCCTTCCATGACGGCTGCAGCGTCACCGGTCGCGGGGATAATGACCTGGCGCTGTACGTTTTTGCCCGCAACGACCGTATCAAGGTTGCCTTTGGAGGCCAAAACGGCAAGCAAAGCCTTCAGGCCGTCATTCACTCGCTGGCGGTCAAGCAGGCGCAGCCACGACCACGCTTGACCAGCGATGTTGGCGCTGTCCGTTTCGAGATCGATGGTGTCATAAGCAGGCAAGGAAGGGTCTTTCGCCCGTGCTGCATTCCACGAGGTCGAAAAGCGAGCCTTGAAGGCCGCGAGCAGCGTTTCGAAATCAAGCGCCTCGATAGCTTCAGGAGCAGGCAGACGCGAAAGGTCGATGGTTTCGAGTGTCATGCCGCGAACCTCATAGCGCTGGCCGCCGACAGGCCGAGAACCACGGCCTTATCGTAATTCCCGAAACGACCTTCGGGATAATAGAGGCCGCCATGGCGAATACCGAGTGCGCCGCCTTCCGTCATCCTGACGAGCTGGAGCTGCGTGATGCGATATTCCGGCTCCCACCTTGCGGCCGAGGCCACCATTTCGTTGTAAAGCAGGAGCGCAAGCGCCGGCGACAAGTCCTCGGCCAGAAGCGACCGAAGGTCCGAGCCGAAGGACAGGCGCATGATCCGGGTGCCGATGCGGGTGTGCCAGATTTTGCCGAGCGACTGTGCAAGATGGGTCGGACCGGTGATGATCCTGCCTGTCTTCTGGTCGAAACCCGAACGGATGCGCAACGCTCCTGCCATTCT
>Ga0137300_1071_pt1 | contig 29548 bp, 27 predicted proteins | sample RamsorwD2O_NANAE_FD_97190 | JGI IMG/M metagenome (GOLD analysis project Ga0137300, IMG submission 97190) | Mouse cecal microbial communities from Vienna, Austria - N-Acetylneuraminic acid amended with D2O_NANAE | ecosystem: Host-associated > Mammals > Digestive system > Large intestine > Cecum... | reverse complement strand
GGTGCTTATTTTCAAGGGATTTTGTGTAGCTCAACTGAGGGTTGGATAGTTGTTGTGGAGTGGTGACGCACCCCGTCTGGCTACATCGGTGAGGCTACAGATCAGGAAGTGAGTTGGGTGTCGCTTGACCCACGGCGGGCAGTCGCGGATAAACGTGGCTTTCCAACTGCCGGCCTTGTGGATGATCCGAGTCCAGTTTTCAGTCTCCCGATGCATCGGAGCTGCCCTCATGCTGTCGACGTTCTGGATTTATGCCGTCGCGGCTGTGGGGTGCGTCTGGGGGACGGGCGTGCATCGGTATGCGCTGAGGGGCGACAATCCTCTACGCGAGCCATTTCGCTGGCCGGAGTCCTGATCGAGTAGGACGACCGGTCAGGATTGCGACCTCGCAGCTTTAGCGTACTGGTTGCTTACACTGGAAACACAGAGTTCTAGCTATTTTGACTCTTTGATCGCAGGATTGACTGCACTGGCGATCTTCATTGTCGGCTACTTCAATGGGGACGTCGTGGCGTTCGCGCGGGAACGGCCAAGCGCATTTGTATTTGCAATAGGCTCCCTCATCTGGTTGCGATTTGGGGTTGGTTGGGAGTTTCATCAGTGGATGATCGACGAGCCGAAAATTGAAGGCACGATCAGGCAGCTTTCAACCTTCTTTTATGGCACTTGTGGCTGCCGCTTACTTGTGCGAGCAAGCATGTCATGGACTCGAGGCCAGACTGTGCAGGAAAACGAAGTTGAGGAATGGAGCCGGCTAGTTGCACCTACTACGAGGCCAGTTGCAGGGGGAAAAACTCGCTGAGCCGATCTTCGTTGAACACGGTTCTCCAAAAAAAAAGCCCCACGGCAGTGGGGCTTTAGCTACGCAGCGACAGATTCTTGCTTTGTTCAGTGGATCACCACAGAAAGCGTCGTGCCGGCCGGTACCTTAACCGTTTCGGTGTATCGACCTTTTACAGCTTGCCGCACTACGGGCAGGCTCGCATAGGCCTGGAGCGTCGTGGGCACCGTCTGAGTCAACGTCCGGTACGGCGCGTAGGCCGTTGGATCGATGGCCGCAATGCTGTACCCGTTGTCGGAGCGAGCAGGGAAACCAAAGCCCTTGGGGCTCGTCGCTGCAGGAATCAGCGCTCCCGCGGTTGCCGAGAATCGGCGGAATTGCCCCACGAAGCTGGTGCCGGGGAAATTCGTCTTGATGACGGTATCCAGCACGTCGACAGAATTCGTCGAACTCATGTTCCCCAGCAAGGACTTGTAAAGGCGTAAGCCAAGTTGGCGATTCAGGAACCCTCCAAACGAGCCAGACACGGAGTAGCTATCGCACGATGCGCTGAACGGCGTCCAGTCGAGCAGGCTGCAGTTGTAGCTGCCGCCCTTGTACTTGACGTAGTCATAGAAGCGAACGTCTCGGATGGGATTGTGGCCGGGATCGAGCGTTGCGCTGGCGAAGTCTTCCATCATCATCGCAGTGGCTTCTTCCAGCCAAGTCGCGAACATATACTGCACGCCGCCCAGAACGCCACGCCGATAGAAATTCTGAGCATGGGTGCCTTCATGCGCCATCGTCATCACCACTTCCGTCAGGCCGGTGGCTCCGTCTAGGTACAGCGTTTCCGAGTCTAGATACAGCGACAGGGATTCGTTGCTGTACGGGTTCGATGCGCTCTTCGCAATGGCATTTCGCGAGTAGAAGTAGCCTGTCATCCCGTACGGGGCGTTGTTGTGATCGAAGTTCAGAATGACGATATCGATCGGCTGGCCGGTGCCCGAAATAAGGTTCGAGTAGTTGTGCGAGCCCCACAGCGGGCCGCCGACATCCTTCAGCATGTCGTAGACCTTGCCGGCCGATGCAAAGCGGTCGGCGAGCTGGTCGATGATCGCTGAACTCACTTTCGTCGGGCCGTTCTCGGAGTTCTCCACCCAGAAGTTCACCGTGACACCGTCGGTCGTCGTTGCCTGGCGAACCAGGGTTGTCGATCGGACCGAGTTGTCCTCGTTGAACCAGTCTCGCGTGTCATTCACTACGGACTTGCTCGGCCCGCTGGACATCGAGTATCGCGGTCCGGTGCCTTGGCTACCGGCAAGGGCTGCCCAGCCGTTTCGGTTGAACTCGCCGATGCGTTGCTTGGCATCGGTGGCGGGGTCTTGCCAACGCAACTGGCTTGCTGCGACCGACGGGAAGCGGGAGGCCGTCAGCGAAATGGCAGGCATGGGCTGCGCGACGCCGCTCTCGTTCGTGAAGACAAGCGTCACGTCCTGACCGGTAAGGCCATCAATGCTGACAGGCACATCGGCGGCAGCCGAGGTGGCATTCGTGGCCTGCCACACGCCGACGCCGGTGCCGGCGTACGTACTCGAATCAACCGCGCCACAGTTCAGGCAGGACGGCGCCACCAGGCTGGTGGGTTTGGCCGGCGTGGTCGGTGACTCCGGTGTGCCGGTCACCGGTGAGTTGGGAGACTGCGGGGTGGCCTGGCCCTGAGGCGTTTCCGTGCCATCACCACCACCACAACCTGCGAGGGCAGCGACCAACACGGCCAGTGCCAGAGCCCCTTTCTTGTTTGACAAAGTACGCTGAATGCGCATAACGACGACTTCTCCTGTTGTTATATGAATCGATTTCTTCCCATTTATGCTGAACTTGGCAAATGTGATAACGGCCTTCCGTCATGACTCCAACACCCCCCGTATGGGAGGGGGCCGCCTCCAGCCGGATGCCGCATACTTACTTCACGTCATCTGTACGAAGCATAACACGTACGCACACGGCGAAGTGATCTAGATCGACCGTTGAGAACGCACCAACGCCTCGCTATTCGTGGGGTTGTGGGAGCTCTCGTCCGAATGAACCTGCCGCTCAGCGGCCTTCTGGCGTCGTTCGTACTCGAGCAGGGCATGCGGAGGAGGCGTGCCGACGACGTAGCCATTCTCGATGGCAAAGAACGATCCGTTACGAAGCCCCGTTTTGATCGACGCGTCGATCTCTTCCTTGCCGAATGTCTTCCGCAGGGAATCGATGAACTCGGTAACCGAAGGCATCTGCTCGCGAGCGTTGGTGGGCTTCTCGAGATCCATCTGCTACTCCGGAATTCCAACCATTTTCTTGCCCGCGGCCGGCTCGGCAGTGGGCAGTCCGCGCGCTTTGACTAGTTGCTCGAGATCGATGATAGGTGCGACGTCCGCGACGTCCGAAACCAAGACGTAGGCGTATCCGTTCATCCGCCCGCACACTGGCAACTTGCTGCTTCCAATAAGCGCGAGCACGGCGGTCAGCGCGTCTTCCGAATTTTCTCGGCTGGGCGCACGCTTTGACGTTCGTGAGGCGAACGTCGGTGGTGCCAAGTTATCGAAAGCGGCAAGGGCTTCTTTGGTTTCCTCGGTGGTGCGGCGTTTCATGGCATTCGGTCGATCCTTGTCGGGAATCGCGACACCGGGTCTGTCAGCGATGATGGGCCGCTCATCGCCTTCAGGCATGGGTTGACCAGGCGCCGCACTTTCGTTGCCCGCGGCCGGTTCTGGCGCCGCCGGAAAATCGGCAAACTCGTCGCCATCGAATACGGAAGCGCCTTCGTTGCTTCCGGTGTCTGGTGAGGAAGGCAGTAACCCGCTGAACGGATCGGCTTCGTCCTCGCTCCCACCGATCTCCGGGGACGCAATCTCGCTTTCGATCGCGGCAATGTCCTCGAGCGACGGGACATCGTCCGTATCCACATGCTCGGCCGCGGCGTCGACTGGAGGCGGCAGCGTTGGAACTGGCGGCGGCTCAGTCTGCGTGTCGATGGGAGACAGAACGGCCAGCGATCGCGCTTGCTCCGCCATCGACGGCTTGTGGACTTTAGAGGACTCCGTCGGAGGCGCTGCAAGGCTTGCTGGTCCGTTAGCCTCAAGGTCCTCAGGCTTGCCATCCGCCGTTTCGACCTTCCGTTCTCGAGCCCTTGCTTCCGTTTTGGTTTCCTGGCGGCCCGAGATGTAGATGCTGCGGGCCACATCTTCGCCAAACGCACGCCGAACCAACTCGCGCAATGCCTCAGCATCGCGAATACCAGGGTTGTGCGTGTAGATGGGCTTGTTGATCACCATCCGCGAGCCAAAGTTTGGCAGGCCCCCAAGTTCGGCGAACTCCTGCGTATTCGTCAGCGGTCGGAAGATGATGACGGGTTCCCACGTAGCGATATGCTGACCGTTCTTGCTGCTGCGGAACGATACCGAATGCATGGGGTGGTAGCGCGAGAAGTCAATTCCATTGTGCTTGTCGTACAGAAGCCCCTTCTCGCCCAGGGTGTACAGCAGGCTCATGGTTACCCGGTAGCGCGAGTCACCGTCGTCCAGCGACATGCCCAGCTTCGCCAAGATGAGTCGACGCAACTCAAGCTCCTTCACGACGATCAAGCCGTCGTGCTTTTGGGCGATCTTCAGACTGGCGTCGGTGCTCTTATTGCCGGTGCCATTCACGCGGCCAAACTGGGTGATGACCTCGACAAAAGCCTTGTAGATCGACTCCGATTGCTCCTCGGTAATCTCGTCGTCCTCTTCGAGCAGGTCGCGGCCACTTTCCTGCATACCCGTCTTCTTGTCGACGTAGATCAGGAACTCCATCAGCGCGGACATGCGATCGTCAAGGGCAAAACCGTTCGCATCAACGGGGAAGGCGCTGGGGTGGTGGTAATGGCCAATCACGAAGTTGATGGCCCGGCGGTCTCGTGGGGGAAGCTGCCAGTACTCGGGAAGTCGAGCGAGCATCCGGGCGCCCAGGGAATCGTGAAACACGCGATCGTCGTCGTGATCGGTGCTCGACCCCTCCTCCAAGGTTACGATCTGGCCATCGTCCCCAATCTTGTACGCTTCGAGCTTCCCGAAATCATGTGCAAGCGCAATGATGGGGATCAGTGGGTCCGCTGCGTCGAACTCGTACTCGGGGTTGCGCTTGCTGAGAAGCAGTATCTTTGCCTTGCCGCGCTTTTTCACGTACACGCCATCGTACTTCCATGTCGAGCTTTCTGCGAAGGCAGTCTCGGTAACGGCTAGACAGTGCTGCCAGAGTTTCCGGTTCGCGTGACCACCCTTCCTATGCGTAGCAGGATGCTCCTTGTTTGCAGAGTAGATGTCCCACACTGCAAGGAAGAATGCTGCATGCTGAGGATGATTGGTCTTGGCGAGGTCCAGCCAATCCATCACCGCCTTGCTTTGCATTGGGAGGCGCTTGGATTCGCTATCGATGCGTGCTGACGGGGGGGCCAGCATTGGAACCAGTCCAAGCGTCGACTGGATGCCATTGATAGCGTTTCCTCCCATGCCTTTGAATAGGCGGTTCACCGCCTGGACCCGCTCAAACCAGATGAGCCAGATCCCGAGAGCCAGGCCGCTTATTGTGCCGGCGATCCAGTACCCGAAAGAGTAGGAAACGTACCCCCAGTTCCGGATGACTTCTAACGGGGCGCCACCAAACTCCAAGAGGGTGAATACTATCCACCAGAAGCCGAAGACAAGCACGGCCGCACGAAAGATCCGGTTCTTTGAGTTCACAGGAAGGTCCTATCGTCTTGGATACTGGGAGCGGTGGCCTTTGGGACCGGTTTCCCGTCTCTGTCTTCGAGCATGCAACTGCAGCCGCTACCGTCTTTCTGGTAACCACTGCATCCCCAGAAGTAGCCTTTCTGGTCGCGGCGCTGGCGGCGATACATGGGCTTCGAGCAGTCAGGGCAAGGAAACGACTGTGCCTTCTCCACCGGGACACCATCCTTGTCATCCATGGTGTGCTTGCATTGCTCCCGATCTGAGCAAGCCCAGAAATGGCGTTTCTGCCAGGGAATGCGGTTCATGTCCTGACCGCACTTCGGACACGGCCGGGCAGCGGCCTTGGCCACTGGGTTGCCTGCCTTGTCGTCCAAGGTAGTCTTGCAGCTCTCACGATCTGTGCATGACCAGAAGAAGCCGTTTGCACCTTTGAACCTGCGCATCAGTTTTTCGCAAGTGGGACAATGCACCAGCGCGCCGGATGCGTCCTTTGACTGCGCGGTCTCATCGAACACGAACTTCAGTTTGAAGTCCTCCGTGAGCGTTAGCCCAGCCGTGAAGCGCTTCTTGCTTGAGCTGACGAACCCCGAGAGATTTTCGACCGTCCCTTTGGCAAGAATAGTTTCAACTTCCTGAGGCTTCAGGGGGCGTCCCGCGACCTCGCGCCAGAACCGGAATCCGCAGCCGGACTCACAGTCGAAGGATCTGGCGCCAACCGAGATTTCGCCACCACAGTTCGGACACCTTCCATCGAGCTTTTTCACTACAACCTGAGCGGCCTGCTCTCGGATGGCTTTGATGATATGGCGTGTGAATTCGGAGATCTCCGAGTTGAAGGCGGGCCGCAGGTACTCGCCTCGTTCCATCAGGCGAAGCTTGTGTTCCCATTCGCCAGTCAAAGCGGGCGAAGTGAGGCGGTCGAGGCCATTCTCTCGCAGGAATGCAATCAAGCTCATTAGCTTCTGGCTCGGTACAAGGGTCTTCCCGTCTCGTCGGAGATAGGGCTCCATTGGCCGATCGCGGCCATCCTTGGTCGCAAGAAGCCCTTCAATGATCGCGGAGCGCGTTGATGGCGCTCCTAGCCCGCGCTCCTTCATGGCCTCCCGGAGTTCCTCGTCGTCGACGAGTTTTCCCGCGCCTTCCATCGCACCGAGAAGTGTGTCTTCCGTATAGCGCACAGGAGGCTTCGTCTTGAGAGTCTTCAGCTCCATGCCCTCGGTTGACACAGACTCACCTGGGACATACTTTGTCAATGCCGGGATCTTCTTGTCATCATCTTGGGTCTGGGTGCCGTAGACGGCAAGCCAACCTGGATCGACCAGAACGCGACCACTGGATTTGAAGTGCTCGCCAGCGACTATCGTAAGTCGCGTCGTTACTTCGTACTGAGCCGCTGGGTGGAAGACGCTCAAGAATCGCTTCACCACCAGGTCATAGATCTTCTCTTCATCGGGTGAGAGGCCTTCAGGCATCTTGCCGGTCGGGATGATCGCGAAGTGATCGCTGATCTTCGAGTTGTCGAAGATTCGCTTGTCAGGCTTGATCCAACCGTTCGAGAGGATGCGAGTAGCATGGTCACGGTATGGCGTCTCTACCAGGGCCTCAATGACAGATTTGGCCTTAGCTATGTAGTCCTCTGGCAAGAAGCAGGAATCTGTTCGGGGATAGGTCGTGACCTTGTGTTTCTCGTATAGGGCCTGCGCGATTGTGTCGGTCTGCTTCGAAGTCAACCCGAGTTTCTTGTTTGCCTCGCGCTGAAGCAGGGTCAGGTCATAGAGTTTCGGGGAGCCTTTGGTCGCCGGCTTCGATTCTTGCTTTACGTCGGACGGGGCAATGCCAGCGCAGCGAGTGAGGATTGCTTCTGCCCTGCCCTTATCAAAGATCCGATACTGGTGGTCGAGCTCGGCCTGGCCATCTGAACTACCTTCAGGCGCGTCACCCGGGGTTTCACGCTCCGGTGCGATCCATTTTCCGATGTAGCTGCCGGCAGCGACACCGAACTCTCCGTGGACTTCCCAGTAGTCCTTCGCTTTGAAGGTTCGGATCGCCACTTCGCGATCGTAGACAAGAGCGCCCGTCGGTGTCTGGACCCGACCGACCGAACGGATCTCGGCTTTCGACGTCTGACGCTCGTACAGGCGGGTAACACCTCGCGAGCCGTTGATTCCGACCAGGTAATCGCCCTCAGTCCGGCAGTAGGCGGCGTCGGCCAGGGCATCGAACCGAGAGCCTGGCAGCATCCCTCGGTAGGCGTCTCGAATTGCCTCGCTCGTCATCGAGTTGAACCACATGCGCATGACGGGCTTCTTGCATTCGGCCAGGTCGTAAATGAGGCGGAAGATCAGCTCTCCTTCTCTCCCGGAATCACAAGCATTGACGATGCGGTCAATATCGTTGCGAGCCATCAAACGCTTGATCTGCTGAAAGGCTTGCGGCTTGTTCGCTAGCTCGATGACGCGGAGCTCGAACTTCGATGGGATCACTGGCAACGTCTCGAGGCTCTTTCCTGATGTTGCCATCTCGCTTGAGAACACCTCGACGAGGTGGCCTTGCGTGGCCGTTATGACGGCATCGGGGCTCTCCAGCCAGTTCTCAACGCGCCCGAACCCTCCCAGGGAGAGGGCGATGTCTTTTGCAACTGAAGGCTTCTCGGCAATGATGAGGTGTTTGCCCATCGGCTGGTCTGTCCTGTGAGCGGCACCTGAGGCCCGCTAGTGAGTTGGGTGGGCCAGACGACCCAGATTAGGTCTCGGAAGGTCCTGCTATTGACGGGAACGGGGGTGGGCCGCCAGGCGAAGCAATGAGCGCGGTTCTTCTCAAATCGAGTGATCGGAGAGGACGCCGCGTTGCGCGGCGCCCGTGCGGCTCACATCCCCCTGTCAGGTTGCAGATGGTTGAATTGCGGCGAAGAGTGCTTGGCGCTCGGCGTCCGATGACGGGGCGCTGGCTTCGACTTCACGTTGCGTGGGGCGTTCGAAGAGTTCAGCGGCCCAGCTGGGAATGACCCGAATGAGATCGGACCCCGGTGCGACAGGGGAAGGGAAATCCTTCGCCTGGATGAATGGAATCGACGAAACCGGTGCAATGCCGCTGTCCGGGTCGGGCGGCGCAATAGCCTTCACGTCCAGTCGGAACTCGCCACTCACGGAGATAGGAATGCCGCGATGCAGCTTCTCGGCCAAGGGCCGCAGGTTCTTGCTGTACCAGCGGATCGCGATCGACTTGTCCGGGTCCTTTGTCTGGCGAAGGAGGACGACCAGGCGATCGTTAAGGGGCTTGCCATCGGGGCCGACTCGATTCTGCTCCAGACTTTTGGCCTGAATGAAGCCTGCGAGACGGACAGTGTTGGTAGCGTTCTTGTTCAGCCCAAGAACACGCCAGTCGATGCTGTCGAGCCGAGCCTGAGTATCACTCGAGCGGCCAAACTGCTCTTCCAGCTTGCGAATCGAATCCGGGGTGCCGGAGTCCTTCGCCGCTGCGTGGACGAGCGAACCCCATTTGCGCAGCAGGTCATCGGCGAAGCGCTTGTCCAGGTGCATGGTGTTCGGCTGTTCGAACGAGATGCTCTTCATGTGGACGATGCGCTGGTCTTCCTTGCGCTCACCCGAAGCGTGGCAGATCGCGAAGATCAGATCCCCTTCCTGAATGTTGCGAGGAAGCGGCGTTTTCTTCGGGTCGAACGCGATCGGCAACATGTGATTCTCGTTACGGGTCTGCTGGATATAGCAGATGCCGTTGACAGGATCTGGGTTGCGAAGCACGCCGCCGACGTATCCCGAGTTCAGCATCCCATTGGGATACGAATAGGAGTCGGCGTTCTTTTTGGCGTCCATGGGCAGCATGGATGACCTCCTTGAATGGGTTGATCGGGTACGTCTACGTCTGCGCGATGGAAGTATACATAACACGTACACTGAAAACAACGAGACGCAAAAACATACTGAAAGGTTGTCTTGTTGTCTCGATGGCATAAGAGACTTGAATCTTGTTGTTATGTGTGTAGAATCAGATTGCTAAGACAATAAGGCAAGACGAGCCCTGCGCGTCGATTGCCTCTCCCGATTACTGACCTGTTAGCCACGTCGGAGAACGAAGCTATGACAAAGTCCGCGCCTGCACACGGTGGTGGATCGCATGCGGCAGCACCGACGCGGCGAGTTTCCGCAAAATCGCGAAAGACGACCGAAGTGACCGCCAAAAAGACTACGCACGAACAGCACGGCGCTGAAAGCACTGCGTCTGAGCACGAGGCTGAGGCCTCGGGCAAGCGCCATGTTGATGGTATTCGCCTGATCAACCTGATCAGGAAGACTCTGATTGACCGCGGGCTTCCGCAGCGGACGATCTCCGACATCCTCGGAGTCACCCCGGTGTACTGGAACTCGATCATGAGCGGTAACCGCTCTATCAAATCGCTTGGTAAGGATCGGTTCGACACGATTGCGGAGTGGCTCGGCATCCCGACCGTACAGGTACTCAATCAGGCCGACTATCTCTCGATCGAAGACTTCTATTCCAAGAAAGACCTGCACGAGCAACTGTGGCTGGCCATCGTAAAAATGGCTAACGACCCACAGTGGATGGCCTACGCCCCTACCCGCGAAGAATGGGATGTACTCCCTCTGCGTGTCCAGATCGGATATGCAGCGCTGTATGAGCGCGACTATGGACGTGTACTGACGGCGAAGGCTCAGATTGAAGTCCCTGATCTAGTCAGCTAAACCGCCGGCCATCCCCGCCAAAAAAAGACGCCCCAGATCGAATCTGGGGCGTTTTCGTTACAGGACCAATTCCAGCGTGTCATCCTGGGTCGAGGCCACGGGTTCAGCGGCGCTCGGCAGGATTGCAGTAGGGAGTGGGCTCGAAGGTTGAGGCGATTCGTCGAAGGCTGGGGCCGTGTCGCCGATGGCGAGGTCGGGTTGAGACTGCATTGGCACGTTGGCGGCCGGAGGCTGGACACCAGGCGTGACCGCCGGCGCCGCTGATTCCACATCGAGCGGATCAAACCTTACCGAGTCTTCGGAGAGAATGTTTTCCGCCTTCATGCACCGGGACAGGAGCGATGACACCATCAGGAACTGAACGCCTTCAATGTTCTGCCCCTCCGGAACTGCGCCCAGGACCTTGTCGCATACTTCGGCCAGTCGACTGAACTTCATCGACAGGACGCCCATCGCTTCCGCCTTGTTGCGAACACGGCGAATCAATCCCAGGACGCGGCTGCTCGTGCGCCCCGCGGCCGGCCCTTTCCAGGACTTTCGCACGTCTTCCGCAATCTCGAGCGCCGCCTGGCCAACTAAGCCTTTGACTTCTGCGTGGAGCGCGTCGTCCTCGCCAAAGAAACTGGTGGACTGGATGCCTGTGGCGGAAATGTCAAAGGAGAGCATGCGGTCCATGTCGTCCGTCTTTGGCGCGTGCAGGCGAATGAGATCCGCTCGCGACTTGCCATTGTTGGTCGAACTGGCATTGACCGGGGCATTCGCCCACTCATCAACGATCCTTGGGAGGTTGGCCAGGAACTCGGCCTTCTCCTTCATGAATCGCGCCTTGATGTCCGTCATCTTGCTGGAGAGCCCGGCGGCTTCGCTCAGCGGTACGAAGTAGCCGCGCACACGGTTGTGAATGCGGCGAGCGACGCCAACTTTCAGGATCTCTCGCTTCGCTTCCGAACGGTATTTCGAAACCCACGAAAAAGAACCTCGCGGGAGCATCTTGCCGACCTCACGGATGAAATCATCCGCCTCGACCGTTTTCTCTCCGGTGCTGCCTCCGATGATGAAGTCAAACAGGACGACATCTTTCAGAATCGCCATCTGGCTGCTAGCCACCGTCGTTGCTTGGTTCATGTGTATCTCCTGAAGTTAGACGAAACAGGCCCCTTGCACAGGCCTGGCTCTTCGATATGCCGGACAGGGGGAAGTAACTGACCGTCGCAACTAGCGAGGGTTTGTTGTCGATGGTCGTTGCAGGTGGTGGGGGGGTAGGAGGACGTTTCTGGCCAGACGAATCGTGTTCTAGAGCCGTGTTACGCATTCCCGGACATCAGTAACTCTTCACATTTCAAAGGAGAAACCATGGACGAATGCGCTCGCACAGCTACGCAGCAGAAGGCCGGCATTGGTGGCCCCTCCCCTGCCCTTGACTTGAATGGACGCCAATACGGTGCGTTGCAGGCCGAGCCCGTCGGGGGCCAGGCTGGTTTCTATCAGCGGAGGCCGAACGGCATCCTGTTGTTAGGCATTGATCGCCAGCCGTTCGCGTTTGTTGTAACGGATGAAAGGCAAGGGCAGTTCTTCGTGTCCTGCTTCAAGCACGGGAGCGAGATCCGGTACATGTTCAGTACAACGAGTGCTGACGAGCAGCGCTTGGGCATTGCGGGGATCAGTATGGCCAGCGAAGCGGAACTTGTTCGATCTCTGGTCCATCAACTGGCGGCCGAAACAGCGCGAGTCGACACGCGCGGGGCCACCATAACGATGGCGTGCGCGGACGAAGACTTCGCGGAGCGCGAGTTCACCCAGGTCGCCGTTTCTGAACCGGGCAAGCCCGACTTCGCCTGCAAGCATTGCGGGTGGCTTCAGAGCAGCACTGCAGCTGGAGCCGCGGAACTCCTCGAACACGGTACTTGGCACTCCGAAACGGGGCGAGCTGCGTTTGCTGCCAAAGCTGCGAAGTACGCCTGATCAAACATCCCCCTCAAGCCCCTCCTGGTTCGCCAGCGAGGGGCTGTTCTTTTGCCGCTCCGATCCTGCGTCGGAATACCGCGGCGGCGCCGGCGCGGCTGCGCTGCAGCTTGCGTACTGGCTACCGAAAGATTATCGACGGCTGTTCACCATCTCTCACCCGCAAAGAGAAACCTAGGTGTGTGCGGCCGAAAGCTACACAACCCGTCGCTAGGTGTTTATGCGTAACCGTCTCGCGGGAAGACATTTGTATCAACAAGGAAGGCTCCATCATGGCGAAAAACCGTGCTGTACTGGGCTTTCTCGCTGACTTGCTGAAGAACCTGTCTTTCGCAACATTCGGTCTGTTTGGCTTTGGTGCCGCAGAAAAGATGGTCAAGGGGGCAGCCCTTACCTCTTCCGACGTTGTGTTTGCGGTGCTCGGAAGCGTCCTCTTCGTCGGCTTCAACGCTGTAGCGTTGTGGCTGTTGAAGGACGACGAGTAGTAACGTAGTCAGCGTACTCTTGGGGAATAGGAAATGAGTGCTGCGCAGATACTACTGGCAGGCCTGATCACAGGCCTCGCCCTGTTGACATGCTATGTCGGAATTACTGTAAAGCGAAAATCGCGCGAGGGACAATCTCGTGTGGTCCAGTAACGGAGGCCAATATCAATAACTTGTCCTCCCCAAAGAGAAGCGCCCAACCACCCCCCTCATGTGACTTTGCTCACCTGAGGGGGTTTTTCTTTTCCGTTCGATCGAAGTGTCCACAAAAGAAAAAACACCCCCAGCAAAGCCGAGGGTGTCGTGGGGTTGATCTGGAGCTACTCGCCGATGATGTTCTCCCATGCATCGAGGACTGCTTTGCGTTCTGCGCCCGTACCGAAGTCGAGCAGCGTCATGCTAAGCCCTTCCTTGAATGCGTTGGTGCTGTCCAGGCCCGTTGCCATAAGCAGGCGGTGCGTCAGACCCCAGTTCAAGAGGTTGCGAGTGGTGATGGTGAACTCGAGCGGTTCCCCATTGGCACCAGCATCCTCATTGAGCCCAACAAACCGGCTACGCAAGCTGCTGGCCAACTTCGCCATTGCCGTTGCCGCGGTCTCCGGCATGCCGACTTGGTCCTGAAGAAGTGCAATCTCTTCCTCGACGGACAGGTACGTGGCATTGACAACGAAGAATCGGTCAAGGCTGGCGATGTTCTGTCGCTTCACACCTTTGTAGAGTGACGCGGAGCCGCCGTTGCCGCCAGCCGAACCTCGTCCGTTGGTGTTGCCAGTGGCCACAATCAGACAACCGGCTGCGATCTTGACTCGCTCCCCCGTCTCCGGAACAAGAATGTCGTCACCGTCCAGGACTCCGTTCATGCTCATTGCAACCGATGGCGGAAGCTGGTCGAACTCGTCAAGCAGAAGAATCGAGTTCGGCGTGCGCGCCCAGCGGAGAACCGGACCATCCACGAACACCATTTCAGGGGTGGCCGAGAGAGCCGACGCCTGTTGAGGTGCTGCAGACGCTTCGGCTTCCACTTCCTGCGGTTCCGCATTCTGCGGCACTTTGCAGAGCTTGTACGTGCCGAAGAGCTGGGTTGCCTCGGAGTCTTCACTGCACTGGTAGCGGAACATGGATCGTCCCGTCCGAGCACAAACCTGCGAGATCAGTGCCGTTTTGCCACATCCTGTCGGTCCGTAAATCAACAGGTTGCGCTTCATCGTCGCCTTGGTGAAGTTGTTCGGCAGGGCTCCCGACGCCATCCAGACGAGGATTCGGCGGAGGGTATCGGGCTGGAAGGCAAAACCTTCAATGACGTCTGGTGTGTCGTCGTTGGCTGCGAAGACACGGATGGTGGTCGTCGATTGCGAGCCGTGAGCGCGGAAAGCGCCGCCATCAACACCGAAGACTGCGTCGATCGACTTTCTTTCAATTGCTGCTGCTTCCATCATGTTTCTCCTGAGAGGTGGGTTTGACGGCCTCTTGCAAAGGCCTGGCGCTCAGATATGAGTCACAGAGGACTGGAAGTCAGACAAACGTTCGCGTCGATCGCGCCTTACTGTGTCGGCAACCGTCGGCCAAAGAAAAAGCCCCAGGACAGAAGTCACTGGGGCTGTGGGATTAGCAAATTGCAGCTTCGAGAGAACTGAAGACAGCAGTTGCAAGCTCACGGACGTTGTTCGCCACACCGTAGGTAGCGGAGAGACCGTGGAATTTTGCCACGTGCTCCGCGCCGATCAGGACGAATCGCACCTCAACACCGAACTGCGCAGCTTCGCGCAGCGCGGCCTCAAGGATGTCTCGATCGCCTGGATCACCATCGGTGACCACGGTCAGCACCTTTCGCGCTTCGCTACGCCCAATGAACTTCCTGAGCGCCCATACGACTGCGAGATGCGTGTTGGTGCTACCGGTGGCTTCAGGGCGGAACCGCTGAAGCGTAGACGACCAGTCACCCTCGAAGCCTTTCCACTCGCGAACCGATTCGCTATAGGTCGCCAAGCCGAAGGGAATGTCAGCGCCGTCAAGCACCTCCCCTGCTGCAACAATGACCCGGCCAGCAGCGTCCTTGCGATCGACCTTGTGGGCCTGGATCTGATCTTGAGCCGATGGCTTGTGCGCCGCAGCGTGGAGATGCGGAGCTCGCTCCGAGTCAAAGGGTTCATCCATTGAGCCGGATTCATCGCCGAGAAGATAGACACAAGTGTCCAGCTCGTCGTGTCGGGTCTTGTGACGGAACACTTGGGTATCACCCAGCGGCACTCGCCACACCCGATTTGAACGAAGCTTACCGCTCGAGCAACTCCGACGCGTGGCGGCGGCGAAGGCCTCAAGAAGGTCCTGCAACCGCAGGGACAATGCCGAAGCTGTAGTCCTCGCAGCAGAACGTAAACGCGAGCGGTTCTCCAATGAGCCACCATTGGCAGGGGCGCTGTGCTCGTTCAACTCTGACGTATGACTGCTACCTCCGGCGCTTTGGGCTTCCTGGATCGCTTCGTTGGCCTCGCTGAGTACTTCTTCGAGCCCCTTGCCATAGCTGCCCAGGTCACCGGGGCATGCTGTCAGAACGGCATTGACGGCCTCGGCCAGCTCATTGTGAGAAGGTTCATAGCCTCCCGGCTCGGAACCGTCCTCTGAGTCTTGTTGGCCAGATGTCTGCCCGGAGGGATCGCCGGCATCTTGGTTGTCTTGCGGCGAGCCGGATTGTTGTTCCCCACCTTGAGAGTCAGGCTTGTTATCCGCCGCAAGCTTCAGCAGCTCGAGGATGCGGATGCTAGCTTGAATCGCACCTTGAGTATCGCGTGCTGTCGCGCCTTGCAACGCAACGGCTTTGACCTGGCCGGTCAGCTTCGTGCCGAAATGCTTGATGGCACGGGCCCGGAAGTCGGTGGCGAATTGACGAAGGCAGTCCTGGTCTAGGAGCTCCGAGCGCAATTCAGTTACGAGCCAACCGGCCAGGACCGCGGCGGGTGTATCGCTACTGTCTTGAGGCCCCTGGAAGACCTTGCGATCGACCAGAATCTCAATCCCCTCGCGTATCACCTTCTTTGACCCGGGAAACTTCTTGGCGCCGAGTAGCTCGCCGCGGGGGTCTTCAAGGATGTTGGCCAGTTGACCCGCGAGATTGCTGGGCGGCACTACGGTGAAGTCCGTGTGGTGGCCGTGGCAGACGATCTCGTGAGAGATCAGTGCCCGCAGTAGGGTCGCATCCTCTTCGGTACCGATCGCTGCCATTTGCGACAGCCGCAGTACCAGACCTCCCGGATTTGCCGGATCAGGGCCAATCGACGCGGTGGGGATGTTCGCCCACTCGAGTCGGACCGATTTTCCGTTTTGCTTGGCCTCTGCCAGCAGCAAATGCGCGTACAAATGCAGATGGCGCATAGACACGCGCGGCTGAGTTTGATCCATGTCGATCTCCTGAGTTGAGTTGAATGTCCGCTAGGTGCGGGCGTTCCTTGCTCAGGGAGATGACGGACAGGGAGACAGAAGGCACGCGCTCTGCTGGGGGAATGCGCGACAGAGATGGAACTGGGACGGGGAACGGGGCACGGTACGGCTCTGGTGGCCGTATCAATGAGGAGCCGGCTTACAAGCCCGTGTACCCAAGGTCGCGAAGCAGGTCCGTAACGGCGTTCACGATGGTATCTCGCGCCTGTTTCGGGTCGGAAATCGAGACCGTCGGAGCAGGAACGATCCCCTGTTCGCAGTAAGCCTCAATGATCTCCCGCAAGTGCGCAGACGGTGTGATGTCGGGCCTCTCAACTGCCATTTGTCCGACAATTACCTGGAATCGCTCGAAAGTGGTGGGACTGACGCGGGTCGACAAAGCGTGATCCGCGCCCTCGCGCTCTGCATAGTCGATGTTCTCGGCGTCGGCGAGGTACGGCTGCAGGATGGGTTCCAGCAGGGCCTTGACATCAGGCGCATCCGCATACTGAAAGGACTGGGTTTTGAGCGACCGTGCGAGGAATGTGCGAAGGCTGGGGGTCGACTCTATCTCGCTGAGCCCCCTAAGTTTCTCAATGACATCGTTCGCGTACTTCAGGGCCGTCGGCTGGCTGATCCGGAAGTCCTTTGCTACCACGCGAGAAATGTCACCAGAGATGATCCGATGATAGATCGCCACCTTGACGGGTAGCGGTGTTGCCTTAGCCAATCAATCCCTCTCACATACGCTACTCAGTAACCAAGCCTAGATTCCTTGCGCCGCTTTCAATTTCCTTTCGGTCCAAGGTCACCCCCCAGAAAAGAAGCCGGGAGCTCCCAGTCTGCGCGCCCCCATCGCTGTCAACATCACCGAAGCCACGGAGATCGGCATCTCGTTCCGCAAGAGCAAATCCGTCATTGCACTCGACCAGTTGCCGCAATCGGTCCTTGGCAGCGGCGTCTGGTTCCTCCGGGAGATACAGGAAGAAGTACCCTTCGCCGCCTTTGCGCGCCAGGCGGCCACGTAGTTGGTGAAGCGGTGACAACCCAAACCGATCAGGATTCACTACAACCACAACACGAAGCGATGGTAGCGTGACCCCGACCTCGATGACCGTTGAACTAACAAGTACGTCGATGGCGCCGGCCTTCATTTTAGCAATAACTTCTGTCTTGTCGCTGTCAGTTAAGCCGCCGTGGACCATACCGACCCGATCGCCCCACTTTGCGCGGAATCGGACATACGCTGCCTCCACTGAGTTCCTTTCGCCATCACCCCTGTCTTCTGCCATCGGGTAGATGATCGCGGCCTGTCCGCCTTGGCGAATTTGATGGTGGACGAAATCGAACAGTCTAGCCCCATCCTTACGATGGACAATCCGGGTCACTATCTTCTTCTTGACGGGCGACTCGCGGAGGATCGATACCGCGGTGCCGCCGAACTGGATCAGCGCCATGGTACGAGGTATCGCAGTCGCAGTTGCCTCTAGCAGATTCGTGTGGTCGGCCAACAGGCTGTTCTTCTGGCCGACCGAGAACCGCTGCTGCTCATCAGCAACTACCAGGTCAAAGATGAGGGAGGCGCCCTTTGCCGCGGCGATGACCGCGGTGGTTCCAACGATGATGCCCTCCTCCAGTTTCGAGCCAGACACGAGCGAGCAGACGGGGATGCCGGGGAAGAATTCCCGCAGCTCGCTGGCTAGCTGGTGAACGAGGATCTGGCTCGGGGCAATGATGGCTACTTGGGCACCCTCCTGATATGCAGCCACTGCGGGCACCATGTAGGTGACCGATTTGCCGGTGCCGACATCGCCGGAGAGTAATCGGCGCATCGGAAATGGCGAGCGCAGATCCGAGACGATGTCATCGATACCCTTGTGCTGCCCGGGTGTCAGCTCGTACGGAAGCCTGCCAATCAGATCTGCAACCTTGCCCCGGTCGAGGGCGATCGACGAACCTGAAACAGGTTTCTGGGATTGATTGCGGATCGCCTTATTCAGAACAGCGCGCAAGGCCAATCGGTGCGCGGCCTGGACGGCGGCAATACCTTCCCGCACTGACGCCGGCGCGTGCAGATCTCTGAGCAGGTCTGCTGGATCGTGGTAGCCGGCAGCAGCCCGGAAATCCGTTTCACGCATGCCAGCCTGCTCCAGCAGCAAACAGGAGGCCTCATTCAGGCGCGGAAGTGCTTCATGCACCGCTTTTGCAAGAGCTTCCCCCTTCACCTGCCCCGGCTTGCCCATGTACATGGGGATGATCTTTCCGCGATCGCCCTCCGGAACAATGTGCGGATTCAACAACTCGCGGCTGCCTCGCCAGCCCGTTTTCAACTCACCGTACAGGTGTAGCTCGTCGCCAGGCTGAAATGCTTTCCACGGCCAGACCGCCCCGATGATAACAATGGATACGCCGTCGCCACGACCATCTACCCCCCGAACTGCCAGCCTAGTGGCGTCTTTCCACCGCGTCGTTTGTTGCTGTGCGGCATCAAGCAAGCACACCTCTGTGAGTGTTAGCACGAGGTAGTGGTTGTGTCCCGTATCAGGGATCGGCAAGACGTAAAGAGGCTCAAGGTAGTCGCGGTACTCGCGCGGTGCCGAAAGCAAACACTCAGGGAGCGATCGGAAGCCAAGACGCGACAACCGTCCAAGTTTCTCGGTGGTCATGGCCTTATGGATAATCTGCAATATAGAGACTCAACACGTACACATACTAGCATGGCTGAGGTTTAGCGGTCCCACAAAGAAAATGCCCCGTGACTTCGTCACGGGGCATGGCAGTTGCTGTGCGTGTTCTCATGCGTGCGCGAGATGAATGCTCCCGTTCGGCAGGAATTCGCTAAGTGGGCGTCGTTTCGTACGGCGATGGTTAATTTCGTCAAGTCGTTGCGATTTGATGGCGTTGTAGTAGATGTGCTCATCTTTGGCCGTGCGCAAATTGACCAAAAGCTCCCAACGGATGATCCGCAGGTTGTTGTCGAAATGCCACTCGATCGGAACCTTGTCGTCGAGCAGTCCCGCAGCCTGTTGCTTCAATACCAACGACATAACCGCTGCGCCGTCGGGAGAAGCAACGGGGAACTCGAACGAGTTGCTCCAAACACGGCGATCGGCTGGGTCGAGGATGCGGCCCAGTAGCGGCTTCCCCCAATCGCGCGGATGTGAAAAACGGTTGGCCCAGTGTCCCGCACCCACCCATTCTCCGGTCTTCATACTGCACTCCTCTGATGTTGATGGAATGCCAGGCTTTGAAGGATGTCCTGACGTACCGATATGCGGCACGCGAGCATCTAAGGCGCGGGTGGCGGCTGGCAGGCGGCCGTACGTACGAGAATAAGCCTGCTCCAGAAAAATGCCCGGATTGCTCCGGGCCTGAAAGGGTGCTTAGTGATTGGTCACGGGGATGGTCGGGTTGGTCGTGATGTCCTTCATCTTCTCGCTCATTCTTTTCTGGATATCGTCGATGTTCGGCAGCTCAGTTGCGGCCATGATGTCTCCGACAAACTCACTCATGTCGATTGCAGAGAAGTCGATCTGCTGGAACTCGGCGGTGGTGAACCCTTCGCAGTTCGGACTCTCTGGAGTCCCCCACCCCTTGCCGATCTGGGGTTTGCCTTGCTCATTGATGATCTTTGCCAGTTTGGAGTTGTAGCAGCAATACGCCTCCTTGGTCTCAAGGCACACCCCCATGACCTTATTCGAGCAGTACGAGCCTACGAAGTGGCAGAGGTGCGCACCACGGTGCATGCCCAATTGCATCTCGTCCTGCTCGCACGACATGAGCTCCATGACGATCTGGATAGCAATTGCAGCGGCAAACGAGTACGGGTCGAAGGCGAAGCCATTTCCCAGACCATAGATAGTCTGACCAAACATGCCTGTGGTCGTCTCACCGGCGGCGAGGGCCGCTCCCCCGACCGTGTAGGAGACCCCATACATTCCAAAGGAAGCACCAAAGTTCGATGCCATCTCGATACCGTCGTAGCCGAGCGCACTCATGCCAGCCTGTATCCATTCGCTACTCTTGTACATGTAGTCGAACGCATACTTTGCGCCGAACTTAACGGCACCTCCCGCGGCCTGCATCATGATCGTGTTGTTGGACTTGGCCCCGGGGTCGGTCTTGCAGCAGTTCTTCAATCCACCGAAGCCCTTCCGGCACGATTCGGCCACTCCCTTGAAGAAGTTGTTCGACTCCGCACCATAGACACCGGCTTCTCGGGCGGCCTCCTTTCCGGCTACCACGCGTGCGAAGTCGTCATCCCCAGGGTATCCGGTGTCCCAGCAGGTCCCGTCATAGCACGAGGTACGTCCACTGCAATCCTCGCCTGTCGTTGTCTGGCCTTCCTTGGTCACGCACTTGTACGTGATCTGCTTCATCACGCATCCGACGGGATCAGTGCTTTCGATGCACACTTCGTCAAGCTTCTTGCACCCCTTGTCGATGTACTCCTGACAGTCGTTCTTGGGAGTGGGGTCAATACAGGCGTAGTCGTCTTGCCATCTCCAGCACGACTTGTAGACCGGCAGCCCATTAATGACTCGGGTTTCCGCCGGCTCCACGCACTTGTGCGATGCGAGAGTACAGAGTGGGTTCGTGGAATACGGGTCGCACTGCTTTGTGTCCAGAGCGTCCTTGGTGATCGTATAGGTTTTGTCGAGCACAACGGTGTTCGGCGGAGGCGGCATCGAAGGATCATCGCACCGATAGGTGCGCTGCTCGGTCAAGCAAGTGCCATCCCAAGCAGCGGCGATGCACTTGGTTGACGTTTGCCAGCATCCGGCCAGGTTGTAGAAGGGAGCGCAGTAGTCAATCGACTCCGGCTTCTTGCACTCGAACGTATCCCGATAGCGCCAGCAATCGCGGTACACATCGGTACCGCCGATGTTGCGAACGCCGCCGCCTTCAACGCAGACCTCGCCCACCCGTCGACATTCCGCAGCCTCGAGCGGAGCTGCTACGAATAAGAAACCAATGAGCCCCAGAATGACGGATAGCACCCGTCTTCCCCAAGGAGTATTCCAAGCGTTGTTCATAGTAGGTTCCCAAGCCTGAAGAACTGACGGGGCTGTGCCCGAGTAGATATCTGCCAAGTGGCCGCGAGGCTCATCGGAGTTGGCCCCGCAATCTCTCCGGTGTTTCTTGCGGAACCGCAGACCAATCGACAGTCTCTGCGGGGGGCGAGCCGTCAGTGCAGAGATTCAGTTCATAGGAGAACTCGAGTGGAGCTGCGCCACCGTCTTTGAGCGGGACGTGCTCCTGCCGCATGGTCACGCGCAAGCGGGCACACTCGCCCTTGTAGCGTTTCACTACTTTCGCCGACATCAATACGGGGGCCGTTGAATGGCTCTTCGATTGCCAGTTTTCGGCAACGGGACCATTCAGGATTTCAGAGGCTTGCCCGCTCCTGATCGCTGCAAACAGAACATCCTTCGGGGCCGCAGCCAGTGCGTTCGTACAAACAAGTGATAGGAGGGCTGCGACCCCGGCTGAGACGGCCGCACGACCGGCCAGCGTGTGACATGCAATCTTGTTGTTCATTTGCGATACACTAAAGGTAAGCGTAAATGTTATGTATTCTGATGCGTCGTCATTGCATTTGCAAGCCGTGCGAGGTCAGACGGCGAGGAATGGCTGTTTTCACCGTGAAAACCGCTGAGGTAAAGAAATGTGAACGATGCGGCTCAAAATCGCGGATAAGTTATGTCAATGACACATGAGGATTTGACCGCCCTCGCCTATCTGGTGCCAGCGACAGTGGGAGCTTTGGTGATGAAGGCCGGATCGGGCCGCCTGGCAGTGTTCTCGTTTTGTGTACTGCCGGGAACACTGACCCATGAGCTGCTTCACCTCCTGGTGGGGGCCATGACAGGGGCAAAGCCGGTATCCATGAACCTCTTCCCGACGCGGCAGCCGGATGGTCGGATCGCGCTGGGATCAGTCACCTTCGAGAATTTGCGGTGGTTCAATGCCGCCCCCACATGTCTCGCGCCGCTCCTGGGACTGCCTGTCGTTTGGCTGATTGCGAAGGCGCGTGTTGCTGAAGCGTGGAGCTTCGACCAGTGGGATTTACTCATCTGGGCCAGTCTGTCAGCGCAACTGCTCTCGTGCTGGCCCTCTTCGACCGATCTCGTGCAGTCCCTTCGATCCTGGCCGCTGTATCTGGCCGGCTTCAGTCTGGCGATGGTGCACTACCTATGACCATGTGTTCGGGTGCTGCTCATATCCCACAGTCGAGACAACAAGGAATCCCCATGGACACCATCGAAGGCCGCCGGTGCGGCAACTGTAAGGCGGCGGTTCGTGCAAACGTCAGAGGTATGGAAGGAATGCTCTGGTGCCAGCCCGGCCACGCAGCCGCGCAATCCGGCGTCAGCTGCGTTGAGTCGGTCTTTATCAATCCTCAGAGGCCTGGCTGCGAGAAGCATGCGTTACGGGATGACCCCATCCCAGAGGCAAGCACATCGGAAGAATCGGCCCCAACGGGCGCCGCGGATGAAGGGCGCGATGTCGAGGCCAGACCGAGTGAGGAGCCGGTCATGGCCTCGCGAGAGGCCCCACACGGCAAGGAAGGATCTTTCCCATCGGGGTACTTCCTTTGAATGCCGCCAGCAGCTTGATTCGCCAGTGCTTGTGAAACGCAGCCCTCCCGTCACGCGGGGGGGCTTTTTTTATTTGTGGCTGAGTTCCATCCCCTAATTGCAAGGACGGGGCGGACGATCCGCCGCCGAATTTTTTGTCAATCCACTTTGGAGCAATCATCATGAACGCAAATGAAAAGATGTTCGGTATCCTGCCGGCCCAGGAAATCTCGGGTGAGATCCTCTTGGAGAAGTACGCCAAGGGTGGCGAGAAGACAGTCGCGGATGTCCGGCGCCGTGTTGCTAAGGCGCTGGCCAGTATGGAGCGCGCTGAGGACCGAGCCGTCTACGAAGTCAAGTTCCTTGACGCGCTCGAATCGGGTTTCGTTCCGGCCGGCCGCATCAACTCTGCAGCCGGAACGGATATCCAGGCGACGCTCATCAACTGCTTTGTGCAACCGGTTGGCGACTCGGTATCCGAGGCCAAAGATGGAAAGCCCGGGATTTACACCGCCGTAGCAGAAGCTGCTGAAACGATGCGGCGCGGTGGGGGCGTGGGCTATGCATTTGGCGACATCCGACCGAACGGTGCGTTGGTGCGAGGCACGTTCTCCCGAGCGTCTGGCCCGGTCTCCTTTATGAAGGTCTTCGATTCGTCGTGTGCGACGGTCGAGTCTGCCGGTGCTCGCCGCGGAGCTCAGATGGGTGTGCTGCGTTGCGACCACCCAGATATCGAGCAATTCATCCACGCGAAGGACAAGGGCGAACTGACCAACTTCAACATTTCGATCGGGGTCACTGACGCATTTATGCGTGCCGTCGAAGTCGGCGAGGAAATCGAACTTTGGCACAATGCAGAGCCCCATCCGGAAGTGCTGACGGCGGAATCGTACCGTCGGGATGACGGGACGTGGGTGTATCGAAAAGTGAGCGCGCGGGTGCTGTGGGACCAGGTCATGAAGTCGACCTATGACCACGCCGAGCCTGGGGTTCTCTTCCTTGACCGGATGAACTCTGACAACAACCTCTACTACTGCGAGCAGATCGAGGCAACGAATCCTTGCGCGGAGCAGCCCTTGCCGTCTTACGGTTGCTGCTGCTTGGGCTCGGTCAACCTTACGAAGTTCGTGCGGAACGCCTTCGGGCCCGAAGCACACTTCGACTTCGAAGGCTTCAGGGCTCTCGTGGCCACGGGAATCCGAATGCTGGATCTCGTACTTGACGCCACGTTCTGGCCGCTTCCGAAACAGCGGGACGAAGCCATGTCGAAGCGACGCATCGGCCTTGGGTTCTTGGGCCTGGGAAGTGCACTCGTGATGCTGGGAGTTCGATACGATTCCGATGCGGGACGCGAGCTGGCTGCGTCAATCTCGGAGTCGATGCGCGACGCCGCTTACGCAGCTTCGGTAGCGCTCGCTGTCGAAAAGGGTTCGTTCCCGCTCCTCGACAAAGAGAAGTACCTCGAGAGCGGCTTCGCAAAGCGCCTGCCCCAGGATATTCGAGATCTGATCCAGGAGCACGGCATTCGCAACTCGCACTTGCTGTCGATTGCACCCACGGGGACTATCACCCTCGCGTTTGCTGATAACGCCTCGAATGGCATCGAACCTGCATTCTCCTGGACGTACAACCGCAAGAAGCGTATGCCGGACAACAGCTATCAGACGTTTGAAGTAGCTGATCATGCGTACCGCCTCTATCGGCATCTTGGTGGGGATGTTGTGAACCTGCCAGAATGCTTCGTGACGGCGCTGGAAATGCCTGCGATCGACCATATGCGAATGCTGGAAGCGGTCCAGCCGTACATCGACACCAGCATCAGCAAGACGGTCAACGTACCTGAAGACTACCCTTACGCGGATTTCCAGAATCTGTACCTGGATGCGTGGAAGGCGGGTTTGAAAGGACTGGCGACCTATCGGCCTAACTCCGTGCTCGGTGCCGTGCTGTCGGTGGAGGCTCCTGCATCGCCGAGTCCAAGCCCGACGCCCACGCCCATCGCGGACGATCCGTTGCGCATGCCCTTCGACAGCCGGCCCACCGGCGAACTGGAGGGTGTCACTTCAAAGGTTGAGTATTTTACCTATGAGGGGGCGAACACCGTATATCTCACGGTGAACTTCATGCGCGTCAAAGGCATCGTTGATGGTCAGGAGGCAGAGATCGAACGACCGGTGGAATTCTTCATGCCGGCGGGCCAGCGGAATGACGGCCAACAATGGATCTCTGCCAACATGCGGATGCTCTCGATGGTGGCACGATCCGGTGGTTCGGTAGCGAAGGCAGTCGCAAACCTCCGGGAAGTCATCTGGGACAAGGGTGCGGTGCGCTATGGGCATTTGACGCGGGCTGATGGATCGAAGGTGCCGCTGCACCACGATTCGGAGGTCGCAGCGATCGGATACGCCCTGCAGTCCATTCTGAAGAAGCGGGGATTCCTTGCCGAGGACGGTAGTCAGGTACCGGCAGCGGAGCTCGCCAGACGCCTGTCGAAAGCCGACGCAGCCCTTGTTTTTGACGAAGTCACTTCTGACAGCAGCACCGTAGTGAGCCTGGGTCAATCGATCGGGGCAGGACTCGGGAAGAAGTGCCCGGAATGTGGCGCTCACGAACTCCATCGCGTCGATGGATGCAGCAAATGCCAAGCGTGTGGTCACATCGGTAGTTGTGGCTGATGCACTGCCAGCCGTGAGGCTCGCGTTTAAAACTAAAGGCCCTGGATCGTTCAGATCGCAGGGCCTTTTTTCTTGGGCGGACGGCTCTAGTTTGTTTGCAAAAGTGTCTTTTGATAGCTGATACGCTTGTCTGCGCCATGCGTAGCCAACCAGTTGTTTGCAAAGCCTAGCGCCTGCCGTTGTTCCGTTTCATCCAGGCCGAATGAGGAGGAAGAAACAAGGCTGCCTCCAGTCTGCCGCCGATTCAGGGCGCCATAGATCATCCACCAGGCCGCGGACATCATCTTGCTCTGCCCTACCCCCTTCCCGTCGCGGTACATGAGCGACAGGATTGCCGGCGCATTCGGTTCGGATGCATTCGCGGCCTTTTGTATCCACGAGGCGGCGGACTGGTACTGGCCACGCTGGTACAGAATCCTACCGAGCAGGTAGAAGGCCTTGACGTTGCCCCGGTTCGCCCCTTCATTCGCCCACTTGTACGCTTCGTCCTCGTTCTTGTTCTTCAGGTAGTAGATGGCGAGCTGAACACTCGCCTGTTCGACGCCGGCCTTCATCGCAGAGCCCTTGAAGAGCTCCATGGCCTTCGCCTCGTCTTTTCTTACACCCCTTCCGTAGTACGTCAGCACCCCGAGGTTGTACTTGGCCAGCGGGACGCTTTCCGCAGACCGTTGGAAGTATGCGGCTGCGGCCTTGGAATCCTGCTTCACACCCTGCCCATTGTCGAGCATGAACCCCGCGAGGTTCTGTGCGCGGGCGTTGCCATTCTTGGCTAATGCAAATATCTCAGGCACCGCCTCGCGATTACCAGCTTGCCAGCTGGCATAGAGACGCATCACTTCACTCGTCTCTTTCGCCGTAGCGAGGAGATCGTCGAGCTTCGCGGTGATGTCAATGGAGGCAGTGTCACTCGGAAGGGATGACGGCTTGGCGCCCCCTGCCACGCGCGGAGTGGCTTCCTCCTGCCCCGGCTTACCGGTGGGAATGTCCGTAGCATGTGCCGCGGTGGCGAATGCGCCCCACATAGCGGCAGTTAGCGCGCAAAGCACGAGATTTCGCATTGGGATACTATTGGCGTATTGATACGTGTATTGTATGATCCGAGCCATGAAAAAGCTACTGGCCTTCGTCATCCTGGCCTCCGTGAGCCTGCAAAGCTGGGGCTATTGCTTCAAGGAGGCGGCTAAGCGGTACTCCGTCGATGAGTCATTGCTGCGCGCTATTGCAAAGACGGAGAACGCCTCGTTCGACCCCAATCTGGTTCGAACAAGCAAGGAGGGTTGGGAGTTCATGGGCCTCATGATGGTCAGCTCGATCTGGCTGCCAGAACTGAAGAAGTTCGGGATCGATCGGGAAAGGCTGCTTGAGCCATGCGTGAACGTGAACGTAGGCGCCTGGGTGCTCGCTGACGGGATGCACAAGTACGGCAGGACCTGGAAGGCAGTTGGCGCGTACAACACGGGCAAGTACTCCAAGGACGACGATGCCCAGATGCGCTACATCAATAAGGTGTGGAAGAACTTGCACGGAGTAAATCGATGAAGCAGATGTTTGGCGGCGCCTTTGCTGCGATGGTCGTGGGCTGGGTGGTGTACTCAGCGATCGCGCCGGAAGCGTGCGAGCGCGTCTACCGCTCGGCCGGGCCGGTGCGGATCGCATTCGATGCGGTGCGCTGGGGCGGGCAGAACTTTCTGAGCCAGGATAGCCGGCTGCGTTTGATCAGTTGGAGTATCACGGCGGACAACACAACCCAGAGATTCCTTGGCCGGCTGTTCTACGGCCCGACACTCGACTGCGGGAAGTAATCACAATGAGAGAACCAGACCTATTCTTCAATACCGGGACGCATGATCGTGCGGCGGCGGAGTACCTGAACGACATGTTCTCCAGGGCCGCAGTAAGACGTGCTGCCGACGTTCACATGTTGTACGAAGCAGAGGGCACCACAATTCAGTATGGCATCTCTGGTTCGCTGCACTGGGTCGACCACATTGATCACAACTTCGCTAAGCAACTCGACGAGAAGCTCCGGGCGCGTGCCAACATTGCCGCCTCGGATCGTCATAAGCCACTGGATGGGCGTCTAAGACTCAAGTTTCCTGACCGGGCGGTTGATGTTCGGGTGTCGATCCTGCCGACACTGACCGGACAAAAGATCGTTTGTCGCCTGATGGACAATACTGCCTCCGTTGCGAGTCTCGACGAGATTGAGATGACGCCGATGGCACGGTCTTGCTTGCAGGACATCCTGCAAGAGCCGAATGGGCTTTTTCTTGTCTGTGGCCCCACGGGGTCGGGGAAGAGCACAACTCTGTATGCCGGACTTCAGCATCTCAACAATGGGAAGCGGAACATCCTGACGCTCGAGCAGCCCGTCGAGAAGGTCCTCCCTGGGCTCACGCAGGTCAACATCAATCAGCACATCTCGTTTGCCGAGGGGTTGCGTGCAGCACTCCGCCAAGCCCCGCACGTCATTCTGGTTGGTGAGATCCGCGACGTCGAGACCGCGATGATTGCCATCCAGGCAGCAAACACCGGGCACCTGGTGGTTGCTACCGTTCACGCGAATAACTCGGCGATGGCGATCACACGTCTACTCGATATGGGTGTGGACGTTCAGACGCTGGCCGATGCTCTCCGCGGTGTCCTCTCCCAACGGCTCGTGGAAATTCTGCTGCCAGATCCAGAGAGAGGGACCCGAGCTCCGACCGAAGCCGAAGTGGACTGGATGGAGGTTGCCGGTATCCATCACGCCGGTCTCAAATTCCCCGCAGGCGTACAGGAGACCGACTATGAGGGCCGGATGCCGGTTATGGAGTTGATTCGGGCCGATGCTGCGGTGCGAGCGGCAATGCTCGCGATGAGCGGGGAGATGGCGGTTTTCAATGCAGCCATGCGCCAATCGCAGTTCGAAACCATGGCGCAAGCCGTGACGCGCATGGCCGCAGCCGGTTTGACCTCCATCGAGAAGGCCATGCAGCTTGATCGGGCCGAAGCGTTGGCGCCTGAGACGAAGCGCGTCGGTCAAGTTCTCGTGGAGCTCGGATACATCACGCCTGAGGAGGCGTATGCAGCGGCCGTACGGCAGATCGAGCTCCGTAAGGGTGGCAAGGTTCGGCGGCTCGGACAGATCCTCGTCGAAGAAGGGATCTGTACCGCACGGGAGGTGATCCGGGCAGTTGGTTACACCCAGGGCGCTCCGGAATTGGTCCGGTACTTCATCACCACCGGCAAGGTGTCGGCAGATCTGGCGAAAGAGATGGAGACGCGATGGCGCCAAGAGCGGACCAGTTGCTCACTCTTTGACCTATATATTGAACACAAGCACCTTACAGAGGAAGATTTCAATGAACCGTCGCTCCTTTTCTTCAATGGCCGTCGCGTTGTTCGGCCTGCCGCTGACGACGCTGGCACAGGAGTCGTCACAGGGGACGTCGGCACCGCAGCTGCCCTATAGGGAAGTCCCGCGGGAAGCGGAGGACAGTAAGAAGGTCCTGATCTTCATCTCTCTGACTTGCCCTGTTTGCGCCGCGTACCACGAGCAGATTGCCAAGTGGGCACTGTCGCTACCTAAGGGATGGAGTGCGGAGTTTGTGCCGGTTGTCGAGGCACATCGTGACACCGTCATCGCTGCGAGGGCCTTCTATGCGGCCAAGGCTTTGAATGCCACGTACCTTCCTGCGTTCTTGAGCTACGCCTACTCCGCTATTCAGGACCGCGGTATGCCGGTGAGTGACGGCAAGACTTGGAGCTTCATTGCCTCGTCATCCCATTTGCAGGGGTTTGATGCTGCATGGAAGAACGTGAACCCCGCTACAGTCCAGGCCGCATTCAACAAGCTCATCCGGTACCGGATCGATGCGACGCCGTCTATTGCGATCGGTGGTCGCTATGTCATCACGCCCGACAGCACGAACGGCGACCAGGAGCTCTTCTTCAAGCTTGCAAATGGCATGGTCTCGAAGGCCATGACCGGCTGAACACTGGCCTTGGCGAGCGGCGCCGATGGTAGCTGCTCGCCAGCCCAGATCCTGATGCTTCAACTTCCCATGATTTGATTGCTGGGCCTGAACAGTCTCAATAGGCACCACCCCCGCCAATACGGTTTGCGATCTCTCTCCTGAGATCATCCGGCGCTACATGAACCGGCACCAGGCGCTCCGCGACCAAGAACCCTGTCAGTTGATCGGCAAATGTCT
>Ga0137300_1068_pt1 | contig 30498 bp, 26 predicted proteins | sample RamsorwD2O_NANAE_FD_97190 | JGI IMG/M metagenome (GOLD analysis project Ga0137300, IMG submission 97190) | Mouse cecal microbial communities from Vienna, Austria - N-Acetylneuraminic acid amended with D2O_NANAE | ecosystem: Host-associated > Mammals > Digestive system > Large intestine > Cecum... | reverse complement strand
TTTGAAGGACAAACGGTGCCCCGGTTGGGCAGCGACCGTTCGCTGGATCTGTTCGAACCGGTCAATCGGGGAGCCGTCGATCGAGAGCACCCGGTCACCAACCTTAAAACCAGCCGCCATCGCCGGGCCGCCATCGGTTACCTGCGCCAGGACCGGCGGGCTATATTGGCGCCCATAGAAGGAATAGAGCGCCGTGAGCACGAGGATGCCGGTGAGCAGGTTGGCCGCCGGTCCGGCGATGAGCACGAACGCGCGATGCCGAGCCGGCCTGAGGTGGTAAAGCCCAGACCGTTCAGCCGGATCCAGATCTTCAGGAATCGAGGCGTTGGCACTGGTCGCATCCTCATCGCCGACGAAACGCACAAATCCACCCAGCGGAACCAGCCGCACACTCCACATGCAGCCCTTGCTATCGGTCGTGCCGAACACCAGTGGACCAAAGCCGACAGCGAATTCGGCAACCGAGATGCCGAGCGACCGGGCTGCCAGGAAGTGTCCCAATTCATGGGTGACTACCAGGATCAGAATCAAGACAAGGAATGGCAGAAGGTAAGCACCGAAGGCGTGGACGTACTCGAGAAGGTGCATGGAATGCCGGCGCTCCGAGGATTCGAAAGGCGGCCGCGAACGGCCACCGTTAATCTAATCCTTCGACTGCCGCGACGGTTTCGTCAATCAAAACCGGGATGCGATCCCCGTTGTTCGGTTCTCGCGTCCACTCAGACCTCGGCGATAACGGCCAGGCCGTCGACCGGCACCGCAGACGGATCTTCGCGGGTGACCCACTCAGAAACGGTACGGCGAGCCTTGTCGACGCTCAGTTTCTCAGCCTCGAACGCTGGAATAAGCTCGTTTTCAAGGAACGTAGCGACCTTGTCATAATCGCGAGGCGCCTCACTCCTCAGTGCCCGGAATGCGACAAATGCCCGCATAAAGGGCAAATTCGAATCGGAAAGATGGCTCTTCATCCCATCGAACAGCGTTTCAACCGCGTCGTCGATCCGCGGACGCGGGTTGAAATGCCATTTCACAGCTTCCGGAATCAGGACCTCGACATGATTCCAAGCGACTTCGCTTAGCTTTTCCGGGGTCTTGTGGCCGTTCCGCTCGTCGACTGACCGGATGTGGGCGAGCGCCACGGGCAACCGGTCGGCCCGATAATACGCATCGGGACCTTCATGAATCTTGACTTCGGATGGACGGACTGTCTTCAGGTGGCAGAGGGATTCATCCTCACGCACCGGGCGACTTCCCCATGAGCCGTTGTACCCCAGGTGATAGATCGGCTCCTCGCATGTCAGATATACCCGGCCATCGACGAAGATCATCTCGGCCGCCTGCCGCTGGATCTTCGCAATCATTTCGCCCCGCTGAACCGAGCCATCGTCCTCGATCCGGCCCGCAGGAAGGTCCTTGATATCGATATACGGAAGCTCCTTTTCCCACAGCTTGCGAGCGACATCGAACGGTACGTTATAGGAATCGATGCGCCGGAGTGACATGAGCCGAAGCAGTCCGTCGACGGTCAGGTTCATCGACGAATCTCCCACCGCAGCGCGACCGTACGGCGCGTAAAGACGCTCGCCAAACCAGTAATGGTCCATCGGCTCGTCGCCGGACCATTCCGAGCTCAACGGTTTAAAACGCATAGCTACAGGGGCTTCGACCGGCGTGAGATCCGGGATTGCCACAGGCACATTCTCGAGAATGTTGTAGTTGAGCGCATTTCGCTTTTTTGGCGGGATGAGCTTGCAAACGTAGTGGATCGGCACGTCGATGATTCGCGTCTTCGTCATTTTCGTCTCCTTCAACCAGCGAGCCCGTTGAGTTCGTGATCGGATGGCAAGGCCGTATCGCCGCCATACCGCAGCCACTCCTCTTTAAGTTCACTGGCCACTTCTTCGGCCCAACTCTTGAACTCAATCCGCTCCGACTTCGACTTCAAGACCGGGATGAGTTCATCGGTCACCAGCGCCGCAACAATGTCGAGCTTCCCAGCATTCAACGCGTCCCGCAGACGGATGTAAGTCGCCGCAAACGGCAGATCAGCATCCTTTAAATCATTGGCCATGCTATCGCAGATGCTGCGAGCCTGCTTCTCCAGTCGGGGCGCCATGTCATAACGGAATGTCACCAGGTCCGGCATCAATACCTCGATCCGGTGCTGAGGATCGAGCGCGGTCGCAGGCGTCCCGAAATCCATCGACCTCGCCTCAGCTATGACATGCTCTGCCTGGTCAGCCCGAAAGACCCGGCTCGGATGCGTATCGGCATCGACACCGGATACAAATCCGAGCTCAATGTCTCCGTACTCGTCCCGATGTCCCCACGTCCTGATGACATAAACTGGCTCGCTGGCCGGCTCGTGAACGACACCGTCAACGACTAGAAGATCAGACGCCAGTTCCTGGAGCTGCTGCACGACTTCCGCGCGAGTTGCCTCGGGATCCCCCTTGAACTCGCAGCGTCCAATCTGAGCGAGCTCGATCGAGGTGCCATAATCATAGTGCGCACCCGCAAGCGCAAACGGGGTACCTCGCGCCTTATCGTCAGCCGCCAGTTGGGCCTGAAGCCGCGCAGAGGTCAGCGCTGCGACAGTCTCCGCACCTGCAGCATGGTCGACCTCCGGCTTCGGCTGCCATAAGCGCCCGCCAAAGGTACGTATCTCGATCGGCCGCCCCTCCCAGGCGGTCCGCTCAAGACCCTGATAGCGGAATGCCACCGGCGCGGCGGCCCTCGCCACCTCGCAGACCTCGACCGCTGTGGAATCCGATATCCGTAGTTCCTCGGAGTTGCGCTTCCGATATCGACGAACTTCGAGTTTCCACCGGAATTTGACGTCAAAAATCATGACAATGCTCCACGCTGGCCATCGCCAGAACAGCACCCGACAGGCGGCATTCCACTTCCCTGGGAGGCGGCACCATCGGAGGAAACAACCGAGGCACCGATCATGGTGAAATGCCTCCCAGAAGCTGCTCGTCGAGCACAGTCAAGACGCGACCGCCGTCGAGGCTTTCATAGGCCTCGACGGCCTTGGTGACCCTCTCGCGAAAGCCATCATCGATAAGGCCATCGAGCAGCAGCGCTCGGAGGATCTCCGTCGCACGAGGCAAACCTGGATCGTCCCAGTGCGCAGCACGGTACTTGGTGCCGAAACTCGTGGAATGCGGGTCTTCCACGGTCAGGAGCTTCCTCAGTTCCTCCCGTCTGGGGTCGTTTGAGGGGCGGTACTGCCCGTAGTTCAGGTACTGGCGACCCGCATCCACCAACTCCCCACCGACGGCCGGCGTAATGTCGTCGAATGCGAGCACGGACGGATCTCGGAGCTCGAGATCGATGTCAGCGTTCACCGCATAGGTTGAAGGCCGCGCAATGTCGCGCGCCCGCGCGCCCGCGCGCCCAGAGTTACTCAGCCGAAAAAGATAGGTCCCGCCTTCATAGTGAAACGGCTCCCCTTCCGACAAATGGAGCAGGACCGACACCTGCTGCTGCCCATAGGCGTACCGACCGTCGACCTCGACCGGACGATAACTATCGACCTTGATCAGAGGCTCCCGCACTTGGTGAAAAGGTCGGCCGCCAATCAGAACAAACCTGTCAGCGAGCGCGGAAAGCCCGGCCTCCATGCCGACTTTATTGTCCCAATCAAATCGACCGGGGCCGAGAACGGAAGAAAGCTTCCCTTCAGGAATGATCGTGTCACGCTTCGGAAAATCCAGAGCAACAATCGAATAACGGAAAAACTGTGCCGCCACCGCCGGGTCCGCGATCGAAGCGAGCAACTGCTCTCCCGTCAGTCGAGCGCCGTTACCTTCCAAAGGCCGGCCATGTTCAAATTTGCTGTCCCGGAAGACCGGAGCAAGAAAACGTCGGCAGTCGTGCCTGACCTCGACGGCCTGACCGTCGTACTCGTCCGGTCGCGGACGCCACAGAGCCACGATCGGAGGGGCCTCGTCTTCGGCATAGTCGGCGATCGCAACGGTGGTCACGGCCGACACGACATGCTCAATCGGCTTGCGCTTCCCTTTCGGGACGAAGCCGACGGTGTAACAGTACGGAACTGAGACGAGCTGCTGTTTCATGTCGGGGTGATTGTCATCGCATGACCGACAAGTCGCAACCGGTGAATAACCGGTGAGTTGCTGCTAACGAATCCTTGTGCCTGTTCTTGACTTCAGCCAGCATTCCTTTGCCTGACATGCGAAGCCGTGGCGACATTGGAAGAGCGTGGCGAGGTTCCCAGACGGCCTGGTCGGAAACGACTGGGCCGTTAACTTTTCGCAGCGCCCGCAGCCAAAATCGCGCCTCCGGGTTCAAAGCAGAAAAAATCCAGTGGAGAGCATTGCCGCTTGCAGGACGACCGATCATGCTCCATTCCGACACAGGACGGAGGCCTGTCGCCATGACCGATACGAACGCACCGCGCAACATCAACCTTGAGCTCAAGGCATATCTGGACGCCATCAACCGGAGAATGTCGTCGGGCTACGGCATTTCGTTCAGTGCCGTGCAAGGCGACCTGCCGGGCGGCTACAACCGGGTTCGGGACGCATTCGCCGCCGGCCAGTCGATCGAGGACTTCGTCAAGGCGACGGCGCAGACCTGTGGGTTTAAGGAGGCGGCTCCGGGCTTTGGCTCAGAACTGGCCAGGCAGCACAACGTCTATCAGGCGGCATTGGTCGCCTATTCGGCGGAACATCCCGCATGGTCCGTCGGCAGTGACGGTATCTATGCGCAGTCGAGCGCCGGCGTCGTTCAGTTCAAGCCGGATATCAAGGATGGACGCTGGCGTTTTGCGCTGTCGGCCGCCGAGAACAGCTCGCTGGCGGGCGATCCGGGGATCAAGCCGAAGGCTGAAAGCTTCGGACTCGAGTTCATCACTTCCCACGCCGACATCGGCGAAGCCTGGGAGCGATTGCTTGAGCTCAGGCCCGAATACGGCGACATCGGTATCGACCGGGAGCTCGAACAGACGATCTCCCCCAGGATCTGAATAGAAGGGCGGGCCGGAAGCAATTCCTCCCGCCCTTTCCACACGGAGCCGAGACCCGATGTCCAGATTCGTCACGATCGATCCATCCCCAACACTGAAGAGGCCGGTTCTCTTGTGGAGAGAAGACAACGGCAAGTTCGAGGTTGCTGGATCGTTTGTGGTCGTCAGCGACGTTCCTGAAATCGAAACGCTCGAGGTCTGGCGTTTCCCGGAGGGATTGTCGAGTGGCGTTCGAAATTCCGTCAATCCGGGCAACTATCCCGTGGTTGATGCCGCCGGCGCGCCGCTCTGGAAGGGCGCCAGGATCCGCTTCCGGGTTCCTACCCATTACGTCAACAGTGCCGCCGGCACAGGCGCATTCAGCATGGCAAGCGCACTTGGAAGCATCGACTTCGTTTCGGACAAGCCGATGAACATCTACGAGCGGGACTTTGTCGTCGGCCAGCGCCGCGAGCAGTGCAAGGCCGTCGGCCAATACGCCTATGACGGCAACTTCAAAGGGTGCCGCGTCCTGTCCTCCAAGCTCGGAGATCCGTACGAGCACGGGCAAGACACGATGTACATCCTGCTCGATGAAGATCCCAGGTCGATCTGCACCCTTGAGGCAAAGCCTGATCCGGCAGCCTCCCCGACACCTTGAGCCATTCGTCGAATCCTTGCGTTTTCAATACGTTCCATGTATCTCCATCGCCAACTGCACCTGGAGAGCGCTACATGCCCTTCCGCCTCGACCCTGCCGCCCCCAAGCTCGCCGAGAATATCGAGCGCCTCGATCGCGTCGATGTCGAGGGCATCCTCAAGGGATCATTCCCGGTTTGCGAGTCGATCCAGGACAACGATATGGAGAGGTGGCACCTGACGCGCGCGGGCCAGTTGGTCCGTCAAACCGGGGTTGCCGGCGATCGCTACTATGTCTGGCCGCTCGACGAGGGGCTCGACGTTCTGGAAGGGTTAGCTGCCGAAGAAGCCATGCTGAAGGTCAAGTCACATCTGACCGACGGCGGCATTGAGCTGCCACAACGACTCAGTCCACGCATGTAGGCCTTCACTCCTGCGAGTCAGCGGACTGCGCGTCTCGCGGCTGCCGGCCTCCGGGTTCCGTCTGCAGACCCGCCCGGGTCAAACGTCTTTCGATGGGCTCCGGCGCGCCGGATCGATCGCTCAGAACCAGGTCGTAGCCGTCGGCAGTTGTGACAATCTCCGTGACGGCCAATCCCGCGGCTTTGCCAACCAATTTGAGCAATTCTTGCTGGGAAACTCGGCCGCGAACCATGACCTGGTACTGGACAGTGCCGCTCGTCTCCCGAAACGCAAGCACTCTCCCCTGTAACCGCGCCGTCCCGGCCACCTCATCCCTCCGATCCCCCACAGAGAACTGCTGAGCGATCAGCTTCAGTGCCTCGGCCTTCGCATCTTCAGATGGAGCATCGGCGGGCAAAGTCGTTCGCGACCATGTGCCATAGCCACCGCGCCACGGTATCACGGCAACCCCGGAGACCTCGCGGACCACCAAGGCAATGGCTGGCGCTCGATACTTGCCGGAAAGGAAGCTGAGGCCACCTGGAAGCGCATCCTTGATTTTCTCGGTGCTTCGGACATGCAGGCGATCTTCCGCATCGCCATCGACCGGGACGTAGCGCGTACCGCCCACCTGACCTGGAACGCGCCACAGTCGTGACCAATCGCTATCGCCTTCCCAAGGCACCAGGTCACCCTTAGCAGTGCGAACCGCTTCCACCACAAGGACCCATGGAACCCGCCCGAACGCCGCTGGCCGTTCACTAGAAACAACGTCATCCGACGAACCGTCGCGCGTGTCCGTTTCTGTTGGCATCAACGTGCCGGCAGTCTGCGCAATGACCTGGCCACAGGATAGCGCGAGAAACACGGCAAGGATGGTGGAAACTGACTTCTGCATTCTTCCGATACTGTGATGAGACCCGTACTGTCACGGCGTTCAATTGTGAGTGCAAGGCGAGATGACGCTGTTTACCCGACGTTCTTTCCTGACCGTGGCGGCTGCCCTTCCGGCTGCCCGAGCATTCGGCGCACCAGCTGAGGAGCTCTATCTCCCGTCAACAGCTGCCGATCGGTCCGATCTCTTCCTGCCGGGCGCCGCTGCTCCCGGCCTGTCTGCTTCGCCGTATCTTCTCGCGGATATCGACCAGCTCCACGGGATCGTCGAAGGCTCGGGCGATTGCCGCATCAGGATCGTCTTCGAGTTCAGTTGTCCGAGATCTCCGGAGCTCTATCGCCGTATCCGGCCAATGCTATCCAGAGCCCGGTATGCCTGGATGCCAGTACCGCCGCTCGTCCGCACCCCCGGACAGTCCGGGCCCGGAACAGTTCCGGCAGATGCGCCGGCGGCCGCGCTTTTTTCCCCGGCAGCGAGCCCCGCAACGCTCGATGAAGTCTTTGCAGGAAAACCTGCGCAATCCACCGACACCAAAGCCGCAACTCGCCAGGCGATCCTGTTCAAGCGCAAGATTGGACCGGAGCTCTATGTCGAAACCAACCGGCCATTCGTCACGCCGACGCTGGTGTACCGCGGCCGCGACGGCGAAACCCGCATCATCCGTGGCGCACCGGATCTCGGAGCGCTCCGGACGATTGTGGCCTCCGCCCAGCCTTAACGAGTGTGGAGAGCGCCGGTATCGACCGGAACCGCACTATTTACGCTTCGCCTGCCGTTCCCATTTGGCTTTGACGTGTCCGGCACCCAGCGCCGGTGGCGGCGCTTCCTGTGCACGACGGGCCCGCAAGAAGGAAAATGCGATCGGCGGATCCGAATAGCGAAGCACCGCCGCATAGGTGCCGGCATCACCTGGCGCGAGCTCATCGACTGTCAGGCACCACTCGTACATTTCGGCCACCGGCATTTCTGGGTCGGCGACGTCAAAGAAGGATTTGTCGGCTGCAACTTCGCCTCCGACAATCATTCCAAGCTGCTCGATCACCGCCGGCTCAGCGTGAAGGATACCAGCGATCCGCCGCGGCCCGATGAACTTGGCCGCCTCAGCAAATATCTTGTAGTCCTCGCGCATGATCCGCTCTACGCCCTCGCGGACCTCCTTCGTCTTGGCGGCCTCCGGCGGGAGGAGCCAAGACCGGCTATCCCGGCTGGCGCCTGCCACCTGCTTCTCGAACGTCCAATCGAGGACGTGTCCTGGCGGAAGCTCGATCCGAATTCCGCCAAGTCCGACCTTGAGCGTATAGGCTCTACTGACGCAGGCGTTCCCCGACAATTTCGGCAGGGCCTTCGTCCAGAATTCCGGCGCGGCCGCTTCCAGCGCCGCTTCAACAGCAGCGATAATCTGCTCGGGGGATTTCCGGGAAAACCTGCTCTCGACGCGCCAGCGGCGCCGAGCGGGGCTCCAGCGGCCTTTCATGCTCTTCAGGGCGGCCTTCGTGACTTCGTCACCCCGGCTGAAAAAGACGTCCACGCCGTCAGAATCGGCAAAGCATCGGACTGTACCGAAATCGGCGATGGCCACGGTTTTCCCCCAAATCCACAAGGATTCGTCCGGTCGAGTGTCCGACGCGCCCAAGGATTCGTCAATTTCGAGTTGCTCCGCCGTGACGGGAATGAAACGATAAATTGTTGACAGGCCCGCGATCGCGGTCCTCGGGTGTAACGTCCGTAGAGTGTAGCAAGGGAGTGTGAGAGATGACGTCGGCCGGCAATCGAAAGCCCAAGATCGCGACTGTGATCGGGTCAGACAAGGGCGGCATCGGCAAGTCGTTGATCGCCTCCCTTCTGGCCGATGCGTACGAACAGGCGCGCCGTCCCCTGAGCGTGATCGAGATCGACCACCAGGGCAAACTGCGCACCTCCATGGGAAAGCGGGTCAACCTGTCGTTGGGCGCCAGCGCGGATCTCGGCGAGATCGCGAAAGACCGCAAGTACGCCGAGCGCTTCTACAACCCCGTGTTCAATTGCTGGCGGGACGGCGATACGCTGACCGATCTTGGCGCCAACGTCACGACCCAGCTCTTCAACTGGATGCAGCAGTGCCACATTGGCGAACTTGCTGCCATCGATGACATCCGGTTCCGCTTCGTCGCCGTCACGACGCCCGACGATCAGGCGCTCAGGAGTGCCTACAGTGCGCTTTGCAGTGCTGTCCGGCAGCTTGGAGAAGGTTCCGAGTTCTATTTGGTGCTGAATGCTTTCTCATCGAACCGCGGCTTCGACCTGCTGGAACACCACCCGGTCTTCAAGGACCTTGCGAACCTGCGTCAGCAGATCGCGCTGAACCTTCTCTTCATTCCGAACTGCGACAGCGACCTGATGGAATACGGCCGCGCACGAGCGCTCTCGCCGCTGGCTGTTTACCAGGAGCGAGAGCGTCTGATCGAGGAGATGGGCCTCGGCCGGGTTGAGGCCCATACCGAGCAAAAGCGGTTCGTGTCCTGGATGATGGAGGTCCAGGAATCGCTCCGGCCGTTGTTCGTCGACCAACAGCCCTCCACTGCGAAGGCCGATTTGCCGTCGTCCCGTAGCGAACCCGCCAAGGTCCACGACTTCCCGCATGGAGAGGCCGCAGAACGGCGCGAAGAGATGCCAAGGCGCACCTATTCATCAACAAATGGCGCTGTCGTTGAGGATCTTCTTGGGCGCCGAGAGATCGAAGGCTTTGATTCGAGGCCTGCTCGCCGCGTCCACGCAGTCGATCGGGCAAGCTGAGCGGTTCCATGTCACTTGCAGAAGATCTGTCGGAAGACCGGCGCCGGTACCCATTTATCTCTCCCGACGAACAGCGGAATTTCCAAGCCGAGTTGCGTCTGGTCGCGCCGTCGATCGTTGCAGAGACTGCGACGTCAAGCGTCGTCGACCAGATCGAGGATGGGCTGCGCAATCTGGTTCATTCCATCGCTGACGCCGGCCAGCCGAAGCCCGCTGCTCCAATCCACCCGATTGCCGCGGCGGTTGAGCGAACCCGTCGCCCGTCGACGGGGACGTCAGCGCGCCAGCCAGCGGACCGGTTCGCACCTCGGGCTGTCAGGCCAGTACGGATGGACGATGAAGCGAACGACGACATGCCGACCTTCCTGCGCCACCAGCCGGCAGAGACCGCGTCCAGCGCGCTCCGCCGTCCCGTGGAGCGCCCGTCCCAGCATCATCCTTCCTTGCCGCGATCGCTGGATCCAGTCACCATGGCACTGCCAGTTCGCCCTCCGAGCCCGAGCAAGAGGGGAGCCGCGGCGGGCTCAGCGATCTCGCTCATCCTCGCCTATTCCGTCTTCTTGCTGATCCCGTTGACGGCCTGGGTCTCCGACCTCGTCGACCCCAGGATCGCCGCTATGGCGCCGACAATCTACTTCCTGGGATGGCTCTCAATCCACAGCTGGCGGAGAGACCAGCTCGCCCAGTTGCGCATCCTGGCCGCCTGGCAAGGTTTCCAACTAGCCTCGGCACTCTATGCCATGAAGCCGGGATCCTCGATCCATGGCGGCATCTTCTGGAACGCCTCGGTCACAGCAGCCTGCGCATCCCTGTTCGTGGTCGCAGTCCTGGCGATCGTGGAGGCGGGCGAGTTCCGCACCGTCAGGAACGCACAGCGGTCGTCCCAGCCGCCGGCGCGGCCTGAGGCGCGGCGGCCCCAAGCGAGGTAAGGACCCAGGTCATCTGGGCCGCCTCCTGTCTTGCCTTTCCGGGGCTCATTGGCTCGCGCTCGAGCTTGAGCTTCGGCTTGATCTTTTTGCGCCGCTTATGGCCATTGGGGGCGAAGACAGGCAGCAACTTCATGGCGTCCTGGCGCTTGCGTGGCTTGCCGAGCGCGGTGCGCACGATCTCTTCGGCCTCGGCGAAGTCGAGACCGCGCATCTTGATGTAGCGGAGCAGCCCGTCGAGCGCGTCCATGTATTTGGAGGCGTCATCGGGCTCAGGATGCCCGTTCACGAGACTGCCGCTGGCGTCGACCTCATCGAGCGTCCGCCGCAGTGTCAGCAACCGATCCGGCAATTGCTCCTTGGCTATACCGATGCGAACACAATGTGGTGCCGGCTGCCCCGTCGGCTCGATTTCCAGTTCGCGAACGGCTTGAACGAGACGGTGGATCTCAGGTCGCATCGATGTCTCCAGCATCGCAGGATGTTTCCGATCCTGTCATAGTGGCCTGCACGCCGGAAGCGCGTGGACTGATGGAGCCGTGGATGAGCATTCGTTACGTGGTGGGCAACCTTTTGGAGGCGCGCGAAGACGTCATCATCCACGGCGTGAACGCGCTCGGACGCTTTGGCGCTGGCGTCGCCGCCGCCATGGCGGCAACCTGGCCAGCCGCCAAGGATTCGTATCTGGCAGCCCATGCCGCTGGTCGCGTAAAGCTTGGCCGCGTGATATGGGCAGACGTTGGTGAGCGAATGATCGGACACGCGGTGACACAGCCGACGATCGGCCGAACCGGCCTTCACGTCTCCACGGAAGCGTTGACCGCTTGCATGGCAGAGGTTGCTGCTGCGTCCCAAACCGGCATTCCGGGCACGCGGCTTACTTCTGGCTTCCGAAGCATCGCGATGCCGAGGATCGGTGCGGGGCTTGGCGGCGGCAACTGGCAGCAGCTGGAAACCCTGATCGAGGAGGCTATAGAGGGCAGACAGCCGGATCTGGACGTTGCGATCTACGTCCTGGCGCCGCGAGATATCCCGTCGTGGCGGGGAATTTCGAACACCCGCCAGATCTGATCGGCGATCAGCAGCTGCGGCTTGCGCGCAGGAAAAACGTCATCTCGGTCCGGTCCTGATGATCGATGCGGTCGACCTCTCCAACCGGCGAGAAGAACGCCTGATATTTGTCCAGAATGTCTTGGAGCATATCACGCGGCGAGAAACCCTCCGCGACCGCGTTTTCGACGTAGCGGCCGATCTCGGCCTTGATGACCGAGACTTCCTCGGCGAGCTGGCCGGCCCAGCCAAGAACAACAACGTCCGTGATCACCCGTACAACACGGACATCCGCAACCTTGGTTACCATTGAACTTACCCCTGCTACGCAATCTTTTTTGTCGTCGTCCGTTTGCCCTCAGGGCACCGGTGACGCTTATTCTTCATCCCGCTGTTGCAAGTCGCAAGAGCACGAAATGTGTCCATGAGATGGCATGGGACTGACCGGCTCCGCAACTAATTTGTCGCGACTTGTCTGCGCTTTTCTCGAAGTTTCTCCGGCAATCTTTCAATAGCACCTAGCGCTAAACGAAACTCAAATTGTAAATCCGTAGCACTACTGCTCGACGTGGGTTGTATCGACACAGCTCGGGTTGTGGCGAATTGGAACAGAACATCGCTTTGTGTGCCTAATTCAGTCACTGTTTACCTTAAACGACTCCTTGCTTGCCTCATCTCGGGCCTGTTCGAAGCGAGCGCGCTACGCCACCGCCAGACACCAGTGCGAACGCTTCCCGTTAACGCTGTGGCCAACTACCCATCGATCTCACCGGCCTCACCTCACTCGTCTCCCGCAAGCAGATCCGCCAGGAACGCGTGGGTCATGCCCTGGGCGTCGCCCTTCTGCATCTGCATCTCGAATTCTTCCGGGCCGACCGGTGCGGCCCGGGGCTTACCGGCCTCCGCCCGTTCGACCCATTGGGCGGCGCGGGCCGAGGCGACGTCGGCGCGCTCGAGCTCGGCGGCGGTCACGGGCGCCACGGCGGCCGGCGGCGGCGCCAGCGCCTCCGCGGAGCCGGTCGCGGCCTCGTCGAGGGCGGCGTCGACGGCGTCCTGGCCGGGCTCGCCCTCGAAATCCAATGCCGCCAGGAAGTGCAGCGCGGTCTCGTTGTTTTGCATCTTGCGCGCCATGTCGTAGGCGACGTTGTCGACCGAGACGCCGTGCTCGACCTCGCGCATGCGGGACGGCGCCGGTGAGAAGGCGGCTTCGCGGCGGGCTTCCGGCGAGCCGAGTTGTTCCAGGGCCGAGGCCAGGCTTGCGGTCTCGTTGCGCTCGTCATCGTCGTCCGGCGGCGGCGGGGCCTCGTCGAACTCGTCGGTGAAGGCGTCCTGTGGGACGACCGGCGCGCGGGCGCGCAGCGCCTCGAGCGAGGGCGGCAGGCCGGGCCGGGACAGGTCGCCGCGGCGGGCGGTCTCGGCGAATGGCGAGGCGCCCTGGGCGGGGCGGCCCGGCGGGAGCGGCGGCAGCGAGGTCGGGTCGACCAGGCCCGGCACCTGGGACGCCGCGCGGGCGCGGCCGGAGCGGACCTGGCCGTCATTGGAAAGGCCCTCGACGGCGCGGACGTCACGGGCGAATTTGTCGCCCTGCTTCTGCATGGCCTGGCAGATGGCGGCGATCGAGGCGGCGCCGGCGCTGACGAGGTCGGTCGAGGTGGCTTTCTTGCCGTCTCCGTAGGCGGCGCGCAGGAAGGCGACGGCGCCTGCCGAGATCTCGTTGCGCAGCGAGGTCGGGTCCTTCTTCTCGGCGGCGAGGCGGGCGATCGCGGCGCGCTCGTCCTTGGCGCGGCTCTCCACGATCTGGGCGAAGCGCGGGTCGTCGAGGCGTTCGGCGATGTCGACCAGCACCCCGGTTTTCTTGACCTCTTCCTTGGTCGGCTTGGAGAACGCCAAAAAGTGGTTGGCGCGCAGTTCGAGCTGTTTGAGGCTTTTGCCGTACTCGCCTTCGGGGTGGGCGTGGAAGGTCCTGATCTTGAACACGCTGTCGCGCCAGGTGACGTAGGCCTCGCCGACGCCGAGTGCGCGCAGATTGCGCACGGTGATGCGTTCCTGCTTCTCGAAGCGGGCCTCCATGTTGTCGAGGTAGGGCTTTGAAAATTCGCCGGCCTTGGCGGCAAAGCCCGAGACCGTGGCGAATTGCCCGGTGCCGGCGGAATCGACCGCGAGCTTGGCGGTCATCTCGGTTTCCTCGACCCGCATGAACACCTTGGTCGTGGTGTTGGCGATCATCGACTTCGCTTCCTTGTCGTCGTTGCGAAGCATTGCCGGGATGTCCTGGGTGGCGAACACCAGCGAAAAGCCGAGCGAGCGGGCCTGCGCCGACATCACGGCCAAGCCCGATACGGTGTAGTATCCAACCTCGTCTAGGATTGTAATAAAAGGAGATTTTGAAGCATAGGGGCGCGCATCTACTACTGTATCCCAAGTATTCTCAATCACCGAGCCCAACGTGCCGCCCATCATACCTTTGAGCATGGCCACGATAATCTTACCGAGATTTGCTACTTCATCGGAAGATTTCTCAAGGGCAGGCAGCATTACTACAAGAATGCGCCGACCAAGGACGACGTCATTCATGTCCACTTCGCCATGCGGCGTCAGGAAGATGTGGCCGTAAACGTCGGCCAGACTTCCCAAGATTCGAGTGAACTGCATCTGCAGGTAACCATGCTGGTCGAGCGTGGTCTGCGCCTGCTTGGTCCCCTTGTCTTTCTGGAAGCCCGGCAGCGATGCCAGGTAGGCGTCGATCGAGGTGCGGATCGGCGCCGGCATATGCGGCTCCTTCTCGCGGTCGGCAAGCTCGATGATCTTGTTCAGGTTCAGGCAGTCTCGGATCAAGCCGATGTTGAGGTCCGCAAGACCTGCATCTCGCTTCCAGACCAATGCGCGCATGACGCCCGTGAAGAGCGCAACCGCGCGGCCCTTCCACATCGCGCCGTCGCCGCCAGCATCGTCCATCAGCGACACGACCATCTGGGTCAGCGAGTCCGACGAACCGGAGGTAAACGGGTTCAACGTGTTCGACAGGATCTTGCCGCCGGCGACGCCGACGTCGGCGTTCGAGGTCATCAGATTGACGACCAGAATGTCGTCCTCACGGCCGAACCGGCGTGCAAGCGCGTAGATCTTGGCGAAGGTCGAAACGTCACCCTTGCCGTCACAGAAGAGAAAACCGGATCCCCAGGAAAGCGCGTTGGCACAGAACCCGAGCAGCATTTCGGTCTTACCGGCGCCGGTTGTCCCGACCACCAGGAAGTGTTGGCGGCAATCATCGTTGGTTAGCCAGACTTGTTTCCCGGTGTCCCGATTGGCCGCGCCAGCTGCCATCGTCGTACCAAGCAGGAAGATGCCTCCGGCTTGTATCGGCCTCTTGTTTCCAGGGTGAAGTTCATGCGGATCGAGCATTCCAGACTGAATGGGCAGTTTGATCGGCGCAGATTCCTTCTGCCGTAGGCCCCAGACCCCGAGCGCGACAGCCGTGATCAGAGCAAAGATCCCAAAGGCTGGAAACATGAAGACTACGACCGCGTGACCTATCAGGGTCACCACCATCGTATGCACGGAGCGCAATGAGTCGATTGCCCTGACGAGAGGCGGCCGCACGTCGCGCATCAACGCATGCGGCGACAGCTCCTGCGACGGGTCAAGATCCCTGATTGGATCGGTGCTCATACGGCCCACCTGGTTAGTTGCTCAAACAGCCCGATCCTAGCTCCGGTTCTATCGTTTACCAAGGATTAGAATACACTTATCAAGTTTGCAGTTTTTTTTCCTCAAACCGTCCTGACGCAAGCTGTTCGCCGGATGTTACGCAGGTAAGGCTGCGGGGGCGCAGCCTCACGTTCATTGTGTAACTGGGGGTAAGGGTATGTACGAAGCAGGCTCGAAGAACGCAGGCGGCTTTCGCTTCCTGGGCCGGCGCAAGGCTCCGAAGCTTTCAGATCAGGAGCGGGCGGCCGACGCCAGGCTCAGCCGAGATCTGATCAATGATTTCATCGCACGCAAAGGCGTGACGGTTTGCAAGCCGGGCTTTGCGGTCGGATCGCGACCCAGCCAGTACGAAGGCTTCTAGGGTCTCTTCGTCGTTTAGGCGTACACCGGCAACAAGGCGTTGTCCGGTGTACGCCGCCCATCGCGTTGGCGCGTCAATGCTCCAGCGAAGGTGACCGTCGCCCGGCGGAGATTCCCGACGACCGATGCCGGCCTCGACTGCGGCTAGGTGGCAAAAATTCGACGACGGACACCATGCTGACTTCAGACGTGCCCACCCGTTTGGTCGACGGCATCGCCGGATACAACCACACTGGCAGGCGCCGCGGCGGCCTCCGCGTCAACCAATTGATGTCTGTGGACGGCTAGCAGGGCTGCACGCTCTGCCAGTGTCGCGACCTGGCCTTTGACCTTCACCCAGTCCTTGTCGTTCATGGCCGGCCCGAGCGGGACGAGCAGCGTGCCGTCCTGCCGCGGTTCGCGCAGTCCCTTGAACCACACCGACCCATCCTCTCGCCGCTCAACCTCCAGGCTCACCATGGTCGAAGCGGCAGCATCCTCGGTCATATCCATCTCGGCCAGGTATCGCCTGTTCGCGTCACCTAGTTCGAGGTCAATCTTATCGGGGGTCTTCCGCCGAACTGTGTTGTCGAAGGGCCTCGTCGGCTTGAGCCTGCTCACCTGCGTCACCTTGGCCTCGACATCCGAAAATCGGAGGCCATTGTCGATTGCAGCCTTCAGTTCGCGCTCTCGCCCATCACCCTCGAGATCGGTGCGCGCATAAGCAATACTGAGCACACCGTCCGAGCGTTCGACCCGATAGGGCGTGAAACCCCACGCAAATCGCGCTGACGTCCGTCCGGGAGCTGCCGGGTCGAGCCCAATCCGGCGCATATCGGATTCAACCGCGCCCGCGTCAGGGTAGAGGTCCGCAGCCCCACGTGGGGCTGTCAAATCTCGCGTATTCTCTTCTGGCGGCGAATAGGCAATGTAAGGATGCAACAGGCCCTGACCGCGGCGTACAGCCTCCCAGAGGTTGGGCGCCGCGCGAGCATCCGACATGATGTCATCAAGGGACACGAGTTCGTCGCAGATCACTCCCTCAGGGATGACCTTCGCAACGCAGAACCAGACCGGCGTCTCACCTTCACGGTACACGGGGCGCAACCGGCCGAGGAACTGCGATTGCTCCTCCTCTCTATATTGCTTGTGAACGATCCGATGCCAGGAATCTCGACCCTTGGCCTTCAGTTCAGCCGGCGACAGCTCAGGATAGCCCGGCACATCGATGATGTAGTCGTGACCCGACCGCATCCTCACCGTGGTACCGACCTTCGGCAGACGCAGCGGCTCGCCCTTCTCGTCACGCTCGGTGCCATAGCGGTCAAACGGCAATTCGGGATCCGCATCATCGTAGGTGAGCGCCGCCACCGTCGCGTCGATGGCCCACATCGGCGGCTCGAGCCGGCCGATCGACACCGCGGCCGCGTGAAACTTGGCGAAGTCCAGTCCCCGCAAGGCCCCGAAGTGAACCCAGTCGACATTATCCGGGCAAACCCATCCGGAATTCACCACACGCCGTATGGACATCGTTGTCCCCGCGACAACCCGCGACCAGCCGTAGGCGGCCGAGAGAAGGGACAAAAACCGTCGCACCTGGGTAACGAGCTTAGCTGCCTTGAACTTCTGGTCCTGGTCCTTGGTCTTCGGCGCAAGACTGCTGGTGGCATAGCTGCGATCGATCACCGCAACAGTGTAAATGTTCATCGACGTCTCGAGCGGCGTGAGACGCAGGTCCTCCATCTTCCGTTTCAAGATCTTGCACACGATCTCCGGTGCCGCCGAGGCATCCAGGAGGAGCAACGGACGATCCGGCCAGTTCGGATCAGTACGCCATGACATACGGACTTCCGGATCCGTTCGCCGCTCCGGATCGGCGGGCATGAGCAGTTGAAATCGCTGGTCAAGGGCCGGTTCCGGCGCCGGCGGCGCGGTTTCCGGCTGCAGTGCGCGTAGCAGTGAGCCGGAGGCTGCCTTCTCGATACCCTCGAGCACGATTACCCAGAACCACCATTCCTCGCGAATATTCACACCGGCCGGCGTGTCGCAGATCTCTTGCAGCTCATCCATGGCAATGTCCGGCGTGATGAGAGAAGAAATCTCCCATGAACCCGAACAGCACCTTTTGGCTCTCTCGACACGCATCTTGGCGAGTGCAAACGCCTCCGTCTCGGCTTCTGCGGCAACCTCCGCACGGCACTCCTGAACGATCTCGTGCGCTGGGTCTTTTCCTTCCTGGAGCGCTCGCTTGACGACGCCCGCCGCCCATTGCCTGTCGAAGGCAACCTCTTCCGGGGTTAGACCTGACTCCCGTTCCTTTTTCGACAGTTTCGGAGGCGGCCGCGCCCGGTCGAATGTGTTCAGCTTGAAGCGCGCGGCATGCAGAAACAGGCCGTGAATGCGCTCGTCGGCGATCACGGCGCGAACCTTGTGAAGCTCCTCAGGCAACGTCAACGACATGAATGCATGAGGTAAAAAGACCACATGCATCTTCTGAATCTCCCGGCGCTGCAGGATTGCGGGACACGGCTCATCAAGGTTCACGTCAGGATGGTAAGGGCAGTAGCGGATATCTTTCTCTTGCCCCGGCTCGGCATCCTTCTGGCGCACCTCCGCACGACAAAAGCCCGAAGTCGAGATGCCGGCTGACATCGCAAGCGTCAGCTTTTCCGCCATCTTGCAGCCAGCCTGGATCTTCCCCTTGTAGATCATCGCCTTGAGGCCCGCCGCCATCGCCTCGCGCCGCAACTCCTTGATCTTCGCGTCTACATTCTCCGCGGAGACGAGACCGGCCTCCCGAGCCGCAGTTTCAAATTTTTCGTCGCTTAACGACGGGTCCAAATTCAAGACTTCCGCCCGGGCCCGAAGCTCGCCGATATTTGCGTAGGTCGGCAGCAAAAACAGGAACGGAAAGCGACCCGTCTCCAGGCCGTCCTTTCCTTCCATCACGTAGTCTTCCTTGGTCCGAGGATCGAGCGCGATCGTGCGAAACGTGCGCGACGTCTTGCCCGAACCCGTTGGCGTTTTCAGGAGATGTACGACGTTTTTGCGTTCCTCAATCGGTCGATAGATATCTTCAAGGAAGGCGCCGACAGCCTTGTCGATGGTGTCAGACGTGCGCTTGCCTTCCTGGCTACGATCGGTGATTACCGCGCGCGCTTTGCGCCGGCGCTCAATTTCGCCCTCGGAAGAACCGATCGGATGCTCGTAAATCTTCAGGCGTCGACGCTCCGGGTTGAGGAGCGCCGGACCGGAATCCGATCGCGGAATGAAAGATAGGGTATCGATCTCTCCTTCCGGCACGACGCGAGAAATGGGCCGCCTGACTTCGGTCAGAAACTTGCCCGTGGCATCCCGTCGCGGAGGCGGCACGAGAACGAATGTTCCGTCCCTGACCTTGCGCACCAGATGATTGACGCGCGATGAAACCGCCTGCTCCAGCGTTCGAGCGCCAACCCACTTGCCGCTGATCTCGATAGCGTCCCTGAATGCATCGAGGATCGTCCGCTTCAGAGACGCTACGTTCTTGTCGTCACTGACAGCTTGCGGGTTATGCCTGATGGTCGTGTGAACAAGATGACGAAGATAATCTTCGCGTCCGTCAGTAATCTTGCCCTGTGCGTCCTCCTTCCAGGGAACGCTGCCGTCATGCACCCGGCGTGGCCGCGGCACCACGATGTTGCTGTTGGGATCAAGTGTCCAGTCCACGTCGGCTACACCCAAAGCGGCCGCACCATTGTAAAAGGGGCGGACCTTGCCGACTTCCTCGATCAATTCGTTGACCTGCTCAGGCGTCGCCACGGGAAGCTCGTCCGAACGTGAATCGAACGGAGATGGTCCGTGCCAACGGAAATCACGACCCGTCGTGTGATGCTTACCGAATATCGTAACGACCTTGCCACGGGACAAAAGTTCCAGGCCGTCCGTTGACTGCTGCTCACCGTCATCAAAGCGCCAGCTCCTGCTATGAGGCGGGCTCTGGCCGTCAGGCAGCTCCGACCAGCGATAGAAGAGCGCGATCTTGGGTGCCTTACCCACGCGCCGGAATGGCGTGGGGCCCAGTATTTTCAGTGCAAGAGCCGTGATCTTGGCGTTCCAGGACGGATCAAGAATATCGATATCCATGACCATGCAATCCGACGATGCCGGCCCGCAGACGAGTGCAATGTTGTGATTTCGACACTGCTCGATGCATTTCTTCAGAAATACAGGAGTTGGCAGCCGATTCTGCAGATCGTGATCGTTCATCGGGCGGATGGTCTCGCTATCCACCTTTCCCGGCATACGATTGCCGAGAGCAAGCTGGGGATAGATGCTCCATCCATTCGCCACGATGCGGGTGGCCATGGCACCAAAAACCGAGGCGCCCGGGGATGAAACCAGGTCTACGCCGGTTTCAATTTCATCCGACACGTCCATCGACAGAGCAGTTAAGCGCCGAGAAAGCCGCTCCAGAGCCCCTGCGGTCGCCATATCGTCCGTTGATGTCCCCGCCCCCGCGGTCATCCGCCTTGCCTTTTCACTGTCTGGAAGCAGCCTACAATCATGTGGGCTGCTGGACCTAAAATCGCCCACCCGCCGGCAGTGTGTCAATGTTCGGCGACCTGCTTCCAAGGATTCGCTTGATCATAGCCAGCGAGATGCAGAGGATGAGCTTCAATTTCCATCCGAACAGCCATGACCGCGCCAACGTCACCACAAGCTCGCCATTTGTCCGTAATTCCGCTGAGAAATGCGCTCGCGCGCGCGCCGGAGAGCTCTCCTGAACGCGCCGTGGTCGCTGCCGGATGGACGGACCAGATCGGCATTCCAGAACTCGCCATCATGCGCCGGGACGAGGAAAGCGGGGACAAGCGACCTGGCTCCTACGCGACCATCTCGGCAGACCGATCAATAAAGCTGCGGCGTGCAGACGCCATCGCCTTTACCGTGACCCACGAGTTCCACGTGCAGGAAGAGCCGGCCGGTATCGGCATCATTGAAGCCCAGCTCTTCCCGCCCGACCAGCACAAGGTCATGGCCAAGGCCGGCAGGCGGCTGTTCCGTGGCGTGTTGCCAAAACCCGCCTTGCGGGAAGCCGCACGCGAAGTGCTCGTGCGAAGGGTCCTGGAACGTCCGACGGACGCACAGGATATCAAATCCCAGTTCGAGAGCGATTGGTACGCCTACGCAACCAAGCGAAAGGCCGACGCAAGGGCACGCGGCCCCGAAGTGGAGCAACGCGTCCGGCGTCTTTTGATGAGACTGGAGCAACGAATTTTCGGGGGCATCGACGACATCGACCTCGATGCCCAGGCAGTTGCGCTGGAGGACCTTCCACGAGCGGCGCAACTGCTCGAGCAGGGTGATTGGCAAAACACCAACTATGTCGCGCTGCCAAATCTCGAAGAAATCCAGGATGAACTGGTAAAACACACTTCCTTTCCGGCCAACCTGGGCCGCTTGGAAGAACACGCGAAGGACTTGTGGGCTGGTCTCGCAATGAGCGCCTACTATGCCGAGCGGTTGGCGCTTGCCCGCGGCAAGGACGCTCAGGATCGCGAACTTTCGAAGGTCGCCAGGACCTGGCAACGGCATTTCCGAAGCCGCTATTCTGCTGAGGACGACGCATTTGCGCCCGAGGAGAGCGTCAATCCGTTCATTCAGACCAACCAACCTGAACTGCTCTATCGCGGCCTTGCATCTGCGTGGCCAGATAATGCGATCTGGCCCGCTTCCACCTGGCCAAGTGTCCCGCACAACTACGTCGCGCTGGCGCGCCACGCCGAAAGTCGGGCAGATCGAGCCGAACTATCGGCGATCCGGCGGGAGGCCACGGTCCGAGCCGCGGTCGGCAAGATCTTACGCCTAGGCGATGAATATCGGTCCGCTCCGAGGCAGCGGGGCGGCGCCTATCAAGAAACGACGGTAGACCGCATTCTTCAGGGACATGACTTCATGCCGACGATCGGCAAGGACGTTCCGGACGTCGCCGCGGGCCGGTTTGCCGAGTTGGTCTTCCGCTACTGCAGGAATCTGGAACGGGACCGTCTTGCGGCGCTCGAATTCGGAGGGCGAGGCGTGAAGGTGATCGTGTCGCAGACCGCTGACGCAACACAGCCGCCTGATCTCCCTATCTGAGCCTACGGAAACCGAAAAGCAAATTGCCAACCTTGCCTCCACGCTTCTCCTACATGCCCGGACCTGGGCTCGGCAGGGCCGGGCGGCAATCAATCACCTCAAGATTTGAAGGCGAGAGCGCTACAAAGTCACGCGCGTCGTCCGGCAATCCGGGATAGGATCGATCGATGACGATGACGTCGTAGCCTTCATCAAGAAGTTTCTGACGCGCCTTCTCCGCACTGCGTCCGTGACTGGCGAGCAAGTCCTCAAGATCCCCGAACGACGCGACCACATACGGTATGCTGGTCTTAAATCTCACTGTGAAGAGCGTCGGCTTCCCCGGCTTGCGTTTGGCGAAGTCAATCGCCGTGGCCTCTTCTTCAGTCAGCCATAACCCAAGTCCATCCGGATGATTGCGCCGACCCTGACGAACGCTCAGCTCGTTGTAGGGCCGGTTCGTTCCGTGGAAGAGCAGATCGAACGGAGCAGTTACTCTCATGCGGTGTCCATTGGTTGGAATACAGATCGTCTCCCCCGGGGGGACGAAAAGCGCAAGACCTTGCGAAAGTTTCGGCCTGCTAGGCCAAGCCGGAGACCATGGCATCCTCCGGCCGCAGGACCGCGCGCTCAATCCCGCCGTAATTGTCGATACGAACGGTCCCGAGCAAATCCGCCCGCTTCCCCTCGGCCGCCCGCAAGGATTCGCCGAACGGCGTCCCGACGCCATCGAAGAGGATAGCCTCCGTCTCGCCGCTCGGACCACGCAGCATCACCTTCAAGTGCCGACCGGACAATTCCCGGACCGACGCGACAAGTCCTCCGACTACCGCGATCCGGGGCTGAGGATTTCCTGAGCCAAAAGGCGCCAACGGCTCCAGCTCTCCGGACAGCAGTGGGGTGAGCCGGCCAACCTCGACCACGAGGTCAACTTGCGCCGGCGGCCGGATCAGGTCAGTCGCGCGCAGCCCAATGAAATCTGCCAGCTCCTGGATCCGGCTCTCCTCGACGGTGAACCCGGCTGCCATCGGGTGACCGCCGCCGGCAATCAGGATGCCAGCCTCCTTGGCGGCGAGAATCGCCGCCCCAATGTCAAAACCCTCAACCGACCGGCAAGAGCCCTTCCCTCCTGCGCCAATCACGATCGCCGGACGATCGAACGTCTCGCGAAGGCGGGAAGCCGTCAGACCCACGATGCCGGGGTGCCATTCTGGATCGTCCATCACAACTACCGGCGAGGCATTCACGTTGCCCTCAACGCCAGCTCTGACGGCGGCGGTCGCGGCCAACTGCTGAAGGCTCTGCCGCTCGCGATTGATTTCAACGAGCCGCTGCGCAAGCCGAGCTGCCTCGTCCAGGTCTTCGGTAATCAGGAGTCTCGCTCCCAGCGAAGTGTCATCGATGCGTCCCGCCGCATTGATGCACGGTCCAAAGACGAACCCCAGGCTGCGGACCGAGAATGCATGCTCATCAGTCGCCTCGATGAGCGCGCGCATGCCTGTCAGGTCCGTCATCCGGCCAAGGCCTGTCGCCACGTAGGCTCGGTTGAGCCCGACGAGAGGAACCACATCCGCGACGGTGCCGAGCGCAACAAGACCCAGAAACCGGCGCAGATCCGGTTTGATCGCCGCTCCATCCGTAAACCAGCCCCTTTGCTCAAGCTCTCGATTGACCCCGACCAGGAACAGAAACACAAGGCCAGCCGAGCAAAGGTAGTCCCAACTGCGCGACTGCGACGAACACTTCGGATTGACTGCCCCGGGCACAGGCGCAACCCCAGGTTCATGATGATCAAGAACGATCATCCCGATATTGCGTGATGAAGCATGTGCGAGTTCGTCAACGGCATTGGTGCCGCTGTCGACCACCAGTACGTAGCGAACGCCGCGATCGGCCAAGCGGTCGAGCCCAAGCTTTGAGACCCCGTAGCCCTCCTTTAGTCGATCGGGAATATAGAGCTGACAGTCAACGCCGAGTTCAGCCAGATATCGCACGACGAGAGCAACTGAAGTCGCTCCGTCGACGTCGTAATCGCCGTAGACCGCCATCGACGTTCCGGCCAAGAGCGCATCGCAGAACGACCTGACGGCGCTTTCCATGCCGGGAATACGGCTCGGATCGGGCATCGTCGCCGCCAACGTCGGCCGAAAGAAGCTTCCGAGATCCTCAACAGCACGCCGGCGCGCGATATCGACCGCCGTCGCCGAAACGTCTCCCGTCCAATCAGCCGGTCCCAATACCGTCGGATAGAGCCACGATCTTCCTCGAACCGACGTTGCCGCGCACCATGGTGCCGTGCCCTCGATCGATCGAACCGCCGCGGACCGCATCTTGACCTCCGATCAACCTTGCGACGGCCGCGCGGGCCGTCCATTCCAGGTTACCGTCTTACCTGCTGATCGGTCGGCGATGTCGTGCAGAAAGATCGATGGCGATTGCCCCTTCGAGAAGCGCTCCCGCGCATAGCTCAACGAGACAAACTTCTTCGGGCGCGTCATGGCGACGTAGAGGACGCGGCGCTCCTCCTCGAGATCGCTCGTCCGGTGATGCGGCATCAGATGCGCCTCGCAGCCGCAAACAAAGACACCGCTCCATTCAAGGCCTTTAGCCCCATGAATCGACATGAGCGGAATGCCTTCCCGGTTCGCATCACGGGGCGCCGCGCGCTCCCTTCGAACGAACGCCAGAAAGGACGCGACATCCGGAAAGCGCAGCGCCTCGTTCGAAGCCTGCCCCGCTGCATCGAGCCACAGCCCGAGGCGCTCGGCAGACAGGCCCGGTGGCGGATACTCCTCGATCGCGCGCGCGGCCGAGGGAGCGAGGTTCTTCAGCGGCATGCCCGCCATGTTCCGGGCCCACTCAACGAGCTGATCCCGGCGCCTGCCGGCCTTGAACGCCAGGTAGAGCAACTCGGAATCGGCCGGATTGGTCGCCATCGCGATCAGCCCAACGACCGCCATCGTCTCCTGCAAATCCCAGAAGCGCGGCGCGCCTTGCACGGTCGCTGGTACGCCGAAGCGTGTAAATGCCCGCTCGAGCACGGGTGAAAGCGAGGCTGTCCGAAATAGAACGACGAGTTCACCCGTCGTCGCGCCTCGTGACAGCAATGTCCGGCATGCACCGGCTATCCACTCGGCTTCCTCTGTGTCATTCGCAAAGCCGCGGATGGTCACTGCGTCCGGCACACTGGCACGCCTTGCAGCGACGAGATTCTTATTCATTCGCCTGGTATTGGCCGAAACCAGTGCCGAGGATGCCGCTACGACTGCAGGCTCTGACCGCCAATTGGTGGATAAGCGATAAATCGTCGAACCGGGAAAATGGCGGCCGAAATTAACTGTGAAATCAACGTTCCCGCCGCGCCACCCATAGATGGCCTGGTCATCGTCGCCTATGCAAAAAACGCTCCGGGAACGGCCGACTATGAAACGAAGGAACGTAAGCTGCAGAAGGTTGGTGTCCTGGAATTCATCAACCAGAAGATGAAGGAACCGGCCCTGCAGCATGTGCCGTATCCTTGGCTCCCTCCGCATCGCCTCGATCATGCGAGAGATCAGATCCGCAAAATCAACGACCCCTTGGCGTTCTTTCTCGAACTCGTAGGCCTCGTAATGGGCGGCGGCTTCCGCAAGATTGCGATCTCCGCGGACTGACGCCTCCGCGGCCGCGTCCCCCGGCGATTTCATCATGTCCTTCCATCGGGAGATCAAATCGACGAGGTCGTTCTCTCCGCCATCCCAGCGGATGCCGAGACGCGACAGGATCGCGTTCTGCTCGGCGGTATCTACAATCGTGAAATCGCTCGAGAGGCCTGCTGCCGCGTGAAAGCGCCGCAGCAGGCGCGCGCAAATCGAATGGAAGGTCCCAACCACCATCCGCGATGCGCCTTCCCCTGCTTGCGCTCCCTGGGCCGCCGCAATGCGCTCCCTCAGCTGGTCGGCCGCTCGCGATGTGAACGTCGAGACCAGGATGGATTCTCGGGGGATGCCGCTTTCGACCAACCGGAGGTAGCGGGCAACCAGGGTCCTGGTCTTACCGGCACCGGGACCCGCGATCACAAGCGCCGGCCCGCCGCTGTGAGCGACGGCCTTCTCTTGCTCGGGGTCGAGCCTGAGGGGTTGCGGTGACGCGGATGAAAGCTCCATGGGGTCGTTGTGACGGCCCCGCGAGCCGGATGCCAGTGCCTCGCGCCGTTTTCCACCGTATCCCCGCCTCACGGCCCAAGGATTCGATAATACTCGCTAACTCTGGCGCGGCGGGCGGACCTCGCTGAGGGGTCCAGGAAACGACGTCAGGCCTTGACCATGACCGTCTTGGGCTGTGCTTCCCCGTAGCCGGACCGGAAGTGCTCATTCCAATAGAAGACGCCCGAGGCGCGTACCTTGAAATGGGCGCCGACGATAGTTGCCGAGCGCATGGATGATCCGCCGCCCTCTGACTGTCGTTTCAAGGCTGCCGGCGAGAGATGCATTGTGACCGTCTCATAGGTCTGCAGCGGCTCTTTGTGTTTCGCCACCCGCGACTTGTTGAGCTTCGCCGATGGCACAACTTCAGTCGTGTTGCAGGCATTCCGGCACTGAAGCAGGATTAGCGCCGGCAGCGCCAGGATGTGCCAAAGACGATAGGCTTCGTTTGCCTGATTTTCCTCGATCAGAGCGGCGCCCTCTTCCCCCTTGATACCGACGATGAACTCCCGCGCCGGCTCCATGTCGGGATGAGGGATGTATTCGAAGCGATCCCGCAAGCTCGCCTCGGCGGCCGCCTCCTTCGGGTCCTTTGAAACAAGCTCCAAATGACGCCTTACTTTGCCAGTAACGCCACGCACGCTCGGCTTCAAAGCCGTTGAGACACGCGGAAGCTCCTGATCTGAAAGGTCAAACGACATCAACACAGGAGCGAGGTCCGTCAGTACCTTGCCTTCTTTCGTCCGGTCGGCATGGACATATTCAATGCTGAGACCGTTCTCGGTCGTGCTGATCAGAAAACCTGATCGAACAACCTCGACCACTGTATTGGGCGCCCGAATATTTGGAGAGCCCATGGTCGCCATCGCCTCGCGCAGATCCTGGTTGACGAACTCGATCCACATTGGATCGCCTTTCAAGCGAACCCAGGCCAATGCAGCGACGATCGATGACGGGCGCGACAGGCCGACGTTGGCGGCCATCGCGACGGCTTCCTTGGTAAACACGAACTTCCGGGCGGCGCGTAGCTCGCGGCGGAGGGTCGATAACATGGCATCTTGGGAAGCGCCGTTGGGGTACCGGTGGCCCCCGCGCTCTAACACTGTGTCAGCAAACATGCTGCCAACATATCCGAATTCCGCCGCCGGCAACATTGCCGGCGGGCCACACCCGGTCACAGATGGTTAATGCGGGGCCCTTAAAGCCCCCGATTTTGCGGTAATCCCGCTCGCCCCCTGGATTTCACAGGCCAACGTTGCCCCTTGCAAAGATCTGCCGCCAAATCCACAAGCGCCCACCAGAACCCGGACCATGTCTGCCATGCGAGCTCCTCTCTGTACTCTGACCACCGGACTGAACGACACAGTTCTCACGACCTGGTTCGAGCGCGATCGCGCTCATGTTTGCCTGTCGCGCAAAGACCGGGATGGCGAGGCCGGAGAAACGATCCACGAATGGTGGGACGAAGCGGTTGCGCAGGCCGTCGCCGACGGCTTCCTTGATCCCCGCAACTGGCACGGGGCGGCCTTCGCCTACGCTTCCCATCTCGGCATGATCAAGCCGCTACAGATCGATCTCACCGAAGGCTGGCCCTTTGTCCTCAAGACCTTCCTCGAGAAAACGCCATCCAAGGAGCGGCCACGGCAGCAACCAGATCGGCTGGAATGGTATGCCGACATGGCTCGAGAAACCGCCGAATTCATCGCCGACGATCAGCAATTCGCGGCATTGTCCACCGGGCAGGTGGACCACCTTGTCGATCGGTTGACCGACGAACTCTACGAGATGGCACTTGTTGCCGAAGAAAGGCAGCCGACGCTCTGCTGGGCCATCGAGGGAGGGACGGTAGAAATTGAGACCGACGGCGAGAACATGATTCTACGCAGCGGGGACGCCGCGACCCAGCGTCGGTTCAATTTCGGCGCCGGTCGGGCCACATTTTCTCTTACCTGGCTTCATTCGGAAGGTCCCCAATCGGGAGACCTGAGCGCACTGTTTGAGTTCTCGGACAAGCCCGGGGCCAAACAAGACAAGCAGCTTGCCGAGGACCTGAGGTCCCGCCTTGTTGGGTTCATCGAGAAGAAAGCAGAGGAATTCGACCGTTTCGTTCTGCAGACTCGGGAGTGGAAAGCCTTCATCGAACTGGGACAGGCGCTCGGTCGCGCCGATCGGACCGGCACCTCGGCGGAAGCGCAGGAGCTCGCCTACGACGAGTCCAGGGCGGCAACACTTCTCGGCAAGGAAGTGCACGCTGCGCCGGCGCCCGTAATTTAGCTTTTGCGGCTTGCCACGAGAGACTCCATGGTCGTCAAGACCAGCTCCGGAGTTCTAGATGACCGCCCAACCACTGCAGGCCGATCCACGCGACGAGCGCGTGTTCACTATCGAGTTCGAGGGAAGCCTGAACGGCATTCCCGGGCTCCGGCAAGGCCTTCTCCACAGAGGCGGCGCGCCGAACGTATCGATCCCCTTCCAGGTCAATTCAATGACCTGCGCGGGCTATATCGCTGCCCTCCCCCAGGCCGTACGAATGGCCAAGGAGGCGTGCGCCGACATGCTGCTCGATCGCAGCAAGTACTCCAACAGCGAGACCTACCTGAAGGCGCGACAGGATCTGGCGGCGGCTATCTCACCGGTTTCGGCTCATTACGCGAACTTCGGCACCCCCCAGCAACGTTACGCCGCCGAGGCAATGTATCCTGGTGATGGCGGGCCCTTTGGCGACTTCACCGACGCCCACGACGCGGACGAGGCCGAATTCCTCATCAGCTGGCAAATGGCCGAGAATGCGGGCTATTCCATCAGCAAGGACGGCGTCGAAGTGTTCGCAGCGGCCATGCAGCGCATGAAGGTTCATACGGTCTATCCCGAGCCTGTGTCGTCCCAAGAGATCCGCACTCTCTTCCTGAACCTGGTGCGCGAAGCCGTCCAGGAGGGACACTCCGGCGCCGCGCTTGACGCCGCTCTCGAGGCCGCCCGCGCAATGGGCGAAGATATCGTTCCATCAGCCCCGAAACCTTGACTGACGCACATGACCGCTGACCTTCCTACTCCCCTCTTCAGGATCGAATTCGCCGACCATCCGCAACTTGGCCGGATCGAGCCGTGTATTGAGGCCGCGGCTATCGAGGGGACACTCGATGACGATGCGATAATTGCTGCCAGCAAGCAGATGCTGTCTTTCGCCGCATTGGCGGTCGCGGGTCTTTATGTCGATCCCAATGCGCTCCAGACCGACAATGAGTACATGGCCCGCAACTCGGAGGTTGCGAACCAATTGCGACCTTCGGCAGTCCGCCTGGTCCCCGAGAGCATCGGTCTACCCGAATCCGCCAAGTTCACCTCATACTTGCTGGAAGGACTGGATTCCGAACAGCGCGATTGGATGCGTGTCATCTCTGCCTGTTGTGAAGAAGACGCAAAGTTCCAGGCACGGTGGCAAATGGCCCTCGAAGGCGCACCCGGCGTGTCCAACATCAACAATCACGTTGCTGCCATGGAACGCGCCATCGTCACACGATGCATCGTGACGGTGACGCTCGACCCTGAAATCCCCACCCTGCCGCAGCCATAACTCGCTCCAGAGGACCACCTCCGCCATGTCCACCGCCGCCGTTCCGACGTTCAACAAATCCGTCGACTTCAAGGTGACTTTCGCCGATCACCCAATCCTTGGGCCGATCGCACCGGCCTTTGCCTGCAACGTCGGATGGCAGGAAGGGCTCAAGAAGCTCGACGCCGAGCACATGGTCAAGGCGCTGGAGACCGTCATCCTTTGGGCTCGCCGGGATGTCGCAAGCCGCTACATCAACTATGAAGCCACCATCGCCGAGGCGAACGACAGCGCGTATCTCGAGCGCCGCGCTAAACTGGCGGAGCAGTTCATTCCCTCCGCCGTCGACCTGGTTCCAGAGAGCATCGGCCTGCCGGCCGACGCAGAGCGTGTGCGCTACTTCATGAACGGCGTTCATCCGGACGACGGTGGTGGCTGGAGCGACTGGTCTTACGGCATCATTCCGGAGGAGGCCGTCGTACATGCACTGTGGATGATGGCCCTCAACGGCGAAGATCTCCCTGAAGACATGGAGATCCACATCTCAAACATGATGGATGCGAAGATCGACTATTTTCACCCCGAGCGCGTCAAAAAGGACGAGCTGGCCGCCGCAGCGCGCGATCTCGTCTCGGAAATCGGTGCGTCATCCGGTCCGGCCTATGACAAGGTCGTCGATCTACTCCGCGTCCTCGACATCGATGTCTCGGAGCTCGAGACAAGCCCTGCACCTAGAATGTGAAAGGAACAGTCGCTATGACCGAATGGACTGTCGACGACCAGGGCAATCACGTGTTCAGCGCCGATGACGGCGCATTCCGGATCCGCGTCATCCCGCCGCCGAAAGGAAAACGCCATCTCGCCACTGAGACGTGGGAAGCGACCCAGAAGTGGGACAAGGACTTCGGTTACGATTATACATCCCTGGAAGAAGCGAAAGCCGACGTCGAGGACCG
>Ga0137300_1067_pt1 | contig 30994 bp, 21 predicted proteins | sample RamsorwD2O_NANAE_FD_97190 | JGI IMG/M metagenome (GOLD analysis project Ga0137300, IMG submission 97190) | Mouse cecal microbial communities from Vienna, Austria - N-Acetylneuraminic acid amended with D2O_NANAE | ecosystem: Host-associated > Mammals > Digestive system > Large intestine > Cecum... | reverse complement strand
ATATCGACCGAAACTCCACCCGTACCCGGATCGACAGCCGGAACGCCACGATCAACGCCCAGGCCCGATACGCCCGGATGTTCGGCGGGGCGTCATTTACAGGCAGCGGGGTCTTCAACTACGCCGGCATGACGATTCGCGAGAACACGACGCTGGAAGGCGAGACCTTCCAGTCCGCCGTCGACCTCAAGATCTACCCGCTCGGGTCCGACGACATGGTCGGCACCATGCAGGCGCAGCACGCCTCGATCATCGTCGGCTCGCGCCACGTGGGCCGCAAACAGATAATCGACACGGTGCTCGGCCGCAAGGAATGCATGCCGATTACCTATGAGAAGCGCACGTCGCTCGGGCCGTTGATGATTGGCGACGAACTGCTGCAACTCGAACCGAGCGTCCTGCACGTGACTGACTGGTACTGCCCGACCGAGGCGTTCGTGCTACGCACGGAGATCCGCCAGAACAACAAGGTGCAGAAGGTCAATGTCACGGCGCTGGAGCTGACCGGGGATGAGGACTCCCATTGACATCGACACGGTCATTGACACGGTCACGGGCGCTTCCTTGACCGCTGACTGATTGCACTGGCAATGCCCGCAATCCTTGATGGCGGCGACGTCTTGTCTGCTTGCCTCCCAAGTCCGGCCTGACTGGACGCTCGTCCATTGATATTTTTTTCGACCTTGTTGTGGCGAAAAAATATATTGGACGTCTCACCGGTGCTCCCGCATTATTTCGCCTTTCCGCCATGCGCAAATGTGCGGCTGGCGGCTATGGCTTGCCCGGCCGCCGTATACCGGCGCCTTGGCTGGCCTGTGTCCAATTACAACCCCACAACTGCAAGATCCGAGGAAAGAGATGCCTGAGTACCGATCACGAACTTCGACGCACGGCCGGAACATGGCGGGTGCTCGCGCCTTGTGGCGCGCCACCGGGATGAAGGATGGCGATTTCGGCAAGCCCATCATCGCCGTGGTGAACTCGTTTACCCAGTTCGTGCCGGGCCATGTCCATTTGCGCGACCTCGGCGCGCTGGTTGCGAAGGAGATCGAAGCGGCCGGCGGCGTGGCCAAGGAATTCAACACGATCGCGGTGGACGATGGGATCGCCATGGGCCACGGCGGCATGCTCTATTCGCTGCCCTCGCGCGAGCTGATCGCCGACTCGGTGGAATACATGGTCAACGCGCATTGCGCCGACGCCATGGTGTGTATTTCCAATTGCGACAAGATCACCCCGGGCATGCTGATGGCCGCGATGCGGCTGAACATTCCCGTGGTGTTCGTCTCCGGCGGCCCGATGGAGGCCGGCAAGGTCAAGTCCCCAACGGACGGCCAGGTGATCGCAAAGATCGACCTGATCGACGCCATGATCAAGGCCGCGGACCCGAAGGTCAGCGACGCTGAAGTGGCCGAAGTGGAGCGCAGCGCCTGCCCGACATGCGGTTCCTGCTCGGGGATGTTCACGGCGAACTCGATGAACTGCCTGACCGAGGCGATTGGCCTGGCGTTGCCGGGCAACGGCACGATCGTTGCCACGCACGCATGGCGCAAGGGCCTGTTCGAACAGGCGGGCCGCCTGGTCGTGGACCTGTGCCGCCGCTACTACCAGGAAGAGGACGCATCGGTCCTGCCGCGCAACATCGCCACCAAGTCGGCATTCGAGAATGCCATGGCACTGGACGTGGCCATGGGCGGTTCGACCAATACCGTGCTGCACCTGCTGGCGGCAGCCCAGGAAGCCGGTGTCGATTTCACGATGTCCGACATCGATCGCATCTCGCGCAAGGTGCCGTGCCTGTGCAAGGCCGCACCGGCCACCGACAAGTACCACATCGAAGACGTGCATCGCGCGGGCGGCATCCTTGGCATTCTCGGCGAACTGGCGCGTGCCGAGTTGCTGGATCTGTCGTGCGGCAACGTGCATAGCGGCACGCTTGGCAATGCCATTTCCCAGTGGGATGTTGTCGGTGGTGCGGGCGAAGACGCGCAGAAGTTCTTCCGCGCAGCACCGGGCGGCATTCCGACGACCGTCGCGTTCAGCCAGGCGGCCACCTTCGAGTCACTGGATACCGACCGAAAGACCGGCTGCATCCGGAACAAGCAGAACGCGTATTCGAAGGACGGCGGTCTCGCCGTGCTCTACGGCAACCTCGCGGAGAAGGGCTGCATCGTCAAGACCGCTGGCGTGGACGAATCGCAATGGGTCTTCTCCGGGCGCGCCCGTGTCTTCGAAAGCCAGGACGAAGCCGTCGACGCCATTCTGGGCGACAAGGTCGTGGCTGGTGACGTTGTCGTGATTCGCTACGAAGGTCCCAAGGGTGGCCCGGGCATGCAGGAAATGCTCTATCCCACGTCGTACCTGAAGTCGAAGGGCCTGGGCAAGACCTGCGCGCTGTTTACCGACGGTCGGTTCTCCGGTGGGTCGTCCGGGCTGGTCATCGGACATGCCTCGCCGGAAGCCGCCGAAGGCGGCACGATCGGCCTGGTGGAGGACGGCGATCTCATCGAGATCGACATTCCGCAGCGCAAGATGCACCTGGCGGTGTCGGACGAAATCCTGGCGCGCCGTCGCGAAGCCATGGAGGCACGCGGTGACAAGGCGTGGGAGCCGGTGGATCGTGTGCGCGTAGTGTCCCAGGCATTGCAGGCGTACGCTGCGCTCGCTACTTCGGCGGATCGCGGCGCAGTGCGCGATATCTCCCAGCTCAAGCGCAAGTAAGGCGCGCGCGGCGCGAAGCAGGTCGTTTCGTCCTGCTTCGCCGTGCGCCGCTGAATGGCACAAAAAAAGCCTCGCATCTGCGAGGCTTTTTACTTGCGCGGACCCGATTCGGGCCCGTGCGCGGGGTGCTCAGTTGTTCGAGGCTGTCGGCTTCTTGGTCGCCTTCTTGCTGCTCTTGCTCGACTTCTTGGTCGTGTCGGTCGACTGGGTCGACTGATCGGTCAGGTCGGCACGCGTGCTCTTGTTCGCGCCCTGCGAATACGGGTCGAACTTGTCCCCTGACTTGGCGCCCTCGCTATAGGTATCGAACTTCTGCCCGGCCTTCGCGCCTTGCGAGTACGGGTCGAACTGCTTCTTGTCTTGCGCGACGGCAGCCACGGAGGCAGTGGCCAGACCCAGCGCGATAGCGGTGGCGATAAGCTTGTTCATGGAATTCTCCTGAGTGATGCCGCTTTCCGGCGGTTCGCGTTATTTCGCTTGATGCACGGGTTACCGGGAGGTAAAGACGCGCTCAAGCCAGTGTGTCCAAGGCCGGTTGGGCCGTCAACTCAGGGGTTTTCCGGGGGGAGCCCCCCGGAATGCGCTTATTCCGTCACAACGTCGGAGGGGTGCTTCCACGCCTGCAGGACTTCCGTCGACGGGGCCAGCGCCAGATTGGTACCGCGCGTGCCGATCGGCTGCTGGAACCAGCGCTTCTGCATTGCCGCGACGTCCGGGCTGGCGAAGGTCTTGGCCAGCGTCTGGTCGACCAGACGCTTCCATTCCGGATCGGCCTTCGACAGCATCAGTGCGTTCTGTTCGACCGACAGCGCCGGGCCGACGATCACGTACTGCGACGGATCCTTGGACTTCGCGCGCAGGCCGGCCAGCAGCACGTCATCCATGACGAACGCTTGCGCGCGGCCGGTTTCCAGCAGCAGGAACGATTCGCCGTGGTCCTTCGCGTAGACATCGCGGTAGCCGTACTCGGCCTTCAGGCGGCGCACATGGCGGTCACCGGTGGAGCCGGCGCTGGTCACCACGGTCTTGCCACGCAGGTCATCGAACGACTTGATACCCGAGTCGGCGCGCACGAGCATGCGGACGGTCGACACATAGTGCGACACGCTGAACGCCACCTGCTTCTGGCGCTCCAGCGTATTGGTATTCGGCGCGCAGTCGAGATCGACCAGGCCGTTGACCACGGCCGGAACCCGGTTCTGCGGCGTCAGCGGCAGCCAGCGCACCTTGATGGTCTTGAGCCCGAGCTTCTCCTTGGCGGCTTCGGCCACGCGCAGGCAGAGGTCGACGGCGTAGCCGGCCGGCTGTCCCTTGTCGTCGCCGAACGAGAACGGCAGGGCGGATTCGCGGTAGCCAAGCGTGATCGTTCCGCTGTCGCGAATGCGATCAAGGACCGGGCTCTGGGGATTCTGGGCGTGGGCGGCCGGCACCAGCGCGGCAGCCAGGGCGATACCGGCCAGCAGGCGTTGAAGAGACGAAACAGACACAATCGACGGCATGTTCGGGGTCAGGCAATGAAAGACTGCGAGGGTATACCCGGGCCGTTCCCGTTAGAAGAATTTCTTTTTCATAAGCTAATGCCGGGCGCCGAAGCGGGAAGGGGGTTGCCCTCCGCTTCGGCACTCAACGCTGCCTGTCGCGCCGGATCGACCGGATCGGCAGGATCGACTCAAATCGGCAGGATTAATCGAAGGTCTTGCCCGCTTCGGCCAGGCGCACCAGCAGCGGCGCAGGCTGCCAGGCCGGGTCGGCACCCGGTTCAGCGGCGAAGCGGCGCAGGCTCCGCACGACGTTGGGCAGGCCCACCATGTCGGCGTACAGCATCGGCCCGCCGCGCAGTCGGGGGAAGCCGTAGCCGTTGAGATAGACCACGTCCAGATCGGAGGCACGTGCGGCGATGCCTTCCTCCAGAATGCGCGCGCCTTCGTTGACGAGGGCGAAGATACAGCGCTCCACTACCTCTTCATCGCTGATGGCGCGCGGCGTGATGCCCTGGGCGCTGCGGAATTCGGCGATCAGGGCTTCGGTGGCCGGGTCCGGGATCGGGTCGCGGTTGCCGGCTTCATAGCGATACCAGCCGGCGCCGGTCTTCTGGCCCAGGCGGCCGGCCTCGGCCAGCTTGTCGGCCACCGACGGACGCAGCGGCACGCCGGCCTCGGCAGCCTTGCGCTTGCGCGTGGCATAGCCGATGTCCAGGCCCGCCAGATCGCCCATGCGATATGGGCCCATGGCCATGCCAAACTTTTGCAGCGCTCCGTCGATCTGCTGCGGTAGCGCGCCGGCGTTGATCAACGCGCCGGCGGCGGCGCCGTAGCGCGCCAGCATGCGATTGCCGATAAAGCCGTCGCACACGCCGGAGACCACGGCGATCTTCTTGATCTTCTTCGCCAGCGCCATGCAGGTGGCCAGCACGTCGGGCGCGGTCTGCGCGCCGCGCACGATTTCCAGCAGGCGCATCACGTTGGCCGGGCTGAAGAAGTGCAGGCCGATCACGTCGGTCGGCCGCTTTGTGAACGAAGCGATGCGGTCGAGATTCAGGTACGACGTGTTCGACGCCAGGATGGCACCGGCCTTGCATGTCTTGTCCAGCGTTTCGAACACGGCCTTCTTGACGTCCATGTTCTCGAACACGGCCTCGATGACCAGGTCCGCATCGGTCAGGTCCGCATAGCTCAGCGTGCCGGTGATCAGCCCCATGCGCTGCTCGACCTGCTCGGGCTTGAGCTTGCCCTTCTTCATCGAGTTTTCGTAATTGCGGCGGATGGTTGCCAGACCCTTGTCCAGCGCTTCCTGCTTCATCTCCAACAGTACGACGGGAATCCCGGCGTTAAGGAAGTTCATCGTGATGCCGCCGCCCATGGTGCCGGCGCCGATCACGCCAACCTTCCTGATCTCGCGCAGCGGCGTGCCGGCCGGCAGATCGGCGATCTTCGACGCAGCATGCTCCGCCTTGAAGATATGGCGCAGCGCGCGCGACTCCGGCGAGGCCATCAGGCTCATAAAGCCTTCGCGCTCCACGCGCATTCCTTCGTCGAAGGACTTGGTCAACGATGCGGCCACGGCTTCCAGCGCCTTCATCGGTGCGATCTGTCCCTTGGCTTGCTGCGCCACGCTGTTGCGGGCGAACTGCAGGAAGGACTCCCCTTGCGGGTGGCTGACGCTCAGTGCGCGGGTGCGGCGCGGCGGCGTCTTCGCTGCGATGAGCTCCTGGGCGAATGCCACCGCGGCGGCAACCACGTCACCATCGGCCACGCGGTCGATCAACGGCGTGCCCGCGAAATTCTTGGCCGGAGCCGGGTTGCCGAGGGTCACCATGTTGACGGCCGGCTCCAGGCCAATCAGGCGCGGCATGCGCTGCGTGCCGCCGCCACCGGGCAGCAGGCCAATCTTGACTTCCGGAAGGCCCAGTTGGGCGTCCGGCAGCGCGACGCGAAAGTGGCAACCCAGTGCCAGTTCCAGCCCACCGCCCAGGCACTGCCCGGCGATCGCGGCGACCACTGGCTTGGCGCCGCCCTCGATCTGGTCGATCACGACACGCAGATTGGGCTCGCGCGAGGCGTTGGGCGTTCCGAACTCGGTGATGTCGGCACCGGCCGAGAACGCGCGGGGCGTGCCGGTCAGCACGATGGCCTGCACGGCCGGGTCCGCGTTGGCCCGATCGACTGCATCGGCGATGGCCGTGCGCAGTGCCGCGCCAAGACCGTTGACCGGCCCCTTGTTCATCGAAAGCACGGCAACCGGGCCGCGAAGTTCGTAGTTGACAATGTCGCTCATGAGAAGTCTCTCTGCACGGGAGGTCGTGATGGGTGTGGGGCAAGGCGGCGCGCGATGCGGGCGACGCGTTGACGCCGGGGTCGGATGTGGCTCGGCAAGCGTAGCAGCACCGCTGGCTTCCTGCAAACCACGATTTCTAAAAATACATCGCGTATCAGAAAACTTAATGCTATCAATCAAGAGCGCACATACCATGTGTTCGATAACCGGAAGGTATGTGCCGATCCTCGACCGGCGCGGAACCGCCCTTCGCCCGCGAGTCGCTCACATATAATCCGCAGCACTCAACCTGCAGGCCCGCGCTCCCAGCGTGCCCAACCGCTTATGCTCACGGACCAATCGGAAGCCCGGCAGACCCGCCGTTACGTCGAAAAGCGCGAAGTCATTCTCGATACTGCTGCGGCACTGTTCAACCGCAAGGGGGTGCGCGGCACGACCCTGGCCGACGTCGGGCAACAGGTAGGGCTCAGCACCAACAGCATCACGTACTACTACCGAAAAAAAGAGGATCTGGTCCTGGCCTGCCTGATGCGTGCCATCGCGGAGACGTGCGGTCTCGTCGATAAGGCGGCGCAAGCGGATAGCCCCAGCGAACGCGCCCGGGCCTTCATCACGCTGTTCGTGGCACGGCTGGCGCGGACCGCAGTGGGCGAGAAGCCCGAGCTGATGAGCCTGCGTGAGATTCGCGCCTTGCCCGAGAGCCATGTGGAGGTCGCCTTCGCCGCCTTTAACGACATGTTCCGGCGCGTCCGTGGGTTGCTGTGCGACGCCTTGCCCAGCGATCCCACCCAGCGCAGCGCGTTGGGTGCCCGCGCGCACCTGCTGTGGTCGCTGACCAGCGGAGCTGCCGGCTGGATCGATCGATATGAAACCGATGACTACCCAAAGATCGCGCAAACGCTGGCGGACATCGTCCTGAATGGCATCGCGGGGCCAAAGTCGGCGTGGCAGGCGGAGTGCGACGTGACGGCGCTGCTCCCGGCGCTTGCGCAGCCGGAGACGACGCAGCAGGCCTTCCTGCGAGCCGCCACTGAACTGCTGAACGAGCAGGGATACCGTGGGGCGTCTGCGGACCGGATCTCCGCAAGGCTGAACCTGACCAAGGGCGCGTTCTATCACCATAACGAGAACAAGGACGACCTGATTTCGGCGTGCTTCGACCGCATGTCCACGGTTATTCGGGACACCCAGACGCTGGTCGACGACCTGCCCGGCACGGGATGGGACAAGCTCTGCGCGGTATCGCGCGCGCTGGTGCATTACCAGTTCTCCAGCCAGGGACCGCTGCTGCGGCTGACGATCTATGGCGCCTTGCCCGAGGAGATGCGGATCGCGAAGATGCGTGACATGGCGCGGCTGTCTACCCGCTTCGTTCGCCTCCTGGTGCAGGGAATGCAGGACGGCTCAGTGCGCCCACTGGACCAGGCGATTGCCGCGCTGCAAGTGCATGGCATGATCAATGCGGCCGTGGAACTCCGCCGCTGGGTGCGCGATGCCGACGCTGACAATGCCGCTGACCTGTTCGTGCGCCCGATGATGGTGGGGTTGTTGCGCTGAAGCCCGGCCATGCGGGCCAATCAGCCGACAGCCCGCCCACCCAGCCACTCACTCGGTCAGGTGACAGGCAACCATCTGCCCGTCGCCTCGGTCGCGCAACGGCGGGTCGTCGTTGTGGCATTGCGGCATCGCCATCGGGCAGCGTGTGTGGAAGCGGCAGCCTGAGGGCGGATTCATCGGGCTCGGCACTTCGCCTTTCAGTACGATTCGCTGGCGCCGTCGCTCGGTCTCCACATCGGCGACTGGCACGGCCGACAACAGCGCCCGGGTGTACGGATGCAGCGGAGAGGCGTAGAGCTGACGGCGCGTGGCGATCTCCACGATGCGGCCGAGGTACATCACGGCTACGCGATCGCTGATATGCCGTACCACCGCCAGATCGTGCGCGATAAACAGGTAGGACAGACCGAGCGTGCGCTGCAGTTCCATGAACACATTGACCACCTGCGCCTGGATCGAGACGTCCAGGGCCGACACGGGCTCGTCGCAGACAATCAGGCTCGGCTCCAGCGCCAACGCGCGCGCGATGCCGATGCGCTGACGCTGGCCACCGGAGAACTCGTGGGGGTAGCGGTCCGCCATATAGGGCAGCAGGCCCACCATGTCCAGCAACTCGCTCACGCGCGTCTGCACGGCTTGCCGGTCGCCGGCCATGCCGTGTACCTCGAGCGGTTCCGCAATCAGGTCACGGACCTTCATGCGCGGATTCAGCGATGCGAACGGGTCCTGATAGACCATCTGCACGGTGCGCCGGAACTGCTTCTGCCGCTGACCCTTGAAGCCAGCCAGGTCCTCGCCATCGAACAGGATGCGGCCGTCACTGGCGGGCAGCATCTTCATGATGGCCAGACCAGTAGTGGATTTGCCGCAGCCGCTTTCGCCGACCAGCCCCAGTGTCTCGCCGCGATTGAGCGTGAACGAGACGCCGTCGACAGCCTTCACAGTGCCAACCTGGCGTTTGAACAGCACGCCTTGCGTGACCGGAAAGTGCACCTTCAGGTTTTCGACGCGAAGAATCGGATCCACGACTGGAGCCAGCGGGGACGGTGAAGCCGCGGTAGCCGCAAGGGCTGGAGGCGTGCTGCCGGGGCGGCTTGGGGGCGCGACGCTCTGCGAGGGGCACGCCGCAAGTGGTGTTTCAGTATGCGTCATGGAGGAAGCAGGCGTTGAGGTGTTGATGGGAGATCTCGCGCAGTGGGGGCGGCGCCTGATCGCATGTCTCGTTGGCCAGCTTGCAGCGCGGCCGGAACGCGCAGCCCTGCCCGAGCGCGGTCAGATCTGGTGGCTGGCCGTCGATCGGCACCAGCGGCTGGCTGGTGTCGCCATCCAGACGGGGCACACAGGCGATCAGCCCGCGCGTGTACGGGTGGGCTGGGTGGCGGTACAGGGCTTCCGCCGAGGCCATCTCCACCAGACGGCCGCCGTACATCACCGCGACGCGGTCCGCGTATCGCGCCACCACACCCAGGTCATGCGTGATCAGGATCAGCGCCGTACCGGACTTTTGCGCGAGCGTCTTGAGCAGGTCCAGGATCTGCGCCTGCACGGTGACGTCGAGCGCGGTGGTCGGCTCGTCGGCGATGATCAGCTTCGGCTTGCAGGCCAATGCCATCGCGATCATCGCGCGCTGCCGCATCCCGCCCGAGAATTGGTGCGGATACGCCTGCACGCGGCTGCGCGGCTCGGGGATCTGCACCTGGGCCAGCAGCGCGACGGCCTCGTCGTAAGCATCGCGCCAGGGGCGGTGCTCGTGGATGTGAATGGGCTCCGCGATCTGCTTGCCGACCGTGAGTGCCGGGTTCATCGACGACATCGGCTCCTGAAAGATCATCGCAATCCGGTTCCCCCGGATGGCGCGCATCTCGGCGGGCTTGAGACGGAGCAGATCCTTGCCTTCGAACCGGATCTCACCGGACGCGATCTCGCCCGGCGGTTGCGGAATCAGGCCGAGAATCGACAACGCGGTCACGCTCTTGCCCGATCCCGATTCTCCGACGATCGCGAGGGTCTCTCCCGCGTTCACGTCGAAGGAGACCCGGTCCACGGCGGTGACCACGCCCCGGTCGGTACGAAAGCGCGTGGTCAGGTCTCTCACCTGCAGAATGGGCTCTGTCATGGTTACGCTCAGGTGGTTGGAGGGGCGGGTTTGCGGCGGATCAGAAGCCAAGCTTCTTCTTCATCTCCTGATCGATCCATGCGCGCGCGTAGATCGGGCCGCTACGCACGGCGCCAGCGCGCAGTTCGCCGTCGTAGTTCTTGACCCACGGCCACCAGGCGGTGAATACATAGGGCGTCGGCAGCCAGATGTACGGCGCTTGCGCGACGATGTCGCGGGTCATGGCGCGGATCGCCTCCTGGCGCTTGCCTTCGTCGCGGATCTGGAAGGCCTGGTCGACGCGGGCCGTAAAGGCCGGATCATTCCATTGCGAGGCGTTCCACACCTGTCCGGCCACGAAGCTCTTGCGCAACGTGGTGGTCGGATTCGTATGGCCATTCGCCATCATGTAGCCCGGCGCGTTGGTCTTCGTGGTCATCGCGGACAGGTACGCCCCGTACTCCATCGGCTGGATCTCGATCTTCACGCCCACCTGTTCCAGGTAAGCGCCGATCAGCGGCAGCATCTCCATGTGGTCCTGGTTGCAGGCGCATACCTGAACCTTGAACTTGAAGCCCTTCGGATAGCCGGCCTCCGCCAGCAGTTTCTTCGCCTTCTCGGGGTTGTAGGTGAACAGCTCCTTCACCGAATCCGGCATCGTGCTCAGCGGCTCGAAGTAGCCACCGTAGTCAGGATGCTGCGGGTAGGCGAAAAGCTCCGCGTTGCCGCCGTAGTACTGCTTGACGATCTCCTGCTTGTTGACCGCCATATTGAGAGCGCGGCGCACGCGGATGTCGTTGAACGGCTTGGTATCGACGCGCAGCGCCAGGTACTGGCCGGTGTACGAGAGCCACTTCGACCATTTGAGTTGCGGCGCGCTCTTCTTGAGTTCGTCCACGGCAGTCCAGCGCACCAGTTCCAGCACATCGAGCTTGCCGGTGCGCAGCATGGTGTTGCGCGTGGCCTCATCCTTGACGGTGCGCAGCACCATCTTGTCGACGAACGGCAGCTTGTAGTCCTTGCCGCCGATCTTGTCCGTGTCCCAGTACTGCGCGTTCTTTACATAGGTGGTGGAGTTGCCCTGCGTGAACTGGTTCAGCGTGAACGGGCCGGTGCCAGTGACGTTCTTCCAGTTCGCGGCCCCGGCGGTGGCTACCTCCTTGGGCATGATGCCGGAGTAGTAGCCCCAGCCGAAGCGATAGTCCCACTCGGCATTGAATTCCTTGAAGCGGAAGATGACCGTGTACTTGTCCGGCGCTTCGACCTTGGTCAGGTAGTCGTAGTAGCTGGGGATCTTCTTGGCGCTTGCGTTCATGCGGCCGTAGCTGAACAGCACATCTTCCGACGTCAGCTCCCGTTCTTCCATCACGCCCGGCTTCGCGGGGAAGCGGACATTCTTGCGCAGCTTGACCTCGAGCGTCAGCGGGTCGGTCCACTTCCAGCTTTCGGCCAGTTCGCCCCGGATCGCATCCGGCGGCAGCCAGGCATCGGCCTGGAAGGCGTACTTTCCGCCGTTGCGGCGCGACTTTGAGAGATCCGCGGCAAACAGTTGTTCATAGACCTGACCGGTGTCGTAGTTCTGCTTCCAGTTCCAGTCCGCCAGATCCCAGGACAACGCCGAGATGGTGGGGTAGACCGATCCGACCTCAAGCGTGCCACCGTACTTTGGCGCATCCGCCTGCGCGGCCGCGATGCCGCAGGCCAATGCCGCCGCTGCGGCCGCCACGGCCTTCGCCGCCATCAGTGGCCAGTTCGTCCTGCCGACATTCGCCTTGATATTGGGCACCATCTCTTGCTCCTTACAGGGTCTGAAGAGTCGTGATTCGCCGGGCCACATTGCCGGCCGGTGTTGGCGGGCGCGTTTCAGCGGCCGCCGCGTAGGCGTGGGTCGAGCAGGTCGCGCATGGCATCGCCATAGACGTTGATGGCATAGACCACCACGGTCAGGCAGATGCCTGGCGCAAGCGCGAGCCACGGCCCCTGGAACATGAAGGTGCGCCCGTCGCCCGACAGCATGCCGCCCCAGGTCGGGGCGGGCGGCGGCACGCCGAGGCCCAGGAATGACAGTCCCGATTCCGCCAGGATCGCGGTACCGACGCGGGTCGTGAACAGGACGATCACCGGCGGCAGCACGTTGGGCAGGATGTGCCGCCACAGGATGCGGCTGGTGGAGGCGCCGATCGATTGCGCCGCGTGCACGTACATGTTCTCGCGCACCGATACCACGGCCCCGCGCACGATTCTGGAGCCGCCGATACCGAGCAGCAGACCCAGGGTGCAGACGATCTGCCAGCTGCCCGGGCCCAGCACCGAGACCACGACGATCAGGATGATGAGGTCCGGAAAACTCATCCAGGCGTCGACCATCCGCTGCACCACCAGGTCCAGCTTGCCGCCCAGATAGCCGCACAGGATGCCAAGCACGAGGGAAACCAGCGTGGCCAGCGTGGCCGCCGACAGGCCGATCACCACCGACAGCTGCGCGCCATACAGGCAGCGGGAGAAGATGTCACGGCCGAGATTGTCGGTGCCGAAGAGATGCGCCCATGACGGCGGTTGCAGCCGCGCCATCATGTTGATCTCGTTGACACCGTATGGCGCCAGCCAGCCGGCAAAGACGCCGCAGAACAAGAAGATCGCGCAGATCACGGCGCCGGCCGCGCCGAGCGGTTTGTCGCGGAACAGTCGGCGCAGCATGGGAAACCGGGAGCGCCTGCGCGAGGCGGGAGGCGCCTGGGCGGCCACGATCGATGGGGACACGGCGCGTGGATCGACGGAGGGGTGTGCCATCAGTGGTGCCTCACTTTTGGGTCGAACAGGCCGTAGCTCAGGTCTACGAGCAGGTTGATCAGCATCACCGCCACGCCGACCACGAGAAAGACGCCAGTGATGACCGGATAGTCCCGCTGGTGCACGGCATCGAGCAGCAACAGGCCCATGCCCGGTACCGCAAAGATCTGTTCGATGACGACAGCGCCACCGATCAGCAGCGGTGCCTGCAGCCCGATGAGGGTCACCACCGGAATCAACGCGTTGCGCAGCGCATGACGGAAGATGACCTGTCGTTCGTTCAGTCCCTTGGCCCAGGCTGTGCGGATATAGTCCTGCCGCAGTACCTCCAGCATCATGGTGCGCGTCATCCGCATCGTGATGGCGGACAGTGCCATGCCCAGCACGATGGCTGGTACCAGCATCTGTTTCACGTGCTGCACCGGGTCTTCGAGAAAGGGGATGTAGCGCACGTCGGGGGACCAGCCCCACCACACTGACGGGAACACGATCACCATCGTGCCGAGCCAGAAGCTGGGGACGGCCAGCATCAGGATGGAGAACGACCGCGCCACGTAGTCGACGGCGCTGTCCTGGCGGGTGGCCGACACGATGCCGATGGGCAGCGCCACCGTCAGTGCCACGAACAGGGCCAGCACACCTAGCGAGAAGGTAGCCGGGATTCGGGCCATCACCATTTTCAGGACCGACTCGCTTTGCCACAGGGACTGCCCCAGATCGCCGTGCAGCACGATATTGGTGACCCAGCGCAGGTATTGATCCCAGATCGGGCGGTCGAGCCCGAGCGCGTGGACCAGTTGCTCGCGGGTGAGGGCATCGGCGCTGATGTCGTTCTGACTCAGCATGAGATCGACCACGTCGCCGGGCACCAGGCGCACGATGGTGAACACGATGATGCTGGCGAAGAGTAGCGTCGGTATCAGTGCCAGCAGGCGACGCACGAAGTAGGCGCTCATGGCAGACCCCTGAGCGATGCTGGCTGGATTCCGGGCGGCGATGTTGCTGCCGATGTCGTTCCCGGGGTGGCGCGTACAGTCGATACCGCAGACATGTTGCCTCCTTGTGAGCGATCGACCGGCATGGGCGTATGCCGACATCCGCGCGATCGCTTTCGCCTCGGTGTTGCGTCGTGCCCCGCCAGCGTCGTGGCGGGGGTCTGGCCAGATCAGTAGCCGCGCATCCCTGCCCAGCGGTTGAGCTGCCAGTTGGCGTCGCCCAACCACTCCTGGGCTGTGCGTGCGCGCTTCATGTAGAACCCGATGTCCAGTTCGTCGGTCATGCCGATACCGCCGTGCATCTGCACGCCCTCCTGCACTGCCAGCGTGGCGGTGGTGCCGGCCTTGGCCTTGGCGACGCAAACCAGCGGCTCCGGCCCATCCGAACGGCCGGCGTCCAGCCGCTGCTGACATTGCAGCACCGCGGCACGCGCGAGTTCGATCTCCGCGAACAGATGTGCGGCACGATGCTGCAGGGCCTGGAACTCGCCGATCTGCTTGCCGAACTGGCTGCGCTCCTTCAGGTAGGCGAGCGTGCGCGCGAACGTGGCGTCTGCAATACCGACCAGTTCGGACGACAGCACCGCGCGGGCGATGTCGAGCACCTTGTCGAGCATCGCGGCGCCGTTGCCGGCGCGACCCAGCAGCGCATAGGCCGGAATTCGGACGCCTTCGAAGGTGACGCGTGCCGCATTGGTGGCATCGGCGATCACGCAGCGTTCCACGCGGACGCCGGCGCTGTCGCGCGGCACCAGGAACAACGAGATGTCGCCATCGACCCCCGCCTGCGCGTCTTTCGCCACGACGATCAACGTATCGGCCACATGGCCGTCGACGACGAACACCTTGCTGCCGTCGAGCATGTACCCGTCGCCATGGCGTCGCGCCAGCATGGTGATGCGATCTGGCCGGTGTTTGCTCCCCTCGTCCAGCGCGAGCGCCGTCAGGTGGCGGCCCGATGCCATCTCCGGCAGCAGCGCGCTTCGCTGCGTGTCGCTGCCGAACAGCCCCAGCAGTGAGGCGCCAAGCACCGAGGTGGAAAGGAATGGCAACGGCGCAAGCGTGGCCCCGATAGCTTCGGCGATGATGCCGGCCTCGACCACGCCGAGGCCACTGCCGCCATAGGCTTCGTCGATCAGCACGCCGGTGAATCCCAATTCGGCGGCCTGGCGCCAGAGATCCCGGGAGAATCCAACGGGGTCATGCGTGTCGCGCAGCGTGCGCAGCGCGGAAATCGGGGCGTTGTCCTTCAGGAAGGCGAGGGCGCTGTCGCGCAGCATTTCCTGCGTGTCGTCGAATACGATGGGCATGGCGGCTTTGACGGTCCTTGGGCTTCGAGGGCTTCGATGTCTTTGGGCTGCGGTAGGCGTGGCGGTACGGGCGAGCCGGTACGTCAGGCGCCCGGAAGGCCGAGCAGGCGCTTGGCGACGATGTTGAGCTGCACCTCGCTGGTCCCGCCCTCGATCGAATTGGCTTTGGTGCGCAGCCAGCCCCGCGCCAGGGCGCCGTCCTGGCTACGTTCGCCTTCCCACTCCAGGGCGTCCGTGCCGCCGACGGACATCAACAGCTCATAGCGCCGCTTGTTCAGCTCCGCGCCGTAGTACTTCAGCACCGAAGAGAACGCTGCCATTCCCTCGCCCTGCTTGGCCAGGTCGCGTGCCCGCTCGCCGGCGGCCGCAAAGGCGGCTTCGTCAATCTCGAACTGGGCAATCTGGGCACGCAGCATCGGATCGTCGAGGCGGCGCTGCGCATCCACGCCGATGACTTTCGCCGCGTGGCGACCCATGGGCTCGCGGAAGCCACGGCTGCCAATGGCGCTGATCATTTCGCGCTCGTGCGTCAGCAGGTACTTGGCGATTTCCCAGCCACGGTTCGGCTCGCCGACCAACTGGTGGCACGGCACCTTCACATCGTCGAAGAAGGTCTCGCAGAAGGGGGATTTGCCTGAGATCAGCACGATGGGCCGGGTGGAGACCCCGGGGGTTTCCATGTCGAACAGCAGGAAGCTGATACCCGTGTGCTTCTGCGCCTGGAAGTCGGTGCGCACCAGGCAGAAGATCCAGTCAGCCTTGTCGGCGTACGAGGTCCAGATCTTCTGGCCATTGACGATAAAGTGGCCGTCACGCTCTTCGGCGCGCGTTTGCAGCGCCGCCAGGTCGGAGCCGGCATTGGGCTCCGAGTAGCCCTGGCACCAGCGGATCTCTCCGCGTGCGATCTTGGGCAGATGCTCCTGCTTTTGCGCCTCGGTGCCGTACTTCAGCAGCGCCGGGCCCAGCATCGAGATGCCGAAGCTCTGCAGCGGCGTCCGGCAGTTCAATCGGGCCATTTCGGCGCGCAGCACCCGGGCCTGTGCCGGACTGAGCCCGCCGCCGCCATATTGGGTCGGCCACTCCGGAACGGTCCAGCCCTTTTCGGCCATGCGTTGCAGCCACAGGCGCTGCGCATCGGACTGATAGCGGAACTTGCGCCCGCCCCAGCAGATGTCGTCCTCGTTGCGCACCGGTTGGCGCATCTCCGCCGGGCAGTTCGCTTCCAGCCAGGCATGCGCCTCCTGCCGAAATGTCTCCAGTCCGTCCACAATTGTCTCCTTGTTGCGTCCCTGGGAAGCCGTGCCACGCGGGCATCGGTCTGCCGGAAAATCGGATCAAGGTTGTTCCATGCCACAGTCTTATTTTTCTAAAACACTTGCAGAAGGTGGCGGGTACGGCAACTTTTATACAAGCCGACCCAAAGGGCGTCAATACTCCAAAACCTAACCCGAGTGGCTTGCCGAGCGCGAAGCCGTGGAGGTCGGATGCGACCCGTCGCTCCAGGGTGGCGCGACGCGGAGCGCGAATCTTGTCAGCGAGTGCGGTAGAAAATAGCTTAACTTCTGCGAAGATTGATCGAAGCGCTCATCGTGCTTCGCAATCCCGGAAGTTTCATTGCCTCGTTCGATCCAGTGGCAGGCACCGCCAGGAGCGGGTGCTTTGGCCCGATTCAGGTCGCTTGTCGAGAGAATATTGACGACAGTCAGGGCATTCTTCTTTTCCATACCATTCATACGAATTTTTTATGGAGACGAAAAAGCTCGCCCAAACGGTGTGGGCGCCGCTCACGGGGACAGGACAACCATGCCCATGCCTGTATGTCTGCATTTGAGAAACGTGGCCGGTTTGTCCAAATGCCACCGGTAATTTGTGCTTTCTTTTCATAAGCTAGTGCCAGTGGCGGAAGTTCAGTCGAAAGCGATGCAACGCAGGAGGGCAGTACACCTGCTTACATGCGTTACCCACTCTCCACATTTTGAAACGCAACAATGGAGGTACAATGCGCCCCACTTTGTATCTCACATATAACAAATGAGCCCCCGGCCTTCTCGTTTGGCGTGTGTAGACGCGCTGAAGGCGGTCAGCTCGCAGCTGATCGTGTTGCACCATCTGGCCTTCTATGGGCCGATGTCCGACGCCGCCCAATCTCTGGCCCCCGGCCTGATCGGCTGGCTGTCTGACTACGCGCGCATCGCGGTGCAGGTGTTCCTGGTCATCAGTGGATTCCTTGCCGCGCGCAGCCTGGCTCCTGCGGGACGCCTGACCGCCCAGAGCCCGTTTTCCACGGTATGGCGCCGCTATCAGAAGCTGGTCGTGCCCTACACCGTGGCGATGCTCGTCGCGATCATCGGCGCCGCCATCGCGCGGACGTGGATGCATCACGACTCGATACCCGCCGCGCCGCACCTGACGCAGGTCATCGCGCACATCCTGCTGCTGCACAACATCCTCGATGTTGACGCGCTGTCCGCGGGCGTCTGGTATATCGCAATCGATCTGCAACTGTTCGCGCTGCTGGTATTCGCGCTCTGGTTGGCGCGCGCGGTGTCACGCGATACGTTGCCGCTGGGCGTGCCGACGGTGGCCGCGCTAGCGGTGGCCTCGCTGTTCTGGTTCAACCGTGATGCCACCTGGGATATCTGGGCGATCTACTTCTTTGGCGCCTACGGCATGGGCACGCTGGCGTACTGGGCGTCGAACCCCGATCGTTCTCCGGTGGCCCTGATCGGGCTTGGCGCGGTTGGCGTGGCGGCCCTGACGATGGACTTCCGCCTGCGTATCGCCGTCGCGCTGGTCACGGCGCTGGTGCTGGCCATCTCTCGCCGCGGTGGCTGGCTCGAGCATTGGCCGGGTGGCCGGGTCACCGCATACTTCGGCAAGATCTCGTACTCGGTCTTCCTCGTGCACTTTCCGGTCTGCCTGGTGGTAAACGCCTTGGTGTTCCATTTCGCTCCGGGCCAGCCGGTGCTCAACGCGCTGGGGATGTTGCTGGCGTGGGTCGCCAGCAACGTAGCTGGCGCCGTGTTCCATCGCTATGTGGAAGCCGCCAGCCCGCTGCGCGCGGTGATCGACTTCGTCAAGGAAGGCATTCACACCCGCAAGTGGACGCGGGGCGAGAAGCCCCAGGCCTGAGCGGCCGCCGCAAACCTCGTCAAATCAATGCTGGTGCGGGCGCACCAGCATGTACCGCCTTCGTCATGCATTCCGCACCCGTCCGGTGCGTGCGGAATGTCACTCACGGTAACAACCCCAGTTGAGGGTTGGCATGGCCATTGCCTAGTATGGATATTTAAACCTGACCAACTGGTCAGGTTTCGATCCGGGGAGACGAGGCTGCCATGTCCGATCATATCGTTCTGACCTCGCACACACGCCGCGACAAGCCGGCCGAGCCGATTCACTGGGGCGCACCCACGGCGGCCGAGCGGGGGCCAGTCATTGCCAGCCTGACAGACCCCGCGCAGCGCAACGTTATCGGTACCCACGCCGGCGCCTATGCGATCTATCGCGCGCTCGCAGTGGCGGCGGGCAGCCTGCAGCGCGCGCATCGTCCCGACCTGACCGATACATCCCCGGCCGAAGCCATCGGCCCGCATCCGCAGTGGGGCGATCCGGACAGGATCGTGTCGCTGGATCCCTGGGGCCACCTGGTCTCCACCGTCTTCGCCGACCGCATCGCCGCCGGGGTGGACATCCGTCCGACCATCGCCATCACGCGTGCCCATATCAACATGCCCGAACTCATGGCCGCGATCTCGGCCGGACGGCTCAAGCCCGACGGCGACATCCTCGAGGCCAATGGCGACGTGCGCGTGACCAAGGCAGCGGTGGACCCGGTCTGGTACCTGCCCGGCATCGCGCGCCGCTTCAATATCAAGGAGAGCGTGCTGCGCCGCAGCCTGTTCGAGCAGACCGGCGGCATGTTTCCCGAGCTCGTGACGCGACCCGATCTGAAGGTGTTCCTGCCTCCGATCGGCGGCATGACGCTCTACTTTTTCGGCGATGTCACGAAGCTGGGCCAGCCCGACACCCGTGTGGCCTGCCGCGTGCATGACGAATGCAATGGCTCCGACGTGTTCGGGTCGGACATCTGCACATGCCGCCCGTATCTGGCGCACGGTATCGAGGTTTGTATCGAGATGGCGCAGCAGGGTGGTGTGGGTCTGGTGGTCTATAACCGGAAGGAAGGCCGCGCGCTTGGCGAGGTGACGAAGTTCCTGGTCTATAACGCGCGCAAGCGCCAGGTGGGCGGCGACCGCGCCGAAACCTACTTCGAACGTACCGAATGCGTGGCCGGCGTGCAGGACATGCGGTTCCAGGAATTGATGCCGGATGTATTTCACTGGCTCGGGATCAGGAGGATCGATCGCTGGGCCTCGATGAGCAACATGAAGCATGGCGCGCTGACGGCGCAGGGTATCGAGGTGGTGGAGCAGGTGGCGATTCCCGAGTCCCTGATCCCGGCCGATGCGCGCGTGGAAATCGATGCGAAGGTGGCGGCGGGTTATTTCTCCAGGTACACGCCGCCAGACGCCAAGGAACTCGCCCAGGCAAAGGGCAGGGGGTTGAAGGAATGAATGAATTTCCGGAAGGAGGCAGGGCAGGACGCGACGATGGCATGGGCAGCGGCTGGCATAGCCCCGTTCCACCCGATCATCCCGCGGCCGCGCTGCTCAGTGCGGAAGCCGTGCGAACGCGTTGCGCGGTGGTGACGGACTTCGTGGCCTCGGGGGAATCCGAGTTGTTCACGTGGCACCCGGACCGCGTTCACGCGATCGCCGACTATGTGGCCGCGACGATTCGCCGCCGCTATCCGACGCTGCAGGTGCCGTATCACAGCCGCTGGCGCCATTTTGAAAGCGGCGGGCCGGGGCAGGCCACGATCAACCGCTGGCAGATCCTGTGCGAGCGCGCGGGCATGTCGGGGCCCGAGCATCGCGAGGAGCGCGCGCGGATCGGTATCGATCTGGTGATCCCGAGCGTGCTGCTCGATGCGGGCGCCGGGCCCGACTGGCGCTACCGCGATGCGGCCAGCGACATGATGCTGACGCGTTCGGAGGGACTTGGCGTTGCCAGCTTCGACCTGTTCGCGCGTGGCGGCTTTTCCGCCGGGCAAGGTGATCCGTTACGTTCCGACGCTGATCGCCTTTGCCGCATCGACGCCTCGACCATTGCCTCGGCGTTCCAGGTGGCGCAGCACAACCCGCTGGTCGGCCTGGAAGGCCGCGCGGGACTTCTGCGCCGGCTCGGGGAGGTGATGCAGGACACACCGGCGGTGTTTGGCAGTCCGGCACGGCTCGGCAACCTGTATGACTATCTGGCCTCGCATGCGCGCGAAGGGCGGATCGAAGCGAGCTTCGTGCTGCGCACGCTGCTGGTGGCGCTGGGCCCTGTGTGGCCAGGCCGGCTGCAGATCCAGGGGATCTCGCTCGGGGATTGCTGGCGGCATCCGGCGGCGCCCGAGGGCATGGTGCCGTTCCACAAACTCACGCAATGGCTGACCTATTCGTTGCTGGAGCCGCTGGAGGATGCGGGGCTGACCGTGACCGGGCTCGATGCGCTGACGGGTCTGCCCGAGTACCGCAACGGTGGCCTGCTGTACGACTTCGAACTGATGGTGCCGCGCGATGCCACGTTCGCCAGCCGCGCGCACGCGGTGGATGAGCCGGAGATCGTCGAATGGCGCGCGCTGACCGTGACGGGGCTGGATCTGATCGCGGATGGCGTGCGGCAGGCGCTCGGCTTGAGCGAAGCGGACTTTCCGCTGGCGCGTGTGCTCGAGGGCGGCACGTGGGCGGCGGGGCGGCGTGTCGCGGCGCAGCGGCGTCCACCGGGCGGGCCGCCACCGTTCGCAATACAGAGCGACGGCACGGTGTTCTAGCGCGTCGCGCATGGATCGAACGCACGGAAGCAGGCAGCAGATAACAGACAGCAGACAACGGAAACGATTCGCTGGCAGCCCCAGGCGTGGCGGGCCCAAGGGCCGCCTTGCCCGAACTTCACGAGAGTTTGTCACTCAAGGAGCGCACCATGAACGATCTGCCAGCCGCGGCGGCGGCCGCGGAGACCTATGTCAACCCCGATAAGGCCACGTCGCCTTCGGTCATGGTCGTGAATCATCCACTGGTGCAGCACAAGGTCACACTCGTGCGCAACGAGGACACCACCACCGACAACTTCCGGCGCCTGGTGCGGGAGATCAGCCAGCTCCTGACCTACGAGGCCACGCGCGATCTGGCGATGGAGATCATCTCGATCCGCACGCCGATCGCGCCCATGCAGTCGCCGGTGCTGTCCGGCAAGAAGCTCTGTCTGGTATCGATCCTCCGTGCCGGCAACGGCTTTCTCGACGGGATGCTGGAACTGCTGCCGGCTGCTCGCGTGGGTCATATCGGCCTGTACCGCGACCCCGAGACGCTGGAGCCGATCGAGTACTACTTCAAGATGCCCGAGGACATCGGCGAGCGGATGGTGATCGTCGTCGACCCGATGCTGGCCACGGGCAACTCGGCCATCGCCGCCTTGAACCGTCTCAAGGAAGCGGGGGTGACCACCATGAAGTATGTCTGCCTGATCGCGTCGCGGCCCGGATTGCGCGCGCTGCAGGCGGCGCACCCGGATGTGTGCATCGTCACGGCGGCCATTGACGAGCAACTCAACGAGCACGGCTATATCGTGCCCGGTCTCGGCGACGCCGGCGACCGGCTCTACGGCACCAAATGATGGGCGCGCCGGCGCTTGCGCCGCCCGTGCGCGAAGCGGGAGGCCGTATCCGGCAGGAGAATGAGGCGCAGATCCTGCGCGCCGCGGAACACGTGTTCGCGCGCGCGGGGTTCGCCGGGGCCACGATGGCCGACATCGCGCTGCACGCTGGCATGCCGAAGTCGAACCTGCACTACTACTTCCGGACGAAGCAGGCACTGTACCGCGCGGTGCTGGCGCACACGTTGCAGCTCTGGCTATCGGAGACCGATATCATCAGCGCCGACCATGCGCCGCGCGTGGCGCTGGAGCAGTACATCCGCGCCAAGATGCGGCTGTCGGCCAGCCATCCGGACGCGTCTCGCGTGTTCGCCAACGAGTTGCTGCACGGCGCGCCTGAGATCGGCGGCGTGCTGCGTGAAGCGTTGCGCGAACTGGTGACGCGCAAGGCCATGGTGATTCGCTCGTGGATTGAAGACGGTCAGATGGCCCGTGTCGACCCCTATCACCTCTTCTTCACGATCTGGGCCGCCACGCAGACCTACGCGGACTTCGATGCGCAGGTCTGCGCCGTACTGGGCGTCAGCCAGCTCGACACCGAGGACTTCGAACGCGCCACCGAGCACCTGGTGGCGTTGTTGCTGCGTGGCTGCGGGCTGGATCAGGAAGCCTCGCTGGCCTGACCCAGCATCATGCGTGGCAGTTGCCATGCAGTCTTCGTCTACCATTGACACGTCACCGCCATCGGGATCACAAGGGACGCCTCATGTTCGACACCATCCTGCGCCACTGCAATATGCCTGACGGACGTACCGATATCGATATCGGCATTGCCAACGGCAGGATCGCGGCGGTGGAGCCACGGATCGCGGCAACGGCGGGCGAGGAGATCGACGCCGCTGGACAGCTTGTCTCGCCGCCGTTCGTCGATGCGCACTTCCATATGGACTCCACGCTGTCATACGGCCTGCCGCGCGTGAACCAGTCCGGGACGCTGCTCGAAGGCATCGCGCTGTGGGGGGAATTGAAGCCGCTGCTTACGCAGGATGCCATCGTCGAACGCGCGCTGGCGTATTGCGACTGGGCCGTCTCCAAAGGGCTGCTGGCGATCCGTTCCCACGTGGATGTGTGCGATCCGCGCCTGCTGGCCACGGAGGCGCTGCTGCACGTGCGCGAGCGCGTCAGGCCCTACCTGGATCTGCAACTCGTGGCATTTCCGCAGGACGGTCTGTTGCGCGCACCGGATGCGCTCAACAACCTTCGCCGCGCGCTGGACCTTGGCGTCGATGTGGTGGGCGGCATTCCGCATTTCGAGCGCACGATGGCCGACGGCGTGGCGTCGGTGAAGATGCTCTGCGAGGAAGCCGCCGAGCGCGGGTTGCGCGTGGACATGCATTGCGACGAAAGCGACGATCCGATGTCGCGCCATATCGAGACGCTGGCGAGCGAATCGGTACGGCTGGGTTTGCAGGGACGCGTCACGGGTTCGCATCTGACGTCGATGCATTCGATGGACAACTACTACGTCTCCAAGCTGCTGCCGCTGATGCGAGAGGCCGGCGTATCGGCCATCGCCAATCCGCTGATCAACATCACGCTGCAGGGGCGGCACGATACCTATCCCAAGCGGCGCGGCATGACGCGCGTGCCCGAGATGCTTGCCGCCGGCATTCCTGTGGCCTTCGGTCACGACTGTGTGATGGACCCCTGGTACAGCCTTGGCTCGGGCGACATGCTCGAGGTGGCCCACATGGGTCTGCACGTCGCGCAGATGACGGGGCAGGACGCCATGCGGGCGTGTTTCACCGCTGTGACAGAGGCGCCGGCACGTATCTTGGGTCTCGAAGGCTATGGGATCTCGCCGGGCTGCCGCGCCGATCTGGTGCTGCTGCAGGCGCGGGACCCGGTGGAGGCGCTCCGCCTGCGCGCAACCCGGCTGCTGGTGATGCGGGCAGGGAATGTCATCGCCCGCACGGCGCCGGCCACCACGATGCTGACGATCGAGGGTCGACCGGCTCAAGTCGACTTTCAGTTACACCGGGCATGACGGTGTGGCGCGTTTTTTGAAGAATCGATGAATTTTGTGTTGACAGAGATCGGCTTGCTCAGCATAATCTCTTTCTTCGCATCGCAGCAGCAATGCAGCGAAACGAAGCCCAGATGGCGGAATTGGTAGACGCACTAGGTTCAGGTCCTAGCGGTGGCAACACTGTGGAGGTTCGAGTCCTCTTCTGGGCACCAAATTCAGAAAAGCCCCGCGCAAGCGGGGCTTTTTTCGTTTCTCCGCCCGGAAAGAAAGGCCCTCGAGGGCCTTTCGCGAGGACGAGAAAAGGTTGCGCTTGCAAGCGCAACCCGGGGTCGCGCATGGGTGACCGAGCCCTCTTCTGGGCACCAAATTCAAAGAGCCCCGCGCAAGCGGGGCTCTTTTCGTTTCTCCCCTGAGAGGACCGGCTCCAGGAAGAATGATTGACACTATCAGGCAATCCTCAGGGCGCGCCACTCCGTGCCGCTCCCGTCCGGCAACCCGCATTACGGTCTAACTGACACGCCGGCTTTGACCTATGCTCCAGTTTGATCGGGCACGATTCAATAACGCCCGGCAAGGTGGTTGCCATGTCCGTACTGTTCACGTGCGGGAGAGGGGAGGGCGCCGGGCATTGTCCCGGCTGGGAGCGCTGTGTCGCCGCGCACCCAGGGCACCATTCCTGTCTCCATCTGGGCTTCCTGATCGTGCTGCTTGCGAGCGCCGCGGCCTGCGCCGAGGAACTTGCGAGCGGGCCGCCGGGCGCGGATACGCCGCCATCGATTGTCCAGGACAAACGCGACGCGGGCACGCCGCCTGCGGAAGCCGCCACACCGGAATCCCCATCGCTCGAGCCACCTCGCATGGTGGCCATGGACGACGATCCTGATCAGCCCGCGCCTGTCAACGTGCTGGCTTCGGAGCAGATGGCGGTGCCCGGCGGAGAGCATGAGGTCGTGGGCAGCGCGGGACCGATCGATCGCCAGGTCGAAACATACCGGGCCGGCACGCGTCCGGCGATGCTGCATCTCGATGACATGACAACGGCAACCGGGTTCGTCGATGGCGGCACGCGCACCATGGCACTGGCGATGGATACGCCGCTGTCGCGCAACAGATCCGGTCCGACCCTGCAGTCCCGTGTCGAGATGGCATACCGTCCTGGCATGGCGCCGGTAGCCGGCAACTGGGACGCGCCACCGGGCGAGGCCAATGCCACCGGGCTGGCCGTGCGGCTGTATAGCTCCGCACCCACGCGCCTGAATGGTGTCTACCCCTTCGTCGAAGCGGACTGGTGGCAAGACAATCGCGCACGCACCATCAACATCAACGGCACGCGCATCGACACCGACGTGCTGCGTGGTCTGCTGTCCTTCAACGTCGGCGCGCACAGCAATTCGACCACCGGCCTGAAACTATGGGTCAAGGCGCGCGCAGGACGCAACGCGGGCGGAACTCTGGGTGCCAGATACCGTTGGTAAGGGATGGTGGAAGCAGTGTCGCGGTAGTGTCTGACGAGGGAGTATCTGGTATTCGAGAAATAATTTTCACGAAGTACTTGCGCGCGATGCGAATTGCGATACAATTCGGGCCTCGCGTGCGGCTGTAGCTCAGTTGGATAGAGTACTTGGCTACGAACCAAGGGGTCGTGGGTTCGAATCCTGCCAGCCGCGCCACCTATTAGAAGGGCTTCCAGCAATGGAAGCCCTTTTTCATTTTGGGTTGCTGTGCGAGGGTGTGTCCGGCTCGATTGTGCTCGGTTGACGCAACTGAAGACGCTGACCCACTCGTATGCGATGGCCGCTGCGGTATTCCATGGCGCAAAGCAGAGGCGGCGAAACGATGTTCGGCTGGCGGGCATCCTGATTCGAACAACTGCGAGAGCGCGGCGGCGCTGGATAGCGCAGTTGCCCTCAAGTCGTTCTGTCAGGGCTTATAAGCCCAGAGATTAGTCGCCGGCCCTTCGATGCCAAATGGCATTTCGCTCGCCTGAGAACTTGTGCCCTAAAGGCCGCGTCGCACAATCAGAAACCCCTTGGATCAGCATTTGGGCTTGTGCGCTTCGTGTAGATGCCGCTTTCGCCTGAATATCTGTGAACGCACTCGGTCCACAGGGCACGAACTGGCAAGCACCCAAAGCATCCTGCGGCCTTTCATAGCCCCCCAAAAAATCCAACCCCAATGTACGTTTCCCCGCGCAACCACTCGCCGGGGCCATTGACAGCCGCCAACCCGGAAGCACATTATTCGTCCCTATCAGATGCGCCTCCGGAGCAACTCGCGCCCCTGCTGATGCCCGGAAGGCCGCCATTCCCATGGGAAACGGGGTCATGAATTCATCCATCCGCAGATTGGCGGGCGCAGTTGCGCTTGCCGTTTTCCTTTCCGCTTGCTCGTCAACGTCGGAGCGTTCGGCAACTGATTCGGCCGTCGAACAGCCGCCGTCCGACCAAGCGATGAAAACCCTCTCGGCCGAGGTGTTCACCTACGCCTATCCGCTCGTTCTGATGGACGTTACGCGAGAGGTGGCGACGGCCAAGGTGCCGGTCAATACATTCGGTCACAAGCGCGCCTTTCCGGACGCAGCCTTTACCGACGTTGTCAGCCCGAATGCCGACACCTTGTATTCGTCGGCGTGGCTGGACTTGTCGAAGGAGCCGATGGTGCTGTCCGTGCCCGATACCAGCGGTCGCTATTACCTGATGCCGATGCTCGATGCCTGGACCAATGTCTTCGCGTCGCCGGGCAAGCGCACGACTGGTACGAAGCGCGGTGTTTTCGCAATCGTCGGCCCGAACTGGCAGGGGCAGTTGCCCAAGGGTGTGAAGGAGATCCGGTCGCCGACCGATATGGCCTGGCTGATTGGTCGGATTCAGACCAATGGCAAGCAGGACTATGCGAACGTGCACCGGCTGCAGGATCAGTTCCGCCTGGTGCCGCTGTCGGCGTGGCGCAAGGGCAGCCGTACCGCAGTGCAGCCCGTGCCGCGCGCAGCGATGATCGATACGGAGACGCCGCCGGCCGAGCAGGTGGCGGCGATGGACGCCCAGGCATTCTTTACCCGTCTGGCCGCGCTGCTGCCTGCCAATCCGCCCGCAGCCGATGACGCCGCGATGGTCGAGAAGATGCAGCGCATGGGCATCAAGGTCGGTCAGCCGTTCAAGACCACCGTGCTGGAGCCGTCGACGGCGCGCGCCGTGCAGGAGGGTGCGTCCGCCGCGCTGACGATGATCAAGGCCAATGGGCGCAAGAGCGCTGCCGGCAATATGGGCTGGCGTGTCCAGCGTGATATCGGGGTGTATGGCACGGACTATGGCCGCCGCGCCGTGGTGGCGATGTTCGGTCTGGGCGCGAATCTGCCCGAGGATGCGATCTACCCGACCGCGCGCGCCGATGCGATGGGCCGCCCGTTCGATGGCGGCAGCCGCTACGTCCTGCACTTCGACAAGTCACAGTTGCCGCCGGTGAAGGCCTTCTGGTCGCTGACGATGTACAACGAAAAGCAGGCATTCGTCAGCAACTCGATGCAGCGCTACGCGATCGGCAGCCGTGATCGCCTGCGCTACAACCGCGATGGTTCTCTGGACATCTATATCCAGTACGAACGGCCCGACGAGCGCAAGGTTTCCAACTGGCTGCCGGCGCCGCCCGACGCCTTCAATCTGATGCTGCGAGCCTACTGGCCGGACCAGGTGGTGCTTGATGGCAAGTGGATGCCGCCCGCCGTCCAGCGCGTGAACTGATTTCCCGCGCCACGCCCGGCAAGGGCGTGGCGAAGCCCCCATCTGAGTGCAGTGCGTCCGAGCGCAGTGGGCGCAATGCCTACCCTTAGAACTTGTACTTGATCCCCGCGTAGAACGCGCGGCCGCTGCCCGGGTAGAACACCGAGGTATTGGCCGTCCGCGCATCCGTGACGGTGCTGAAATCGCTGATATAGCGTTTGTCCGTCAGGTTGCGGGCATCGAGGAACAACGTCACGCCACGCTCGAACTCGTAGCTCGCCTCGATACCGAACAGCACGTAGCTTGGCACCTTGAGCGTGTTGGCGTAGTCCACCCATGCCCCGGTCGGCACCCAGTCGATCGTGCCCGCCACGCGCAGGCGCGAGTTTCGGCTATAGGCCAGCGTCGTGCGCAGCACGTGCTGCGGCACCCCGGCGATCCGGTTGTTGCCATAGACCGGATCGTTGTCGAAGCGGAAGTCACTGTAGTTCCAGAGTTGGGACACATTGACCTTGTCGCCGCTGCCGAACACGTTGCGTAGCACGTCTACATTCGCGCCAAGCTCCACGCCTTGCAGGATCGTCTTGTTCGCGTTGAACGTTGACGCGGGGATGTCGGGGCTGACCGTGTACTGCAGCAACTGGTCGCGTACCAGAGAGCGGTACAGCGTCAGGTCCCAGCCGAAACGGTCCTGCTGGCCGCGCGTGCCGAGTTCCAGCGTCCAGCCGTGCTGGGCGGCCAGTGGCACGAACTGCTGTGTCATGCCGATCGTCTGGTTCAGGTCCGTGAAATCGGGGACATCGGCGCTACGGGTGATGTCGATGAACGCCTGGACGTTCTTCTTTGGTTCCCACAGCACGCCAAACTTCGGATTCACGCCGCTGTAGCTCGTGGCGTCCGACTTTGGCGTTGGATTGGTGGGCAGGCCACCATAGTCCTTGTACTCGCGGCGGTTGCGGTACGCCTTGGCGCCAGCCATCAGCGCCACGGTGGGCAACACATAGAGGCGGTCTTCGAGATAGAGCTCGTAGTTGTAGGCATCCTGCGCCGAATTCAGCGTCTGCGCGCCACGATTGCCATTGACGTTGACGTACTGGCGCGCGTCGTTGTTGCCGCCGAAGAATCGCATCCCGGCGATCAACTGGTTACGCATGCCGCCAAGCGCGAATTCGCCCGTGTAGCGGGGCGCGAAGCCATAGGTCCAGTAGTCCTGGTCGATCACCTGGAAGATCGGGTGATACAGGCTCTTGTGGATCGCCCAGGTAGTGAAGTCGATCTGGCCGCTGTCGAGCTTGATGGTGGTGACATTGGCCAGGCGCTCGGTGCGCGTGTTGCGCGCCTGGTCGCCCGCCAGCGCGCTTGGCGATGCCATGCGCGGATTGTTCAGCGCATCGTTCAGAGAGAGCGTGCCGGGCAGCAACTGATCGACGATATAGGCGCCAAAGTAGAAGCGCGTCTCCACCGCCGGGCTGAACCGGTAGCCGACATTGGCGTTAAGCTGCTCGTACTGGCCGCGTTCATGATTGCGATAGCCGTCGGAATGGCTGACCGTGGCGTTGACCAGGAAGTCCCAGTTGCCGATCTGCCGTGACACCTGGCCACTGCCGCGCACGGTGCCGAAACTGCCCCCATCCAGGCGGACCATGTTTGGCGCGTCGGCGGTCAGCGCGGTGGGCGTAGTGAAGTTGATGGCGCCGCCCAGGGTGGTGCTGCCATACGCCAGCCCGTTGCCGCCCTTGTAGACTTCGGCGGCCGAAAGGCCGAGCGGATCAATCTGGTAGAAATCGCCGCTGCCGTCGGCAAAGTTGGTCGGCACGCCGTCCTGCAGGATTTCCAGGCCACGCGTGTGGTAGCCGCGCGCAATTCCCGAGCCGCGGATCGACAGCCGCAACTCCTGGCCGTAGCGTTCCTGTACGTAAACACCCGGTGCATCCTTGAGCACATCGCGCAGGTCGCTGGCGTACGTGTTGCTATAGGAGTCTGCATCGACAAAGCCCACGGATCCGGCTGACTGGAACAATGACTGGCGCTGCTGCGCGATGCCCGGGGCGGTCAACGAACCCGCTGCGGCAGCCGTGGCGGTGACAGGAGGAAGGGTGGGAATCTCGGCAGGAACGCTTGCCGGAACGGTTTGGGCGAAGGCCACACCAGACAGTGCGGCGGCAGGAAGCGCCGCTGCGCGGCGCCATTTTTTTTGTCGTTGCATTGCTTGCGGTCGATAGGCCCACGCCGAGGATTCAACGTGGGCCAGATATGCTCTTATTCTGGCTCGACCGCAAGGATACGGAGGGGAGAATCCGTGCGCCATGCGACACAGCGACGCAACGGACCTTCTTGCCTTATATCGAAAGTTGTCCCGCGCAGTTAGGGTCGCATGCGGCACCGTGAGCGTGCGCCGTTGCCGCGCTGCGCGCACTTCCGGGGGCAGGCTGGGTCACACGCTTCCAAGTCACGGGTGGCTGGCTTGCCAGCTTGCCGCGCAACTGGCGCGTTGCCGTGATCATGTTCGCCAGCGCCGCTTCCGTTTCCGGCCAGCCGCGCGTCTTGAGACCGCAGTCCGGGTTCACCCACAGCCGCTCCGGCGGAATCACTTCGCACGCCCGCTCGAGCAGCCGGGTGATGGCTTCCACCGTCGGCACGCGCGGCGAGTGGATGTCGTAGACGCCCGGTCCGATTTCATTCGGGTAGTCGAACTCCCCGAAGCCTTCCAGCAATTCCATCGCCGAGCGCGAGGTCTCGATCGTGATCACGTCGGCATCCATGGCTGCGATGGCCGGCAGGATGTCGTTGAACTCCGCGTAGCACATATGGGTGTGGATCTGGGTCTGGTCAGATACGCCGGCGGCCGACAGCCGGAAGGCATTGACGGCCCACTCGAGATACGCGGTCCAGTCGTCGCGGCGCAGGGGCAGGCCTTCGCGCAATGCCGGTTCGTCGATCTGGATGACGCGGATGCCGGCCGCTTCCAGGTCGCGTACCTCGTCGCGGATCGCCAGGGCCAGTTGACGCGCCGTGGTGGCACGTGGTTGGTCGTCGCGTACGAATGACCATTGCAGCATTGTCACCGGGCCAGTCAACATGCCCTTCATCGGCTTGTCAGTCAGCGACTGTGCGTAACGGGCCGTGTCCACGGTCATCGGCTCGGGGCGATACACATCGCCATAGATCACCGGCGGCTTGACGCAGCGCGAGCCATAGCTTTGCACCCAGCCGTTCTCGGTGAATGCGTAGCCGCAGAGTTGTTCACCGAAGTACTCGACCATGTCGTTGCGCTCGGCCTCGCCATGCACCAGCACGTCGATGCC
>Ga0137300_1065_pt1 | contig 31634 bp, 36 predicted proteins | sample RamsorwD2O_NANAE_FD_97190 | JGI IMG/M metagenome (GOLD analysis project Ga0137300, IMG submission 97190) | Mouse cecal microbial communities from Vienna, Austria - N-Acetylneuraminic acid amended with D2O_NANAE | ecosystem: Host-associated > Mammals > Digestive system > Large intestine > Cecum... | reverse complement strand
GGATTCGTCGTACTGGCCGCGAAGTGCTTCGATCTCAGCCTGGGCCTTTTCGTCCTCGACGGCGAACATCCACCACTGCGAGCGGGGATATTCGGAGACGACGGCGTTGGAGAGCTCGACGCCCTTCTTGAAGCCCTTCGGACCGGCAATCGAAACCTGGCCACGCAGCATGTCGATCAGACGGCCGTAGACGTTACGGTCGAGGATCGCCTGCTCGTCGTCACGGTCCTTCGCCAGACGCTCGATCTCTTCGCGCTCGATAGCCATCGCGCGCTCGTCCTTCTCCACACCGTGACGGTTGAAGACGCGGACTTCCACGACCGTACCGAACGTGCCCGGAGGCATGCGCATGGAGGTGTCGCGAACGTCGGAAGCCTTTTCACCGAAGATGGCGCGCAGAAGCTTTTCTTCCGGCGTCATCGGGCTCTCGCCCTTCGGCGTGATCTTGCCGACGAGGATGTCGCCCGGCTGAACTTCCGCACCGATGTAGACGATACCGGCTTCGTCGAGGTTCTTCAGCGCTTCTTCCGAAACGTTCGGAATATCGCGCGTGATTTCTTCCGGACCAAGCTTCGTGTCACGCGCCATCACTTCGAATTCTTCGATGTGGATGGAGGTGAACACGTCGTCGGAAACGATACGCTCCGACATCAGGATCGAGTCTTCGTAGTTGTAGCCGTTCCAGGGCATGAACGCGACGAGCGCGTTACGGCCGAGAGCCAGGTCACCGAGGTCGGTCGACGGACCATCCGCGATGATGTCTCCCTTGGAGATGATATCGCCGACGGACACCAGCGGACGCTGGTTGACGCAGGTGTTCTGGTTCGAACGCTGGAACTTCTGCAGACGGTAGATGTCAACGCCGGACTTGCCTGCATCGAGATCTTCCGTGGCGCGGATAACGATACGCGTCGCGTCGACCTGATCGACGACACCGCCGCGGCGAGCCGCGATGGCAGCGCCGGAGTCACGCGCAACGATCGGTTCCATGCCGGTGCCCACGAAAGGCGCCTCGGCGCGCAGAAGCGGAACGGCCTGACGCTGCATGTTCGAGCCCATGAGAGCGCGGTTGGCGTCGTCGTTTTCCAGGAACGGAATGAGAGCCGCTGCGACCGAAACGAGCTGCTTCGGCGAAACGTCCATCAGGTTGATGTTGTCACGCGGTGCGAGCATAACTTCGCCCGAGTGACGGCAGACGACGAACTCTTCCGAGAAAGAACCGTCTTCATTGAGCGGCGCGTTGGCCTGCGCGACGTAATACTTCGCCTCTTCCATGGCGGAGAGGTAGATACCGATGTTCGGGCCTTCCGGCGTCTCGATCGGGCAAATACGGCCGTAGTGGGTCGGGTGAACGTCGCGGACTTCGAAGCCGGCGCGCTCGCGGGTCAGACCACCCGGTCCAAGAGCCGAAAGACGACGCTTGTGGGTGATTTCCGAAAGCGGGTTCACCTGGTCCATGAACTGCGACAGCTGCGAGGAACCGAAGAATTCGCGAACGGCAGCAGCTGCCGGCTTCGCGTTGATCAGGTCCTGCGGCATCACGGTGTCGATTTCGATCGAGGACATACGTTCCTTGATCGCACGTTCCATGCGCAGAAGGCCCAGACGATACTGGTTTTCCATCAGCTCGCCGACAGAACGCACACGGCGGTTGCCGAGGTTGTCGATGTCGTCGATTTCGCCCTTGCCGTCGCGCAGTTCGACCAGCATCTTGACGACGGCGAGGATGTCTTCCTTGCGCAGCGTGCGCACGGTGTCTTCCGCGTCGAGGTCGAGGCGCATGTTCATCTTCACGCGACCAACGGCCGAAAGATCGTAACGCTCTGCATCGAAGAACAGCGAGTTGAACATCGCTTCCGCCGAATCCATGGTCGGCGGCTCACCCGGACGCATGACGCGGTAGATGTCGAACAGGGCTTCCTGGCGGTTCTCGTTCTTGTCGGCAGACAGTGTATTGCGGATATAGGCGCCAACATTGACGTGGTCGATGTTGAGAACCGGAATCTCGTCAAAACCGGACTGCAGGATCAGACCGAGGGTCTTCTCGTCGATTTCGTCGCCGGCCTCGAGATAGATTTCACCCGTCTCGTAGTTGACGATGTCTTCGGCCAGATAGTTGCCGTAAAGGTCTTCGTCAGTCGCCTTCAGCGCCTTGAGGCCCTTTTCGGAGAGCTGGCGGATAAGGCGCGGCGTGAGCTTCTTGCCGGCCTCGACGACCACTTCGCCGGTATCGGCGTCGATCATGTCGGTGACGACCTTGGCGTTCTTCAGCGCTTCGGGCTGGAACGGAATACGCCAGCCGTCGCCGTCGCGCTCATAGGAAGCCTTGGTGTAGAAGGTCGACAGAATGTCTTCGCCGTCCATGCCAAGCGCCATCAGCAGCGAGGTGACGGGAATCTTGCGGCGACGGTCGATACGCGCATAGACGATATCCTTGGCGTCGAACTCGATGTCGAGCCAGGAACCGCGATACGGAATGACACGGGCAGCAAAGAGCAGTTTGCCGGAAGAATGGCTCTTGCCCTTGTCGTGATCGAAGAACACGCCCGGCGAACGGTGCATCTGCGAAACGATGACGCGCTCGGTGCCGTTGACGATGAACGTGCCGTTATTGGTCATGAGCGGCATGTCGCCCATGTAGACGGACTGTTCCTTGATGTCCTTGATGGACTTCGCGCCCGTATCTTCATCGATATCGAACACGATGAGGCGCAGCGTCACCTTGAGCGGCGCTGCATAGGTCAGATCGCGCTGACGGCATTCCTCGACGTCGAACTTCGGCGCTTCGAATTCGTAGGATACGAATTCGAGCATGGAGGCGCCGGAAAAATCGGTGATCGGGAATACGGATTTGAAAACGGCATTCAATCCCTCGTCGGGACGGCCACCCTTGGGCTCGTCAACCATGAGAAACTGGTCGTACGAAGCCTTCTGAACCTCAATGAGGTTCGGCATTTCCGCTACTTCTGGAATTTTGCCGAAAAACTTGCGTACGCGCCTGCGACCGTTAAACGAAAGGGTCTGAGCCATCGTCGCTCCTTTAAAAATTGCATCCGGGCCTGCAACGGACGGGAACCGATGGCCAGTCGATCCCGTCAATCAATGGGTATCCTCAATCTCGTTCCACATCCCGGATCGATCAGGCCGGATTGCCTTGATGAGCCGGTTCGGAACCATTCTCTTGAAGAACCCATTACCCAAAAGCCATTTTCACGCGGCTTTTGGGTAATGAGTTTTAAAAACGATGACGACGGGAAGGGGCATTAAGCCCCTTCCCGCCAGCAATCGCAAGATTACTTAACGTCAACCTTGGCGCCTGCGTCTTCAAGCTTCTTCTTGAGATCAGCAGCTTCAGCCTTGGAAACGGCTTCCTTGACCGGCTTCGGAGCGCCTTCAACGAGGTCCTTGGCTTCCTTGAGGCCGAGGCCGGTGATGCCGCGAACTTCCTTGATGACGTTGATCTTGTTGGCGCCAGCGTCAACCAGGATAACGTCGAACTCGGTCTTTTCTTCTTCCGGAGCAGCAGCAGCAGCAGCGCCGCCAGCAGCAGCAACGGCTACCGGAGCAGCAGCGGAAACGCCCCACTTTTCTTCGAGAAGCTTGGACAGTTCTGCAGCTTCCAGAACGGTCAGCGAGGAGAGGTCTTCTACGATCTTTGCGAGATCAGCCATTTTGATAGTTCCTTTTGTTCAGTTCGAACCAGTTTGAATATTTACAGCGAAAAACCGCCTTAAGCGGCTTCGTCCTTCTTGGCGTAAGCCGAGAACACCCGAGCCAGCTGGCTTGCAGGTGCGGCGACAACCGTAGCGACGCGAGTTGCCGGGGCATTGAGAAGGCCCAGCAGCTTTGCGCGCAGCTCGTCCAGCGAAGGCAGGGTCGCGAGCGACTTGACTGCTTCGGCGTTGAGCGTGGTTGCGCCCATGGCACCGCCCAAAACAACGACCTTGTCGTTGGTCTTGGCGAAATCCATGACGACTTTCGGAGCGATCATCGGGTCAGTGCTGTATGCAATCAGCGTCTGTCCCTTGAAGAGATTGGTCATCCCTTCCGACTCCGTACCCTGAAGAGCGATCTTGGCCAGGCGGTTCTTCGCGACCTTGACGGTGCCTCCGGCAGCGCGCATCTTCGAACGGAAGTCGTTCATCTGCGCAACGGTGACACCAGCATAGTGGGCCACGACAACCGAACCGGAAGCCTTGAAGACTTCGTTCAGCTCCGTGACGAATTCGCGTTTTTCCGCTCTTTCCACTGTCTGTCTCCAGTAGACGGGGCCACATGATTGTGAACCCGTCGGGTTTGCCTTTGCCCCAAGGGACCTTTTTACAAAGATCCCGAGCGACGCTCGAGGATCCTGTCCCCCGCTCTGTCGCCGCAAACGGCTTCAGGCACAGGCACACCAGGTTCGAACCGGACAGTCAGGCATCGACAGATGCCTCAAATCCAGCCTCACCCGTCTCATGCAGGCTAAATGATTAAGGCCGGGCCCCGAAGGACATGGCCACCCGCAATCTCGGACAGGAGTTCCGGGTTTCCCCGGAAATCTCCGGCTCCTGGGAGCCGGAAATTCTTTTATTCACACTTCACTCGGGAAGCGCGAGAATTGATTAAGCCGTAACCGACGAAGGGTCGATCTTGACGCCCGGACCCATGGTCGAGGAGATGGCGACGCGCTTGACATAGTTGCCCTTGGCGCCAGCCGGCTTTGCCTTGATGACCGCATCGGCGAAAGCCTTGATGTTTTCCTCAAGAGCCTTGGCGTCGAACGAAGCCTTGCCAACGCCAGCGTGTACGATACCGGCCTTTTCGACGCGGAATTCGACAGCGCCGCCCTTGGATGCCTTGACAGCACCGGCAACGTCCATGGTCACGGTTCCGACCTTCGGGTTCGGCATCATGCCACGCGGGCCGAGTACCTTGCCGAGACGGCCGACGAGCGGCATCATGTCCGGGGTCGCGATGCAGCGATCGAAGTCGATCTTGCCGCCCTGAACGATTTCAACCAGTTCTTCCGCACCAACAACGTCAGCGCCGGCAGCCGTGGCTTCATCAGCCTTGGCGCCACGGGCGAAGACGGCGACGCGAACGTCACGGCCGGTGCCGTTCGGCAGGTTGACAACGCCACGAACCATCTGGTCCGCATGGCGCGGGTCAACGCCGAGGTTCATCGAAACTTCAACGGTTTCGTCAAACTTGGCGACTGCACGTTCCTTGACCATCGAAATGGCGTCGGTGAGAACGTAGAGCTTGTTCGGATCCACGCCTTCGCGGATCTTCTGAATGCGCTTTGCTACCTTGGCCATGATCAACCTACCACTTCCAGGCCCATGGCGCGGGCAGAGCCCTCAACCATTGCCATTGCGCCTTCGATGTCGGCTGCGTTCAGATCCTTCATCTTGGCTTCAGCGATCGACTTGACCTGAGCCTTGGTGATGGAGCCGACCTTGGCGCCCTTGCCAGGCGTCTTGGAACCGGAGGTGATCTTTGCTTCCTTCTTCAGCCAGTACGTCATCGGCGGCTGCTTCATGACGAAGGTGAAGGACTTGTCCTGGTAATAGGTGATGACGACCGGGATCGGCATACCCTTTTCCATTTCCTGCGTGGCGGCATTGAACGCCTTGCAGAATTCCATGATGTTAATGCCACGCTGACCAAGTGCAGGACCGATCGGCGGGGACGGATTGGCCGACCCAGCCTTTACCTGCAACTTGAGCTGGCCTGCAACTTTCTTAGCCATATCTCTCTGCCTTTCAATTCAAACCGGTTGCCCGGCTTCTCTTAAGCCGGATTTCTCCGGCGGCTGCGGTTGCGTGGTGCGGCGCCCTGCCCCGGCTTAAAGAGCCAGTTAGCCTTCCACGCGCTTGGGGCATCGCCCCGCCAATCAGACCTTCTCGACCTGATTGTATTCCAGCTCGACCGGCGTTGCGCGGCCGAAAATCGAAACTTCCACCTTCAGGCGCGAACGCTCTTCGTCCACGTCCTGAACCACGCCGTTGAACGACGCGAAAGGACCGTCGGAGACGCGAACCTGCTCGCCGATCTCGAACGAAACCGAAGACTTCGGACGCTCGACACCTTCCTGAACCTGACCAAGGATACGCTCGGCTTCGTAATCCGGAATCGGAACAGGCTTGCTGTCCGAACCGAGGAAACCGGTAACCTTCGGCGTGTTCTTGATGAGGTGATAAGCCTCATCCGTCAGGTTGGCGCGCACCAGCACGTAACCCGGAAAGAACTTGCGCTCGCTATCGACCTTGCGGCCGCGGCGCACCTCGACCACCTTTTCGGTCGGCACGAGGATTTTCTCGAAAAGATGGTCCAGACCCTTCTGACGGGCCTTTTCCTCGATCGACTCGGCGACCTTCTTTTCGAAATTCGAATATGCGTGAACGATATACCAGCGCGCTGCCATCTTTACTCTCCGTTCAATCCGTTACCGGCCGACGTTCAGCACAAGGCTGAGAATCCAGCCAATGAGCTGGTCAGCAGCAAAAAAGAACAGAGCCGCGAAAATGACCATCACCAGCACCATAGCCGTCGAAATCATGGTCTCGCGGCGCGACGGCCAAGTGATCTTTGACGCTTCGGCGCGAACCTGCTGCAGAAACGTAAACGGATTGGTTTTGGATGCCATTGACTGCCCACGCAATTACGGCGCGTAAAGCCGAACTAATCAGCCCCACGCACCGCGTGTCTGTTTTGACCCTACATAAACACCGATTCCACTTTTAACAAGAGGAAATCGACATTCGGCGAAATTCGCCGGTAAACCGGCCCCATCTGCCATGCAGCGAAAACCGCGCTTGCGAATGGAAAGTGGCAGGGGCAGAGGGGCTCGAACCCCCGACCTGCGGTTTTGGAGACCGCCGCTCTACCAACTGAGCTATACCCCTTAGTCACCTGAACCGGCCGCGAAATCGCTTGGCCAATTCGGTATGCGCTCCTTTAAGGTGCAGGGAAAAGAATGGCAAGTGTGTTTTTTGTTTTTTCCACTCTGCCCCCGAAAATCATGCACCCGTCAGGTTTTGACGTATTTCCGCCAGTCATGCTCTTCCTTGAAACCAAGGATCTCGCGAATCTTGCGGTTGGAGATCAATCCCTCATGCTCTCCGATCTCTCGGCGGAATTGCACCTGAGGGAAGTATGTCCGGGCAAGCTCGCGCGTGGGGACCGTTGCCGTAGCTGTATCATTAACGGCATTGAAGACCTGATAACCGAGGCCATCCTTTTCGATGCAAAGATGGCAGATCTGGCCGAGATCACGTGCGTCGATGTAGCCCCAGGCGTTGCGTTTGCGTGTTTCCGGATGGGCAAAGAAATCGGGAAACTTCTCATACTCATCGGGTTCGATGACATTGCCGATTCGCAGCGCGTAAATGTCGTATCCGCTTCGCTCGGCAAAGGCCCGCGCGGTTCTTTCATTCACCACCTTCGACAGTCCGTAGGAATCCATCGGATCGACATCGTAGTCCTCTTCAAGCGGGAAGTGGTGAAAATCCTTCTCGCCCTCGGCGAAACAGACCCCGTATGTGGTCTCGCTCGATGCTATCACTACCTTTCGGATGCCAAGCTTTATCGCGGCCTCGATGACATTATAGGTTCCCATGGTGTTGATACGGAACGTCTCGTTGTCCGGCTTGATCAAAATGCGTGGAACCGCAGCAAAATGGATCACCGCATCAAAGGGCAGAACACCCTTCCCGCTTTCGAGCTCCGCGAAGTTCCGATGCATGGAAAGGGCATTAAAAACCTGCCCGCTGTCCGTGATATCGACGATGAGATTGGTCACGCCCGGCCTGTCGAGCGGAACGAGATCGATGTTGTGGACCTCATATCCCTTGCCGATGAGCCACGGGATCACATGCCGTCCGGCCTTGCCGGAACCACCGGTAAACAGAATGCGCTTCTTCATGATACTCCTCATCATCTCCCCAGCAATGAAGTAGCAGCCGGGACCGAGGAACGAAAGCTCCCATCCCCCAGGCGCGAGACACAAAACAAAAAACCCCGCTGTCTCCAGCGGGGTTTTCGTCAAGCCTTTTCAGGCCTTAAGATTACTCGACGATCGAGGCGACGATGCCGGCGCCGACGGTACGGCCGCCTTCGCGGATAGCGAAGCGCAGCTTTTCTTCCATCGCGATCGGAACGATCAGCTCGACGTCAACGGTGACGTTGTCGCCAGGCATAACCATTTCCGTGCCTTCAGGAAGCGTCACGATGCCGGTGACGTCCGTCGTGCGGAAGTAGAACTGCGGACGATAGTTCGTGAAGAACGGCGTATGACGGCCGCCTTCTTCCTTCGTCAGGATGTAGGCTTCTGCCTTGAACTTCTTGTGCGGCTTTACCGAACCCGGCTTGCACAGGATCTGACCACGCTCGACGCCGTCACGGTTAACACCGCGAACCAGTGCACCGATGTTGTCGCCAGCCTGGCCCTGGTCGAGCAGCTTGCGGAACATTTCAACGCCGGTAACAGTCGTCTTCGAGGTCGGACGGATGCCGACGATTTCGACTTCTTCACCAACCTTGACGATACCGCGCTCAACGCGACCCGTCACAACCGTACCACGGCCCGAGATCGAGAACACGTCTTCGATCGGCATCAGGAACGGCTGGTCGATCGGACGCTCAGGCGTCGGGATGTAGGCGTCAACCGCAGCCATCAGCTCGCGGATCGCGTCTTCACCGATCTTCTTGTCGGAATCTTCAAGAGCAGCAAGCGCAGAACCCTTGATGATCGGAATATCGTCGCCCGGGAAGTCGTAGGACGACAGAAGTTCGCGAACTTCAAGCTCGACGAGCTCGAGAAGCTCGGCGTCGTCAACCTGGTCGACCTTGTTGAGGAACACGACGATGGCCGGAACGCCAACCTGACGGGCAAGCAGGATGTGCTCGCGCGTCTGCGGCATCGGGCCGTCAGCGGCGGAGCAAACCAGGATCGCGCCGTCCATCTGGGCAGCACCGGTGATCATGTTCTTCACGTAGTCGGCGTGGCCGGGGCAGTCAACGTGAGCGTAGTGACGGTTGGCCGTCTCGTACTCAACGTGTGCCGTCGAGATCGTGATACCACGAGCCTTCTCTTCAGGAGCCGCGTCGATCTGGTCATACGCCTTGAACTCGCCGAAGAACTTCGTGATTGCTGCCGTCAGCGACGTCTTGCCATGGTCAACGTGACCGATCGTGCCAATGTTGACGTGCGGCTTCGTCCGCTCAAACTTGCTCTTTGCCATGTGAATTGCTTCCTGTGAACGTGAAGTAGTTTCCCCGGCGAACCGGTTTGGTGTCGCCGTTTAAGGCTTTGTAAGCGAATGCGCAAGACTTAATTGTGAAAGCGCCTTCGCGCGCGCTCTAAGCGTGCCTTGTGGGGCGTATATGGTGTATGTTTTGCGACATTCAAACCCGCGCCGTGGCATCACACAGAGATACAGACGAGCCGCCTTTTCAGTCGCAGCCGATCACTAATTAAGATATTTCCATCACAACTTCTTTACCTGGGGCGGCTCGATGGCTTAAGGACACTTCATCGCCGGGGGGAGACGGGCGAGCGGAAACGGGCGCTGCCGCGCTACCATGCATGTCTCGACCGCCGCTTTTCCCCGCGCCGCCTCTCTATCCGTTTCAGGACCAGCCAATGGAAATCTTCACAGCCGCCGGTTTCACGGCATTCTTACAGGTCATTGCGATCGATCTCGTTCTGGCAGGCGACAACGCCATCGTCATCGGCCTTGCCGCCGCCGGTCTTCCTGCGCATCTCCGCCGCAAGGCGATCCTTGTCGGCATCATCGCCGCCACGGTTCTCCGCATCGGGTTTGCCGCCGTCACCGTACAGCTTCTTGCCATCGTCGGCCTGCAGCTCTTTGGCGGCCTGCTGCTTGCTTGGGTCTGCTGGAAAATGTGGAGCGAACTGCGCGAAGCTTCGGGCTCCATCGAGGACGAGGTGACGGATGAAGAGGCCGACCTGACCAAGGGCCACAAGACGTTCTTCCAGGCAGCGACCCAGATCGTCATCGCCGACGTCTCCATGTCGCTGGACAATGTGCTCGCCGTCGCCGGCGCCGCGCAGGAACATGTGACTGTTCTGGTCATCGGGCTCATCGTCTCGATTGCGCTGATGGGACTTGCAGCCAACTTCGTCGCCAAGCTTTTGCACCGCTACCGCTGGATTTCCTATCTCGGCCTGATGGTCATCATCTACGTGGCGCTCAACATGCTGTATCACGGCACGCTCGAAGTCCTGCCCTACATTCAGGCCTATCTCGGCTGAGCCACCTGCAGAAACACACTTTCAGAAGGCCCGGAAGCCTCGCTTTCCGGGCCTTTTGCATGACGGGGGCCAGCTCACCGACCACCCGGCCTTTGCGTTGGTGGAACGAGCGGGGAATCAGCTGTCGCCTTCGCTGCAACATCCGGAGAAGATTGGGAAATCGTGATTTGTCGCCGGTGGATTCTGGCAATTGAGGTCAGCCACGGGCAAGCCTAGGGAGCTACTTATAAGTCAAATAATAAAAAGAAAGGTAGAGCTCCCAATGGCTTATGACTGGAGCGGCGGACGTACCCGTCGTCTTCGCCGAATGAAGCTTGGCGTCGTCGCCAGTTCTCTCATTCTGCTGGCGCTTGTAGCGTCGCTTGTTCTTGGCTGAGCATGCAGCCTGACACTGACCGGCGGCATGGCACGGTTTTCAAAACCGCCCTGCCGCCGCTCCATGAATCTCATGGCGATCAGGTTTTTTTCTCTTCCACACAATGAACCGGCTGTTTCATGTCCGGATCCGCCATCACATCGTAGAGATCGGCTTCGTCTCCTTTGGACCACCAGACACGAGCGCCGCCCTGGTATTTTGCTCCGGAGCCTGAAACAACATTGGCGGCGACGATAACGCCGTCCTTCAAGCCCAGCCGAACAAGACTGATGTCGCCGGCGTTGTAATAAACCGCCTCCACCGTCTCGGCGCCGCACCGATAGACGGCATCGTTTTTTTCAACCGTCGTATCCCCGGGAAGCGGAATCACCAGATCCTCGGCAAGCGCGCTGGAGGCAGCCGGCAAGGACAGAGCGGCAAGATAGAGTGCTGCAACGGATTTCTTCATGATGGGCCTTCCTGGTTTGACCCCGTCATAAGGTCACGCCAGCAAAGCCAAATTGCGGCAGCTCCAGGAACCGCCGCCCTATCCCCGATTCATTGCCGCTGGACGCGTGCATCATTACAATCAACCCCAAGCGGGGGCTGGCTATCGAAACAGCCAGTAAACAATGCTGAGAATCACAGCCCACATCGCCAAGGATATGGCCAGAACTACGAGATAATTTCGAAACCGTCTGGTCATCCGCCCCCATCGCCGGACGGCCGTTGCTCGACAGCCGTAACCGTTGAATTGCTGGATGCGGATAAACCGCAGGGATCAGCCTGTCTACCAAGAGGCTGAATCACAGGCTATTCGCATATTTTACCCGCCCGAAATGGGGTCGGTGGACGGAGCAGGACGCACAGATCCGCCAGCGCGAGGGTCTTCGCCTCCAGCGCTACACGCTTCATGCGATATCGGCTCGGGACAGGGCGGCGGAAACCGACCGCCGCCCCTGCCCGCCTCAGCTCTTCAGCGCCGTGTTGCACAGGCTCCAGTAGCCGCCGCCCTTCTGGATCCATTTCAGATCGCCGAGCGTACCGTCATTCTTGTTCTTGTGATAGGAGTCGACACAGGTTTTCAGGCGGGCCTTCGCCGGCGTCTCGCTTGAATATTTCTTGTCAACAGCGCTCGGGAAAGCGACGCCCTTCGGAGCCTTGATCGTCGCTTTTTCGGGTTCCTTCTCGGTTGTGGCCGCGACCTGCTTGTCGTCGGCCGCATCTTCAGCCGCCGCCTCGCTGCCGCAGAACTTGGCGCGATAATCGTTCCACTTGATGTCCTTGGCGGACCCGTCAGCTTTCGCTGCCTGATATTTTACGCTGCACTCCTTCATGGTGAGTGCGGCAGCGGGGGAGACAAACGCCGCCGATGCCAGCAGCGCAAAGGATGAGAGAATGACAACCCTGTTCAACATTGAAGACTCCCGTTTGCATGATTGCCGGTCGACTATCTGACCGGATTTTCCGCTTGTCAACGAGCAGTGCGGCATGGATACAAAGTCCGGTTGAGCGAGCATAAATCCATCCTGCCGCGCCTCGGATTCCCCCATGAGGCCCGATCCGAACCCACGCTCTCCGATCAAGCCAAAGAATCACGTCTTCGTGTGGCGTCAAGCCTCCATCGGAACGAAATTCCTAAATTTTCGTTAGCATCCCGAACGAATAATGAGGATTTATCGATGTTGAGGATGCCGAAGACCATCTCCGCGCTCGCTCTTGGCGTCGCATTATCTGCCGCTTTTGTTATGCCCGCTGAGGCGTTGAGCCTCATACAGCCAGCCTATGAAACGCAGGCACAAAATTCAGGCCAGCGCGGTTATCCCGCATCCGCCTTTGCCGCGGGAACCGGGGAAGAAGCCACGCCTGACGGATACGCCCTGTCGCAGGCCGAAATAAATCACGTAAAATGGTGCGCGGCGCGTTACGCCTCCTATCATCCTACTGACAACAGCTACCTGGCGCCCGCAGGCACAAGAAGCCAGTGCCGTTCGCCTTACTGAGCGTGACTGGGGGCGCGGCATTCATGGCGTATAGGATAAATTAGAGCCCATCACCGCATCGGCTGAATGCTCACGGCACAAATACCCGGAGACGCGAAACACGTCGCGCAGCGATAAGGTGATTTACTGAGAGGAAGCTGGAGCGGGTAGCGGGAATCGAACCCGCGTATTCAGCTTGGAAGGCTGCTGCTCTACCATTGAGCTATACCCGCGGTGGCGATTTCGATCCGTGCAGAATGGTGGAGGGAGTTGGATTTGAACCAACGTAGGCGTAGCCAACGGATTTACAGTCCGTCCCCTTTAACCACTCGGGCATCCCTCCAGTTATCTGCGAGGATCAAGCGACCAAGCTCTTCAGATTTCGCTGCGGCGAAGCGCCGTTGCGTCGTCTGTGGCGCGTATATGACGGCCTCGTTCGTTTCTGTCAACACGCCCTTTCACGAATTTTCGGGAAAAAATTCAATCCCCTTTGCAGCCCTGTGGATTATCACGGGGGCTGGTGCGCGGCACGCGCCGGAGATATAAGGCGCCATGAGCAAAGACGATCCCAACAACAAATCCACCCGCGACACACATTACGCCAACCTGCGTCGTGCCGTGCGCGACGCGAAGCGCGAGCGCGGTGAAATTCCGACCCCGCAGCAGTCGAAGCGCCGGAACCGCGGCGCCGACGATTGGAAGCCGCCGCAACTTGCGCCCGACCAGGTGCACCTTTACGGCCTGCATACCGTACGCGCAGCCCTTGCCAATCCGGAGCGGCAGATCGTCAAGCTTTCTGTTACCCAGAATGCCTTTGCACGTCTCGATATCGGCGAGGCGGAGGCGCAGCCCTTCCCGGTCGAGATAGTATCCCCGCAGGATATCGACAGGGTTTTGGGGCCTGAGGCGATCCATCAGGGCGTGATGCTGGAGACCCGGCCGCTGCCGGTCAAGCGGCTGGGCGCGCTGAAGGATAGCCCACTCATTCTCGTGCTCGATCAGGCCACCGATCCGCATAATGTTGGCGCCATCATGCGCTCGGCAGTCGCCTTCAATGCGGGCGCCGTCATCACCACGATGCGCCATAGCCCGACCGAGTCGGGTGTGCTGGCGAAATCCGCCTCAGGCGCGCTGGAACTCATCCCCTATATCCAGATCACCAATCTCGCCGATGCGCTGGGTGAACTGCACAAGCTCGGCTTCTTCTCGGTCGGCCTCGATTCGGAGGGCCCCGCCCCGATTGAACGGACCTTCAGCGGCGAAAAAATCGCACTGGTGCTGGGCGCCGAAGGCAAGGGCCTGCGCCAGAAGACCCGCGAGACCGTCTCGGCGCTCGCCCGTCTCGATATGCCGGGAGCGATCAAATCGCTCAACGTGTCGAACGCGGCGGCCATCGCCCTTTACGCAACGCAGCAATTTCTGGGCAAAGCGTCGTCCTGACGCTTGCCCTTCCTTGCGAAATCACAAAGCGCATCGCATGCTGCGCCTTTGTCATTCGCACGGAGCACATCTCAACATGATCGACCAGACCATCAAACCGACCGGCGAGCTGACGCTCAGAACGCTCGCCATGCCGGCCGACGCCAATCCGGCCGGCGATATTTTCGGGGGCTGGGTCATGTCACAGATGGACTTGGCGAGCGGCATTCGTGCGGCGGAACGCTCTCGCTGTCGCGTGGTCACGGCGGCAGTCAAGGAAATGGCCTTTGAACTGCCGGTGAAGATCGGCGACACGCTGTCCATCTATACCGATATTGCCCGCGTCGGCCGCACCTCCATCACGCTGACGGTAGAGGCCTGGGCGCAGCGGTCGCGTTACGACAAGCTGGAAAAGGTAACCGCCGGCACCTTCATCATGGTGGCGATGGACGAAAACGGGCAACCGACGCCCATTCCGCCGGCGGAGTAGGAGCGATGGAGGCCGCCGTCAACGCCGCAGAAGCCTATTCGCACATCCGCGCGGTCATGGGCATGGTGGTCGGCCTCAGCCTCGCCCGATTGCTGACCGGCCTTGCAGGTTTCGTGCAGCATCCCAAAAAAGAACGGATTTATCCCCTGCACATCGGCTGGGTGGCGTTCCTGTTTCTGATGCTCGTGCATTTCTGGTGGTGGGAGCACCGGCTTTCTGCCACAGGCCATGTATTGGGCTTCGGCGCGTTCCTTTTCCTGATCCTGTTCTGCTCGCTGTTTTATTTCCTGTGCGTTCTGCTCTTTCCCACGGAGATGAAGGAGTACAAGGGATATGAGGATTATTTCCTTTCCCGCAAAAGCTGGTTCTTCGCCTTTCTGGCAGCGCTTTTCGTCACCGATGTCGGGGATACTTTGCTGAAAGGCCAGCACTATCTCGCCTCACTTGGTCCGGAATACCTTATACGCACCGCCATCTACGTCATTTTGTTCACGCTGGCGATCTTCATCGAGAACCGCCGTTTCCATCGGTTTCTCGTCATCTTTGCGCTGATTTACCAGATCGCCTGGATTTTCCGTACTTACGATCTTCTGGCCTGAAGTTTACCCGTTCCGGCAGGCGGGCACGATCCCGGCGTGCCCGCCTGCCTCAAAAGTTCGTCGCCTCAGAACATCGTATTGTTGTTCGCCGCCGTCTCCGGCACGGGCTGGATTACATCCCAATGCTCGGTGATCTTGCCATCGGTAACCCGAAAAATATCGACGATGGCCCTGCCCCGGTCTCCGTCCTTTTCTGTTGAATGAATATGCAGATAGACAAGGTCGCCATCCGTGGCGCTTCTCACGATCCGCGCCTTGGACTGCGGGTTTTCCTTGAAGTGGCCGGTGAAGTAATCCACGAACGGTTTCTTGCCATCCGGCACCATGGGATTGTGCTGCTTGTAGCTGTCGACAATAACGGCAGCACCCTTTTCCACTTCGTGCTTATTGAAGACGGTATCGTAAAACTCGATCACCAGCTTGCGATTGGCCTCTTCCCGGGCGAAATCCCGCCCGGCGGTTTCGGCCAGCACCGGAACGGCTGTCAATGCGGGCGCAAGAGCGAGAGCGGCGATGGCGAGACGACGTGTCATGACATTCATGGGTGATACCTCTCAATAACCGACGGTGAAGCGCTGGCGGGAATGCTGCGGCTTCTCGATTTCATCGACAAGCGCAATCGCGTAGTCTTCGAAGGAAATGCGGCTACCATCTTCATTGCTTAGAAGATTGTCCTTGCCGATGCGGAATTTGCCCGTTCTTTCACCCGGCACGAACTCGGCGGAAGGCGAAAGAAAGGTCCAGTCGAGCTGCGTTTCATGTTCCAGCAAATCAAGAAACTCCGCACCCTTGGTGGCCTCGGCCTTGTAAGCGGCAGGAAAATCCGGCAGGTCGACGACACGCTGGCCGGGCGCGATTTCAAGACTGCCGGCGCCACCAACCACGAGGTAGCGTGGAACGTCGGAGGCACGCACGGCCTCGATCAGCGTCACCGGGTCGCTCGCCGTGAAATGCACCGAACTGATCACGGCATCGTGACCTGCAAGCAGTTTTGAAAGTCCGGTTTGATCGAAGACATCGCCTTTCTTTGCAACGACGTTCGGCAGGGTGGCAATCTTTTCGGGGCTGCGGGCAATGGCCGTAACATGATGCCCCCGGTCGGAAAGTTCCTTGAGAATACGGGACCCGGCATTGCCGGAAGCACCGATGAGCGCGATTTTAGCCATGGCTTCTTCCTTTTGTTGCTATTGTCGTTGGTCTAAATAATAGACCGAAAGAAAGGGCTATGGTATCGCGTCCCCGGCCGCAAGAAGTCAGCAGCCGGTGATCTGGTCACATGGCGATGACCTGCAAGGATATGGGGTAATCGAAATGTCGGATACGCAGACGAAAGAAATCTTCGACTTCGAGCAGCCCTGCCCCATTCGGGATGTGCTGGACCGCATCGGAGACCAATGGAGCCTTCTGGTTCTCGAAGCGCTGCAGGGCGGCGTGCTGCGCTTCAACGAGTTGAACCGCAGGATTGACGACATTTCCAAGCAGATGTTGTCCCGTACGCTGAAGCGGCTGGAGGAGGATGGATTCATCCGGCGCACGCTTTATGCCGAGGTGCCGCCGCGCGTGGAGTATGAGCTGACAGGTCTTGGCCGCTCGTTTCTGGTACCAATGCAATTGCTGGTCCAATGGGCCGACGAAAACCACGTCCGCATCTGCAAGGCCCGCCTGCAATATTCCGAAAACGACAATCGCAGCTGACCATCAGAGCAATACCCGACCGGCAGCGGCACGCCGCATCTAGTCCAGTCGGTAAACCTTGCAGACCAACCCTTCCGGCTGGCGGTAGGTCATGAAGCCCATGGCATCATAATAACTCTGCCCGAGCGCATTGTCCGCGCCGATGCTGGCGTCGATATTCTTGAGGCCCCGCGCCTTCGCCGCCCTGCGCGTCGCGGCGAAGAGGGCGGATCCAACGCCTCTTCGCGCCGCCTGCGGACTGACATGGGTGCCGATGATGCCCCACCCTTCCACCACGCCATAGGGATTGTCCGCCCGTGCATAACGCAGCGACTGGAAGCCCAGGATATGCCCGTCTTCATCCTCCGCGACCGAACACTCGATACGGTCGGCGTGCTGGATGTAATTCTCCAGCACCGCCGCGACGTCCGTCGGCGCTTTTCGAAGGCCGGCCGCGAATATCTCGTTTTGAACCGCTGCCATTCCCTTTGCATCGTCAAGTCTTGCAGGCCGTATTTTCATCGATACATCACCTCTTGTCCGTTGCGATGGTTCTGGGCAGGCAAAGCGCGGGTCTCTTCCTATTCAGGACCGGAAAATGAAGGAAGCACCGAAAGCGATCAGCGCAAAGCCGATGACGTGGTTGATGGTGATGCTTTCCTTCAGCCAGAAGATCGAAAACAGCGCGAAGACCGCGAGCGTGATGACCTCCTGAATGGTCTTGAGCTGTGCGGTGGAGTAAACCTCCGAACCGATGCGGTTCGCGGGAACGGCGAGCACATACTCGAAAAAGGCGATGCCCCAGCTGGCGACAATCGCCAGAAAGAGCGCGCTGCCCTTGTGCTTGAGGTGGCCGTACCAGGCGAAGGTCATGAAAACATTGGAGGCGATGAGCATCAGGACAGGCCAGATGTGGGCAGGGCTGATTGAGAACGGCATGATGGGTCCTGGAAAAAAGAGGGATGTCGTAAAATGCAGCGGAAGAAGGCAGTCTGAGGGGATCCCTCATCCTGCCGTAATGGATTTGCTCTAGCGCATCCGGCCGAAAACCGGAATCGATTTCTACGGATCGCAAGGCCGTGTTCAGCCGCTACGCAACGCATCCGGCGGAATTTTGTTCCGCATGCTCCGTTTCCTTTTTGTACTCATTTTTTCGCTGTCTCCCCTTCCCTTTGCGCGTGACTCTCTCCATATTTCGCCCATGGCCAGATCACCGAAAAACTCTACCTCCTCGCCCTCGGGCTTCGAGGAAGCTCCGCAATCGTCATTCGAAGGCGCGCCGCTCGGCGGCAGCGTTGCCGATTGGGTCAAGCAACTTGAGGCGGAAGCGGAAGCATCCTCCGTGGAGACCCAGCGCGAAATCGCTTCGAAGGCGGGCAAGCACCGCAAGAAGATCGAAATAGAAGCGCGCAAGGAAGCGGAAAAGGCCGCCACAAAGACGGCGAAAAAGACCACCGCGTCCAAAACGGCGCGCGGCGTTTCGATCGGCGCGTCGAGCGATCCGAAAACGCGCGCCGCCGCGGGTCTCAATCCTGTGGCAGGGCTCGATGTCTCCTTGGAGGATGCCCAGTCCCTGGCACCGGGCGCGGTGACGGCGACGGTGGACGCGCTTTCCAAACTGATTGAAAGCGGCAACCCGCTCTTCAAGGATGGCAAGCTGTGGACACCCCACAGGCCGGCCCGTCCGCCGAAATCGGAAGGCGGCATCGCCATCGAGATGGTGACGGACTACAAGCCATCCGGCGATCAGCCGACCGCCATTGCCGATCTCGTCGAAGGCCTCAATTCCGGCGACCGCTCGCAGGTGCTGCTCGGCGTCACCGGCTCCGGCAAGACCTTCACCATGGCCAAGGTGATCGAGGCCACACAGCGTCCGGCCGTTATTCTGGCGCCCAACAAGACGCTGGCGGCCCAGCTCTATTCCGAATTCAAAAACTTCTTTCCAAACAATGCGGTGGAGTATTTCGTTTCCTATTACGATTATTACCAGCCGGAAGCCTATGTGCCGCGTTCCGACACCTATATCGAGAAGGAATCGTCGATCAACGAGCAGATCGACCGTATGCGCCACGCCGCAACCCGCGCCATTCTCGAACGTGACGACTGTATCATCGTCGCTTCGGTTTCCTGTATCTATGGTATCGGTTCGGTCGAGACCTATACGGCCATGACCTTCCAGATGCAGGTGGGCGACAAGCTGGATCAACGCCAGCTTCTTGCTGACCTCGTGGCCCAGCAATACAAGCGGCAGGACATTAACTTCGTGCGCGGCTCCTTCCGCGTGCGCGGTGATACGATCGAAATCTTCCCCGCCCACCTTGAAGATGCGGCCTGGCGCATTTCCATGTGGGGTGACGAGATTGAATCCATCACCGAATTCGACCCGCTGACCGGCCATAAGACCGGCGACCTGCAATCGGTGAAGATTTACGCCAATTCGCACTATGTGACACCGCGCCCGACGCTGAACGGCGCGATCAAGTCGATCAAGGAAGAGCTGAAGCTGCGCCTCGCCGAGCTTGAAAAAGCCGGCCGCCTGCTGGAAGCCCAGCGTCTGGAACAGCGCACGCGCTACGATGTCGAGATGCTGGAGGCCACGGGCTCCTGCGCCGGCATCGAAAACTATTCACGCTATCTCACCGGCCGCAATCCGGGCGAGCCGCCACCGACCCTGTTCGAGTATATTCCCGACAATGCGCTGATCTTCATCGACGAAAGCCACGTCACCGTTCCTCAGATCGGCGGCATGTATCGCGGCGACTTCCGCCGCAAGGCAACGCTGGCCGAATATGGCTTCCGCCTGCCCTCGTGCATGGACAACCGTCCCCTGCGCTTCGAGGAATGGGATGCCATGCGCCCGCAGACCATTTCCGTCTCCGCCACCCCCGGAGGCTGGGAAATGGAGCAATCCGGCGGCGTTTTCGCCGAACAGGTCATCCGTCCGACCGGCCTCATCGATCCTCCGGTCGAAGTCCGCTCCGCCCGCACCCAGGTGGACGATGTTCTCGGCGAAATCCGCGAGACCGCCGCCAAGGGCTACCGCACGCTCTGCACCGTGCTGACCAAGCGGATGGCCGAAGACCTCACCGAATATCTGCATGAACAGGGTGTCCGCGTCCGTTACATGCACTCCGATATTGACACGCTGGAGCGCATCGAGATCATCCGCGACCTGCGCCTCGGCGCTTTCGACGTGCTCGTCGGCATCAACCTGCTGCGCGAGGGCCTCGATATTCCGGAATGTGGTTTCGTAGCCATCCTCGACGCAGACAAGGAAGGCTTCCTGCGCTCGGAGACCTCGCTGATCCAGACCATCGGCCGCGCCGCGCGTAACGTCGATGGCAAGGTCATCCTTTATGCCGACAATATCACCGGTTCGATGAAGCGGGCGATGGAGGAAACCTCCCGCCGCCGTGAAAAGCAGATGGCCTATAACCAGGAACATGGCATCACGCCGGAATCGGTCAAGGCGAGGATCTCCGACATTCTTGATTCCGTATATGAACGCGACCACGTAAGAGCCGATATTTCAGGCGTTTCCGGCAAGGGCTTCGCCGATGGCGGTCATCTGGTCGGCAACAATCTCCAGGCCCATCTCAACGCGCTGGAAAAATCCATGCGCGACGCCGCAGCGGACCTCGACTTTGAAAAGGCAGCCCGTCTGCGCGACGAAATCAAACGCCTCAAGGCAGCCGAACTTGCCACCATGGACGACCCTATGGCCAAGGAAGAAGCACGTGCGGTCGAAGGCGGCGGGAAAAACAACAGACGGAGCCACTTGTCGATTTCCTCCCCTGAGGGGGAGACATCCGGCAGGGCGGAGGGGGATGCCGCTTCCACGAACGAAAGCGGGAAGTCTCTCTTCGCCAAACCTTCGCTGGACGAGATGGGTCCGGGCTCCGACGCAGGAAAACCGCTTTTCCGCAAGAACACGCTGGACGAGATGACCGTGGGTCGTACCGAAAAGCCCGTAAGGGGCGCGGTGCCCGATAAGCCCGCGACCGAACCCGGCAAGAGGTTCTCCCCGCTGCTGGAAGGCCAGCCCGACCGCGCCACGGACGATCCGCGGCCGCTGGTCCGTGGCAAGATCGGCGCCGGTTCCTATGAAGATGCCGGCGAGCAGAAGCGAAAAAGCCGGACCAAGGGCAAGACTGGCCGTCCGGGCCGCTGATGCGCTCTGTGCAAGGCCCGCCTGACATGAACAGCGGCTAAGGCTCCCATCGTTCATGTCAGCGCCGTCTTCGCATGCCGGCGGCGCCTGTCAGCCTTCACAAGGCGTGATCAGCGACTTGACCGCGGTTGCCCCGAACAGCTTGACCAGATCCGTATCAAGCGATGTGGGAATATAGTCTTCGTTTTCCGCCGGTTTCATATAGATCGAGGAATAGATCGGGCCGGCGGGAAACGTGCCTTTGAAGCAGGCTTTCACGATCTTGATCTCGGTGCTGCCTCTGATACGTGGACCCTGAGCGCGGGAACGGCGCACCCGCTCCTGTAGCTCCGCGAGCCTTCCGACGTCTTCGGGCTTTACCCGCCATACGCTCGCCAACATACCATCCCGTTTTTCCGGCCGGAATTTTGCGAGCGCAGCCGCATCCGTATCCACCACCAGCGCGTAGGTCGCAACGGTTTCTTCGGCTGCGCCGTCTGTCCTGCTCCGGGTGATCATCACGGCGTCACCCGACCGGAGGGAAAGATTGGCTGGCAGTTGCAATCCGACCCGCACATGCTCGAAATCCATCGTCAGAAAATCCTGCCGCATCAGCTTGGGAATGCTGGAAATCGGTACGGTCATGCAACCGGCGACGAACAGGAGAAAAACAGACAGGCAGGCAAAACGCGATAATGGCAATGTCATCCTGTTGGAACCTGAAAAAAGCAGCTTAATGAAGTGGGCTTGTCAAACCACGTTTGCGGCGTCGCAATCGCCAGACCGCGCGCAAACTTGCGCGAACAGCATTGCCGTAACATTATGAAATCAAGAACGCGTAGGCCCGGGGAACGTTGATCGTTTTCGGGAATGATGACAGGAGACCCATATGTATCGAAAAAAACTTATGGCCTTCTGTCTGTTCATGTCCTCCGGTTCAGCCTTCGCCGGCCATATCGAAGACGCCACCTTTCACAGCGCCGCCCTGAACGCGCCGCTCCCTGTCAATATCTATCGCCCCGAAGGTCCGCCGCCCGAAAACGGCTGGCCTGTACTTTACCTCCTGCACGGCCATGACGGCGACCAGAACAGCTGGCGCGATCTCGGCAATATCGAAAAGACGCTCGACACGCTCATCGAGGCTGGCACCATCCGCCCTCTGGTTGTCGTGATGCCCGGCGTGAAAAACAGCTGGTATGTGAATTCTGCCGCCGTCGGCGGTCCCGGCGATTACGAGACCGCCCTCACCGGCGATCTGCGCCACCAGATCGAAAAAACGCTGCCGGTGCGAAAAGATCGTCAAGGCCGCGCCATTGTTGGCCTTTCCATGGGCGGTTTCGGCGCCCTGCATCTCGCCTACGGCCACGAGGACCTCTATGGCGCCGTCGCCAGCCTGTCCGGCGCCATCTGGCAAAACGTGCCCGCCTCCGATCTCGACAAGACACCCGCCGAACTCAAGCTCATTCAGGACAGCGCCTTTTTCCACCGCGTCGACCGCACCACCGTCACCAGCGGCATCGTGCTTCCCTCAACCGGTGATCATTTCTCCGGCGCCTTCGGCACCCCTTTCGATGCACGTCTCTTTAACGAAAAGAATGTCTTCACCCTCGTCGCACAGCATGTTGCAGAAAGTCAGGATCTCCCCGCCACCTATTTGACTGTGGGAGATGACGATGGCTTCTTCCTCTGGCGCGGTGCCATTGCCCTGCATGAGACCCTGCAGGCGGACAACCGCAAATCCGAACTGCGGGTGACGGATGGCGATCACGTCTGGTCCGTGTGGAAGGTTTCGATCATTGATGCGCTGAAATTCATCGACGGAGAGTGGGACAAGACAGCGGATGCCAACCGCGATTAAATCACGATCTGTCGTTCTTTGCCGGTGACACCGCCCGGCCTTACCCCCGCTTCTTTCCGCTTTTTCCGGCCACGTTCAACGCCACCGCAGCGCGGATCAGCGCTGCCAGCGCCTCCTCATCAACGACATCGCCCTCGTGAAAATCGATGGCGCGCCGCGTGTTGCCCTCAAGGCTCGAATTGAACAGGCCTGACGGGTCCTCCAGAGAGGCGCCCTTCGCAAATGTCATCTTCACCGCGCTTTTATAGGTTTCGCCGGTGCAGAGAATGCCCGCATGCGACCAGACCGGAACGCCGCGCCACTTCACCTCTTCCACCACTTCCGGATCGGCCTTCTGGATCACCGCGCGAACACGCGCGAGCGTCTCGCCGCGCCAGTCGCCCAGCTCCGCGATCTTCCGGTCGATGAAGTCTGATGGTGCGGTCTGCTCCGCATCTTCAGTCACCGTGTTTTTCGCCATGACATCCTCCCGATTTCGACGCACGCCTGTTTCTTTTTCACCATAGACCAAATTTTCCTGTCATCCCATGAGGAACCAAATCCGCTCTTTGCCGTTTCTTCCCCGAACGCAATGTTCAGCATAAAAAGGGAAGAAACATCATGAAAATCAATGTCATCGCTCTCGCTGCCGCAGCAGCGCTCTCCTCTTCCGTGGCATTTGCCCAGACGGCTGCCACGGCTCCTGCTGCCGGCGCGGATGCGACCTTGTCGGGCCCCGGCATTACCATGGGTACGAAGGCAACCGGCCCGCTGAAGTTCGTCAATGTCCAGAAGACCGATCTCACCGCTTCCCAGCTTGATGGCATGGATATCTATAACGCCCAGAATGAAAACATCGGCGAAATCGAAGACGTCGTGATCGGCGATGGCAAGGCGGTGATCGGCCTCGTGGCCAGCGTCGGCGGCTTCCTGGGCATCGACAAGAGCTACGTGGTGCTCGATCCGGCGTCCGTGGCCGTTCATAATGACAACGGCACATGGAAGGCCTTTGTCGATACCACCAAGGATGCACTGCAGAACGCTCCGAAGCTCGATTACGACAAGCTGGACGACTGATTACCCCTGCAGTCGAGGCTTGTCCCCCCGCGCTCCGGCGCGGGGGTTTTAATGCGTGGAAGTCTGAACATCAGGCAGCATTCCCACCGCACGCACCCTTGCCTCACTGCCCGCCTCTCGCCTATCTTCGGCGCGCAAACCTGCAAGGATCGATGCGTGCCCGTCAACAGCCTCCCCAAATTCACCGTCAGCGCCGCAATCATGTTGCTGAGCGCTCTCCCGCTATCCGCACAGTCCACCGGCTGGAAACCCGCCGAGCAGATAAAGACCTATGCCGTCAGCGGCAATACGGGCGGTGCGCTTTATCAGTCCATCGGCGAGCGCGGCCCGACTGCGGGCGTGCAGGCCATTGCCCACACCACCTTCAAGCTGACGTGGCGGAGAGACTACCGACCGCAGCCCGACGGTGCCTGTGTGCTGGCCAGTGCCAGACCCAATCTCACCATCATCTACACCTGGCCAAAGGCACCTGCCCATCTGCCGGCCGCCGTCGCCGCCAGCTGGAAGACCTTCATTTCCGGGGTGGAAACCCATGAGCGAGTTCATGGCGAGCACATTCTCGATATGGTGAGAAAGATCGAAGCCTTCAGCACCGGGCTACGGGCGGAAGACGATCCCAAATGCCAGAAGGTGCGCGCTGTTCTGCAGCAAAGGTTAGGTGAGCTTTCCAACGAGCAGCGCCAACGCGGCCGAGATTTCGACCGGGATGAACTGTCCCCGGGCGGGCGGGTTCACCAGCTCATACTCGCCCTCGTCAACGGCCCATGACAGGCAGTTACTCCGCCGCCTCGCCCTTCAGCAACGGCTCGGCGAGCGTCACGCTCTCCAGCTCGTAGGAATAGCCCTCGAGCATGGTATAGGCCTGTTCTATCGCCTCGATCTGCGCCTCCGCGTTGCGTATGGCTTCGGCTATGGACTGGCTTCGGGCGCGGAGCATCGAACTCAGCACATCGGTTTCCGGCTTCCGTCCGAGACGGTCCATATGTTTACGCACCCGGGTACGGTGCCGTTCGAGTTCCAGAATATGGAAGCGGCTTTTCAGAATATCGTCGGTCAGCTTCCGGCGCATGGCAGCCACGGGATCAAAACTGCCGGGTTCCCGCTCATCCAGAATGAATTCATTGACCAGCGTTTCCAGCATCAGCAGGCCCTTGAGATCCTTGGCATCGGCAAGCTGCGGATCGTAACCCGTGTCATCGAAGACCTTGCGGCGCACGGGATCCTTCAGAAGTTCATAGGCTGTCTGCAGGCGCGCGAACTGCTCGGCATCGCCACCGCTGTCGGGATGGGCAGCCTTCGCAACCTTGCGGTAGGCCGACTTGATCGCCGCCTCGTCGGCATCCCGCTCCACGCCAAGCAAAACATAGGGATCAATCACAAAAACACCTTCAAACGCAAACTGTTACCCGCACGCTGCTACCACTCTCAACCGGTCAGCAACCGGATCATAGGCCAAATCCGCCCCGTGCGGCACCCCGCGACGGCGCTTAAACCGGCAGAACACGAATTTACGCGCTCCCGCACGAGAGGGTCTCTCTGGCGAAAAAGCCCTTGATGCCGAAATTTGTCGGACCCAAGGCGACTATAACGACAGCCGGGACAAAATTGTGGACAGTGGCAGCAAAACGTCGACCGGCATCGGAACCGCCTCCAGCACGGGCCGCCACGAGAGATCGTCATGTGCCCCGAACAGGCGCATTTTCAGGAGGTTATGGTGGAATGTCGCCAAGGGGTGTAAGCTCCCCTTTTGGATCCGAGGGAGGGACGATCCGATGCCGCAAACCATTACCCAGACCGTGACGGATTATGTGCACGCCATGGCCTATGCGGATGAAGGCCTGATGCGCGATGTTTTTGACCCGCGCGCCAGCATCGTCGGCACATTCGAAGGCGCGACTGAATGGCTGTCTCTGGAGGATTTTGTCGATCAGGTCCGCAAAACCGAACGCGGCCTTCCCGATCACGACCCCGCCTTCGAAATCCTCGGCATCGACAAGGAGGGAGACAGCGCCTCGGTAAAGCTGACAACCCGGTTCGACGGTATGGATTTTTACGAATATCTGTCCCTGCTGGAGCACGACGGCAACTGGACGATCGTGCACAAGCTCTATCACATAAAGCCATAGCCGCTGCACGAACATCAGTCGTGCAGTGCGTATGAAAGACAGGCCAAATCCTTGAAAACACTGGTGCCCCCGGCAGGGTTCGAACCCGCGACCCCCTGATTACAAATCCCATCGCACTTTCAATGTTTTTAAGTGGATGGCACCGTGTTGGCTGTAAAATGCAGCCCATAAACGCCCAATGTTTCCAGTTATGTCAACATCGAACTGTAAAATGAAATCCACAGAAAACGTCCTCTGTGGATAAGCCGTTGACTCCCTCCCCGCCTATCCCAAATAATCAGCACCAGCGCTGGGCGGCGCGCTTCAAGACATCAAGGGAAAACGAAACTCTGTAGCAGGAGGGAAAGCCCGTGCGCGATGATGAGAAATACCAACGCAGACATCTCTGGATGAGAACTTGGAAAGGCGAGCGTGGCCTGAACGGCGAACTGCTCAACGACTTCGTATGCATTGTCGAGGGGGAGATAGTCGGCCGAATCTCTGAGCAAGAGACTGGCCCGATGCGCGGCACCTACAAATGGGATGGAGGCCATTCAAGGCGCATCAGGGTCAAGGTGCTTCCACAGGGCGGCTATGCGCCAGACGTGCACGAGGCGGCACGCAAGGTGGAAGATCACTATGACCTGTTGAGACAAGAGGCTGGGCTGCCTCCTGTCGGTGTTACTCGTTATGAAGCCTCATCGGACAGGTGACGCCCTCACGCCAAGATTCCATTTTCTATCAAAAAAGCTATAATGCGAACGCGCCGTAGGGCGGGCACCCAACGACGCGCTCTTACCAACCAACACGATCGAGGTGTCAGATGGCAGTCGCATTAAATATTCCAAAATCAGCCGTATTTAAAGACATGACAGGGCTACGCTATGGTCGACTCACGGTCATTTCTTATGCCGGTCAGGTCAAAAACAAATCTCAGTGGAACTGCATTTGCGATTGTGGGTCCGAGTATCTCGGGTCTGGACCCGACCTCAGAAGCGGAAACACATCTTCCTGTGGTTGCCTCCATAGAGAGCAACTGATCGACAGGAATACGCGGCACGGCATGTCTGGAACGCCTGAATATGTGGCTTGGTGCTGCATGATAGACCGATGCTATAGGGAGAAAAACAAGAGCTTCGGAGATTACGGTGGCCGGGGGATCACCGTTTGCAGTGAATGGAGGGGGAGCTTTGATAGGTTCTTCGCCGATATGGGGCCTCGTCCATCACGGAAGCACTCAATTGATAGAATCGACAATTCCTTGGGATACGAACCGTCCAATTGTCGATGGGCAACGCAAGAGACCCAGGTGAACAATAGCAGAAAAGCTAGGCCGCTCACCTATCGCGGAAAGACGCAGTCGATAAGGCAGTGGGCTGACGAGTTCGGTCTATCATACCAAACAATCGTCACGAGATTGCACAAAGGGTTCTCTATCGAGAAGGCGTTAACGACTCCGCTCGGACGCTGGCCTCAAAAAGCTGCCGAAGCTGCCCACGCAAATCTTTGACCTCTGCTTGCGTCTGGAGCAGGATATCTCTCGTGGTGTACTGTGAGCCGATGTCCTGTTTCAGCGTATCAATCTGGCGCTGCTGGTCCGAATCGGTATTCGCTTGGCTGGTCCACACCCGCTCAAGCTCGGCGCGCGGAACCTGGGCCTCCCTCACCTCTTTGACAGAGGATTCCATTCTGGCACGATCTTCAGCGCCACGCGCGGTGCGCCACTCCATTTCCTTCTGCGTCACCATCTTGTCGACCACGGCTGTGATAGCGGATTGGAATGTTTCGGCGTTCTTTGCCACGATCAGGTCGAGCCGATCCTGCCCCTTGCTGAGGCTGTTGTAGAAGAAGGCGCCCCCGGTCGCGAGAACGGTAAAGCACACACCAGCCGCCGCCCAGATAACCGGCCACTGCGTTTTGCTCGAGTTCCTAAGCTCATTCGACAACTGCGAAATGCTGGTGTTGATCGTCTGGAACCCGGTGTTCATGTTCGACCGGAGATCGACAATGTCCTTGCCCTGGTTCTCAACACGCTCGGATAATCGGGCATATTGGGCCATCGGATCGAAGCCGTTGCTGCTCATCTCTTGGTTTCCTGCCATTACCCCAGCCTTAAATATCTATGCCATCACTTGCGGCACGCAGCGTCAGCCGCGCATTGCCTGTTATTCGAGTTGATCGCCGGACCAGCTGTTTCATCTTGCGATGCCAAGCGGGCTGCCTGCGGGTCCGAGAACTTTACGAAGCTGTAGCCTGCCCCGTTAGTCGCAGGCGCTGTCTGGCAAGCCGCTATCGCGCATGAACACGAGGCAACGGCCGCGATCCGTAAGATTGCGGAAAGACGCATTGTTCTTCTCCAGTTGGTTGATGCGATCGAGCGCTTCCTTTGCCGCCTCGATCTGCGTCTGTGAGCGGCCTTCGCGCTTGCCGAGCCAGTAGGAGCCAGAGGCCAACAGAACGGCGCAGAGAAGCCCACCAGCGGCGATTTTGAGCCAGTTCGGGATGAGAGCCGAGATCATGCCTGTTCCACCGTCTGTTTGCTCTTCCACCAGCCGTAGACGCCCCAGATCGTAAGACCGAGGCCAATGGCGCCAGAGACAGCCAGCATCCCGTTCGCGATGGTGTTTGCCAGATCCGAGTTGATGCCGGTGACATAGGTTGCGAGTTCTGCAATCTGGTCGCGCGCGGCCGTCACCAGAGCGAGAGGGCCGAAGTTGCGAGCCGCGTTCTTGACTTCCGGCACCTGAGCGATACCGAGGTTGCCAGGCTTCTCATCTGGCGAAACCTGAAACTCTTTCAGCTTGCGCATGGTCTGCGGACCGGCAACACCGTCAGAGTTCAGACCATTCTCGTCCTGAAACCGGCGGAGAGTGCGATCCGTGGCAGGCCCGAAATCTCCATCGGCCGTAACCGGATATCCGGCGCGAGTGAGCAGCACCTGGATTTCACGAACCCCTGCCCCTTTGGAGCCGAGACGCAACATTCCGGCGGCGCCAGATGGTGTCGGTTCTTTCTTGGCATACCGCTCATAGGCGGCGGCCATCTTCGTGTCGTAGGCGTTCTTCTTGTAAGCAGGGCCGTTATAGCCGCGCGCGAAGCCTGCCCAATCCTTGCGGTTGAGAGCGCCGAGAAGATTGTTGGCCTTGATAAACCGAACCATCAAGTCAACTTGACCCTCAACGCTGCTGCGCGCAGCCTCGAAGAGATCAATGACAGTCGGATAGCCCAGAGCCTTCCAGTGGCTCCCCATGACCTGGCCAACGCCGAACGACGTACTTTCCAGTGCAGCCTGCTTGTCGATAGTCATGGCCCGCCCGAGAAGCTGCCAGCGGGCTTTTTGTGAGGATGGGTTCTTCACGCCGCCGGCAGTCGGAGATGCAAGACCAAGCCGCCTCGCCTCATCGCGCCGAGACGCCGTCACCAGCCGGTCAAAGTAATGGCCTTCGAAGCGGATGACCGGCATTTCCTTGCCATCGATATCCGCAAAGACCACGCCGTTGCTCTCGACTTCGACAACAGCTTTCAGCGCCGCCGGGTCAATACCGTGCACGCTCGCAACTCGCTCAATCGAGCGCGCGACATCAGCCTTCAACATGAGGCTTCTCCTGATTGTGGTTTATGGGTGCCGGATTACGCTACCGGCCAAGCGATGCGTGCGATCTCGTCAAGGAACTTCTCGACGGTAGGCTGTGGCCTCTGACCGGCCTGAAATTTGGCCAGCTCGCCGTATGAATACCGCCAGACGTTATCGCGCCATGCGACGAACGCTTGCGCCTCTGCCGCCCATTTTGGAATTGTTGACCCGATGTAGGAGGCCAACGTCACGCCATCGCGGAACTGACGCTCCCGCGCAGTACTGTCAACAAGGTTCTGGATGGCGTTTTCGTAGTCGGTGATAGACGCGGGCGCGGAGATGGGATCGATCACGACAATCTCACCATCAACCCACTTCCGAAGGCCTGGATTGTCGAGCAAGTCATTCCACTCGCTTTCCGATATTTCAACGGCACCCTCAGGGATATTATCGCCGTGGACCTCATGGGAATAGAAGCCCATGGGGAATCCTTGCTCATTGAAGATAGCAAAAATCATTGATCAGTATCCTATCGCGATCCAGTAGTAGATGACACCGTTCTGCCCGCTTACAGAACCTGACTGAAGGTTCCTGGAGCGTATATCGAAGCCTGTCGGCCCGACTTGTGACGTTGCGGCAGAAATCAGCCGGTCCTGCTCCGGGTAGTATGTCCCGCAGTTCATGACCACCGCAACGCAGGCCGTTGGGAAGGCCAATGGGAAATTGACGCGTTGATCGGCGGTTGTCAGCGAAGCAGTGCCCCATTTGACTTGAAAGCCATCAGGTAGATTTTCGCGCCCATTCGCCGACAGTACACGCGTTGCGCCCATTGTATCGAACATTGCCGCGCCGCTCGCATCATCCAGAATGGTGCGGGCGAATGCCGTTAGAGTGGCCAGTGAAGCCGACGAGGCGCCATTAAAATACGGCAGACGATCAGCGGCAGGCGTCAGCCCATGCAGTGCCGCAATAGCGCCCGTAATGGATTTGATGAGCTTGCCTGTTGTCGAGTCGAACGCGACAGGGAAATTGTCGACCGCGCTGGACGGCCCAACAACATCACCCGTACCTGTTCCATCCGTTCCCTTGCGGGCCAGCAGCCGCCAATAGGCGTTACTCTCCGTCGGCAAGGTGGGTGGTGCGTTGCCCGTGGTCGGCTGAAGTGCAATCCACGTCGAGCCATTGTTGAGAACGATATCGTTCGCCTCATAGGCCGTCGCAGCACTATACGTGCCACGATCAACGACACCCGGAGTGCCGGAGCGAGCGAACAGAAGCCACTGCGTGTTCTCGGTAGTCGGAAGCGTCGGCGGCGCATTCCCGGTCGTCGCCACCTTGGCGATCCATGTTGACCCACCGTACTGAACGATATCGCGGATCGCATAGGCCGTGCCTGCGCTGTAGTTGCCGCGCTGATTAACGCCAGCAGGACCGACAGGTCCGGTCACATAAGATGGCGCGCTCCAATCACCCGACGTCGCGGAGTTCTTGAAGTAAAGCGCCGAACGGCCATCTCCAATGTCGATGACAAGGACAGAAAAACCAGCGGCAGCGCCATTGTAAGCCGCCCTACCCGCAAGGTTTGCGACCCAAGCATTATACTGGACGCCCTGGACGAGAGCCGCCTTATTGATGGTATCAAACACACCGGGCCCAATGCCAATCAGTAGGTCATCAGTCCCGACAGACGTTTCTGCGATGCTGGACAGATTGCCATTTGATAACGAAGCCAGCAGCTGGCGCATAGCCTCAACCGCTGCAATCGTCGGAGAGGTCAGCTCGACTTTGTAAGGCGCGTCCGTCTGCGCGGGACCGGGCCAGTCATCAGCAAGCAATAGTTCCGTGTCGCTGATGATCTGCTCGATGACGATCGGGCGGCCGACGTGGATGCCGAACTTGTCACCGACCTTGATCGGGGTCAGGCCAGCAACTTCCGTCAGCCAGCCGGTATCCGTGCCGGTCACAGTGCGAGAGCCGACAGCGACGGTTGCCGTACCGTCGCCGTACCATGTGGTGTTGGCCATTATTCGGATGCTCCGTCGCTGGCGTCAGCTTCACCGCGCGCAAGGCGCAGATCGGCTTCAAGGCCGTTGATTTTGTCGAGAAGGATC